>Ga0247824_10000615_pt1 | contig 17944 bp, 9 predicted proteins | sample 13C_PalmiticAcid_FD_194412 | JGI IMG/M metagenome (GOLD analysis project Ga0247824, IMG submission 194412) | Soil microbial communities from agricultural site in Penn Yan, New York, United States - 13C_PalmiticAcid_Day48 | ecosystem: Environmental > Terrestrial > Soil > Agricultural land... | reverse complement strand
ACGCGAAACTCCAAACGTGATTGTCGTGCCCTAATAGGACTTGACCACAAGCACCCGTTTCAACGCTCCACAAACGGATTGTGCAGTCCTCACTGCAAGAGGCGATTTGGTTTCCATTCGGCGAAAATACGACGCACATAATCGCTCCGGTATGGCCGGCAAAAGTTTGGCGACATTCACTAGTGGTCACATCCCAAACTCCAAAAATCGGGTCGGCTCCTCCGAAGGCAAGTTGATCCCCTTGTGGTGAGAATGTGACACACGAGACAAATCCCGTATGAGCATCGAAGGTGCGCTCGCCCACCTCTGTCTCAGAATTCCAAAGCCACACTTCTGACCCGTTTCCAGAGGAAGCGATCCAATCGCCTTTGGGCGAAAATTCAACGCATAAAAGACCTCTAGGGTGGGCTTTCCACGTCCGAGTTTTTTCCCAGTTTGAAGTCGCGTACATGATGATGTCCCCATTCCCAAGGCCGATTACAAAAGATTTCCCGTCTGGCGAGTATGCACACGTGAGCACGTTGTCGACCTCAGTGAGAAACGGCATCTCGCCAAACTGGGCGCCTGTCATCTGGGCTCCGCTTAGATTCGTCTGCCGCATCCAAACACCTCGAAGCTTGACCTTCCTCAAATTCGCATTCTGTAGCTGCACCGAATCGAAAACGCCGTAGCTGATATCGGCACCAGGAATCTGTATCCCTCGCAAGTCTGTGTTGATGAACTGCACGCCTGCTCGGACCAAGATCGTGATCGCGTTGGCGGCAGCTTTTCGCCATTTCTTGTCCGTCTTCGAGCACTCAATATAGGAGAGCAACTGGTCCTTAAATGCTTGCTCCTGTAGAACCCTCTCTTCTAAGAATTGGATAAGAGAGTGGTCGCCCACAATGCTTCTCCAAACTAATGGAGAATTGGGATCGGGTGCTTGCGGGGAAATGGAATCCTCTTGATACGGTATATCTTGGCTTTCCATACTCAGAATAGAACTTGCGCTCCCTCGTCGACCAAGGCGCGGATTGGATGATGTCCTGTCCTTTCTGCCTTGCGGATCAAACACTGCTCGTGCCAATCCATACTCTAGTAAGGATCGATGGATGAATCGGTGTTGGTTGCCATTCCGAGTCAGTGGACACGCCTCACGGAGGAGCTGTTTATCCTTGCGGCTGAAGAACTCGGCCTTCCACGATCCTTCATCAACGAGTGTAGAGTACTCAACAATAGGATGGCCGCTCTGCTCCTTGTAGATTGCCACGGCTAGCGTCTTCAGATATTCGATACCATTCAATATGAATCCCTCATCACTTAGTTTCTCAAACTCGTCCCTCGCTTGTGGGCTCAATTCCTTCTCTCCGAGTCGCTTCTTGCCTCGCTCTAGCCATTGCTCCACGAAGTGGTCATACAATCCCACTCGAGTTATGCGACTGGCTGAGAGGTGCTGTCCAGGATCCACCATGCGAGGCAGCACGTCCAGTGAGAGTGTCATCAGAAAAGGATTCTTAACCAGCTCCCCCAGACTAGGGATCAGTTCAAGAGCCTGCTTGTAATCCTTTGTCTGCCACATTGGCTGATAGATTGACACGTATTGGTGAATGTAGGATTGAACCTGGTCGAGCGAGAATGGCGCTATGACGGCTTCTTGGAGCAGCGACGACTCGGATATGCGGTTTCGTTCTGCTGGTTGGAAGCGGTCCCGATAGTCCAGCCCCAGGTATTCGCTCCGACAGCTGACAACCATCTGCGCATCCCATTCCCCTGACTCATTCAGTCGGTTGCTCATGTAGAGGTTGTGCGCCTGTTGACTTTCGTCGTATCCATCACAGATCAGGATGAACTTTCGGTGATGTTTCAACTCTCGTATCTGGGGCTCCGTGAACTCGTCTCTCCGCAACTGCTTGGCGATCAAGTCGTGCTCTGGCTTGTCGATCGCAGGCAAGTTGATGTGTAGTGGAACTCGCCCAGTCTTGGTCTTGTACATTTGCCACAGTTCGAACTCAAGCTCACGACTAAAGGCTGATTTGCCTGCTCCAGAGTCACCCAATAGAAGGAAGACCTTTTGTTCGCTGTTCAAAAATTCTTTGACTTTCTCCATCAATGGAAACCGAGCATCGTCTGCAGCTTGAAAGCTGGCCTTGGCTTGTGGTGGGATGTATACGGCGCTGCCTCGTTCCTTCGTACGCTGTTTTTTCATCAGACGCAGGTTTCCTTCAACATCTGGCCTATTCTGGACACGGTCGAGCAACGATTGAGACCCTGTTTCCGATAAAGTGAGCTTCAATGGGTATGAGGTAGGCCCTTGCTTTAGACATTCTCGATATAACGCCTTCTTCTTGTCGTCTCCAACTGCTTCCAACTCTAGTAGAAGCGCGTCAGCAACTGAAGCATGTGTTACAAAATGGTGTTAGTTTACACAAGTCGTCTCCGTTGATAATGAGTCGCGATTGAGTAACAACCAAGATAAAACATACACTCCAAACGCATTCCAGACGACGCCAGCTGCACGAGAATATTGATTATCCATTGTTTGATACTCGCTTGCTGTCCCCACGAGTTATCGTTCTGATAGATCTCGCCTAGAAACTCGACGGCACTTCGACGAGTAAGCACATCCCACGATGGATTGGCCGCAATCTCCCCTAGTCGTTGACAAACACCCCACTGAAACGCTGGATCGAGTCGACATGGTGCTTCACAAACCAACTTTCTGAACGTGGCGAGCTCTCCATTCCGGATCATAACGTCTGCTCCTCTGAGGGCCGAATACCAGTCGCGCTTTCGGTCAAAGCTCAAGCCCTCCTTGAGAGATTCCATAAAGCCTTGACCGCTTGACGCCAGAGTCGACACACCATCGTAAGCGGTTTTGGCGACTCTAACAACCGTGGATGCACCTCCGATCCCTTTCTGAATATCTTCCAATCCTTCAATAAACTTGATCAGGTCAAGACCTTTGACTGCACTCGCAAGACCCGCAACTCCTAGCACCACCTTTCCTGTACGGCGCATCGCCGCTTGCCACGCCGTTTCGTTGTCAGGGACACAGAGTAGTGCTTGGTAGGCATAGGCTGCTTGAAAGACTAAGTACGCGTCGGATCTCCCTTTTAGCTCTTTGAGATAAGCGGAGAGAGGCTCGTGCAGTGTCTCGCGGTCTAGACCAATGACTTTGGTGTCGGCCATGGCATCTAGAACATGCGACACTGCAATTGTCAATTGACACAAGTGATGCGTAGATTGTTGGTGTGTATCTCTTAGTCGCTTGCTGAGAAGATCCAGTATCTTAATAAGGTCGTCAGCACTGAGATGACCCGGGTCAGCGCCTTGTATCAATTGCGCAAGGCCATCGAGCTGATGAAGATTCAGTAGTCCAGAGTGGTCGATTCCCGAGTAGAATTCACTGAGTAGACCATGGAAAGCGTCCTTGTTGAGTACAGGGGACAGACACACCACTTCGGCAACTGTCTTGGCGTCCTTAAGCTCATCACGCTTAAATACCCTGATCACTTCCATAGCCATCGTGTTGAGCCGCTCTTGCTCTTCAGTATCCATCAAGGTAGCTTGCAGCCACCTGTGTACACCCGGTTCGAGTACGTTATCGGTAGAATGAGAAACCTGAAGAAGGCTAAGGCAGTAAACCAATTGTTGAGTGTTACTGAGACGTCCATAAGCCTCAGGAAGCTTGAATTCGACAGCAGGTGGTCGGATATTCTCGACAAAGATATGTGTGGGGATTGTCACGATGTCGTGTCTCTTGTTCTGCGGAGGATGGGGCGTCGACTCGGAGACGTCCTGACTTCCTGCATGGGGGGATATGGCATCGAGTGATCGTGCTGTGTTGGTGGGGGCAGAAAACATTGCGTGTCTGTCCTGTGTCCACCTATGGTAACACAAGCTGAACTGGTGAGCTGACGAGTATTGGTGCAGGAATTTTCGATCCAGCGAATAGTCCAGCACATACCCTAGTTTCGTCGCTTTCTTGTAACTAGCTTGAGCTCCACCACCATGTCCTCGCTCTTCCAGCAGTTTGCCTAGACTGGCATACGCATCAGCGATATCACCAATTACGATTTGGTTCTCGAAATGCTTGGCGGCTTTCTTAGCGCGAGATAACGACACTTCAGTGTCATGACAAAGCACCAAGGCAATATCAGTGTCGTTGATGTTCCAGGCGTTGTCCAGGTATACATTGGCTAGGACCAAAGCCTGTTGAGGCGATAGAGAGCCCAGTGGCGATACAACAAAGCTCCCGAATACCATTTCTCCTCTGTGATCCTGTCGTGACACAAGTTGACATTACGGTTAGTTCAACAGAGCTAATCAGACATGAGAGGTATGAGGATGCAAGAAGCGTACCCTGAAGAGTTCTGTATGTACAGAAAGATTATGCTCTTGTTCGCTCGTCTTTCTACAATGGTTCCCGATGGACTATGGATGGTGTTAGATATCTGCCGCAACTGAAGGTAATCGCTTCTCTCACCGTTCTTCGGTACAAAAAAGAGTGACTTTACGATCCGGTGTCTTGAATGGGCACGATAACCTTTCTGCAGCCGTAACTCTTCTCAACAAAACCAAATGCTGGAGAGTGCCACTAAATCTCTGCGCAGTACAGCTGACAAGATCCTCTGCTTCGACGGAACAGGAGTGGGAAGGAGAAAAGATGTTTGTGAAGAAAGTTGATCGGCGGAGAAAAAGAGGGAAAGAAAATTTTAGCCCCACCCTGAAATGATTTGCCAGTGCTCAGTTTTTGGTGAGGTCCGGGGATAGGCATGCCGGACAAGTGCTTGTACATGACCATATTCTCCTTCACTCGATAGGATACGATGGCAGACAGCACCCAGCGGTGATGGTGTTGATTTTCAGACCAATATCAAAGAGCGAGGGCAAAGGACAAGACGGGCGCATGGTTGCCACTGCAAAGCAAGGGGAAGGGGTATTTTTAGTTCTGTTGCCCCCACCTGTCTCTTTCTCTCTTTCTCTCTTTCTCTCATCACCTTCACAAACTTCCGCAAACCAACACAGGATCAGAGTGCAGCAACCACAACGATGTCGACTGCCACCACTCGAGACAAGGAACTTTGACTTGGCATCACTGGACTCACATTCAAGGACGAAGCAGCACAGGGAGCCTGCACGGATGACAATGAGAGCAGATGACTTGAACAACCCATCAGGCTTTTGGTTCTACGCACTCGTCCTTTCCGACTCGAATTGACTTGTGCAACAATGGCAAGTGACCTCCAGGATACACGCTCATAGCAAAAGGATGCCGCTCCGACCCAGTGCACGTCAGGGCCCTGACCTTTGGCTCGAATGAGAACTCCCCCAGGACATCTCTCATTCTTGTTTGGTAGGGTTCAAAGCAGACTGGTGCTGAGGCTTGAAGCGACACAGATTATTGGCATCCTGAGGAACGAGCAAGCAGAGCAAAGCTGGCCTTCCATCGTCTCAACATTTGACCCGTCGGATCCCTTACTCACTTCGCAGCAGACCAGGCAAGTGTAGACGCGAGACGGGGGAACGAGGATCAGCACCAGAATAGGTTGGCATCGTCAATAAAACCACTCAGTCGTTGTGACCAACACCAACACCGGTACAATGAGTCGAAAGGTGTTATCACTACGGGGCTACTCACAATGGTAACGATACTACGAGTCTCATTCTATCGGACGTTCGCCCCTATTGCCCCAATTGCTCCAGTTGATCTGCAGGACGATCAGTGGCAAAAGGAGAATTCAGTACCATCCCATCGGTCGTCTTCTTGAGTTTGGATACCAATGACGCCATAGTAATCAACTTCTTGCTTGCCTCGCGTAACAAGTGCTCTGGCTCACCAACAGCTCTACGTTGCTTCAACAAATGCTTGTTCAGTTGGGTCAATCCACGCACGCCTTGCATGGATGTACCTGCAACAGTGAGTGAACCGCTCGTGGCCGCCCAACGTAGCTGCACGTTATACTGATCGTCGTCTTCGATGATCTGCCACTTGGCCACCGATCCATCCTTGCATCCAGTGACCAAGAAGTTGGTGCCTTGGACAGCGCTCAAAGCAATACTCTTGACGTCGTCCTGAAAGTTTTCAATCACGGCTCTGCACTGTCCTGTGGTAATATCCCAAACCCGTACCGTTCTGTCGTGACTACCGGAGGCAAGCAGATCGCCTTGCATGGAGTACGAGACGCACACAACTCTCTCCCTATGACCTGTCAGGACCAAACAACATTCTCCTATCTCCGTATCCCATAACCTTACGGTATTGTCACCACTTCCTGAAGCAAGCCGATCCCTTTGAGGCGAGTACGCGACCTCCCAAACCCAGTCACCATGACCCTCTAAGACGCAGCAGCAGTTCTCGGTCTCAATGTCCCACAACCTGACTGTACTGTCTTTACCACCAGAGGCAATTCTGTTACCATCAGGCGAATGGGCGACGCTCATGACTGCACCTGTGTGGCCGTTTAAAGTCGCAAGGCATCGTCCGGTCGCAATATCCCAGATTCGCAGTGTCGTATCTTGACTTGCACTAGCCAGTTGGTCTCCTTGAGGCCTGTACGAGATACCATTGACCCATCCGCCATGACCAGTCAATGTTTGCAGACAAGCTCCCGTTTCCACGTCCCATAACTTCAGCGAGTTGTCAGCACTCCCAGAAGCAATGTATTCTCCTCGCGGCGAGTACACAACACTGCAGACCGCGTTGCAATGGCCGCTTAAGGTCCTGCGACAATCTCCTGTGGCCACATCCCATAACTTCACCGTGCCATCCTTACTGCCAGAGGCTATTCCATCTCCCTCTTGCGAGTACACGACGCTTTTCACTTCTCCACTGTGGCCTCTTGAGACGAAACGGGATACGCCGGCCGAGACATCCCACAATCGAACCGTCTTGTCGAACGAGCTAGAAGCGAGCTGACCCCCTTTTGGTGAATACATAACGCTGGTGACATTGGCGTTGTGGCCAGCCAATGTAAGGCTGCAGATCCCTTGCTCCACATCCCATAGACGAACCGTCGTGTCACCGCTTCCAGAAGCAATTTGGTCACCGTTCGGAGAGTACGCAACAGTGTGGACGATGCTACTGTGTCCAGCCAAGATATGATTGCATACTCCTGTCTCCGCGTCCCATAAACGAACTGTAGTGTCTCCGCTGGCGGAAGCGATTTGATCTCCTCGATGCGAGTACGCGATCGCCCATACCTTATTGCAATGGCCGGGTAGGATACGGCTACAAAACCCGGTTTCGATATCCCAAACGCGTATTGTGAAATCCGTACTACCAGATGCGATCTTAAGGCCCGTTGGTGGATATGCCACGCAGGTGACTCCTCCATTGTGGCCCGATAACGTTTGACAGCATCCACCGGTTCCAACATCCCATACTCGGACCGTCTTGTCATCACTACCAGAGGCGACTTGGTCTCCTTGAGGTGAAAACACAACACACAGAATCCAGGTACCATGGCCGGTTAATGTATGCTCCAAGGATCCTGTTTCCGCGCTCCATAGCCGCACGGTCTCGTCCTGGCTGCACGACGCAATCAAGTCACCCTTTGGTGAGAATGCAACGCTCCGCGTCACATCGCTATGGCCTCTCAGTGTCCTAGTTTTCTCCCAGTTCGACGTCGTGTACACACTGATGTCACCACTGGCAAGACCAACCGCAGAAGCATTTCCGTCAGATGAATAGGCACAAGAGAACACGTTGCCGTCTTCTGTGAGAAATGGGTATTCACCAAACTGCACGTCCGTCATCTGGGCTCTGCTCAGGTCTGTCTCCCGTAACCAAACACCGCGAAGGTTAACCTTCCTCATATCCGCATCCTGCAATTGGACTGAATCGAAAACACCATAGCTGAGATCTGCTCGTGGGATGCGGATTCCTCGCAAGTCCGCCCCAATAAACTGCACACCTGCTCGGACCAGAATGGTGATAGCGTTGGCTGCAGCTTTGCGCCATTTTTTGTCCTTCTTCGAGTGCTCGATATAAGAGAGTAGCTGTTCCTTAAACACCGGCTCTTGTTGGACGCGCTCTTCCAGGAAATGGAGAAAAGAGTGATCATTGGTGAATCCTCTCCCGACCAGAGGTGAATCAAAGTCGGGTTCTTGCTCACACGTTATGTCGTTTTCATCCTCAGAATCCTGGCTTTCGATGCTGAAAGTGGAACTCAAGCTCTGTCGTCGCCCAAAGTGCGCGTCATGCGTTGACCTGTTCTTCCTATCCTTCGGGTCAAACACTGCGCGTGCTAATCCATACTCCAGCAGTGACCGGTGGATGAATCGATGTTGGTTACCATTTCGCGTCATAGGACATGCCTCGCGAAGGAGCCGTCTATCTTCCCGATTGAAGAATGCGTCCTTCCAAGATCCTTCGTCCGTGGACCGTGAGTATTCTACGACTGGTTGTCCGCACTGTTCCTTGTAGATTGCCACAGATAACCTCTTCATAAAGTCGATACCGTTCTGCGTGAAACCTTCTTCGCTCAAGCTTTCAAATGTCGCCCTCGCTTGAGGGCTCAGGTCTTTCTCTGCGAGTCGCTTCTTGCCTCGTTCTAACCATTGTTCCACAAATTGGTCATACAATCCAACCCGGGTGATGCGGGCGGCTGAGAGACGTTGCCCTGGATCGACCATGCGAGGCAATACCTCCAACGAGAGTGTCATCAAGAAGGGATTCTTGACAAGGTCCTTAAGACTTGGTATGAGTTCCAGGGCCTGCTTGTAATCCTTTGTCTGCCACATTGGCTGATAGATAGACACATATTGGTGGATGTAGGCTTGTACTTGATCGATTGAGAATGGTGTTATGACAGCTTCTTGGAACAGCGACGATTCTGATGTCTGGTTGCGATCCCCTGGTTGGAAGCGATCCCTGTAGTCATTTCCAAGGTACTCGCTGCGACAGCTGATCACCATTTGAGCGTCCCATTCTCCTGGCTGATTCAGTCGGTTACTCATGTAGAGGTTGTGTGTCTGTTGACTCTCATCGTATCCATCACATACCAATATGAATTTGCGGTAGTGCTTCAATTCACTGATCTGAGATTCCGTGAACTCCTCCTTCCGAAGTTGCTTAGCGACCAAGTCGTGTTCTGGCTTGTCGATTGCGGGCAAGTTGATGTGCAGTGGGATTCGGCCAGTCTTGGTCTTATACATCTGCCACAATTCGAACTCGAGCTCGCGACTGAAGGTTGTCTTGCCTGCCCCAGAATCCCCTAACAGAAGGAAAACTCTTTGTTCGCTGTTCAAGAACTCTTTGACCTTTTCCATCAGTGGGAATCGAGCGTCGTCTACAGTCTGTAGGCAGGACTTGGCTTGCGGTGGAATATACACGGTCGTGCTTCGTTCCTTTGTGCGTTGTTTCCTCATCAACCGGATATTTCCTTCAACGTCTGGCCTGTTCTGGACACGGTCCAGCAACGATGGGGATGCTGATTCTGGCAGGGTAATCTTCAGTGGGTATGAGATAGGTCCTTGATCTCGACTTGCTCGATAGAATGCCTGCTTCCTGTCATCTCCACTCACTTCCAGTTCCAGCAGTAGCGTGGTGGCAACTGTACCATGCGTCAAAGAGAAGACTGTCCATTAGTTTACAAGCCAACTTGACTGATACTAAAACGCAATTGAACCGATCTGACACATACACTCCGATCCTAGTCCAGGTGATGAGGTCAACTGCATTAGGATATTGATGATCCATTGCTTGGTACTCGTTTGCTGTCCCCACACGACATCGTTCTGATAGATCTCGCCTAAGAACTCAATGGCACTTCGACGAACGACCACGTCCCACAATGGATTGGCCGCAATTTCTCCTAGCCTCTGACATACTCCCCATTGAAATGCTGGGTCCAGTCGACAAGGCGCCTCACATACTAACTTCCTAAAGGTAGCGAGTTCCCCGTCCTGAATCATGATGTCCGCTCCTCGTAGTGCCGCATACCAATCACGCCTGCGTTCGAAGCTAAAGCCTTCCTTGAGACAATCTAGAAAGCCATTTCCTCCTTCGGCCAATGAGACCACACCATCGTACGCGTTCTTGACGATCTCAACAACCTTAGATGCTCCTGAAACTCCCTGCTGAATGTTGTCCAAGCCGTCCATAAATTTGTCCAAATCAAGACCTTTCACTGCACTCACAAGTCCTGCAATCCCTTGGATCACCTTTCCAGTTCGTCGCATGGCAGCCTGCCACGTTGTTTCGTTGTCGGGGATACACAAAAGTGCTTGGTAAGCGTATGCTGCTTGATACACCAAGTATGGGTCAGAGCTGTTCTTCATCTCTCCAAGATAGGAAGTGAGCGGCTCGTGTAGTTTCTCACGGTCGAGATTTTTCACTTTGGTATCGGCCATGGCATCCAGTACGTGAGATACGGTTAGTGTTAATTGGTAGAGGTGCTGCGGTGATTGCTGGTGCGTGTCTCTGAGGCGCGTACTGAGTAATCCGAGGATCTTGACGAGATCGTCAGCGTCCAGGAAATTTGGGTCGGCGCCTTGTATCAACTGAGCAAGCCCTTCGAGATGATGAACGTCCAGCAGCCCAGAATGATCGATCTCCGAGTAAAAATCCCTTAGCAGACCATTGAAAGCATCCTTATTGAGAACAGGAGACAGACATACGACCTCTGCAACAGCTTTGGCGTCCTTGAGCTCATCCCGTTTGAATGCTCTGACCACTTCCATAGCCATCGCTTTGAGCCGTTCTTGCTCGTCAGTGTCTTTCTGAGTAATCTGCAACCAATTTTGTGCGGCCGGGTCCAGCTGATCATCAGGTGAGAGGGAGGCCCGCAAGAGACTGAGGCAGCAAGCAAGCTGAAGTGTCCCGCTAAGGCGTTCATCCGGTTCTGGCAGTTTCATATCGATGGCTGGAGGTCGAACATTCCTTGGGAAAATGTGAGAAGCAATCGTGATCACATCACCCCCTCGTCTCCGATGGCCTGGGGAAAGCGTTGCAACAGACCGAGAACCTCGGGCAGAAAATGGTGTCCCCTTGAACAGCTGTACAGTGCTCTCCATTTGGAATGATTCTGCAAGACGACGACCTGGATGATAAACACTCCCTCTACCATGTTTCCAGTCCATGGTCCATGGTTAGATTTGTCTCCAGTCTGCCAAATTTTTTCGTAACCCACGACGTTACACAATCGCTTACCCCCATTTCTCCGCCTTCTTGTAAAATTCCTGCGCCTCACCTTGATACCCTTGACTCTCAAGAAGTTTGCCGAGGTCGATGTAAGCAGAAGCCATTGCATTGCGCAAGGCATGATACTCTCCATCTCCTGGATGGCTGGTGATCTTTTTGCTAGCACTCTTTGCTTGAGATAAGGCGACTTCTGCATCATGGCAAAGTACGAGCGCAATTATTTGATCCGTTGTCCTGTACGCGTTTTCCAAATAGATGTTGCATACATCCAGTGCTTGTTGCAGCGAGAGAGCACCTTTGGGTACAGGGACAATCCTACGGGACAGCATGGATCTCTCCTGTGACAACACGCGGTACAGGTAAGCCAGCAAAGTTATTGTTGGATGCAAAAGACTGTGCGTGTGGCGGTGAGTGGTACAAACCTTCGATTGGTGGTGAATGTGGATGCTGGGCAAGTGACTGTGTACCAAGAGACAGACCTCACGGTTTGCCTTCGATAGCAAAGTCGGAAGAGTAAACCATGGACAAAGTAATGAGTTAGTGCTAGGCATGTATCCACTTCTTCTTCAAGGCTACGCATTGTGGCTTCTGCTTGAAGTAAAGACGTGATGGTACCTCACCGCTGTGTGCAAGGAGGGAGTGGAAAGAACAAAGGGAAGGGAAGAGACAGAAGTCGTCAAGACGCAAATTTGCGGAGCCAAGGAGGGGCTTGCACCAACATTGCACTTTTGACTCCCTCTTTCGCTCTTTCGTTCCTCGACCCACCTCCACCTCGTCAACCACGGAATCGAATCTCTTTGCTCACCGCCGATCGTGTCTCCGCTCATCAAAACCCGCACGGGACAGACGCTGGTCGCGCACACTTCGTTTCCATCAGCCTATCGATCGCCACACACCTCCAACACTCCGAGTCCCTCATCTCCATGTGTCCCCCGGACCCGGCCTTTGGAATCTGAAGCCCCTCACCACGACAACAGCAGTGGCAACACCACTTTCCATTCAATGCCCCCACAGCCTGCCCAAGGAGCGACCTCGCAGGTCTCTTGAAAAGTGTTCCCATGGCACCAGCGTCTGATCCCTCAGCTCTTCGTGCCGGAAACCAAGTGCCAGGTTGACACTGGGAACCGAATGCTCCTTTCCAGCACCCAGCAGCCTACGACGTGTCGACGGATACGTGGATCCTTCCTCACTCACGATACATGCACACACGGACAGCCCCCTCCCACAGTCAGTCCTTTGGCTCAATGGAAGGGAAGGGACGTGTGTCTAGAGCAGAATAAACAGCGCCCATCCATGGGGCGACAACCGATCGTTTTATTATTTTCTCCTACAGTTCATGGCTGCTTTGAAGTTCACCTCAATGTTGCTGGCCTCCCTTTTGCCCCACGCCCCCTCAGAAGCTGCTTATTGAATGCACTCAATCCACTCACACCCTGTATAGATGCTCCAGTTGCGGTAAGCCTATTGTCCGAGCTCCATCGCGGGCGCACGCGACACAGAGTTCCCTCTTCAAGAATGTCCCATGCCAGCACAAGCCCGTCAGTTCCCGCAGTGACCATGTAAGCGACACCATGGGCCTCGCTCAAGGCAATCCCTCTGATGCCCCCGGCAAAGTTTTCAACTACAGCTCGGCACTGACCAGTCGCAACATCCCAAAGTCGTACGGTCTTGTCCTGACATCCAGAAGCAAGTAGATCCCCCTTCACTGAATAGGTCACACATGAGACACGGTCATTGTGGCCAGTCAAGGTCGACAGGCATTTCCCTGTCTTTATATCCCACAGCTTCACAGTCTTGTCGCCACTTGCTGAAGCAATCTGGTGTCCCCGAGGCGAGAATGCGACCTCCCAAACCCAGTCCCGATGGCCTTTAAAAACTTGGAGGCAATAGATTTCCTCGGTAAGGTTCCACAGCCGCACGGTGCGGTCCTTACCGCCCGAGGCAATCTTGGTGCCATCTGGTGAATATGCGACGCTCATCACTTCTTTCGTATGACCTTGCAGGGCTTCGAGGTATTCTCCAGTCGAGACATCCCACAGATGTATAGTCCAGTCGTCGCTTGCACTCACCATTTCGTCTCCTTGAGGCGAATACGCGAGCCCATTGATGCATTCGCTGTGACCAGTGAACATCCCTTGTAATCTTCCTCTTTCCAGATCCCATATCCACACAACTTCGCCACCTCCAGTGGCAATACGGTCTCCTTGTGGTGAGAAAGAGACGGCAGTGATCGAATCAATATGGTCATCCAGGATCAAGCGGCACTTTCCCGTGTTCGCATCCCAAACCTTTGCCGTCCTGTCCATGCCCCCAGTGACAATCATGTCTCCTTTCGATGAAACCTTGACCGCCACAACCCCCTTTGTATGGCCATTGAAGCTGGTTTGACATGGCCCAGTTGGAACGTTCCATAATTGCACGACTCCGTCCGCACTGCCAGAGATGAACTGATCGCTTGTCGGTGAATAGGCAACGCATGTAACACTACCGTTATGACCAGTCAGGGTCTGAAGGCAAGCTCCTGACTCGACATCCCACAACCGCACTGTTGCGTCGTCGAATGCAGAAGCTAGTTGACTACCGCATGGTGAATACGCAATGCCATTCACCGTGCCTCCTAGTAGTCCATCCAAGACGTGGCGGCAGGCTCCGGTTTCCACATCCCATAAGCGGACCGTAAAGTCACTGCTTCCGGATGCCACGACATCTCCTTGGGGTGAATAGGCAACCTCATTAATAGAACCATCATGGCCAGACATGTCATGGATAGGATCTCCTGTTTCAACGTCCCAGATTCGAACCGTAGAGTCCTCACTTCCCGAGGCGATCTGGTTCCCCTTTGGTGAATATGCAACACATTCGACCTCCTCCTTATGACCGTTCAATGTTTCGAGGTGTTCACCTGTGAAAGCATCCCAGAGCCGTATCGTCTTGTCATCGCTGGCAGAAGCGACCGTATCTCCTTGTGGTGAATATGCCACGCCACGAACCCAGTCGTCATGCCCTGTTAAGGTGTGTTGGCACAGTCCTGTCTTCATGCTCCATAGTCGTACGGTCATATCATCGCTGGACGAAGCAACTTGATCACCTCTTGGAGAATATGCAACGCATCGAATTGTTTCTCTGTGGCCTCTCAGTGTCCTAATCCTTTCCAAACTCGATGTCGAGTACACATGGATGACGCCGCCTTCAATACCAGTGACGAATGACATTCCATCTGGTGAGTACGCGCATGAAGACACCTCGCTGTCTTCCTTTAGGAACGGCAACTCGCCAAACTGTACGTCTGCCATTTGTGCTCGGCTTAGATCCGTCTGCCGCAACCAAGCACCTTGAAAGTTGACATTTCTCAGATCCGCATCTTGAAACTGTGCTGAATCGAACATGCCATGACTGAGATCTGCCCCAGGGATCTGGATCCCTCGCAAGTCCTTGTCGATGAACTTCACGCCTGCTCGGACCAGAACGGTGATCGCATTAGCAGCTGCGGTACGCCATTTCTTGTCCTTCTTCGAGAGCTCGATATAGCCCAGCAGTCGCTGCTTGAATTCCGGTTCTAGCTCAACCCGGTCGCTCAAAAATTTCATGACGGAGGGATCGTTCACCAGGTTTCGCCATACTATAGGCGAATCAGAGTCCGCAGGTCGTTGCCCATCGGCAGTAGAGGTATCCTCGTAGTCTTCTTCAATTTCAAAGCTCCAGACTGAACTCATGCTTCCTCGTCGAGATAGGTTTGGCTCTGACTTTGGCTTCTCCTCCTCCCGCTCCCGTGCACCATATATAGCGCGTGCTAATCCGTATTCCAGGATAGATCGGTGTATGAACCGATATTGATTGTCGTTTCGCACAAGGGGACATGCCTCGAGCAGGAGCTGCGTTTCTTCATTTCTGCTGAAGAAAGCTGCTTTCCATGTATCCTCATCGTTGGAACACGAGTACTCGACAACGGGTTGACCATTTTGCTCCTTGTAAATTGCCACGCACAGCTTCGTCAGGAAATCGATGCCATTCATGATGAATCCATCGTCACATAGGCTGTCGAATGCCGATTGTAATTGAAAGCTCAAGTTCTTTTGTTCGAACCCTCTCTTACTACGCTCCAACCACTGTTCGACGAAGTGATCGTACAATGCCACTTTGTTGACGCAAATGGCCGACATGTGTTCGTCTGGATCCACCATACGTGGCAGTACCTCCAACGTCATTGCCAGCAAGAACGGGTTCTTTACCAGATCAAGCAAGCCTGGAATTTTGTCAAGAGCCTTCAGGTAATCTGGTGCTTCCCAAGGCGGCCTACGTAGATCGACATACTGCCGTATGTATCTCTTGATCTGACCAGTTGAAAACGGCATGATGACGGCTTCCTGGAACAGAGAGCTTTGACCCGTTTGGTTGTGGTCTCTTGGCTCAAATCGATCGCGATAGTCGCTTCCAATACACTCGCTACGGCAACTGATCACCATTTTGGCGATCCATTCTCCTTCCTCATTCAATCGGTTGCTCGTGTACAGGTTGTGGGTTTGCTGAATCTCATCATATCCGTCGCAAATCAAGACGAACCGGCGGTTCCGTAGTTCTCGAATATGTGGTTCTGTGAAGCCCAGCTTCCGCAACTGCTTGGCGACAAGGTCCTGATCAGGCCTGTCGATAGAAGGCAGATTGATGTAAAGAGGAATGACGCCAGTCTTTTTGTTGTATGACTGCCAAAGGTCGACCTCGAGAGCGTGATTGAAGGTCGATTTCCCGCCACCAGAGTCGCCTAGCAGTAGCAGCACAGTCTGGTCGCTGCTCAAGAACTCATCGGCCCTGTCCTCCAACGGTAATTGCGATTCATCCGTATCCTGTAAGCTAGGCTTGGCCATTGGTTGGACGTAGATGCTGTCCGTTCGTTTATTGATCCGTCGTATTCTCAACTGCCGCAAACTTTGCTCGACATCTGGCTTATTTTGTACACGATCGAGTATCCTCCAAGTCGGTAGCGCTGGGGTGCCGAATCCCAGCTGATGTAAACCAGAGGCTTGTTCGCGACACTCTCGATATAGTTTTTGCTTCTTTGCATCGCCATCCATTTCTAGTTCTTGTAGTAGAACCTCAGCGTCTAAAGAGTTACGAGAATGTTACTGTTAGAAGACCGAACCTTTTCTAGAGCTGAGCGGGCTCCTTGGGACCTAACGCACTCATACCTTGTGCGACACTTCCAGTCTGAGAGGATAGCTGCAGCAGAATGTTGATGATCCATTGTTTGACGCTCGATTGCTGACCCCACACGATATCATTTCGATAAATTTCTCCGAGGAACATGACTGCACTGCGCTGTGTCACCTTGTCCCACATGGAATTGTTGCCTGCGATTTCTGCAAGCTTTAGGCACACTCCCCATTGAAAAGCTGGCTCGCGGCGGCAGGGTGCTTCATAGACAAGCCTTTCAAACTTGGCGAACTGACCTTTCTGGATAAAGACATCAGCCCCACGTAACGCTGTGTACCACTCTCGCTTGCGATCAGAGCATAGCCCTTCTTTCATGGCGTCCACAAAGTCTTCTCTTCCTTCCACCAGCAATGTTACATCTTTGTGTGCGGCTTTGACGAGTTGAGCATCCTCTGTGAGTCCTGAAAATCCATGCTGGGTGCTCTTCAATCCGTCAAAGAACCCACTCAAATCCACGCCCTTCATTGCGCCCATCAATCCTGAAAGGCCTTGAGAGACCTTTCCCGCACGTAGTAAAGTCCCGTGCCATGGTGTCTTATTGTCCGGGACGTGTTGTAAAGCCTGGTGGACATATGCAGCTTGAAAAACCATTTCTGGATCGGAGCTTTTCCTTAGTTTGTCCAAATGACCCATGAATGGTTCATGTAGTTTTTCACGATCCAAACTACAGACACTTGTATCGGCCATAGCATCCAGCACATGAGATAATGTCGTCGTCAATTGATACATGTAATGTGGAGATTGATCGTGGTTATCCTTCAGGCGTGGACGAAGAAGCTCCAGTAACTTGGCTAGGTCATCACTATTCAGATATCCTGACTTTGCGCCTTGTATCAGCCGAGCAATACCTTCGAGTTGATGAAGGTCCAGCAGGTCAGATTGATCGATTCCTGAATAGAATTCCATAAGCAAATACCGAAAGGCATCCTTCTCGAGAACAGGCACCAGATGCAAGACCTCAGTAATGGCTGCAGGATCCTTCCGATTGTCGTGCTTGAACTCTCTGACAACATCTGTTGCCAAGGCCATGAGCCGTTCTCGCTCGTCGGTGTTCTTCAGGGTCGCCTGTAACCAATCACGGGTCGCTGCTCCTTGTTCATTGTCAGTTGATTGCAACAGGCCAAGGCAATACGCCAGCTCTGGGATACCGCGGAGGCGCTCGTCCGGCTTGGGTAATTTGGATGCAGTGGTAGGTAGTCGAATGTCCTCGGGAAAGATTCGGCGTGGGACCTGAGTGGCATCGATACCTTGTTCCCGCCGGCTCTGAGATAGGGAGAAATGGCAGGCAGATAGAGTTTTCCTTGTGTCAGATGTAGACTGAGAGGGTTGCACATGGCCCCTCCTGCTGCATCGAATGTGTGACAGGTGCGGTTAGACTTTTTGCCATTGATTACAGTTCAAATGCATGATTCCCACCACCCAAAGATCCTCTTTTCTTACATACCGCCATCGTTCTGCATTCTTGTAGCTTGTCCGTGCTTTGTTACTTTGGCCCAAGCTGTCCTGCAGTTCACCGAGACTGGAATAGGCCGCAGACACTGTCTGCGCACGCATGGTTTCTTCGGTTCTGTTGCATGTGGCGAGGAAAGTGGGGAGGGCTCTCTTCGTGCA
>Ga0247824_10000614_pt1 | contig 17945 bp, 19 predicted proteins | sample 13C_PalmiticAcid_FD_194412 | JGI IMG/M metagenome (GOLD analysis project Ga0247824, IMG submission 194412) | Soil microbial communities from agricultural site in Penn Yan, New York, United States - 13C_PalmiticAcid_Day48 | ecosystem: Environmental > Terrestrial > Soil > Agricultural land... | reverse complement strand
GGCCTTGGATACCCCAATGCTTGAAGCACCAGGAGGACTGGAAAAAAGGGGGAATTAGAATCGATCTGCATCAGTGTTGGATCAGTGTTGTGTGTGCGTGGTGTGTTGGGCTGGCCAGCCTATGAGATGCTCTGAACACACAACGTGCGCCCAATCTCGCTCCACATCGAAAGTTGTTTTGTCTGTCCACAGCCAGCGAAGTTGGATCTCACTCAGCTTCAGATCCAGCCAAGCAGGAGCCAATGCCAGCAGGTGGATGGAGTGTATGGCTTTGCTTGCTTTTCAACAGGTGGGTGACTTGTGTGCCTGCAGGGAAAGTGGGAAAGTGGTGTCGGTCTGTCGTCCATAGATCGATTATGTTATGGTCAATCTGGCCATCTGAACACTTTTGAAAAAAATCTTTGCCGCCACACCTTCTCGTCTCTCCCATTTCTTATTTTCCGTTCACACACTCTATCACTCCTCGCACTTTGTCTTTGCTTCACTCCACTCACCCCCCACCTTCCTTTGCTTGTCTTCACCTCTGGGCCTGCTCGTTCTTCTCGTCTAGCTTCTGTAAGACTCTCCTCGAATCGCATGCACCTTCCTACCGCGTGTGAAGATCCTGTTCTCATCAAGTGGTCAGTCATCGTAGCGACCTACGACCGTGCAGACAGCTTGCTAACTTTTGTCCGTGCGTTTTTCTTCTGACCATAGGTCTTTATCGCGTCAGTCAACCAACCAGTCCACTTTGCCCAACTCATCAAGGAACAGAACGATACCCACACCTATTGTAACAGCATAACACCATGTCACAACACGTCCACACCACAACAATGCCCACCTCCACCTCGCAACCATTGTTGCAGGCAGCTCCAGGCAAACGCATTGCCCTCCCTGTCCGCGTGGAGCCTAAAGTGTTCTTTGCCAACGAACGTACGTTCCTCTCCTGGTTGAACTTTACAGTTCTTTTGGGAACTCTTGCCATCGGATTGTTGAACTTTGGCGACAGGATCGGCAAGATCTCGGCAGGCGTGTTCACCTTTGTGGCCATGGTGGTCATGATCTATGCACTCGTCACCTTCCATTGGAGAGCAGATCGGATCCGAAAGAGACTCCCAGGCCCTTACGATGATCGCTTTGGTCCCACTGTTCTCTGTGTCTTTATCTTGGCCGCTGTTTTGATCAATTTTGGACTCCGGTTCGGCGAGAGTCGAAACAGCTAGAGTGTGGATCCCACCTTCTCCTCCTCCTCCTTCCTACCTTCCTTCATCCACACCTAGGACCCGGGAAAGGAAGTTGGAATGGGAGGACTGGATGGCATGGATGATTGGATTTCAGACCATCCAGCAACTCGGAACAAAGAAGATAAAAAAAATATACAAGGCAGGGCAGCAAACTACATCCTCTTGGAGAGACCATGGACAAGTAGCATTGTATGAGTTTCGTCGTATTCCATGAGAGGTCTCTTCTAGCATGGAAGCATCAATAAAATGTGATCAAGCATCTTCCTCTCTTTTTCTCCTGCAAATGGACAAGTGGATGATACTTGGAGATCGCCAATTCGCCGCACTCAAGATCTGGGAGAGGCTCAGAACACAAACAACAAAGGTCATGTTGAGATGATACCATTGACTACCTGGGGCGGGAACTCTTCTCTCACAGTTTCTCCCATCATCATCATCATCCCTTTCTCTCCTCGTTGAACGAATGCCTCTTTTACACCGCCAGGACAATCTCATGCTGGAATCTCACATCTCACAAGATACTACGGGGTTTGATTGTCGGACCGTTAGATGTCGCTCTCGGACAGCGATCCTTCTCCGTCTTATTGTTTGATCCCAGCGCCTCCTCCTCAATGTTCCACACGCCTCATGCGCTTAAGGGGGTATCTGGATGGCAACCCCGGCGCCCAGCCAGTAGTGCTGAAGCAGTCATTTTGAAGGTGAAGAAGGTGTTCCAGTGACCTCTGATGCCGTTGTCAGCATGCATACAAGTGGGCTCCCAGACGAAATTCTCCAGGCTGTGCCTGTAACAGTCAAAACGCCACCATGAAGCATGACTTGTCCTGGGATGATATAGTGGAGCAAAATGAGTTCGCCGGGCCAGACGGATACAGAAGAGGTGGTTTTCTGGACTCATGTAACTAGAGCTTTTTATTTTCGATCCGCAAAAAAAAAAGTTGGTGTTGGGTTTCTAAAGTTCTCGTTCAGCAAAGTAGATCCCTTCTTGAGCGCTCCAGGAATGCTCAGCTTGTTGGAGGTTATGGGCTGCCACTTCCTGCTGTCCTGGGATCGGGTTCCCGTATACATGTTTGGGAGAGGTGCTCAAATACATTCCGGTGTTCTCATGTCGAAGTAACACTGGCGCCTCTCTGGTCCAGTATTCATCCTTCTTGTTCACGCATTCTAGTACCCAATTGTCTCCATCGTCCGAACCCTCGTAGGCTGATACTTCAAGTCCTCCAGACATTGGCGACTTGTGTTGGTGTGAATGGAGGAACTTTTTGGTGTTGAGATGCTTTAGACGGATGGTGCTTCCACAAGGCACTGACTCGCCTCGATCGCATGTGTGTTGAAACTGGGCCATGACTATCATGGGTCGAGACAAAGACTGTTAGCAGATAGACTCGCACGATGATGATCCTCCTCCTCTTCTTCCTCCTCAGTCAACAGGAGTAGGGTGCATGTTGTCGATTCGTACCTTGCCATAGTGAATTGGTATCATCCTTGACAGTAACAGCTGTGACGGATTGTTGTCCTGAGCCTGTTCCATACGGGATCTGGTGTGAGTGAAGCTTGAACTCGGACTTGACGTGTGTCAGCTTGACAGATGACCCACAGGTCACCTTTTGGAATTCTAGATGAACAACCGAGAATGAGAAAAGCCGTTCACCCGCAAACGAGTCTGATTAGAAGCACAGTGATCCCCTCTAACCTTCATCGATTTCAGGAGCGGCCCCAACAGTGATGGTAGAGAGGAGCATAGCCAGGCAGGCCAGCGAGGACAATGAGGTGTGCATCGTTGGAGGATCTGTTGAAAGTAAGTGTGTAGGTGGTTTGAGGCAAAGAAGTGTGGAACAAACGTTGTGCTCTCCAAACCGTGGATTCATGTTCGACAAACGATGTGTGCCCCGCTCACTGGTCAATTGCCCAAACCTAATTTCATTGTGGGCTATCTGCACACATTCGCGACGGCCGCGACGGCCGTAGAGGAGGTAGTGAGCAATAGTAGCATCGGCTTCCGCTGCCGACGCCGCTACCTTTGCAATCGTTGCTGAGTTCAGAGCGGACGCTGGGCAGATGTCGGACGATGCAAGTATACTATGATCTTGGAATCCATACTGGTGTGATCGATCATCACTACGAAACAGTGCGGGCATATTCCTTGCTGTTCCAAGTAGCGATATCTGGCCTTCCAGTTCAGGGATGGGCGTAGAACTCGGTTGCACGTCCTCCAGTCTGTGTTCTTGCCCTTGACGATCATCGTCTTTTGTATCCTCTGTAGTGCGTGAAGGACTGGGTGGCCTGGATTCATCCTCCAGGTCGATCAATTGCTCAATGTTCTCTCCTTGATCAGGACTCTCCAGCAGCTCTCTCGCTTGTGGAAGTGGTGGTCTGATCGTGCCGCCAAGACATCGTTCTTTCACCATTTGTTCTATATACCACTCCATCTCGTCTTCCTGATCCAGTGCCAAGAACATGTTGGCAGCGGCGGTTTCTGCTGCTCTTGTGCTGAGATCCACCCATTGATCCGCAGAGAGAGGTTCATCGCCTAAGGAACTAGGATTGAGATCAATGTCAAGGTCTGGGTGTGGGAGCTGATCCCATTTCAGAGGCTGGAGAAACCGCGAACAAGAAAGTCTTCCTAACAATGTTGAGACCGCGGATACATTGGCCAACGTTTCGGTCATAGTGGAGCTGTTTCTGGTATCAGGTCTTATGGCCACGACCCCATTGGTCGTCGTAGGCACTTCAGACGTACTGTTGTCATTCGTGGTGTTGATCCCGCACCCTACAGTATGGACAAACAGGAACAATACGGAGGTGGATGAGCTGTATGAAATCAATGTCAAACCAGTGATCCGATTGAAGGAATGAACGTACGCGCCGGGTGGGTAGTCTGTTGAGAACAACTCGACTGAAGTGCCTTGCAAGCAAATGACTGCAGAGCAGTAACGGCAGTCAATTCGATAAGCTGTCTTGGAGTCGATCCTGCCGTTGCTACTGTTACTCGGGTTCATGTAACGGTTGCGAAGACTCTAGCCGTATCTAATGATGTTCTCGACTCTCCTGCGGCGTGTAGAATCAGAGCCAAGCCCACTGTGGTCGTTGGTATAATGTTGGTGCTGGGATGGCGGATACTGAGGCATCCGCGGGACGAATCCGTATGGCAATGTGAATGGAATCGCGGCGATGAAGGCTCGAGTTGACGACAGCACCCTTGGTTGACTGGTGTTAATGTATAGCTGGTTCGCGCAGGAGTAAATGGGAAAGACGAAGTGAGGTGGCCTCGTCCGAGTACGATTGAAGAGAGTGTGTCAAGACGAGAAGAAAGGATTTTTTTTTCTCTTGAGTCAGAAACATGCATCGGCTTGCGCTTCGCGCTGACTTGATAAGACAGTTTTCCCTCCCGCGTAGTCCTTGCTCTCCTGCTGACTCTATCCCAGGCTCAGTCTTTGGAGTGTCTGCAAGCGATCTTGGGTATCGTTCTACCTTGCAGCTTGCAGTTGTCCCCCCCATGTTGCTTTGCCCAATCTTTGCTCATCCCAACATCCCTCCCGCGCCCCCGTGGTCAAAGTGTAGCCACGTGACATTCATGAGTGAATTGGAGGCTCACAACAACAAATCCACTGGTGCTGTTCTTTCTTCACCGCCCGCCGCCGCCGCCCTCTCTCTCCCTCTCTCTCTCTCTCTCTCTCTCTCTCTTCTTTCTCCTTCCTCGTCCTCCCTTCCTCCCCCACACTCTTCTTCCTCCAGACCTCCAGACCTCCTTCCCTCTCTTCTTTGGAGCTGTTTTTGGCAGGATAGCTGCGCCTTCTTTGGACAGGATTCGTATTGACCGGACTACAACCATGCCGACTGGAAGCATCGCTCGTGTCTATGCAAACGTCAACGAGACACAGGCAAAGGAGTACTGGGACTACGACAATCTCCAGGTGCAGTGGGGGTAAGGACCAGCGGTTCACAAGCATCCGCTTCGGCAGTAGACCGAGCAGCCACTAGCCACTCTCATCTTGATTGGGTCAAGGAGGTGGGGAGGCAGGGGGTTCAGCACTCATCAGTTATCATCTGTTGATCGGATCTCTGTGACAAACCTGCCTTGGTACTCCAGGATCTGGATCTTGCATTCCCTCATCATTCACACATTCACACAGGAAACACACCTGTCAGTGTCGAAAGGCCGGGCGAGCGTTTTTAGCCTAGTCTGGGGCTTTCAGTGGCAAATTGTGAACCCACTGCGCTCTCTCTCACTCGTACACTTTCTTATCATCAAAACAACAATTGCGACGACTCCTATCTCCCATCCCCTCTCCCCCTTCATGTTTTCGGTGGTTGAAAAAAAAATGCTGTGTATTGCTTGTGATTCACCAACATTGTTTTTCCCACATGTGTAATACATTGTAGTGTCCAAGACAACTATGAGATTATTCGCAAGGTTGGACGAGGAAAGTACTCGGAGGTTTTTGAAGGCTTCAACACTGTCAACAATGAAAAGTGCTGCATCAAGGTCCTGAAGCCCGTCAAGAAAAAGAAGATCAAGCGTGAGATTAAGATTCTTCAGAACTTGGCTGGCGGACCCAATGTGATCACTCTCTTCGATGTTGTTCGCGACCCTCAGGTAAGGATGACACCATGGCTCTAATGCCTTCTTATGACCAAGGCGTACCAATGCGGCAGATTGTGGATATGGGCCGTGGATGGATACCTTGGAACTCGTACAGAGTCAGTCAGATCAAGAAAAAGACCACAGGCTTGGGAGACGATCATTTCCCACAATGTCAGAGTGCTGTGCTGGCAATTGAGAAGGCTCTCTGCATGGTTGAATTGACGTCTGATTGTCTACAACAATGCTCTCTAGTCAAAGACTCCATCGCTGATCTTCGAGTGCGTGAACAATACCGACTTTAAGATTCTTTATCCCAAGTTCACCGACTTTGACGTCCGTTACTACATCTTCGAGCTGCTGAAGGTAATACAACTTCTGGGTCATTGGCAATGAACGGGTCGTACAGATATCTCATTTCCTATTGTACTCGTTCTAGGCGCTGGATTTCTGCCACTCAAAGGGCATCATGCATCGCGATGTCAAGCCCCATAACGTCATGATTGAACATGAAAAGCGCAAGGCATGGCTGTTGTTATGCTACTATGTCATCTCACTCCTGAAAATGATCGACCCGAGAGAGACAGGGGAGGCTTACTTTTCCACACGTCTTTGAATCTTCATCTCAACAGCTTCGATTGATCGATTGGGGTCTTGCAGAGTTCTATCATCCTGGCACAGAGTACAATGTCCGAGTTGCATCTCGCTACTTCAAAGGACCTGAATTGTTGGTCGACTTTCAGGAATACGATTACTCCCTCGACATGTGGAGTTTGGGAGCCATGTTTGCTAGCATGGTACGACGGCAACAGAGAATTACTCTGCAGGAACGTTAGTCGTGCTTACCTGGTCCCCTTTCCATGAACAGATATAACTGACCTACGCATCTTCACCTACCCATTTAGATCTTCCGTAAGGAGCCCTTCTTCCATGGACATGATAACTATGATCAACTCGTTAAGATTGCTCGAGTTCTTGGAACGAACGAGTTGTTCGCGTATCTGGAAAAGTATGATTTGGAGCTGGATGTGCAGTACGATGAGATTCTTGGCAGATATCCCCGTAAGCCTTGGAGCAAATTCGTCACCCCAGAGAACCAGCGCTTTGTTTCGAATGCCGCCATCGACTTCTTGGACAAGCTGCTCCGTTATGATCATCAGGAGCGTTTAACTGCAGCTGAAGCTATGGAGCATCCTTACTTCGACCCTGTCCGAGCAGCTGCAAAGTCGCAATAGAATAGGACCGTTCTACGGCCTCTCCATGTAGTTTTTCTTTTCTCACTCTTCATCAATGCGTTGTATTTCGTTCAAACCCTCGTCCCTGTCCTGTTACTCGTTCCATGCTCATTGATATGCCTCAGTTTTGGTCTGCCGATCTATCGGTAGCACACCTCGTGTTGACAAACGTCGGCCTGAGCAAGCGACCTTCAATTGCCGCCAGCCAATGCCGTGCATTTACAAGGTTTGGCTTGATTCCACACCTGAATCAGATCACCCTCCTCTCCACCTCATGTTGGCCTTTGATCTCGCTCGCACAGGTCGGATCGCTGCAAAGTGTCAACGAATCTCCTGGCAGGCCAAGAGTGCCTCAACGCTCCGTGGTCACCACGCTTACTCCTTTCACAACAAGATCGCTCGACTCCAACCAGTGTCACTTCCGACCCTCGAAGCCTCTTTTGCAACTTTACTACGTTGTCCGTCTCGATATGATCTCCCCAGGAATTGTGTCCCAGCCCTATCGACGGTTCGGTACATGGGAACCCTGAAGCAATCCAGTATCGCTGCAAACTCGTCAATCCCTCTTGGCAAGGCGACAGAGGCAGCCTTGGAGTCACCATCATCATCAGAGTATTCTCGGCCGTTCACAGATCTCACAAACTTGCAGCCATCGACACTAGAGGCTATCCAGTCCACGTTTGGTTATGACTACATGTCCAAAGTGCAGTCCAGAGTTCTCTCCGTAATACCTACCACCCGCGACTTGTTGGTGAAAGCAAGAACAGGAACAGGAAAGACGTTAGCATTCCTCGTAGCGGCCCTCGAGTCCTTAATGGCATTGCCTGATAGAGGAGAAACTTTTAGGCATGGGGGTGGGATCGGATGTGTCATTGTTGCACCCACCCGCGAACTAGCCTTGCAGATCTCGGATGAAGCTTCGAAGCTCTTGAATCCTCTTGGATGGGGAGTCCAGTATCTGGTTGGTGGAGAGAGTCGGACAAGGCAACTGGATAGGGTAATGAAAGAGGGTGCAGGATTTGTCGTAGCAACACCAGGACGATTGCAGGATTTGTTGGACAATGCCGACTTTGCCGCCAAAGTGGCAAAGTCCAAGGTGGTAGGTAGCTCAATGTGTCTTCCATGAAGAGAAACAGGATTGAAGAAAGCAAGACCTTGTGCTTATATTGTCCACTCTATACTCGGCAGTTGGTATTAGATGAGGCGGACACAATGTTGGAGCTGGGATTCCGGACAGAACTGGACAGTATTTTGAACGCAATGCCTCAGGATCGGCAAACGTTCTTGTTTTCTGCAACGATGGATTCAAAGCTGGATTCACTCTTGGAGATTGCACTCTGTCGCGAGACCATGGATCAAGTTGTAATAATTGATACTGTGGGCGAAAAGAAGGTCAACCTGAATCCAGCAACTCAACAGCGGTACTGCTTTGCTCCTTATCAATCTCATGTTGCACTTGTCCGCCGCATTATCAATGATCATCTGTTCGGCCGAGTGGAGTTGGAGGATCTCAAGGGGTCGACTTCATCTTTACTCCTTGACTCGAAACCCAAGAGTCCAGGCGACAATAAGATCATGGTCTTCTTACCAACGACCCGCGGCGCACAACTCTACGCAAAGGTGTTCGCCTCACTCTCCATGGGCAAGGAGCTTTCGGTCTATGAGATTCATTCCGCCAAGGGCCAACGTGAACGTACATTGACAAGTCGCAACTTTAGAAAGATTCAGACCCCAGCTGTCTTGTTCACATCGGACGTTTCTGCACGCGGAGTGGATTACCCAGGCGTTGGATTGGTGATCCAGGTGGGCGCACCACTTTCATTGGATCATTATATTCACCGTATCGGAAGAACTGGACGAGGTGACCTTGGTGAATCTGGTCAAGTACATGGAAAGGGTATTTTGATCTTGGGTGAGTTGGACCAAGGATTTATCGAACATCAACTGAAGCCGTCGCCCTTGTTTCCTGTCGTCGAGCAAGAGCACGCCTATGATGACTGCGCCAGTGTGATGATGGGCGAGAACCTGGATCGCAGATTCAAGAGAGCACTCACCAATGTGGACGAAAAGTTGGCCAAGAGCGCGTACACTGCTTTCCTAGGATATAGTAGGTCCATCAACGTTTATCTTGCGTGTGTTGTTGATATTTACCCTCTCATCTTTACTATCTCGTCAGCAAGATTTTTTTCTAACACAACGTGTCCTACGAAAACCCTCGAAAAGATCTCACGGTAGGTCCAAGGATTGGAAACACGGACCGGAAGCGAGTTCTGGAGGCTGCAGATAGGTACGTTGAGGCGTTTGGCATCTTGGAACGACCTGCAGTCTCTACCAGCTTCTTGGAGAGAATGGGATTCATGAAGCGCCACGTCTCGGCCATCGAGGCCGGTGAGAGCGATGATCGAGAACCCAATTCATACGAGCTTGTAGACGGAACGTTCCCAACCATCAACACTCGGATCACGAAAAGTCCTTTTGCATCCCCCTCGTCGTCCAAACGCGATGGTGAAGATAAGCAAGATCTTGACGAGAAGAGTGTGGAGAAGGAGAATCGGATGTCCAAGAAGGAACGTCAAGAAGCCTTTGACAAGATTGGGCTTGGAGACACAGGGTACATCAAAATCAACGAAGCTGAATGGGAGGATTTTTTGGAATTCAAGCCAGGCATGCCCAAGTTGATTACGAAGCTGCACAACCCTAAGAGGATGGGACATATCGGAAACCGGCCAAGCAAGAAGATCTCCAAGATCTTTAGTGACAATGACGGATGGTAGAAGAACCACGTTCTTAGTTGCCGGCATGCCCCCGCAGTTCGCCGCAGCAACTTTGTGTCTCTGAACCTTGTGTCTCTGAACCTTATGTCCTACACATAGATGCCACAATAGACGGTGCGACTGCCTCCTCCTTCTCGCTCGTGCTTGCAGACCCTTCTTCACAAACAACAACGACTACTGTGTAAAAGAACATGTCGGATCAGGATCAGCAGGAGCAACTTCCTCAGGACGATGGACATGAGTACGATGAGGACTATGGCGAATGGAGTGATCACGATTACTATGACCCAGAAGACGACCTCGCATACTATCATGACCAGAGGCTCCTCATCGAGGAATCTTGGTTGGAATGGGAGCGACTGACCTCGGTCAACAACCGTCAAAGTGAAAGTACCCGCGACTTTGCACTGTTTCAGAAGCCAGGTTCGATGAAGAGGAGAGAACGCAGGAAACGATCCGCTCAAGCGTTATCGAACGTGCGAGACAATAACCGATCGACTGCGGTCGGTGGTGGATCAACACCAGGATCAGAGTCAGGAGCACCTGAAGCAGATAGTACAGGTTCAGAGAGACAGAGGCGATTGGGATCCTACCGCTCGGAATGGGAAGAAGCTCTGGCTGCTCGACAGCAAAGACTGGCAGCTAGAGCGGGACTTTATAGCACAAGGTAGCCAAGGGGCTTTTCATGACATTGTCGAACAGTGAGGAACATGGGAACGGAATTGTCGACTGATGTGGATGGCTCGATCACTGTCTACTGTGTATAGCGAGAACATCATCTGTACATTGCCAATCGAAGTGCTTTCCCATATCCTATCACATTTGGACCCAGATGAACTGGTAAGTATTGGTAGAAGAATTCAGCTATCATGGATGTTGTCTGCGGATAAAGGCCATCTCAACTCATGTTTTGTTTGTTTTTCTTTGGTCGTAGTTCTGTATGTCATTGGTAAGCCGGCTATTCTATCATGTAGTGAACGTGGACTCTTGCTGGAAGGAGGCGTTCATAAAGTACTTTGGGGTCTCCATACCCTTCAAGAGGCTGGATTCCAGAAGCTGGCGTGCCGAATATATCAAACGGATGAGGTTACTCCGCCGATGGGAAAAGGGGCGCGGATCAAATGTCTTGCTTGATCCAAAGATCGGCCGAATCTCCAACCTGTGGGCAGAAGATGGCAAGCAGAGCGAAGGATGGTTCCTTGCTGGAGGACGTGCTGAAGGTGTTCTGGCCCGTTGCAGCCCATCACATGGGAAGGTCCAGAAGGATGTTGTGTTTCGGATCAACCATCTTGTCAACGCTGAAGTCGCAGCGATGGCTACAGACCGGTGAGTTATCCGTCTGCTTGGCATGATCACGGATGACTTGGTCTGGAGTTAAATCCCTAACATTTGTGCAATTCCGGGCGGGTTCTCGTCAATGCCATAGACATCGCACCGTATGGGGCCTCGCGAATGGTCAGGTTGCTCTAACAACACTGGCTTATGGCGCTGCAGGTCAAACGTTTCAGACGTTTGCGGGCTTTCACCGTGGACCCGTTTCCTGCGTCAAGCTGGTTCGACATCAAAACGAATTCGTCCTGACTGGAGGCGTGGATGGCACGGTTAGATTGTGGGATGTGCCCAGATCTCAGTGTATCCGCGAGTTCAGGTCAGAGGCTGGCAGTACGCGAATCGATCATATTTGCTGCGATCCTGGATCGCACATCGTCGCTGGAGCATCCAATGGCGAGATTTATGTGTGGGAGGTGGATGTCAATGCCATCCTTTCACGCAGACATGCACCAGAAGATGCCTCTATTTCATCCGACGACATTGACTCTGATGTGTTGCCCAGCGTCATCAGCTTGCCCGAGGAATTCAAAGGAGTCAATTATCTGGAAGTCAATTTTGCAACGAATCAATCTGGATTAATCTTGGCCCAGGCAGTGGATTCGAACGTCCTGCACATGTACAGTTTGGACAGCTTAATACACTTGGCAACATTGGAAAGTCCTGTACACCACTCACCTATAAGCGCCGTCTATTGGGATATTCCCAAGTATGAGAAACCCATGATTTCCACTTCGAATGGCACTCACAACCATATTCCGCATGGGCGTCAGGAAAAAACAAGTCTTGTCGCCACTGGTGATCATGTTGGCAACGTTTGTTTATGGTATTTGAACGACGCCGTGAGGCGCAAGATACTAGGGGAGCATGGTACCAACTTATCTCCAAATCAAGCAATACGGGAGGTGCAGATAATTGAGCCAATCTTTGCCCTGAAAGCCCATGATACAACAGTGACCAGCTTGTTTGTTGATGCGTTGGTTATTGTTTCTGGGAGGTAAGGCCTCAGCAGCAGCAGCAGCAGCAGCAGCAGCAGCAGCAGCAGCATATGAGCGTACTGTCGGTCTATATATATCAAGGACCAATCGATTTCCTAATACTCTTTGAATTGGACTTTTTAGCATGGATGGCTCGGCAATGGCATGGAATCCAGTCAACGGTGAATTGATCTCTGTCCTGAACAGTGGGTAAGGACGGTTTGAGCAACGTATTACAGGCTGGTTAGAATTGTGAGGCGACATTGGGACAAATTGAAGTGGATCTTTTAACTGTCTTTTCTTTTAAACTGACTGTGTACGCTTAGACATATACGTGGTCGAGATATAAACGACCAGAACGGTTTGGCGGTCAAATGTATTGTAGTGAACAGTTTACAATGCCGTGGCATTCTATCGGCCGGCAATCTGATTAAGAGTTGGGATTTCTCACCAGATGCAATGGCTACCAAAGGTAAACGACAGGGCGCTCATTCATACAAGTAGTCAATTCAATTTAAACTTATGCAACCGTGCTGACATGCATCTGCAACTTGTAGACAAACATCGAAAGCCCACGACAAGGAGACCAATTCATTACAGTGCAGGAGCCAAGAACAGAATTGAGAACGACATTCGCAATAGTTTGGTTGAAACGGCGTCGCTTCGACGTTTAGAGGCCCTAGCCAAAGACCGACGTGAGCAGCTTCACCGGCGGTATAACAACCTGGAGGGATTGAATATGGCTGATATGACTGATGAAGAGATTACACAGTATGTAATGTTGCTCTCAAAGCAACAAGACGACCAGGACGACCAGGACGAACAAGAAGCGGCTCAGATCGCTCGAGAGATACGACTCATCCAGGAAATGGAGACTGAGCTGGCCTTGAAGCAGCAAACTCATTCAGCACTGAACGACCATGGCGAAGGTTCATCCAGCTCTTCTGCTCCAAGCGGGCGGTTGTCCACGGCTACTCCAAGTCAGCAAGAGTTGGAAGAAGAAGAGGAGATGGTGAGGAGGGTTATTGCAATGAGCTTGTTGGAGGTGGACCCTTCCCCAGACGATGTTCATTCACACGACCACGCCCAGGGACACCTCCAGGACGAAGATACTCAGGAACCACACAACCATGTCTATCAGCCGACTGACTGGGAGACGAGCCAGGTGGTGAACGTGGATGGCTTGAAGAGAGATGACCACGAGAAGCAAGAAGACGAGCAGATTGTCAAATCAATCCTTCGGGAACTGGAAGAAGTGGAGGATGACACGGCCCCCAGTCAAGGTGCCAACGATGAGGACAGCCCGGGTGATGCGCGCCCGCCACAAGCTAAAAATGTCGATTCCGGCGAAGCTCCAAAGATGACATGGTCGATGATTGCGCGGGTCAACAACAACGAGTCACCGGCCCCTGCAGCATCTGGGTTGCAGCCAGCTATCATAAAGCGATACCCACGAGACGCCTCGCAGGAAGAGATTGAGGATGAAGACACGCAGCTGGCACGTATCTTGTCCTTGTCGATGGTTGAGAAGTAAGAGGTAGTTTCTATTGAACACTGCAGATCAAAAAAAAAAACGCGGATCAGGCACAACGCCACAAACAAAACTACGGATGCACAAGGATCGTTCTTTGTCCGTTCGCTCTCCTCCCCCTTTCATAGAACGCGGCACAAACAGACTGCAGCACGCAGACTTCTTTCTCCTCGTCTCCTCATCTTGCGCTACTAGCACGTACGTACCAGCCTGATCGCCCTGTTCTCATCAAGAGACAGGTGTCCTCAACGCGCCCTCGGTCTTGGCCGTGGCTGCCTACAAGCACAAAAGCTGATCGTACTTCTGAATCCCATTCCCAGTGTCTCTAGATCGAGTCCCGCTTTCGGAGGCCTGCTCAGGATGCACAGGACGACGCGGCAGATCTGGTCCTCTTCACCGTCTTCGTGTTTCTTTTGCGACTTTCAGCGCCTGTTCTCCTCCGTGTCTCCCCGACAAAACCCCAATAGAGTCATAGGAACAAGGACCTTTGCACGGAGAAGTCCCAGACTCGTTAATACCAGTGTCACTCGGATACAGCTCCAGCACCAGCTCAACCAGCAAAGACTCGCAAACTGCCTTCGGGTGTTTGGTATCGATGCTCGCCAACACCCACAACTGTTAGGGATGCATCAGCCCTATCGGATCCATTCTCCGAGGTATCCCGTCGTTGCATATGCCACAGAAGCCTTTACCACCAGCCAACTACACGTTCACAGTGATGACTACAGCAACCATCTCACTTCATTAACAACCACGCGAGCCTCATCACCGGATGACAGCTACTTCAAGTCAAATGGTCATATTGGACTTGACCGTATCCAGTCTTCCACAACGACGTTTAGGATATCGCCCATACCCAGGACATCCATCCGGAACCCGCGTTTCCTCTCAACATCAACGTCGACCTCAGTTTCTTCTGATCCAGAAGCTGACACACTGTCGTCCTTATTTCAGTCAATCCCCCTCACTCCCCATACTGATACATCATCACAATCGGCACCGGCGCCTATTACAACAAGCGATTCCGTCGATTTTCAATCGCTGTTCCCTGACATCCCTGCATCCTTTGCAGATGTTTCAACTCGGGATCCATTCGCGGTAATTGGTACCCCCTGGAGGAACAGATCGATGACACCTGGATCTCAACAAGTGGAGAGACTGCGAAAGTTGGTCTATCAGCGTGATCCAATTGGCACCTGGTGGCCATTGTATGAGGAAGTTGCGGTCAATTGGCGAAAGAGATCTCAATCAGGATCAATGGCCAGCCCGGAGACGTCGCTTGTACGGTCCGACTTTATTCGCTTCGTTGGTGCACTCAAGGTTTCTGCCTCTTCCACCCCAGTATCAGGACGACTGGCCAAGCTGGAGAGAATCTTTGAGGACTTTCACATGGCGATCACGTCTCCAAAGTCCAATGTGAAAGTCTACACCGCCTTTTTGGATACCTTGCATTTCTGGAAGATGGGTGAGCTAATGCCAGAGTGGATTCAACGTATCAAGTCGAAAATCTCATGCGCAGGATCACTTGCTCCTCTGGAAAACGTATCACTCATCAGGGAGAGTGCCCAGGAGCATTACCATGACCTGATACGTGTTTTGGCGGAGATGGATCAAATCGAAGCCATGATCGGATGTCTTGACGAACTCAAGGCCGGACGCGTGGATCAATTGAAACCCACTGTCATGGCCTACGATATGGTACTGGGGGCATACATGAAACGCAAGGACGCCGAGTCAGCCATGAGGATCTTTCAAGAGATGCAGGATCAGGGTTTATCACCAAGATTAACAACGTTCAACGTTTTATTGCGGGGCTACTTGGAGAACAAGGATGCTCTAGCTGCCCAGCGTACACTGGAAAGCCTTTTGCTCACCAACATACAACCGAGCATCTATACGTTTAATCTGCTCATGTCGGGATACCTTAATATGGGAGAGACTGAGACGGTCAACGGATTTTACAAGGGTCTGGGCGAATATGGACTGACGCCGAACTCAAAGACGTACCGAATCCTTATGAAGACACATCTGCGGCAGGGCCAGATCGACCGCGTTATAAACCTGTTCTGCAAGCTCAAGGACAGTCCAAAGGCTGAGCTGCACCCTGGACCAGAGGACTACCATATTCTAGTGCAGGCACTGGCAAGCTGTGGCAGGATGCCTGATGCGCTCAAGGTTCTTCGAGAGCTCAAAGAGGCAGCCAAGGTGCGCGTGACGACACCCATATACAATGTGTTTCTGAACCAATACGCTCGCGAGGGACAAGTCGAGATGGCCCGTCGGATTCTGGATCGCATCATTTCGGACAAGTTGCCATTGATTGACGGGAGTATCAACCCACTTATTCGAGCCTATCTAGCGCAGGGAGATCTCGACAAGGTGGAGGAAATGACCAAACTTATGAGTCGTTATGGGATTCAACCTTCAAGGACAACCTACAATATCATGATCAGCGCCACGAAGGACTCTGGTAACATTTCAGGAGCCATCAAGCTGTATGGAAAGATGCTGGAGGATGGAGTGGATCCGGATGTGTGGACCTATAACACTCTCCTGGATATCCATATCAGCAAACTCTCTTCTGCTCAGAACAACAGCTGTCGCAAGGGGGACATGAGTGCGGTGACCGATGAACAGATTGAGGAATATGTCCCACGGATCGAGACACTGCTGCAGGAAATGAAATCCAGAGGGATCAAGCCCGATGTCGTCACCTATGGCAAGCTCATCCACCAATACGTTGTTTTGCGGGACGTTGAGCAGGCAGAGATCCTATTCCATGAGATGCTCAAGTCTGGAACCACACCCAATGCATATGTTCTCAATACGCTCATGAACGGCTTTACGGTCATTGATGACATGGAGAAGGCTCTTGAGTTGTTCCGCAGGATGCCAAAGTATGGTATCGAGCCCGACGCAACAACATTCACGACCTTGATCAAAGGATATGCCAACGTCAAAGAGTTCACACTTGCTCAGGATTTTGCAAACTCGTTGCAGCAGAGGAGCTCCAAGATTTCAATGGATCAGTACTGCTATCACGTCTTGATGCAGCTCGCGCAAAAGACCCGTAGGCCTGGAATGGCGCTTGATTTCTTTGAGATGATGCGTGGTCGCGGAATAGAGCCTGACAAGGTCACGTTCACGATCTTGATCGAGGCATTAAGCAAGGAGTTCGCAGGGGCGGGATCGCTCTCTCTAAATGAGAAAAGTGGAACTCGAGGGCGCGATCGAAGAGCGACAACTGGGGGTCGTCCAACCGAGTCTGCTGCGGACGCCGTTGAATCTCTGTTGAGAGTGATTCAGCAGGACAATTTTCCTCTGTATCCTTCGGAAATCACAACGGTGATCTCAGCCTATTGCCGTCTCGGAAGACCACTTGCGGCAATCGAGTTCTTCAAAACGAGCCTTTGGCGAGGAAACCCTAGACTGAATACGACGAACTGTGGTGCCCTCTTCCACGGACTTCTTGCGCCAGCGTACAAGGGGCGATACGATGGGGTTGTCCTGAACTTGTACTCGCGCATGCTCGCTGGTACCAAGGAGACTATACGCGCAAAAGCGGAAGATCAGCATCGGTCTCTGAATAGTTCGAGTGAAGATTCTCTGGTTCATGAGAGTCTATGGACCCGAGATGCTCAAGATATGAAAGATGGATCATCGTCTTGGTCGTCATCATCGTTTCCCTTGAGTCCATCGGTTCCTCATGGCACCACGCATAGGCGTTTGGAGCGGCCATCCAATACTGTTCCCTCGATGGACTTTCCAACTCTGGATTTGATTGCGATCAACATTCTCTTCCAGGCATTCTCAAAACGCAACAACTGGAGGATTGTTATTCGACTTTGGGAGGATCTCGAGTCTGTTGGTTCGGAACAATTGTATCCATTTGAGATGCCTCTGGAGCTTCTCGGTTGGGCAGCTCAGGCGTACCATGTGACACCCGATTATGAACCGTCCTTGTCGCTTCCTCGAGAAGGAACCCATGGCTCCGACACTCAATCTCAGCAAAAGGAAGAGGAGGAATCGCATGCCAAGAAAGCTGAGCAGTTATTGCGGCGACTGTGGAGTTCCCATCACCAAATGGGAGTAGCATGGAGCACCAAGATCTATGGGTACAATGTCTTTGAGTCCTATTCACCCTCGTCCGTCCTCTCCACCACCACCGTCCTTGAAACCAACAGCAACATTTAACCCCGCCACTCACCCATCAACGCTTCTGTCGTATTTGTCCGATGACAGGGATCAACGAAACCAGGGTCCTGACCATCATTACACTGAATCTAAGAACGAC
>Ga0247824_10000613_pt1 | contig 17962 bp, 15 predicted proteins | sample 13C_PalmiticAcid_FD_194412 | JGI IMG/M metagenome (GOLD analysis project Ga0247824, IMG submission 194412) | Soil microbial communities from agricultural site in Penn Yan, New York, United States - 13C_PalmiticAcid_Day48 | ecosystem: Environmental > Terrestrial > Soil > Agricultural land... | reverse complement strand
ATTTACAAGGATCCGTTCCAGGGCAGTCGAGCAATGATGCTGACATACAAGGTTACCAACACACAGCAAATCCCTTTTGCCCTCGTTTTTAGAGTTCGCCGCCAACAAGTCGCGACTTCAAGGCGGCGGGTATTTATTGATAACATCAGTAACATGCCCCTTTTCCCTTTCTACGACGCCGCAATGCCATGGTGCTTCAATTGCATCTTCAGCATCATATCGTGCGCCAGCCTCTCTGCATCCAGCTTTCCAAGAATGCGTTTCAGGTTCTTCCAATGCTTCAACACCCAGTCGATTTCCTGTTGTTGCATCATTTGCATCGTAGAATGGCTCAGGTCCAAAAACCGAAGCGACCGCAGAGTTGATAGCCTCCCTAGCCCACGATCAAGCCTCAAATCCAACGCGAGCCGATTCGGTTCCCACGGATAGACATACAGCTCCTGAAGCAGTGTCAGCTTGGACAGTTGTTCAAACACCAATGGCTGTGTATAGCCGAGAGTCCAAGGGTTGGAGAGGATCCTCAATTCCAGCACCTTGAGCTTTAGGCATACCCAGGGCTGTCCACCTGCAATGTCATCGGCATGGATTCTGCATCCTTTAAAGGTTGTCAGCGATGGACAAGAGGACATGACTTCTTGGGCCATGGCACTTGCGAAGCCTGGCGCAGTGAACAAGTCCAAAGTTTGAAGGTGGATGAAATGAGGTCGTAAAAGATCCATCATTCTAGGGGTGAACAAGAGCAATAATGCTTCAAAGGCGATGATCCGTTGCATGCCTGAAACGATACTGGCGACATCATCCTCATCGCTGGAAAACGTCCACAGCGCTATTCGTTGAAGATGCGGCCATCTTCCGGCACAGACCAGTGGCGCGATTCTAGGAATGAATAGCCGATTGGCATCTTGAGCAAGACTCCCAAATGACACCAGACCTGGACATCCTTGCACGAGATCCAGAATCCAAGAGACGTTGCTTACAGAAAAGTCGCTCACTCGCAACTCGCGCATGCGTGAAAACTCCATAGGTGGCTGGCGATCGTGAGCAGATATTCGTCGGAAGGAGATATCGAGTCGTTCCAAGTGTGCACAGAGCTGCCAAAAAGTATCGACATTGTCCTCATTCACGTCCAACCCCATGAGGGTGACATCCTTCAAACTCTGGAGTCCAACCAATATGCCCAGGAATCGCGTTGAATGGGTCTCGATCTTTCCCCCTAGGTCCAAATGGATGAGCGTTGAGTAGTTGCTGACCAACTTGAACAGGTTTTCGTCCCAGTTGGCATTTTCTACAGTCAACGAGGCAAGGTTCGGGAGAACCAGAGAAGAGTGTTCCCGTGCAGGAATACAGCGGATAATCAGCGTCTTGACAAACCGGCTATACATGTAGCCGTGGATGGCCCCAGGTGGATGCGGTTTCTTCTTTGTGAGCTCAATGTCCCTCCATAATTGAGGCAAGAATGCTTGGTACCAGGCCTTGGAAACTCGTACACAGGCAAGAAGGCTGCGCCCGGAGACATACTGGGGGACCTCCCAAAGGATCTCTGGTATTTTGAGGGGGTTTTGTGAGGACATGGCCCCAAGGAGGCTGACGGAGAGACCGAAGAGTGGTGTACGGTGTGTGTGTGTGTGTGCGTGAAGCTGTTGGTGGTGAGGAAAGAAGCTGTTGCCCCCCTTTTTTTGGCGACGGGTCAGCCGTATTTATACCCAAACGCGAGATGAGCCAGACGCGAGGGTCTCGCGTCTGCAAACACTGCCACATCGAGCGAGGGGTGCACTGCCATTTTTAAGCATCGCCGGAATTGAGTGTGCTCTTTTGTCTCTCCCTCTTTCTGATCCTCTGATCCTCCATCAAGAACGATCCTCCTTTTCCCCTTCCCTTCGTTCCTACCTGTACTGCGACGAGTGCCCCCACCCCACCTCCATCCCCACTCTCCCGAGCACTGACTGTCCCAAACACCCCTTTCGTCTCATACTCCCTCCTTCACCCACCCCGATTCTCCCGCGACTGCTGACCACACCGGACTGCCCAAACACCCTCTGCACTAAACTGCTGTTGATGGACCACCTCAACAACAATTGCCGGGAGTGTCGGTTGGTCACCAGACTCTTGGGAACGCTTGTGTATAATGGTATCTGGATAGGGAGACACACGGTGCAGAGACACAATAAACAGTGCAGATTCAAAAAGACATGCCAGAGGAGTTGACTTGACAAGGGTCATCTGTGAACCCACCTACCACGCAAACATGACAACACCAAGGCCTACTGTCCAAAGGATGTCGAGAGCCGCCTCTCCAGTCGTGCCTCGTAACTGACAACTTTTGCTCCACGATGATAGCTCCTTTGTCAGGACTCGGGAACAAGGGCTCCCTTTGTCACCGCCCCCCACCCCCACCGCTCTAGACACCTTCACTTGTGCCCACGCCACGCTCTCAGTGGAAAGAGAACTTTATTGCCGATACGCTTGGTCACACCGGATTTCAAGGCCTTCACCGTTGCTGGAGCTTCGCCCCCACGTCGAGAAGACCAGTCCAACAATTCACCATGATGGCGTCCTTATTCAACGTTCGCCCCGACAGGAGCGACATGGAATGACTTCCGGATACAGTATGGGATAAAGTCAGCAACTCCCACCTGTACACAGCAATGACTGGGACGAGGAAATAGTGTTTATCTCCAATGGCGAACAATCCTGCAATCAATTGCCCCTTGAGCTCACTGCAGTCGCGTTCGTCGAGTGCAACTCTCCTCTGACTTCCACGATCGAGGCTAATAATATTGAGGCGATCTTCTGATCAATCCTTCCATGCTACCCTTACACGCGCAACTCGTCAGTCTTGACAGTCAATCCAACACCAGTGGTTGCATGTCGTCGATAGTAAAACAGCTGAGATGGAATCAATCTCGGATCCAGAATCTTGAGCTCCAAGCATGCCAAAGGTCTACCTCTGGAGACATCCATGGGATTGACAAATGGCATCGTGAATGGCTCTCCTGCATAGGACAAGGCAAGATTTGATTTCTTGAGCCATCATCCTTCTGAAGCTCTTGTTCACAGTCTTGGGACAAGTCCCTTGTTTGAGATGGCTGGAAATGCGGTTCTAAGAGTCTCCCAGTATATCAGGTCGACATAAGAGCTCCTCAGAGCTGAACACATTGATCCGTTGCATAGTCCTTACGACCCTGGACGTCTTGTCTTGAGAATCATCCTTCAACCTTGCGGATACACTCGGAAGATCCAGTACAATTTCCTGCTGTTATTGAGGACGCGGTATCATGGATAAACCCCTTACTGGCGTTACACTGTGGGCGTGTGACATGGGTTGCCTCCTCGAGGTGTTGATAGCCAGCTGGTGCACATCCGTTCCAATCGCGTACAGATTCGCTCAGGCCTTGTCGTCAATTTTCACAAACTTTGGCTTTTGTCAACTTGCCTCCAGATGGGCGGAGGGACGGGCGCCTTGTGATAAGCTTCATGAAGCCTGCCGTCATACCAAGGAATGGGGTTTAGAGCCACTGTGCCGCCAATCTCAGGAGACGTGGACAGTCGATCTCCAGTGTCTTGACATGTCGGCCACAAGATGGTCTCGAGTGGGCGGCTTGCACTAACATGATGTCCTTCTAGATACGAGCAGGTCTTGGAAACTGTTGCAAAGGGGAAAGAATATCACGCACGTTGCAACATACTGGGCGACCTCAGGGAAGATCTCGGGTAGCTGGAGGAGTGTAGAGATGTCATGGCTTCGAGGAGGCCTGTCAAGAGAGCGACGAGTTGGAAGAGTTGACAAAAGAAGGTAAAAGAGTGTCGAAGGTGGTCTATGCAAATCACGTACGCTTCTACAAGCACCTGCTACAGAAAGACTATCTCCTATGTACTGACTATTCGAGTTGTTCTCCTGCAGGTCGCTCTTCTGTCTGGTTTTGCTTGTCCTGCCTCGTGGGAACAGATTGCAGCACACTTGAGCCTGACAACTGCTTGAGTTTGGATACCACTGATGCCATGGTTGCCACCTTCTTGCCTGCCTCATGCAACAGGTCCTCCGGCTCACCTATCGCTCCACGCTGCTTCAATAGCTGCTTGTTGAGCTGACTCAATCCTCGCACATTTTCAATGGAGGCGTCTGTCACGTTAAGCATACCATTTGTGGCACCCCAACGCAGGTTTACACGATGCTCTTCTTCTTCTTTCACAATATCCCACTTGAGTACAGATCCATCCATACAGCCAGTGACCAAATAGGTTGCGTCTGAGCCTGTGCTCCAGGCAACACCTCGAACTGCATCCTGAAAGTTCCTCAATACTGCCAAGCATTGGCCTGATTCAGTGCTCCACAATCGTGTAGTCTTGTCCTTACCACCAGAGGCGAGTAGATCGCCTTTCAATGAATATGCGACGCACATGACCCAATCACTATGACCGATCAAGATGAATCGACACTCTCCAGACCCCACATCCCATAGCCGGACTGTCATGTCGAAACTTGCCGAGGCGAGTTGATTTCCTTGAGGTGAATATGCAACACTTCTAACGCCCTCGCCATGGCCATTTAGTGTTTGGTGACATGCTCCATTCTCACTGACCCACAGTCTAATTGTGCTGTCCTTGCTCCCACTTGCGATTTGTTTGCCGTCAGGAGAAAACGCCACGGTATAAGCTCTGTCTGTATGACCCTTCAAGGTTTCGCGACAAGTTCCAGTAGATGGATCCCAGAGTCGCACCGTGTTGTCAATGCTGGCCGAGGCAACTGTTTGTCCATCTGGAGAGTATGCAATACCATGGATATGGTTGTAATGACCGGTTAATGTATGTTGGCAAGCTCCTGTCATAATATCCCATAGCCGCACCGTGTTGTCAGCACTTGTGGAGGCAATCTGGTTCCCTTGTGGTGAAAAGGCAACACCCAAGACTGTGTCGCTATGACCTCGTACGATTTGAGAACACTCTCCTGTCTCCATACTCCAGAGTCGCACCGTATAGTCCATGCTTCCAGAGACAATCTGATCCCCATCTGGAGAACAACCGACGCACGAGACCCCCTCACTGTGACCACTTGGAACAAAGAGTGAGACTGCGGTTGAGACATCCCACAACCGCACTGTGCGGTCCAAACTGGCAGAGGCGATCTGGTCGCCTTTCGGAGAATACACAACGGCCATAACAACATCGCTATGACCTGTCAATGTTTGACGACATGTTCCTGATTCAACATCCCAGAGTCGCACTGTCGCGTCTTGGCCCGTAGAAGCAAGTTGATCGCCTTTTGGTGAAAATGCAACGCTACCAACAATGCCTGTGTGTCCTGTTAAAGTGTAGCGACAGACTCCTGTTCCTACGTCCCAGAGTCGTATTGTATTATCCCAGCTTGCAGTGGCGAGTTGATCTCCTTTAGGGGAATACGCGACACCGTCCACCTTGTCGCTGTGGCCAGATAGGATATGGCTGCACTTCCATGTCTCAACGTCCCAAAGACGTACCATGTGGTCCATGCCACCTGAGGCGATCTGGTCACCCTGTGGTGAATAAGCAACGCATAGGACCCCTCTGGTATGGCCAGAGAGTGTCTGAAGACATTCACCAGTTAATGAGTCCCAGATCCGTACAGTCTTATCAGCGCTGCTCGAGGCAATTCGATCTCCTTGAGGCGAGTACGTAACACACTTGATTTCTCCGGCATCACCACCAAGGACATGTCGGCATACTCCTGATTCAACGTCCCAAAGTCTCACGGTCCTGTCCCCACTACAAGACGCCATCTGATCACCGTTTGGTGAGTATATAACACACCAAACAATCTGGTCATGGCCACTCAATATCCAAGATATCTCCCAGTTCGATGTTGTGTACACATTGATATCGCCATTCTTAAGCCCGACCGCGAGTGACCCTCCATCTGGTGAGTAGGCGCACGACCATACATCGATGTCCTCGGATAGAAACGGTAGCTCACCGAACTGTACCCCTGTCATCTGCGCTCTGCTTAGATCCGCTTGACGCATCCAAACACCTCGAAGGTTCACCTTCCTCAAGTCTGCACCTTGAAACTGCGCAGAGTCAAACGAACCGAAGCTGAGATCGGCTCCAGGGATCTGAATGCCTCGCATATCGGCGCCATTGAATTGGACACCTGCTCGTACAAGTATCGTGATTGCATTGGCGGCTGCTGTGCGCCATTTCTTGTCCTTCTTCGAGTACTTGAGGTAGGAGAGTAGTTGCTCTTTGAACACAGGCTCTTGTTGAACACGCTCCTCCAGGAACTGCATAAGGGAATGGTCGCTCACAAAGCTTCTCCATACCAATGGCGAGTCGTAGTCAGGTTCCTGTACCACATTGGTTGCTTCTTCCTCATCGCAACCGTTGATCTCAAAGCTTAGAGTAGAGCTCACACTTCCTCGACGACCTGGCATCGACTTCGGTGATGTCTTGCTCCTTCCGTCTTGTGGATCAAATATGGCGCGTGATAACGCGTACTCTAGAAGTGATCGGTGGATGAATCGGTGTTGATTGCCATTCCTTGTCAAAGGAGACGCCTCTAACAGGAGCCGCTTGTGTTCTTGACTGAAGAAGGCGTCTTTCCATGATCCTTCATCCACCAGCTGCGAGTACTCTACAACGGGGTGACCGTCTTGTTCCCTGTAGATTGCCGCAGCCAACTTTTTGATGTACCCGATGCCGTTCACTGTGAACCCTTCTGCACTCAGCCTTTCGAACATTGCTTTCATTTGTCGGGACATATCCTTTTCTCCGAGTCGCTTCTTGCCTCGTTCCAACCACTGTTCGACGAAATGGTCATACAATCCAACTCGAGTGACACGAGCAGTCGACATCTGTTGTCCAGGATCCACCATGCGTGGAAGCACCTCCAATGATAGAGTCATCAAGAACGGATTCTTGACAAGGTCTTTGAGGCTTGGGATATGCTTCAGTGCATTCTTGTAGTCCTCTGTCTGCCACAGAGGTTCGTGGAGCAGCACATATTCGTGGATATAGGCATGGACCTGATCGATCGAGAATGGTGAGATGACGGCTTCTTGGAACAACGACGAATCTGACTGCTTGTTACGGTCTCCTGGTTGGAACCGGTCTCGATAGTCATCTCCAAGGTACTCACTGCGGCAACTGATCACCATCTGAACATCCCACCCTCCTGGCTGGTTCAGTTCGTTGCTCATGTATAGGTTGTGCGTTTGTTGACTCTCATCGTACCCATCACAGATCAAAATGAACTTGCGATGGAGCTTCAATTCTCGGATCTGAGGCTCTGTGAGATCGTTCTTCCGCAACTGTTTGGCGATCATGTCATGTTCTGGATTGTCAATGGCAGGCAAGTTGATATGAAGTGGAATTCGGTCATTCTTGCTCTTGTAAGATTGCCACAGTTCGTACTCGAGTTCGCGGCTGAATGTGGATTTGCCTGCACCGGACTCTCCTAGCAAGAGGAACACTTTTTGATCGCTTTCCAGGACCTCCTTGACCTTCTCCATCAGTGGGAACTGCGAATCATCAAGAGAGCGGAAGCTAGGCTTTCCTTGAGGAGGGATGTAAACGATGTTGCTTCGCTCCTTCGTGCGGTGCCTTCTCAGAAGACGCAGATTCCCATCGACATTAAGTCTACTCTGGACGCGATCGAGTAATGAAGGAGATGCGAGTTCTGGCAGTGCGACCTTCAATGGATAGGACACCGTCCCATTCTCTCTGCATCCCCGATACAGAGCCTGTTTCTTAGCATCTCCGTTGGCTGCTAGGTCTTGAAGTAGTGTTTCGACAACAGTGGTACCTACTAGATGGGATAAATGATGAGATAAAGATGGGATCAGGCCTCCAGGTAGCTCACAGAGATGACCCCAGATGATGGGGATATCTGAACAGTAACGATCTGAAATACACTGCATACCTTTCACAGATGAAGAATTCAACTGCATGAGAATGTTGATGATCCATTGCTTGACACTTGGTTGTTGACCCTACACGGCATCGTTCTGATAGATCTCTCCAAGGAATAAAATGGCACTTTGACGAACATCTGCATCCCACATTGGATTGGCCGCAATTTCTCCTAGACGTTGACACACTCCCCATTGGAAAGCAGGATCACATCGAAAAGGTACTTCACAGACGAGTCTCCTGAACGTGGCCAATTCTCCGTCTCGAATCAAAGCATCCGCCCCTCGCAGTGCCGAATACCAATCGCGCTTACGTTCAAAACTGAATCCTTCCTTGAGACAGTCCATGAAATCCTTTCCACCATCAACTTGAGAGGTGACTCCATCATATGCTGTTTTGACAACTCTAACAGTCTTAGATACTCCGGCAAACCCCTTCTGTATATCCCGTAGTCCTTCGATGAACTTGATAAGATCCAGACTTTTCACAGCGCTTGCCAGTCCCGAAACTCCTTGAATAACTCTCCCTGTTCGTCGCATCACTGCTTGCCATGTTTTTTCGTTATCTGGGACACAGAGTAGGGCTTGATAAGCGTATGCTGCTTGGTAGACTAAGTACGGATCCGAACTACCCTTCAACTCCTTCAAATACAACGATAGCGGTTCGTGGAGTGTTTCCCGATCCATGTCCGTGACATTGGTATCAGCCATGGCATCCAGTATATGGGATACAGCAAGTGTCAAATGGTACATGTATTGTGTAGATGTCTGGTGAGTATTTCTCAGACGGGTGCTAAGAAGTCCGAGTATCTTGACAAGATCATCGGCATCGAGGTAACTTGGATTACCACCTTGTATCAATCGAGCAATTCCTTCCAGCAGGTGAACATTCAGTAATCCAGCGTGGTCAATTCCCGAGTAGAGCTCCCGGAGTAGATCCTGGTACGTATCTTTGTCGAGAACAGGTGCCAGGTGCACAACCTCGGTGATGATCTTGGCATCCTTGATCTCATCTCGCTTGTATGCTCGAACGACTTCTGTAACCATTGAATGGAGCCGTTCTTGCTCACCAGTATCGTCCTCGATAGCCCGTAGCAACTTCAGAGCAGCAGGATCCAGTGCGATATCAGGCAAACGTGAAGCCTGCAGGAGGCTGAGACAGCAAACCAGCTGTGGTGTGCTGTTGAGACGCTCATCTGGTTCTGGTAGTTTGAAATCGATGGTGGGAGGACCCATGTTCGATGAGAAGATGCGCGAGTCGATAGCGACGATATCTCGATTTTCACTGGAAGATGGAATATTCGCCGATCCAACAGTAGAGGGGCTTCCAACAGACTCGGATGTCTTTCTCATCGATCTCATAGCGCTGCCGGACTGGAAAGACAACGCGAGTCGACCAGGATGATGAGCGTTCACTCTAAGTATATAAACCCATGGAAGGTTATCCTTCGTGCACATCGAGTACATGATTATGGACAAGTGACAGATTGAAACCCGCTCTCACATACCCCCATTTCTCTGCTTTCTTGCATATCGCCTGAGCCTCTCCTTGATAACCTTGTCTCTCCAATAGCTTGCTGAGATCGATGTAAGCGGTAGCGACCTCTTCATGCAGGGCCTGATACCCAGCATCGTTTGGATGGACGGGGTATTTTTTGTTGGCGCTCTTCGCCTGAGATAAAGCGGCCTCAGCCTCATGGCACAACACAAGTGCAATGTCATGATCCGTTGTTTTGTACCCATTCTCCAAGTACATGTTGGTGACTTCCAGCGCTTGTTTTAGCGAGAGAGCACCCAGATGCGACGGGATGATACTGCCGAATACCATTGTTCAAGTGTTGCTCGTTGGTTCCTGAGATAAACATTGCACAACAACGGATAGTGTTAAAAACATTCGCTTAGTAGCAGGTTCTCCGCTGTGCACTCTGTGTTTGAACATACTTGGTCGGAAATGTACTTTTCTCCTGTCTTTCAATACCGATGCCTATCCTCATGAGGCGTTAGCAACCGTAGCATTGGTTACTTCTACGCATTGGTTAGATGTACTGAAGGGAAGTAAACTGGCTTACTTTCAGAAATTCAGGAAGCCTTGAACTGCCCCGATCTGTTCCTAGTAATGGCACCTTTGTAGTGTCTGTGTGAGTGGAGACATGTATTTTGTTACTTTCGCTTGTAGTCAGAAAGTCGATATCAATGGTCGTGTCATGGTGGATTGTCGCCATCGGCAGTTTACCCATCCGCATTGTTGTCGTTGATAAACAAGTCTTGGCGTTACTAGACACCATACCTATGGGGGTATTGTTCAGGAACCTGAGTGAGTGCGATGCGAGAGAGCAGCTGTGAGAAGATGTGTCCTTTACTCTTGTTTGCAAATGTGAATGGGGAAAAGAAAGAGAGTGGAAAGAAGAAGAAAAAGGCCTGGATTTTAAGGACTGCCTCTCGGGGAAATTGTGTCTGCTCAGTGCTCACCAGTGGTTGGATTCATCTCAAACTCGATATGTGGACTTCTCAGTTCATAGTGTCTCCAGTCCCCGTTTATGCCAATGATGATCACCGAAACCAGCCCGTCTCGCCATGAACCACTGTCGAGCAGATCGCGCCTAGGTCCTATACCACGATGCATCCCCAGCCTTGACCACGCCCAGTGATTTCCTGGGATGATGTGTAAGGCACTAGTTTTCTCGAGGAAGTCAGCAAAAGTGAGGTTCCAGTAGCCCCAGAACGCTCAGTTTGAATGCCTCTGGCGAACTTTCAAAGTTGGTAATCTGACAGCATGGTTGAACATGTCTTTCATCGAGATAACGTAGGACAAGGTGTGGTGTCCATCTTACCCTGCGGCGCTGATGAATATTTATTTCTATGAGAGCTGAATTGACAATCCTCACCGTTATTCACCCATAGATCCCTGATGGTTCCGCCTTGTCCCCTCTCTTGTGGGCACAAATATTCCATGTGGAGGACTGATTAGAGGGGGCACGCGGTATGAGGTGGATACCAGCAGGATAAGTGCAGCCCCCCTCACTTGTCTATCCAGAGCAGTCGTCGAGGGAGTGTGTGAAAAGACGGGGCGATTTGCTCTCTTGGCGAAGCATCTCAGTCAGATCACATGACGTTCGTGGGACACTGCGAGCAGATCTCGGGGCACCGACCCAAACGACATCATCTTTCTTTTCTTTCAACACACCCTCACGACCACGAACGGAATGCAGAACCCAAATGAACTCCCTGCCATGTCCATGACAGAGTACAAGGCAAAGCGTGATTTCTGTCGGCAAAAGATCGCCTCCAAATACGACATTCTCGGGTTCATCAGTTCAGGAACGTATGGCCGAGTCTACAAAGCAAAGTCAAAGAACAAGTATGGCTGTCTTTCATGGACGTCCCCCGACCAATTCCCCCTCCGACAGCTCGTCTTTCGCGTCTCTTGGGGTACGGTGTCATTGTCCATGAGACAGGCTAACGAGCCTTGGTTTTGCGCACAATAGGGATGATGGGAAGGAGTACGCCATCAAAAAGTTCAAGCCTGACAAGGAAGGAGAGGCCGCCACCTATATTGGTATCTCTCAATCAGCATGCCGAGAGATTGCTGTAAGTTAAGACGATAGGATCTGGATGGAGGCTACACCTTTCGACTGGCTGGATGGGGTTTATTGTGAGGATGAACCTGAACCTAACCTCTGAATGTTCCGTTGTTTAGTTGTGCCGAGAGCTACATCACGAAAACATTGTCGGATTACAGGAAGTTCTGCTCGAGGACAAGTCGATCCACATGGTGTTTGAGTACGCGGAACACGACCTGCTGGTAAAAGCATCATGGATCTCAAAGCGAACCATCTGTTAAGAATGAGCGCGATGACGGACAAAAAGACTTATGCCCTCCTTGATCGTCTTTTTAGCAAATCATTGGATCTTACTCTCATCAGGCAGTGAAACGGATACCGCCCTACACCATCAAATCGTTTCTGTGGCAACTTTTGAATGGCGTTGCATACCTTCACGCTAATTGGGTGATGCATCGTGACTTGAAGCCCGCCAACATCCTTGTCACCGCCAACGGGGTCGTTAAAGTCGGTACGCAGGACTCGCACATGAATGTCAATTGTGATTCATGAGGACGCACTACGGGAAAAGGTCCAAGCAATAACACTTATCATACACTCTTCTTAGGCGATCTGGGACTGGCGCGACTGTTTTACAAACCTCTCCAACCTCTTTTTAATGGCGACAAGGTTGTGGTCACGATCTGGTATCGTGCTCCAGAGCTTCTTCTTGGATCACGGCATTACACCAAAGCGATCGATATATGGGCGATAGGATGTATCTTTGCGGAATTAATCACGTTGAGACCAATCTTCAAAGGAGAGGAGGCTAAAGTCGAGAACAAGAAGACTGTACCTTTTCAGAAGAATCAGCTGCAAAAGATATTTGAGGTCCTTGGCTACCCCACCAGTAAGCTCCCCCTTTTTTTTCGTGTTTTCTGTTAGCCCATGTCGCCCAGTTCTCGCAGACAAATGGTGGTTGCTGAAAACAGAATTCGATGTTTCTTACTTAGAGGAACGATGGCCCACGATCGATCAGCAACCAGAGTATCCCAACTTGGCTTCATTTAGACCGTATGTAACATGTATGTGTGTGTCAGGCGGCAAGGTGGGAGAGGAAGCACAAGATTCAATTTTTAGGTTCAATGGTTTTTCTGACCTTTTTTTTATGCCCACACACACCTCTAGGACACAAAATGGTCTCAGACAATTGTATCAGGAATGGCACCTCAAAAGCGAACAGGGATACAACCTTTTAGCAGCGATGCTGGAGTATGATCCTTTGAAACGAATCACTGCGGAAGAGGCACTTAATCACCCCTATTTCCAAGAGGATCCTAAGCCTAGCATGGAGTGAGTCCGCCGCTTTGTCTCTTTTGCAATCACTCACTGTACACATTGCTCTACCCAACTGGGAATGATATGCTGATCCATTTCTATTGCATTTGTCTGTCCATAGCGCGTTTGCTGGTCAAGCAGTCGAGTTCCCGCTCCGGCGGATCACCAATGAGGACAAGGATATGAGAGCCGCTGCACCCGTTCAAAAAGTCCACCCAGTCCCTCCCATCAAAGACGACAGGAATACGAAGCGGCCGCGCGTAGAATGAAAACTAGAAGCAATGGACATATCAGCTCTTACAGGATAATAGCAGAATCCAACCTAGTACAGCAGCGACTGAATACATTATCAGAGTTGCACCTTTTGTGTGTCAAGCTGTCGGACACTCTTACAATGGATGATTGAATCGACCTTTGTTTGGCTGATTGTTTGTCTATCTCGACCTCGATCTCATATTGGAACAAAGCCATTCCGCCTCTTTTTTTTTATTTTTATCACATACACAACACACACACACGTTCTCTAATCGATTACCCCTTTATTAGGATGTCAGTAAGGGCAATCAGACATCTGGAAGGCGACAGATATCCAGGATCCATGTCGCGATAGAGATGGTTGTGCAAGAGATGTCCTTAACCTTGATTGTTTGGATGCGTCATGTAGTGTCTTCGGGTAAACTTTCTGCTGCTAAACCTTATCGCAAAGAAGCTACAGGGACAACACCCGCTGCATGCAACAACCACATCTGCTGAAAGGGGCTCTAGGCTTAATTCAGTTTAGAGCAGTGGTGAGGGTTGACAGGGTTGACAGTTGTTGTTGTTTTTTTACTTGACTTTTTTTTCTATCTCCGTATTCTCCTTCATTCCATCAATCGTCAAGCCGCTTTCGCCATAGAAAATAACCTGGGTCAAGTAGGGTTACGCACTGACACCATGTAGACTAAGTCGGGCCTTGAGGTCTGCGTCCTTCTTTGGATCTTCGTTTAGCACTCCAAAAACGCAAATTAGACTTGTCCAATGCTCCACCATCCAATCGATCTCCTGGTCGTTCATTTTCTGGGTCCCGTCACTGAGGCAAACAATACGGAGTGACTTGAGCGTCGCGAGTTTGTCAAGACCTCTCTCTAGCCTTAGATCGACCGTCGCGCCAGGGTTTTCGTCATCCTTGTTGCCCCATATGAAAATTTCCTGGAGCCTTGTTAGCCTTGAGAGTTGATTAAACACCATAGGTTGGATGCGAGGAAGGGTGGAAGGGTCGAACCTGAGACCAATGTTCAACGACTCGAGCTTCAAGCACACCCAGGGTTTCCCCTCGGCGATCAGGGCAGCATCGATTCGAGGGACCATCAATTGTTCGAGCAATGGGCAGGAAGACATCACTTCTTGTGCGATCGTCGCTACCGAGTTGTCATTGGGCTGCAGTTCCAGGATACGGATGTTGGAGAAATGAGGTCGAAGAAGGTCCATCGAGTTGGATTGGAACGATTCGGGGCTATAACGGATCTCCAAGGTACGGATCTGCTTCATCCCGCCAATGATCTTGCACAGGTCTTCGTTGGTGATATCGGCGCATCCAACATGAACACTGTCGAGTTCCGGCCAAGTGCCCTCGGTGATCAATTGAGCGAACCCAGAGACAAACTCGACATCGACATCGTAATAGTCCTCGGTATCGACTTCTGCATCGATCTCGGAATCGATCACCCAATCGATCAACTTGAGCATAGGGCACCTGCGTGCGAACCCCAGGATCAAAGGGACGTCCCGCTGAGTGAAATGCCACATGCTCAATTCGGTCAGGTACGGGAATGTCCTCGATTTCAAGTCTCCCTCGCTCGATATCCTGAATTTGCGAATCTCGAGTCGTTCTAGCTGTGCACATAGATCCCAGAACGTATCCACATGGTCTATATCGAGGGCCATATCCGATAGCATCAAGTCCTTTAGATGACGGAGCTGTAGTAGCTTGGTCCAAAACGATGGTAGAGGGCTGAAATTGTATCCCTCAAGTTTCAGGCGGATCAGGAACCGATGATCGGTGACGAACTCTGTGACGTCCGGGGCCTTTGGCACACATCGCACGTACAGGGACGCAAGGTTTGGGCATCTCAGGGCAACGTGTTCCTCTGCGGGGGTACAATCGAGGATCAGATTCCTGACAAGGTGGCTGTAGCGGCGGATAGCCTTGGGCGGATCGGGTCTCTCCTTGTCGATCTGGATGCTCCTCCAGACATGGGCATTGAAGACTTGATGCCACGTCTTGGAGACACACGCACAGGCAAGGAGGCTCCTGCGGTCGGGCAAGTGCAGGGCGACGGTGGAGAGGATCTCGGGGAGGTCGAGTGGGTGTGATGAGGACATGATTCGAATGGAGAGACTTTTGAATAGGAATGAGGGAAGGGAAAAAAGGGAGGGAGTTTCACGAGGGAGAGATTCAACTCACTTCGCCCAGATATAGGTGTGAATATGTGTCCGTTGAGATGGACAAAACAAACAAAAAATCTTTGCGCAAGGGCCTTATCCCGTACGGGGAGCGTGCTTGCCGCCTGACAGACATGTCCTGAGGACACTTGATTCGGCCCCACCAGTATCCCCCGCTGCACGGAATGGTCCGGCCCCTGACATTCCATCCGGTCGACTCTTCTCCCTCCTTCTCTCCTATCCTCACACTGTCACCCTTCTGTGTGTGATCACCCCAGCATAACAGAGGCATCACCTGCTGCCATCGTGAGCCAGACATCCCTGCCCCCCTCCATGGACACAGCCATCACGATCCTGGCATGACGCGAAGACTCGATATTGTCGAAGCAGAATCCATGGAGCATTGTCCTGATCGACGCGTTTGGTTTGCTGCCTTTTGGTACAGTGTAGTTGTGGTCATCTATAGTGAGCCCAGCTCGATCACGGGCTTGCGAGGCTGCACATCAAGGATCACTTTTTTCTCAAGGTACTTATGCGCTTTTGCTAGAACAATCAAGGTCATCCGGAGGATTGTATGTGGTCCAAGGCATTGGTTCTATGAAGGATAAATATCCGACCTTGAAGTGCCGAATTGCCAGCGGATATTATCCCCTGATTGAGGCTGTCCATCAACACGTGGAGCGGGCATATTCGCTTGAGGGATCGTCACTGATCCTCTTTGTGGATTTGAGTCAGCCAAGATAATCACTGCCTTCTTGTTGGAACATCAATGCCCCATCCTTCAGCCCAGTATTCCATGCACCTGAACGCGACCTGCGGACAAACGGCATAGCCACAGAGTCGGCCACCCTACCGCGCCCCCCAAGTTGAAGTCATGGGCAAGACGCTGGGGGGGAGTTCACTCAATTGATCATCGTCGACATGAGCTAGATCGGGGTGATACAGCAAGACTCAGCCTGTGTGTGGTGCAAGTGCGCATTGCTTGTCGGAGGTCCGAGACCAGATCGGGTCGCACTTTGGTATACCAGGCCATGGCCCGAGCACGCTCACTAAGGTGAGGAAGAGAGGGCCAGGCCTTTCAAGGAAGCACAAGCTCCATTGAAAAGCATCTTGTGGTTCGAGCTATAGATTGGAGGAGGAAAGCTTTGATGGTGAGCCTCAATCCATTGCCCTTGCCCTAGCTCCATTGCCCTTGCACTCTGTAGATCACCATCGCCCCCCTCCCCCCCGATTATCTAGTCAATCTGTCAGCAGCCCTTTTGCTAGGCGCTCTTGTGAGCCGTTAGAATGACCCCTAAGCGTCCATGACTAGCCGCGTTTTGCCTGTGTTGATAGACAGGTTGAGATCGCTGATAGGAGTCTCTTAAAGTGCCATCCTCGCGTGTCCTGTCTCGATGTCTACGTTCATAGTTTGGAAGAAAGGCGCATCGTCAGGAGTCTTTTGCCTAAAACGAGGATCCTGCCAGATGATAAACCCAAAAACATGCTGTGAGAGATCACCATACAATCAAGGAGGCGGAAATACTGGTTGCATCCAAAGGCAATACGCCATCCAGTACAAGGGTATGAAAGTATGGGTGCTGTTGTGGTGGTCGTTCTTGGTTGGAAGCCAAAGAGTGGGACCCGCTCCAGCAAAAAAGTTGAGCCAAGAAGGAAGCTGTACAAAGCCACATTTTCAAAATCGCTCATGGCGGGACCCCAGTGATAAACTCATTTTTTGTTCAATCCACGCAAGAACCTTCCTATCAAGCAGCACCCCATGAAGGACAAGGACCCAAAGCCCACGAAGCCCCAACCGTCTGGTAGCGGTACCGATGCCGCCCCCAAGTGGTCCTATCTCTCGGCCGTGACCCTCGGTCTCCTCTCGTCGTCGTGCTGTGTGATCCAGCTTGTCCTCAACGCGTTCTCGATTGGCTGCGCAGGATTCTCAGTCCTTACGCCTTTCCGCCCAGTCTTTGGCTCCATCTCTTTTCTTTTGATCCTCTACACCGTCTACAAGTATCGATTCTCGTCCCGGACCGCACTCACGTTGGCCATAACGTTCCTTCTCTCTGTCACCCCAGAGATGGTCTCTGTTTACAACCAATCGCCGTCAGGAGTGGCGCTAAGGGAGAATTTCACCAAAAATGTAGGCGCATGGCCACCCCTGCAACAGTTCGCCAAACTTTCTCAGGACTATAGCTGGGTGTTGCCAGAGCGCTTTGGTGCGCAGACCGTCCAGAACGACCAAAAAGCGACAGAGAAGCCAGTGGATAAATCGCCACCACCACCCGTTGCTGTCCCGCTTATCAAGTATGAGGTGGCGGTCAATGGCATGGCCTGTGAGGCATGTGCAAATCGATTGCGACACTACTTTATCTCGCAGCCAGGGATTGAGCATGTCAAGGTGTTTTTTGACGACAAGAAAATGGAATTATGGACTCGATCAGGTGCGAGTGCCCTCTTTTTGTCGGAAAGGAACATCCAGGATATGGTCGCCGAGGTAGACAAGAAGTACGAGGCTAAACTCGTGGCCACGTATTCGGTGCAGCAGCATGAGATATAAAATTTGGTCCAGACTCACCCCAGAAATCCAACTTGCACATGTGTCCTGGAGAATTTGATCATGGAGTTGGTCACGAGGGACCAGGTGTAATTCGACTTTTCCCCTCTTGTCCTTCTTGTCCCTCTTGTCCACTCTTTGTTCCCCAACAACCTGCGCCGACGCAGCAAGGACATCGACCATCGTCACCACGCGGCGCGGCACTGGAGTCTCGACTTTGCATCACTGGACACCTCATCGTC
>Ga0247824_10000612_pt1 | contig 17965 bp, 22 predicted proteins | sample 13C_PalmiticAcid_FD_194412 | JGI IMG/M metagenome (GOLD analysis project Ga0247824, IMG submission 194412) | Soil microbial communities from agricultural site in Penn Yan, New York, United States - 13C_PalmiticAcid_Day48 | ecosystem: Environmental > Terrestrial > Soil > Agricultural land... | reverse complement strand
AAGGGGGACACGCGAGCAGGTGCACGGGGAGCACATAGGGTGGATGCTCATGTCGCGTTGGCACAGCCGTGTAGAAGCGTAGAAAAAAGTCGGGGACCCTTTCCATCATCCGACACAGTGGACGGAGGGACAGATGCGAGGATGCATGGAGACCCCAGGGTGGGTCTAAGTTGACCCTTGGACCCATTTGGCACCGTTGGCACATGGATCGTTTGGATACAGATTAAGGAAGGAGAGAGAGCGTCATGCAGACCACACACCACTTTTTTTTGGCTCTCTTTCCAGCCCAACAATAAGAGTGGGGGGGACCGAGAGACCCGTTCTCACACCTCCTCACTGAACCAGTGACCAGGGGCCGATGGAAGGTGAGGAAACAAAGGAAAGGAGCCAAATGAATGATGCAATCCCTCTCAGGACACAGACATACACACACACACACACACACCATGAAGGAGGAGAAGAAGAGCAAGAAGGCGAGGAGGAAGACGGCGTTGGGGAGAGAGAGAGAGTGTGTGTGTGTAAAGTGCGCACGCTCCACTTGGCCTCGCTGCAGTGTGGATCATGGGATCATGGCATGGACGGAGTATTGAGGTGGGAAAAGGGGGTGGGTGGAGAGAGTGGAGAGGGAGAGTGGCAGCGCTGAAACGTTTTTCCACGTTGGTTGAGAGAGAGTAGAGTAGCAAGCAGTACAGTACATTGGCGGGGGATTGTCTACATTGTGGTGAGTTGTCACACGCACAGGAACAAAGAACGGAATCGCTCTCTCTCTCCCTACTGCACATAGTCTTTTTTGACTGTCGGATCAACATGCAAACGTTATTTGGCACTCCATCTTTTCTGCATTGCATCGACACCTTTTTTCTCTTCTCTCTTTGTCTACTCCGTCTGCTCTTCCTCTCTCTCTCTCTCTCTCTCTCTCTCTCTCTCTCTCCACTCCATATCACACTCCCACACTCCCTCACACACTCATACTCTCTCTCTCTCTCATCACTTCTACTCCCATCACTTCCACTCCCACACTCTCACACTTCCCTCTCCCGATCGTCTCTCATCATCGTCTGGCATGACCTGGGGTGCCGCTGCTCTTCTTTCTGGCCATCCTCTTCCTTGATATCTTCCCTTCCCAACTCTCCCTGGCTGACTCCTCCCACCTCTGCCCGCCATGGTCTCTCAAGCCATGCGCCAGATCATTCTGATCAGTGTCATATGCTTCGGCACCATAGGAATGTTCAACGCAATGTCTTCGATCGGCAACGCTGGAAAGCACTCCCCCACAGCTCAGAACCTCGCCATCACCTCCTCCTCCATCGCTTATATCATCGGCTTCCTTGTCGCCGGTGGCACACACAACATGTTCGGGCCCAGACCTTGTGTCGCCTTTGGTGGACTGACCTTTGTCCTCTACGCCGGCGCCATGATGCTCGCCAAGGACAATGAACACTCCCTCTATCCACCCCTTGCCGGTATTCTTCTCGGACTCGGCGCTGGTTGCATCTGGGTCACCCAGGGCGCCATGATGATGTCCTACCCGGCAGAAGACAACAAGGGCAAGTACATTGCCTGCTTCTGGGCCATCTTCAATCTCGGTGCCGTCCTTGGCTCTGCTCTCCCCCTCGCTATGAACAGCAAAGATGGCATGGATCCCGACGACGTCTCGTCCGACACCTATATCGTCTACATGGTCATCATGGGCCTTGCCTCCTTCCTCGCCATCTTTCTCGTCCGCCCCTCCGGCATTGTTCGCGACGATGGTGAGCCTGTCATTGTGGCCAAGTTTGGAGGTGTCAAGTCCGAGTTCCTCGCCATTCTCTCCGTCTTTTGCGATTGGCGCATGCTGCTCCTGATCCCAGCCTTCTTCTTCTCCAACTTTTCATACACCTATCAGTTCAACGACTTCAATGGCTTCAACTTTAATATCCGGACTCGCTCCCTCAACTCGATCCTCTTTTGGGTCGCACAGATCATCGGCGCTCTTGTCATCGGATATCTCCTGGATCGATTACCAATGAAGCGCCCCAGGAGAGCCATGCTTGGATTGTTGGTCATCGCTTGCCTGTTCATGGCCACTTGGATTGGGGCGCTCATGATGCAGCTCAAGCATAAATGGGAGCGCAGGATCGTCGACCACACCAAGGACCTCATCGACTATGAGCATGCTGACAGCTACCCTGGCCCACTCGCTATCTACGCCATGTTTGGCTTTTGTGATGCTGCCTTTGCAGTCTACTGCTACTGGCTCATGGGTGCGCTCTCCAACAAGCATGATGAACTCTCAAGATACGCTGGATTCTTCAAGTCCATTCAATCCCTCGGAAGCGCTGTCGCCGCACCTTTGGATCTTGCCCAAACACCACTGCTCGCCTATCTGATCACCAATTGGATCCTGTGCGCCTTTTCAATTGCTGCCATGTTCCTTGTTTGCAGGACCATCACGGATACGACTGTCGAGAGCAGCCAGGAAATAGGAGATGAGGAAGAAATGTATGAGACGGATGCCTGCAGCGGCCGTTCCACATCGCAGGAAGGGGGCGAGGATGGTCAGCCACGCCCGTCGATGAACCATTGTAGCTCATTCGAGGAAAACACGAGTACCATCTGCGCCAACAGCCCCAGGAGTAAGCCAGCCTGCAGGTGCGGCTCCAGGAGCAGTGAAAAGTCGGGATACTGGCGGACGAGCAAAAGTACGAATAATGACGAGGACCAAGAGCCTTGTATCTCACCCCATTGCTTGTCGCGCACATCGACCGCTACAACCAACTCGCTTCAACCCAAACGCAGCAGCTCTGTCACTTCAGCAACGTCGATGGGGGACAGGATGGCATCTCCCTCCTCTACCTTTCAGCACTCGCCTCAGCAAGCCCAAAGGAACATTTCACAGCTCCACAGGACTGCCTCTCCTCCCATGGCAGAGGTACGGAATGACACTTTGCCCTTGGCGCTGCAGTCGCACCTCGCTGTTCCATACACGCAAGAACAACCCCGGATACCTTCCATTTCCTTGACCACCGACACTTCTTCCGATGCTCGATCTGGAATCGAGTCGTCAGGAGTTGCAGCAGCAGCAGGATCCACCCCTACATTCGTGTTCTCCCATGAACCATCCTCGTCAACCGATCATAACCCATACCTAAACTCGTCCTGGGCAACAAGTGGGCATTCTCAGACGGGCAGTCCCATGATAGGACTACTAGCAACAGCGGATCCATCTGCATCCTCGTCATCGGTCGGTCATCTTCAGCCTCACGAATACCTGAATGCACCCCTAGATGGTCTGGCTCCGGTCCCCGGACAACGGATTAGCTTTGGTGGCGCGAGCAGTTCTGGGTCGACAAGATACGACGAAGAACAGGATATGGACTCGATTGATACATGCTCTCTCTCTTCCATGTCGTCTGGTCACGACTCTATCCCAGAGATGAGCGAGATGGGCCCTAACCCTTGAGCCGCGGCCGTCGTATCCACTCTCCCATGGCAGCCTTAAGAGGCGGGATCCTCTCACCTTTTTTTTTTTTTTTCCCATCCAAAAAGAAAGCATTGTCCATTCAATCATTGTTTTGTAGCGCACACACACATACCTGTACAATAGCAAGCCGAGAAAGGCACCGTAATACTCATTCACAACCATCACCACAAATCACACAGACCACATGGGCCAAAAAGCCAAGCCATTTGAAAAATCAAAAAAGTTGTGCGCATGGTTTCCTTAGGTTTCCCCTTTCCGAGCTTGTCTCTCCCACACTTTTGACTCATTCCTTTAACACCTCTCTGCCGTGCTCAACGCACTCTTCCAACAATAGCAACAACTCGATCGGATTCACCATGGAGCACAGGGCCTCATTGCGGCCCGCGCAGCCGCAGAGGAACGTTCGGCTGCGGTTCTTTTTAGGTCCCAACAACCTGGGTATCTTGAGAAACGCTGACGAAGTGATGGCGAGGTATCCTGTCATGATCTACCAGTTCGACTATCGTTTTGACGTCTATGGGCATCCCCGTTCTGTTGCGGAGGCGATCACGGAGGGATTTCTTGCCTCCTACCGTTTCATGGACAAGGATTTGGCTCAGGATACAAGAGGAATCCCGCAGTCAGGTTCCGACTCGATGGCTGCAGTCAGTGGCAGACACGATGGTCCTTTGATAGTGGGGCTTAATGATGAACGACCGTCCAACTCTGATTTTAACAACCAGTTCGATGCTCTCTCGATTCAAGATCAAAAGGCGCAGATGGCGACGGAGAAATCCCGAGATCCCAAAGTGATTCCATTTTATCGTAACCAGACGCTTGTTCGACGGCGACAGGAACCGGTACCTGTTAGAAAGTGGAAAACGGACAGGGATCTAGAGCACGATCGTCTTCTACGTACCTATCAGAGCTCCAATGTACCCGAACCAGAGCCGCTGGTGATCATCTTGAGCATGCCTGAAAAGATTGCACATTACCTTTTGCACAGATCAGGAGGCTTCATGTCCTACCTTGTTGAACAACCCGATCTTGAGACCTGTTTCCGCAAGAACATGACGTTGGAGATGCTAGAGTCAGTGAGTGACAGTGCCGGCATGACGATTGCAGTCGCAAGTGATTTTTTGCCTCGCAACGAGGTGCCAGTTTGGATTCAAGTGGGCGACGTGAAGGCTTTACGAGCTATCCTCCAAGGAGTGGCGGCGGCACTTTCCAACGAACCACTCCGCTCTTTTGAGGAGAAATTTACACCACACGAGTATCACACGCGCAGGGTTTGGGACACACAACTTGCCACGAGAGGTGTTGCTAAGGACGACAGCTGGATCATTTCCCAACAACCACATCCACATGTTGAACAGGACGAAAGCTCATGGTACCAGGTATAAGTGCGCTCTTTGAAAGAACGGAAAGGAGCAAAATCGACAATGGTGTCTTTTTCTAAACCTCGCTGCTTCGCCTTCCCTTTCCTTTTCTTCAGAATAGTACCAACCCATCCACTCAATCAGCACAGAATGGTGGAGCACCGTCTGATCCATCACAGACTGGTCATAACATGGAATCGAATCCTGGGGAGAGAGAAGAGCAGCGCCAATGTGATTGGAATACTCACAATGGCCCAGACTCGTTTTCGCAACGCTTGGGTCGTCATCGCAGCGACCGTTCTCGATCTGACAATGGACAGAGGCGGATCGCATATAGGAGCGACGCGTTTAGGCAAAATGGACACGATGAATACGGCAGATGGGATAAAGCGGCTCAGCGGAGGGACACAAGATGGTCTGAGCGATCCAGATCTCGATCCGCTTCGCCCACACCTGGATCTTCGTCGGCAGCTTCGGCATTGGCTTCTTCGAGGTTCTTGGATAGGGAAACTAACGATGAAATCCTCAGAGCCTCAGAATGGGCCTCGGAAGATATCTTGGCTCCGTTCGTTCAATCGGAAGAGGCACGGCGCACTCGGTTATTGGCACGTTCACAAAGTTCACGGAACCGACCTTCGACGTGAAGGACTGAGAATGTTTGCAAAGGAGAAATAAATGCTTTTGTCCATTTGGGCGCAGAACGCCACCATTTTTTTTTCAGAAAGGAGCGCCGTCCCCCTTTTCGATCCTTCGTCTCTCCCTTCCCTCGACATTGGATTCAGCATGGTAACGAAAGGACAAACAAGTCGCTAGCCAACGAGAACGTCGAGGCAGCTCATGGCATCCCTCATCGCGGACGATCCTTTCTTTATTGCAAAGGAGGCGATGCTTTCTAACACAGCCTGTGCCCTACCCTGTTTTCTCATAGGCGACCCTTTCACAGTACTACCGGGTCAAGCGCCAAAACCAGACCATCTTCATTAACACGTCTAACCCCCACGCAGACACAGTCTTGGCACTCAAACAACGTATCATCAAGGCGCTCTCTTCTTCCAGGAACCAGGATGGAGCAGCGGTTCCCAAGACACCATCTGATATTCGATTGCAGACCCCGAACAAAAAGAATCTTTCAGGATATCTGGAATTGATCGAATCGAAGACACTTGCTGCTTCTGGGCTTATAGACCAACAGGTCATTGCCATGACGCTCAGGACGGCAGGTAACAGCAGCGAGACTTTATACATGTGCTAGAATCTCAAAAACAAAAAAAGGACATTCTTCATGTAACAGCAAACTCACAAATGAATGGTCTCTTTTTCTTCTTTCCGTAGATGGTGCATGGGAAGACGTGGATATCGCACAACCCGAGGCTGTAGAAGATTTGGAAGATTTGGAGGATGAACCGGACGAGCTCGAAGCGACAAGAAGGGAAAAAGGCAAGGATCGTGCATAATAAGCGACCCCCGAAGCTGCAGGAAAACAAAGATGGACCATCATCACCAACGCAGTGCTAACTTTCAATAAAGCGAGTCCACGTTGCAAAAAGGCTGGAAAGGCTGGTCAATTGATGGTTATTTCGGACCTGCAACGCAGGGGATGGCACCCGATCCTCATCCTTCCAACCCGCGGAAGGGTGCCTCTATTAAGGGTGCTTTTCCTGGATGGCGCATGTTGTGTTCAGGACTCTCGCCACGGAGCAGAAATTGGCATCGAGGTTTGATCTTTGACCCAACGGGGTCTACATGTGGACACAGACATACAAACTCGTGGTTCAAACCACTTTTTTCTGCGATTGGGTGTTGAGGCAGCGTCCATCAACGATGGCCTTGGTCTCCTTATTCTTGAGATCGCCGTATACTTTTTCATGAGGTTGGATGGCATTACACAATGTTGTGCCATTCCAATGAGATTGCTTGGGTTGATGGATGTTCAAGTAAAAATGCTTCGTACTTGTCTTCAGGACCCACAAACTTGATTAAGGCAGAAGGAGTTCTTTTCCTTCTCTTTCTTTCTTTCCCTCTCTTCGTGATCGTCCTCGACAACAACACCGATTCACTTCCACGCACCGTACGCTCTCCCCCCTTTGCCACTGTCAGCTTCTTTTTTTTCCTTTTTTCCTTCCGCAGGTGAGTTCTCCTCTCTCGTTTTCTCGATTCGTTCCTTTGTTGGAACATACTGTTACCCACGCGGCGAAGGGGTGGGGAGGAAGAGGGGGGAGGTCGCCTCTTTGCAAAGCATAGTTTTTGCTCATGGAATAACTTGACCTTCTCTCTCACTCTCTCTTTCTCTCTTGCACTTGCTCACTCGCTCCCTGTCTTCCTTTCGCGAATCACTGCGTTGTGAGGAACGCGTTATCAGCGGGGACTCTTGTCTTTGTTTTTTTTCACTCACGTTTTTTCCACTCTGTCTTCTATTGTCATAGAAACAACACTCCAACTCCAACTCCACCCTTACCTTTCCCAACTTGTTACAGCGGACCTTTGCTTCGATATTCGAGCAGCAGCTGGAGCCGGAATCCAGTTCTCTCCCTCTATCTCAATCTTCCGAAATAGTATCGTTCAACCAACGATCTCAACACCCTTACCCTTTGACTAGATTCTCTCCCCCTCCTTTCTCATCCACCATTCACTCATCACGGACGAGAGACCGTAGCAACAGAATCCAAAGACGTACGATGAATACGCCTCGGGATTCGAACGCGGATCAGGACGATGTCCACTCGTCCGCGTCCTTTGCTCACTCACTCACCGTGGCGCCACTGGACACTGCCAACACAATTCATAATATCAGCCTCGCATTGGGCAGTGGCAACTCGGGTATTCCTGGAGATACAGGTGCGGATGTCGATGTCCTTATGACCGATGTGACCAATGCAGTCCAGAGCGCTATGGAGCAACAGGCACAGATGCATCAACCAGAGTCTCGGATGGCAGTGGCGGAACTGTTGGTCTCTCTTTCACACAACAGGGAGAACGAGTAAGTTTTTTCTTCTTTTCTACCTTATTCGTCCGTTTCTTCAGTACTCTTGCTCCTCATCTTCCTCCCCCTGTCTATCTTGCTCGGTCGGAGGAAGAAGAAGAAAGATGTGGCGAAGTATCCTAGGAATCCGGAGAGATGAATTTCATTCCATGATGAATACTCTTACTCATGTCAACGGCTTTTTCTCCCCCTCATTTGTGTTATCGCTTTATCACTGACTAGAGGTCCTCCTCAGGACGGCGAAGTAGCTTCATTCGTAAGCGTAGCAACCGGAATATCACCCACAAAACAACAATCTCCCATCTATAGGACGGCGGTAGACTATGTTGGCTCTGTGAAGAAGGCGTACGAGAACAACCCCAAGATCTACACAGAGTTTCTTACTGCACTTGAGGAATATCATGGATCGAGGTACGGATTCTCATCATACAGAGTGATCGGCGTCGGGAAGCTGAATGAGAGAGCGGGAAGAAGACCTGGGGCGAGAGAAGGGGGAAGAAATGGTGGCAAAATGAACACGATCAGTGGAGGATTGACATCCATGACCTTGGCTCGATAATAGTCTTCCAATAGATCAGCTAGTACGGACCGTGATGACTCTCTTCCAAGACCAGCCAGATTTGCTACTTGGGTTCAAGGAGTTCTTGCCTGAGGCACAAGGCCTGCTTAACCAACTTGTTCCGGTAACGTCATTCAAGCCAAGAGAGAGAAAGAGAGAGAAAGAGAGTGAGAGAGGGCCTGTGTGTGTGGTTTTCTTTTGATCTATTGCTAATGTTTCCTCTTACGGCTTTTCCCTACTACTCGCCTATAGCCAATGATGTATTCGGATTACAAAGGATCCAGCATCAAAGCGCCAGTAGCTTCAGCAGTGCCCTTGTCTACATCAACCAACTCTGTGCTTATACCCGGATCACTGATGGCTTCACCAGGTATGTCCTCACCTTATCAAAAGGCAACAAAGCAAACCTGGATCGCACGATGATGTGATTGTCTCTCACACCCAACACCCTTCTCTCTCTTTTTTACTCTACTGCCATGCCTGGGACGCCATTGACGGACAACAACAGTGCAACAGCAAGGAAACTCCAATACTCTTAACAACGGACACGCCGCCGCTGACTTCTTGAGTTTAATCAAGGTACGAAAAGCAGGACCTGGATGATGGAGCTACATGAATGTGAGAATTCACTCCCTACCCCTACATCGATGACTACTGATTGCGAACTTTGGGGGGGAAAATCCAATTGCACATCCGCAAAACAGGAGCTATCGCAGAACGAACCGGACATGTATCAACATATGATCACCTTGCTTCGGAAATTCCAAAAGGATCATTCGTATGCGAATGTAAGTTGAAGAAGAAGAAAAAATGGCGAGTTCACAAAGGAAACGAAGAGAGGTTCGACGCCATTCTCTTTTTTTAACGCTTTCTATGTTGTGATATATAGCTCTACTTTTATGTCTCTATCATCTTGCGATATCACCCTCACCTACTGCAACGGTTCCATCAATTTCTGCCAACGGTGACATCTGGAATGGAAGTGTTGGAGCCAAGGATCATTTCCAAAGCACCTCCAGAAGAATTGGTCGTCTCACCAGACTTTATTGAAGCCAAGGACTTTGTCCAGACTGTCAAGGTAGGAGTGAGAGAGGGCGTACGTGTGTGGAGGAGGGTCTTGGGCAACTCGACACATTACAGCAAACCAACCGGCTTTCCCAATGCGATCGAACACTCTTCTAAAAACCAATCTCTCTCTCTTAATCTCATCGATGCATAGTTTGAGGCTAAGAACGACATATCAATGTACGATCGCTTTATTGCTGCACTGGAAAAGTTTCAACGAAACATATGGACCATTGAACAGGTACATTGTCCTTATTGTCAACTACATCTCATATCCCCCCCTTCCTCCCCGACCGACGTGATGTCCTTTCTTACGCTTTTGGTAAAATGGATTATATATTCATGAACGCATCTCTTTATCTCTTTCTCGCGCTGTCTTTGCGAGTATAGGTCTATTCCGAAGTATCACTCATCTTTTGGAATCATCCCAAGGCACTGGCAGGATTTAAGCAGTTCATCTCCAATGTACCGTCGTCAGCACAACCTTGACAAAGTTGTTGGCGGACACCCGATTGATAGCGAAGGAAGAATTTTCGATCCATGCGGCCCTACAGCTCTCAAATCACTCTTTTCGAACTGTTTTTTTATTTTATTTTTTGTCACGAAGCAATTGTTTGATAAGGTGGTCATGGTGATCATGGTGATCATGGTGAAATGGCAAGGGAACGGGGACAAAAGAAGAAGGAAGAACATCATTTTATGGGTTGGTCAGACCTGTTGTTCAATTTAGAATTTTTTTTTTTTACCATGTTTGGTTTTCAAGGACCAAGCCAGGAAGCACAATTCATCTATACAAAATGGGAGGTAGTGGAGACCAGACTAGCAAAGGAAGGAAGGAAGGAAGGAGGAGGAGCTGGTGGTGGTAGGTGGTTGGTGGTAAAAGAGTATCTATCCATGCCATATGCGAAAAAAAAAGAAAGGGGACTCTCCGAGTCCGTGAGATCGCGCGCGCAATGTAGTGAGCCATGATGACAACGTCTCCAGGGTCTTTGGTCAACGAGCTTTTTTTTATTTGCTCCTCCTGTTTGTCATTGTCATTTTCATGGTGCTGGATAGTAGCCCTCTTCAGGGAGACGGTACTCGTGCTTTTGCGATTGTTTGACCCACTCGGACGTGACCAGTCGTGGTACTTCAAAAGTCTGTGCCTCAGATCCATACAAGACCGACACGCGCATGGCATCCTTCCACCGATCAAGGGTTTCGAGGTAAAGTGGATCAAACAAGATCACAATCTCTAAAGGAACCCCAACATCCTCTTCAAAGCTTTCGTTGAAACTATCGTTAGCACTCGAACGACCTTCATACCGGCGACCGACTCGCATCCGCACAAGTTCCTGACATTCCGCGATGGTACACTGCTGCTGGGGCATCACCTGTGCGCCATGAAACTCGAGTATCTGCGCGATCATATCCAAACTGATAAAAGGTAAGAGAAAGAGAGAGAGAGAGAGAAAGGTGGTGGCCATAACATGACAGTTAGCAATTCGATCATCTTTCAGAACAGAAAGGAGAAAATGACAAAACAAAAGGCACGCCGATGGGAGATGGACATACTTGTTCCTACAGAGTTCGTACTGACTCAACTTGTCCAATGTCTGCTGCAGATCGCGTTGTCGTGCGCTCTCTTCCGCGATATAATCCCAAATTGGATTCTCGTTGCTCGTCTTCCTTGTGTTGCTTCGTGAAGTTGAAGAAAGAGAGGTAGAGTTCCTGGCGTTGAATCTTGCCATCGACTTTGAAACACTCTCGTCCCTCCTAGCAGTCCATAGATCGATGGCATCGGACATGACATCAAACGTTGAACACTCCTTTGGTCCGTTCAGCGACGATTGGAAGGATAAGAGTGGTTTGAGCTTGGTAGAAGCTTCATGTCCGTATTCATGTTTTATCCCTTCCATCAACTTTGAAATCGACTCGAGATGCTCCAGAGGGGTAGGTGGATACACCATGAACACGAGTACACCTTGGAACATTCCCAAGGGTGGGGCGCGTTCTCCTTCCTTTCCGTAGTACCGCCTAGTCAATGATGAAGAAATTCTTCTCGCCCTCTCCGCGTCGTCGCGCTCCCACGTCTCATCAGGGTTATCGAGCTCCATCTGCAAAATGGCTTCCTTGTCGCTGTCGAGCAAAGGATCAACTTGGTCTTCTAGATTGTTCAATCGCTTCAATCTGAAGTCCCCGACACGCTCTTGTGCAACTTGGAGTCGCCTACGCTTTATCACTTCGCTCCTGTTAGGCATCTTGTCAAGAATCTCCTGAAGTCGTTCCGTTGACAGTGGTTCAGTATAAGAGTCATCGAACTCATCCATCACCAGCCTGAATTGGTTTTCTGTCTCCTTTGTCGTGAACATCATGTATCTACCAAACATCACCCAACATCAGTCAGTTACGCCACAAGAGGGTACCGGAAGAACTGTCAAGTTCAGCTATTCCTCTATCACTCACTTTGGATTCAATGGGACTAGGCGTTGTTCCTTGATACAGTCACGGATCCATGTTGGCAGAACGATGTTTCGATGAGCCTTCCTCTTCAGACCAATGAGTTCAGGTCCTTCAGTTCACGAGTTTGAAGGGAAGAGAATGTGTGAGTATCCTGCACCGGCGACCGCCTTCACATACAACAAGGTACGCCTTCTGCTTCCTTGAACATACCATTGTGTCCAGCAATGATGATTGTGTTTTCCATTTGATCTGACTGCGACTGTTTCCCACCAAACTTCTTGATCAGTATCTCGAGTTCTGGCTTGCTATGCTGTTCATCGCCTCGATACACCCAAAAGACCTGGCCCTTAAACAAATCCGTCTCCAATTTGACAGTGCTCATATCCCCCACAATGGCGTGCAACAAATGTGCTTGAGTTGTCTAGACATGGCACAAATCTATGCTATTAGATATTGAGCCCAAGAGCACGCGCCTTTCTGTAAAGTCGAATTTCATCCGCATGATCAAAGCACTCCGTACCTTTCGTGGCCCCGCTAGTTTCTTCTTGGCTCTCACCGCCATCCTTCAAATCGACATGTCAACGCCCAACTCAAATTAATGTTGTGTAGCCATTATATCACATCATGAGGAAATGCACAATCACAATTCATACCCTGTGCTTTTCAAATCGACTTGTCGCGTCGAGAGTTTCCCTTTGAACTCGCGGAACATACGATGGACCTCACTCATAGCCATGCAGGATGTCCAATCCTTATCCTCTCGGATATGCAAGAATCTCGGGAACCGTAACGTGTACTCGGACGCGTACGAGTCCGTGTTGGGTATGATTTCAGCTGCTTTGACTTCTACCACGATTGAACTAACAATGGTAGTCGACATAAGCACCTCAACTACTGCGCCATTAACAACCGAGAACACGAGAGTAGACCATTCCCACTTACTTTTCAGGATCAATAATGACATCAGGGCGCATCTTGGCGTTGTCAACCATCTCCACCCAGGGATTCTCCTTGTAGTGCTTATACTCCTTCCAATGTGGCCCCAATAGCTCACTACGAAGAGTACGCACGTGTAATGGCGTTGGTATCACATACAGGAATACCCTCGTTTGCATTCCCATCATCCCCACATCACATCAGAAGGACAAGTACCTGAATTTCCCCATCTGTTGGTATGTGAATCCAGAACCAAACTTGCAGAATGTCAAGAATGGTTTGCCCGTGGAGGACTTTGAAGTGTTATCGCGTACTGCGCAGAGATATGAGGAGATGGAGCCCTGTCCGCCTCTGCTTCCAGATCCATAGTAGCCTCCAACGATCAGAACGTCCAGACTGTCGAAAACACCATCAACGTATTCAGGCTTGATCTTGACCCAGTCCTGTCCACGACCATTAGGAGTATACGCGGACCTCGGATTTTTGATTATGACGCCCTCTTGATGATCCAAGACAGCCACATCAATTGCATCAATGATGTGCTGTTCTGTCGTGCCTACTTTATACTTCAAGATCTCAAGACGACCTTCGGATTCCTTTGGAATGATAGACGGGAGCATCTCCCTGCGAGTCTCTAGAGTCTGGTCGATAATGGAGGCACCGTTCATGTACAGTACGTCAAAGACGAATACTGCGATAGCCGTGGGTTTGATTCGAATACACATTAATATCATCATCTGATATCCATGGCACCGAAAGCCTGAGAAAGTGGGAACAGCTGCAGTTTACAACTTACAGAATGGACGCTTCTTGTGCGTATCATCAGAGTGATCGCCCCCTGCCGTCTTGACTGTTCCAAAATTGATGATTTTCTTTGTTGCCGGGTCATATTCAACCATTTCACCATCGAGAATAAGCTTCTCAACCTTCGGATTGATCAAGGGATGTATGAATGGTGTGAGTGAACCCTCGTTTGGTGTCGCTCCATAAAGATGCGTGTACTCTGTAGAGTTCCTGGACCAGTAGCGATAGTTCTCTCCGTCCTTATGAACTTGTACACGCTCTCCATCCAGCTTGGTCTCGATCCAGAAAGGCATATAACCCATGCTCTCGACCACATCCTTGGCACTCGGGAGTCTCTTTGATAACATGGGCTTGAATGCATGATTGAGATTCACAGTCGAGGTGGAAATGCGAACATGAGGATCTGCACAGTCGATGACAGTCTTTCGCAAATCACTGCAGACATTAAACAGCTCGATAGCATCTTGATGATAGCATGGCAGCACAGTGGTTTCGCTCATCCCAATCTTCAGGTCTCGATTGATGATACGAACTATCCACTTGTTCTCCAGAGCCGTGTATGATTGTACAAGTGTCTTGAATAACGGCGCATTTTCGGTCCCTCTGTTGGATGAAAGTGATTGAAAAAGTCGATGAGGATACATGATCAATGATGCATTCCATTTTCTGTCACTACCAAGTTGGAGATCTTACTTCTTTGAAAGATCGGTCAGGAGTCGGTTTATATCCCGGATCGTCTGCCCTTGAGGGTGGGTCACCAGCGATCGACTCGCCACAACTTCACGCACCACCAAGCTAAAATCACCAGCCGAATCCTACGTCGTAGATACATTCGAAATTGTTAGAGCGGGGGCGTGATGGTGGTGGCAATGGCTGGTCTAAACAACACTTTACCCGCATCCCCTCTTTCCAACTCTTGAGCTTGTTTGCTGGCTCAGATCCTGGAACGATATTCAGACTTGCGATATACAGATCAGCTAGTTTTTGCTCCTTTAGACCATAGCGACCTCTTTCACGATCCAGCTATTCAACAGAGAAATGAAGATGGTCAACCAAGACCCTAGAGTAACGATAGCTTGGTTGGATAAACACAGATTAAAGTAGAGAGGAAGGCTTTACGAACCTGAGGCAAAAGAAGTCGGATGACTGGATACATACTACCATATGAGTTGTCCCGCCACTCCTAGGTAACAAGTCCATTGTTTTCATTTGACGGGCGTATCAGTAAAGTGTGTGTTCAAGGGATGGGGCAAGAAGGGAAGGGTAGGTGTGTGCTGACATACCTTGAAGTATTTACGAAGAAGTTGAGTCTTGTCCGTACGTCGTTTAGAGATATCCTCAAGTAGCATGATGAAGTCATGGAACAGAGGACTCGGTACAGAGGGATCATCATCAGAAGGAGGGGTTTTGGGGCCTGGTTTGGCTGAGCTATCGCCAGGATCGGCCATGGTTGGCGTGTGTATGTGGGCAAGGGCGGGTGGAAGATGGTGGCAAAAATGAAAGAGAGAAAAAAGGAGAGCTTTGAATTGGTGCAGGCGGTTGGACAAAAGACAGTCTCTCTCGGACCATAGCATGGCGATCTGCCTCCTGATCTGTTCTGTTCATCACTTCCAGGTGCAAGAGCCAACGCTTTTCGGACCGAGTATTCTCAGCAGTCTTCAGAGCAGCCTCATACCTGATCGCGCGTGGAACAAGGAGCGCGCCTGGTCTTTGGACGACCATTCTTCACAAACACAGTTCACAGAGCCACCTCAGTTTCGACTGTAGTTGCTTGAGAGAACTTTCATAAAGACCACTTCTCAAAAATGGTCTCTGATGTCAGAGCACCCCCGATCATCTCTTGCTGAACAACCTCACCTGGGACCTGGTGGACACAGCATCGTATGCAGAGAAACTCTCCAGATCAACGCACAGTCGAGTACAGAGTCGGCAGGTCGAGAGGTCGCTGAAGAGACGACATCCACTGAATTCGGAGAAGATGTTGAAAGTGAGGATGAAAACGATGACGGCGGACTTGCACCCCCGACATTGCAAGACGCACGCATTGAACACGCTACACAGGATATGCCTTCTCTGGATCGACGGCGAGCTATATGCATTTGTAGCCCAGACACTGAAGCATCGTGACGGATCAGATAGTGCAATCGAAATGTGTTGTCTCGATGGAACACGTCTTTCCAGGGGAAGCACGACGCGAGGAGGGTTGCGGGCAGATGTGAACAGACCGTGACTTGGAGCATCGGGTGGGAGTCTCACTTGACACCAATGATCACGTGCTGGTCGCGCCAACCGTGAAGATCGGGAAAGGAATGAACGAACCAGTCCACTCTTGTCTGCACCGAACAGCACTCCGTCGCCCGATACATCCTTGCCGTCATGGGAGAGCCAAAGACAGAATATTTGGAGCTGAACTACCGACCGCTTCCCGCGTCGGACGTCCCCAAGGCTTACGAGATTGAGATTGCAGGTATTCCATATCTGCCTCCTTGTTCTGGATTTGGACTTGTAGCTGTCAAGCTCTTCCGCGCTTACGAAGAAAGTTGGTGGATGTGGACCATGTTGTAGAGTATCCCGAATCTGAAGCTGCCTCGCTCGAGAACCTCATCTATCGACAGTCAGTAGCCCCTCATCTTTTTTTGGGGTGCTACATACGACATGGTAGCCAGACGCAAGGGGAAAGGCCTGGAGAAGGGGTTGAACAGCACGACGCCCATGACGCCCAGACCAAGAACGAGGACGAGCTCCTTGTTGGATACATTGTCTCGACGCAATCATCCGACAAGACGTTGACCCATTCATCCATGTCGTCCCATGATGCAAAGGGCTCCACGGTTTGCATCCACTCGGTTTGCGTTGCAAGGGGCTATCAACGCCGAGGTATCGCAACCGCGATGATGAAGGCGTACTTGAAACATCTAAAAAGCCTCAACGAGCAATGCTCCTCGGAAGCAGTTGATCCGTCGTCCTCTTCAGGATGTCTTCTAGAACTCGTATTGCTCATTGCCCACAAGGAGCTGATCGGTCTCTATAGTAAGGCTGAGTTCAGGCTCCTAGGACAAAGCACCGTCGAGCATGGCCCAGATCCATGGTTTGAGATGGCATACTGGCTTCGCGAGAACTAAGGTACCAAAACAATCACCCGCTCTCTCCACCTCTCCACCCATCTCATCTTTGCGCCCTGATCCTCCTGGAGGGAACAAACAGTTGACACTATTGCAGGGTGACCCAAGAAGTCCACTTTCACATCATCTGTGAACCTTTTATCCACCTTCCCGCCCCTGTATGTTTGCATGAATTCTCAAACGATCAATGTGCATCCTCCCGCCTTTTTTTTTTTTGTTGTTGTTGTTGCTCTGTCCCTCTCTCACAAGCTCACCCATGCAGCGTCTGTTCATCCAAGGAACATGGAGTGCCCTGAATGTTCAATACAGATTGACCAATGTGACACACTGCGCAAGATGGGGGAGAGAACACCATGCATGCTTTGGCGAAAAAAAAAAAAAAACAGAAGAGGATTTGCGCTCCTTTGTTTTCTGTTTTTCTCCCCCCTCTTGGTCATCCTGTATGTGTACCGTGTGTTTGTCCATCATCGTTGTGGCCTCAAGATACTACAGGTCCTTTGATCAAACCTGTTTCGACCGCCGACGATAACGACAATCCTCAATATTCTTATGCACAGGCAGCAAATAGACATGCATGGGGTCGAGTCGAGGCCAGAATGTGCATAAAGGAGAAACTTGCAGGCACCCTTCCTCTGGGAACGGACGACGCGCCTTATTGACAGAAAGAGGGAGAGGGTTTGTGCGTCTGTGGTGGTGATCCTCCTGTCTCCCCTCACTTCCACAAGGCCATTCCTGCCGCTACGACCCAATCCCCAGTCTTTTTTCCCTCTCCAACCCCCTTCTCAATGTCATCATCGCCATCATAGGGTGGAGAGTGCCCTGAGCTTCAAGTAAGGTCTGGTCTACGGGCTTTGTCTGCGCTTGGACTCTGGTGACACACTTGTCGGGAGTCCTAGAGACTAGAGGGCTCAAACCTTCCCTAGACTGTCCTATTCTGACGAACAAGAGGATGGATGGGCCACGCTAAAACTGGAAGTGTGCTTTTTTTATTGCAAGCTTTCTCATCAGTCTTCCCTATTATCTACAGTTAGAACTCTCTCACGCAAACGCACCTTGCGGGATACTTTGGGCCGCTGTTCGGGTGTTCAGCCGAAGCAAAAGGAAAAAAAAACCATGTCGGCGATGAAAAAAAAACCATCATTTTCACCGCCATCCAGTCTAAATGTCAAGTGTATGGGATTTTTACATAATATTTGAATCTTCGTGTGCCTGAGCCAATTGACCAGACTGGTATGC
>Ga0247824_10000610_pt1 | contig 18021 bp, 29 predicted proteins | sample 13C_PalmiticAcid_FD_194412 | JGI IMG/M metagenome (GOLD analysis project Ga0247824, IMG submission 194412) | Soil microbial communities from agricultural site in Penn Yan, New York, United States - 13C_PalmiticAcid_Day48 | ecosystem: Environmental > Terrestrial > Soil > Agricultural land... | reverse complement strand
CCCCTGAACCCCTAAATATCCATCCCCTAGGCAACTGCCCCATTCCAAAAACCGCAGCCCATCAAGCCCGCTTTCTATCTACCTTCCCCACATCTGGCCAGACGGAGATCATCATACACGGGATCCGCTATCATTTCGCCTCGGTTCTTCAAGCATCAGCCACTGCTTCACTAGCCTCTCTCAAAATTCCCCTCCTTCGCATGTACAATCCGCTGTCCTCATTCTGCCACCTTCTCCCGTTTGGAAACACAACTTTGCGCAACCTGTTGACCCAGGGTGCCATCCGTTTGTAATACGGCGTGAAGTTCCCCCGCCGGCTTGATGAAATCTCCCTCATCAGAAATCTCTCCTTTCTTCAGTCGTGCCAGCTCCTCTGTGTCAGCGTAGTTCCACTTGTCAAACTGGGCAACAACTTTGCCCTCGCCAGGGCCGTCGCAGTGGATGCATATCCAGAACAGCACCCAAAAGAATGACTCGAGGTCGTGCATGAACGAGTGCTGCTCGACCCAGGGGTTGAGAGCGCGTACTGGTGGGTACTTGGCCACTGTTCCGCCACAAGGGTTTCATGAATAGCTAACTAACTAACTGCCTAACCCGAACCACGACACCAGGAAGTGGATGGCGTTCCTCACGGCTCACTTCGTCGGCTGGCTCGATATCACCGGCAGAGGCTACGCGCTCCGCAACAAGGTCTTCCAAGCCTACGCCAAGTACTGCACGTCCCTGCCGCCCGACGCTTCGCACCTGATGAAGGAGCACCGGTGCCTCCTCGAAGACGCCGGCATCCCGGTGGCGGACCAACCCAAGCAGGCCGCCATCTTCACCATCGCCTCGTTCAGCAACTCAGCCCCGACGCTCTACTGGATGCTGTGGGAGCTCTTTTCGCGGCGGGACGTGCTGAAGCAGTCGTAGACGCGGGGCACCTGGATGGTGGTATGTTCGGAAACAAAACGCATCGCTTCGGACCACGAACAGGGCCGCTCTCAATGACCTGATGAATCAAGACTTCACAGCTCCGGGCCACATCTGGATTCCTGTCTGTGGCCCGACCGAGGCGCTTGAGAACTGGAGGAACGCAGTTTTACAGAACGCACGTTATTCCACCTTTCGTAGCAACAATGTATTACAGTACTCGGGACAGCGGAGGTGGAATCGTTAGGTCGAAAACACAACCAAGCCATACACTGTAATTTCAGAGGACGTCTTTAACATTACGTAGAGGCGGTAGAGACAGGGACCCGCTGCGGTCGGCCGAGCTTAAACTCAAGTAGAGAACTCCATACAACGACCGGAAGCTTACTCCAACGACTAGCATAAAATTATGCCACCACAGACAAGCCGTTTCGAAGTCGAAGCTATTTCTACTGTCAGCCATATCAGCACGCCGCCAGCATTCAGACTCTTCATCAATCAAGGGAAGCCACTTACACACTAGAGTCGCCAGCCGTATTAGCATGCAGCCAGCATTCAACTCCTCAGTAACCAAGGAAAGCTACTTACAGCCTAGAGTCGCCAGCCGTATCAGCACGCCGCTAGCATTCAAACTGTTCATCAATCAAGGGAAGTCACTTACAGACTAGTGTCACCAGCCGTATTAGCACGCCGCCAGTATACAGACTCGTTGTGTCCCGGGTCAACCGTCCCGACCCACCCCCTTGGCGGTGGGTCGGGGGGGCGCTTGTTTAGCCCCGACGAGTAGAGGCGCCGAACGTCACAAGCCTCCTTTTGACCAGAGATGGGGGATTGGCGGAGCCAGATTTGGGTTTCTCTCAAGTAGTCAATAATCAACTCGGAGCGCCATAGCCAGGGGGTAAGCAGCCGTTGCCCGCCCGCCCAGGTCTTTGCCGTCTGACTCGGGCTGCCACGGGCTGTTGTCTCCCAACAACAACAAAAACGGGGGCAGGGTGTTTGCAACAAACGAACTTCTATTGGGTTTCGTCCCCCGCAACTCATATTACTCATCATGGCTGTTGTCCCTACGATACCCGCCAGTTTATCTGGAATTCCCTGGACCCACGGCATATCGGGCGCCGTTTACTCCATCTCCCAGCAGGCCGTCGTCGAGGGAGCCATGTCTGACGACACTTCCAAGGCGCAGCTCAACGTTGAGCACCAGATCTACGACCGCCTGGGGCTGCACCCTTGCATAACGGCGCTTCTCGGATCTCAGCAGGACATAGTCATCCTCGAACGGCTGCAGTACACCCTCCGCCACCGGCTCCACGAGTTACGAGGGCAAGATGAACACCCCGCTCCCGCAGACAAACTCCGTCGGGCATTGCAAATCGCTCAGGGACTTGAGTACATCCATTCTCGGGGCGTGAAACGGGCCGACATTGGTACGTACAATGTGCTGCTCGACTGGCAGGACAATGCAAAACTCGCGGACTTTGCTGGTTCGTCCCTCGACGGGTCCGAACCCACTGTTGCTCCCAGTGCGCACGCTACACATCCAAGGCTATCTGTCTCAAACCCATCGGTCAATTCTGAGCTCTTTGTGCTGGGCTCATTGCTCTACGAGATGGAGACGACCTACCAGGCATTTCACGACAAAAACGACGGGGAGCTTGAGGAGCTGTTCGGGGCAGGCCAGTTCCCACCGACAGATGACCTGCAGGCACCTGGGTCGAAACGTTAGAGGCGAACTTGTGTACTGGTTAGCGGACGTCTACTCAATGTCGCGTGAGCTGGGTAACGTCGGTTAGCGGGGAAAGAGGGAGGACCGAACTGCAATATGCAGGCGATGCCAAAGGGCCGCTTTGGGATGGTAGAGAGCGACGGTGGTGCTCTCGGGTCGTTTTCCTTAGCCCTGCTGTTCCGCGCAGCAGCAGCTCCGGTTTGTTACGAATCGCTGTGGTGTTGGAGATGGCGATTGTTGCGGCGGGGAAGGATGCTGCGGCGCGCAGGGAGGCGTTTTTCTGGGCTCACCTCCCATTGGCAGGGGGTCGGGTACATACCCATTCCAGGATGTCCAGCAAGGGCTGGCCCAATCACGGCGGGGTTACGAGAAGGTAGCCGGCGCCTGCGCGCTGGCAGTACAAGACGGGTTCGAATACCTTGTATGTTGCGGTCGACGTGTTCGGTTTATGGTGATTCTAACGGCGTTACTAGTGGATCGACACTTGCTGCATCGACAAGTCGAGCTCGGCCGAGGTCTCGGAAGCCATCAATTCCATGTTCCCATGGTACCGTTGCTCTTGTGGACCTTTTTGGGGTTCTTAGATCATGGACTTTATTTTGCGGAGGGAAGTGTCACGGGATGCCCCCGGGTCCCTGTTCTCCTGTTCTCATGGTTACGTCATATATCTGTATCTTGTAGTTATGACATATGCTTCTGCTCATGTCATAGGCTTCTGCTTATGTTACAGGCTTCTGCTTATGTTACCGGCCTCTGCTCTAGTACTTAAGGCCTGGTCGCACGCCTACACCTGTCATCTAGCTCTTCCTCTCTTCGTAGCGATATCAGTCTTATATGTGCGAGCTGACCTGACCTTAGTGCGCGTCACAAATACAGTCATTGAATACCGTCCGTTACTTAGAATATTTGTTGTACTTCCACTACTATACCGACGAGATGAAGGCCCTTATACTTATCTTTGCTGGGGCAGCCACTGCTATGGTCGCAAAAGACCCCACGGTTATAGAGCGAGTAAGTATATAGAGGATTTCGATTAGATCCGCGTTAATACGGTTGGCGAATCACCATTTCGCTTTCTGGCAAAGGAGCCGGGTAACAGTGCGCTAATACAGGGTCAATATCGAAAAGATAGATTCTCTTAGTGAGTCGCGGCCGACTGTCAACGCCGGCAATGGCATCTTGAGTCTCCCTGCTAGATTAATTAACTAACCGGACCAGCGGACTTTGAGGAAGTAGCGAGTGAGCATCCCCTACGCAGATAGTCGACAGACTATACCTTCTGTCGCAATAAGACTCACCGGATGGCACCAAGCTGACCACGAGCCCAGAACAGTTCGTGCCGCTTTACTACACCCAGTTCGATACGGACCGAAAGCAGCTAGCTTCTCTCTATGTACGCCCCCAGACCCACTAGCCGGCTAGTTGGCTGGAAAGGCAAGACTGACTGAGGGCCTAGCGAGACCTTTCTCTCCTTACCTTTGAATCCGAACGTGTCATTGGCGCCCATGCCATCGTTGAGAAGCTTGCGGTACGAAAAGTGCCACTTAATCACGCTTGCGACTGGAACCTGACCTCTTTGCTCCTACAGGGACTTCCCTTTAACAAGGTCAAGCACCAAGTCTCGACCATGAACGCCCAGCCGACTGTGAAGGAGGGAATTCTTGTCGTCGTGACTGGTCAGCTTCTGGTATGTGCTCAAGAATCGCGTAGTAGGTTCTGCAACGATCTAATGTGATTCCCTATAGGTTGATAAGGAGGAGCGACCGATGAACTACACCCAGACGTTCCAGCTCTTTCTTGATGCTGGTACATTCTTCATCTACAATGATATCTTCACGCTGCTCGGCCGCTAAGTACTGAACTGTGATTAGACGAAAAGCACTAGCAAACAAGAATGCGAAGCAAGTTGTAACTAGCTATAGGCAATGCGAGTATTGATTAGTATTTCTAGGAAAGCTGTTATATCAAGTAACTAGGTTTTCGATTTAACAGCTACAACTATCTTATGCCTTCCCCAATGATCAGATGACAAACGCGGACGAGTACAGGAAATCTCACACGCCTAGACTAGGAGGAGGCCGTTAACATCTACACCAACCCGGCCATGAAGGCGCTCATACTCGTCAAGCGCCTCCGTCTCCGCCACGTTCTCGTTGAAATGGTCGCCGCCTTCCCATTGACCCGCGGCCGCAGTGTTTTTATCCGCTCTCCACGCGGTTCCGGTGCTGCTGCTGCTGCCACTCTGGGAAGTGTTGTCATGCGCTTGGGCCGCCGACGACGGGGCGAGGACGAGGTATGGATGGTGGTGGTGGTGGTGGTAGTGACAGCCGAGACCACCGGCGCCCCGGAAGCTTGCAGGACGCTGCCTAGGCCGTCCCGTTGTCTCCTCCTGCTGGAAGATGTGGACGCCGTTGGCGTAGCGCAACCTCGGCAAGGCGAAACGGACACAACACGACCTTTCTGACGCAAGGCTCCCAGGCGGAGATTTTGCGCACAAGATGACTGACAATTGTGGGGAAGAACAAGGCGGCGTTACCACGGTCGCCTTCCCCCTTTTTGAAGCTGCTGCTCGCCCCGAGCAGGCCGTTGTTGCCCGCGAACGCCTTCGCCACGGTTCGAAAATGGTGGGTTTTCCGGTCCCCGCCATGCCGTTAAGCCAGAAGATTATCTCACCGTGAGGATTATCTACCCACTCCCTGATCTGGCAGAGGATCTCGGTTCGAGTGTCAGGGTGGCACCGGGCATTGTGCTGCTCGGCGCCAAAGTCGTAGGCTGCATCCTGTACGCTCGGGAGGAAGCCGCTCGGACTTTGCTTCCCCTTGCATCAGCCCGGTGACACAATACGAACCCACAAGAATACAATGCCCCTCCATCTTTCTCAGCAGCACGGGGCCCCGTAGCAGCACACAATAGCGAGGTATTCGTTATGGCCGTCTTCGTACGACTCCGGGTCATCTTGCTCCTTTATCAAGGTGTCCACGGGGCATCGTCCAAGATACCCCTGAGGCGTTTTGAAGAGTGCCCAGTCGTACCAGTGAAGCCACCGATCGCGTGCAAGAACTTCTCGAGCATAAGCCCTTCTTGCCGGGCCCCAGAATGGCTGCTCGTTTTCGTACTGGTCAAGCCACTGAGCCGTATCCATGCCGTTCTTCTCGTGGGGGTGGAGGAAATTGTCAACGAACATCATAGGCGGCATTGGCTCGTTGAGCTGACCACCAGATCTTTTACATCCCTCCTGTCCCTCTTGTCTCTCCTGTGGCGGCGGGTCCCAAGCCCGCGAGTGGTGGTCTTTAGATTCGAGAGGAGGATCCCTCTGCAGCGATCTTTGGGGTTCCTTTGCACCCGCCGCAGCCGCAGGATGCGTACGATCCTCAACGTAGTGGTGCTGGGGAGTCGCAGGTCGATGCTATCCTGATCCCAAGCGATGATGAGTTTGATCTCGATGGCCGATCCGTCACATCTTTTGAGTCTCTTGACGGGCTTCTACCAGATGCGCGCAATAAGGTCGAATCCGGCCGTGTTACTGGTACAGGTATGTGCGTGGATCTCGCATTTCTCCGCAGGCTAACATGTTGACATGTCTGAACAGGCAAAGGTGTCGACGCTGTTTCTGACGATCTCAACGCGCTAGAGCCCTCGGTCACCAGCATGGCCGGCCCAGGAAATGAATCGTATGCCTCGCCCATAGATCTGCACGAGGAGCAGGAGCGACTAGTTCCGGGATCCCCGATATCCCGCCGTTCGCCCGTGTGCGCGGGATGGTCTCGTCTTCCAGTTGACAGATGTTCCAAGTATCCGAATTGGTCTGTGTTTTGCCGTCAGCTTCAAAAGGCCAAGGCGGACGACGAGGGTAACAAGGATGACGAGCCCAAGCCGGCCGATGCTGGACTGCCCATGCCGCCGCGTAACAGCCAACTCGAATCGGATCACCATCCTACCAATCAGATGTGTCCTGCCACGTCGTCACAAGTGGTGGAGAGCTGGGCACGCACACCTACACTGCCGGACGACGAGAGCACCAGCGAGCTCGAACCAGCGGGTGCCGAGCCACGCCTTCAGCCCCAGAGCCCAAGCGGCGCCGCCTCCGGTCATGGGGTTGATCTACAACAGAGGTCCGGCAGCTGCGGCCTCTCTCAACATCGTGATTGTGACGACAACGATCGAACGAGTAGCCTAGAACAGCCTCATCTTTTCGCTCCGGACGACAGAGGACAGAGTGTGGCATGCTCACCCACGCTGCCGGACGACGAGAGCACCGGCGAGCCCGAATCGGCGGATGCCGAACCCGATCCAGCGGATGCCGAGCCGCGCCTCCAGCCCCGCAGCCAGCACAGGGCTGTCCCCAGTCGTGGGGTTGATCCACTCTTTGTATTTCTGCAGTAGATGGGATATGAGGCATGGCTGTTGAAGAAGGAGAAGCATAGGTACGCCTTTCATCTCTCGTATCATATAGTTCAGAAGTTACCTCGTATCTAGAGGATCTACCGGCGCCTGTCCAGAGCAGAGACCGCAAGCGCAAGCACTCAATCGAATACGTACTCGAGGCCAGCCCAGACGACCGAGACCCAGACCCAGACCTAGACCCGAAGCGACGACGGACATGGCTTCCTGATCTCGCTTGCCTCGTGGCCCAAGCACTTTGCGGACGACATCACACGACTCGCGGAGTCCCGCCTGAACAGTTTGCTGACGCTCGAACACCTCCGCCCTCCCCGATTTATACTGACGACAACCGAGCTGGGCGCCCGCGCTGTAGGCCGCGGCAAAGTCCACGTTGGTCTGGTAGTGGGAAATGTCGAAGCCCTGGACTGCGGCGTCCACCGCCGCGGCGAACAGGGCCGACGCGAGAAGAGCGGCTTTCATTGTGGCGGTCGACTGTGTGCCAAGTCCGGTTGTCACCTTCGCTGTCCGCGGAATGCCTATCAGGTGGCGGTCGCGTTGATGGCTATCCCGTATTGACCAACCAAATCGTACGCTACTGTGTCGGTTGGCAGGATGGCTTGCACGCGTGATTTGGAGGCATGCCGGGCGAGATACTGGTTGCCGCCATGACCCGAAACCGCCAGCCGCGTCGTGGATCGCGTCATTGGCAGTTGGCATGCTTGGCGTGGTAGGCATAGTCGTGTACACTTCCCCAAGTGCCCGGCTTAAAAGTTAGTGGCTGGAAAATATCGCTGCCTACAGAATTGTTCAGTCCAACGCTTGGACACGCTGGGTAGGGCGTTAATATACCCCTCATGGCGTCCCTTCAACGGGATGGGCGCTTGGAGGGGTAGCGTCAAGCTGTCTCAGCAAGCAAATCGCGATCCTCCCGCCCATTGGCCGCCCAACCAGCGACATAACTCAAAGCCGGTCAGCAAGCTGCCGAGTCCGGATCAATCGAATCAATTTAACCCGTCGCACAAAGTCGTGGGTGACGAGGGCTGCCACACCGCTTCCTTTTTGGTACATTCACAACGTGACACTTTCCCGCGAGAACATGATCCACCTCCGCCAGCCCTCCAGCTTCTCTTTCATCGCCGACTTCAACGGCTTGGTCTGATAAAAGCGGTAGATGAGACTGCATTGCCACAGCGAGAACAGCCTAGCAACACCACGCGATTAACCACGATTCGGCGCCAGAAAGTGGACGCAAGAACTCACAGCGCAAAACAACCAAGGACCACGGCCGCGATCGTGCAATCATACAGTTGAGCGTCGTGCGTCTTGGGATTGCATCTCCTCCCGCTTCTGCTTTTCCCACCACACCTGATGGTCCGTGACATGTCCCTCTCGTCGTAGTGTTGTTTGGTGAGGGCGATGACGACGGAGCCGTAGGCAATCACGGCCAGGAACATGGCCAGCGATGCCACGAACACGGCCACGTCATGCCAGGGCGGCGTCACGCGCTCGAGCTTGATGGAGCGGTGCCAAACGACGAGGAGCACATGGATGATGGCCTGCGGGTGTGTTAGCGGCGCGGAGAGAGTGAAAGACGGAGAGGGGGGGATAATTAGGGGCGCCCATACGCAGACGAGACTGTAGGCCGCAAAGGGCAGGACTGTTGGGCTGACGCCTGGCGACACCATGAAGCCTGTGACCCCGATGAGGGCGAGGCAGACCAGGCCGCGGAAGTAGGAGGCCCCGAGGGCGTTGATGTAGAGTATCCAGAGGGGAGAGTTGCGTGGTGGGATCAAAAGCTTAATATCAATAGACCGTGAGTCCAATGCGGGCGAGGCCTCGTTCTCCATGTCCATCTCAAACGCAGCCGCCGTTGTTTGGGGTGTGGTTGAGGGCACCGGCTGGGAATCCCCGAGCATGCTCTTCGATTCATCGTCGAATTTCATGGCGTATTTCATGGTGTTGAATGGTAAGAGAAGGCGTGTGTAAGTGCGTGTGTGGCTGGAGATGGCGATGCGATGCGATGGGGAAATCGTCGTGGCTGGAGCCAGTGCTGATTTCCATGCTTAAATATGATGTGCATCCCTGATGCAAATCGGAAAGCGCTGCGAGATAGGGGGCTCGGTTGGCGGCCGTCAGCCACACCCGCACACCCGCAGATCTTGACCGCGGCAAGGCATGGCCCATCTTGGCGCATAAGCGCTCTGCCATGCTTCCTAGGCTGTCAATGGTCGGGCTTACTTGGCTCGGGCTGTTGTTATCCCGAGTCTGCCCAGGAGGCCATTGGCAGTGGAGTCCAACGACCCTCTCTCAATAACAACAATATGTTCGAGTGCCGACGAGGTGAGGCCTCTTTCATGGCCAAGAGCTACCCGCTGGAGAATTCTAGGCTTTCGTTTGTTTCCCCATCCAGCGCAGCATGAAGAGGTGGCCCACCACCCAGTGGCCACCAACTTGGCGGCCGGCCCCAAAATACGGGCACGATGCCAGATGACAACCGCAGCAGGCGGCGCTGCCTGAATGATCTACACCCTCGGCCTTGTTGACTTGGGCCCAGGCCTCCACGCCGGCCAGAACAGTCGCCCACCCGCTCCCTCCAACGCCACTCCCCTAAAGTATATCAACCCCCAGAGCCCCAACACAACACAACCTCCCTCCGTGGTCCTCAGGGGACACCTCTCGACTCTCCTCACCCAACCAAGGCGCAACCAAAGCCAACCAACCAAAAGATCTGAGATCAGAAAACCCCCAACCCTGTCTCTAGTCAACAAGAACCATGTAGAGACGGTCCACGGCATCAGACTGCAGGCGTGAATGTATTAGTTACACTTAACGTATTTGATAAGCGAGCGCCGCAGACAAGCGAGCGCCGCACTGGTAAGGGCTGCGTTAACATTTGGTTGCAGCACTAACAACCGGGATTAAACCGGGAATTAGATCTTAGCGCTACCAGGAGATATGCGATGACGACCATATGTAGGGTCTTGGCTGCGTCGTCGATGATGCTCGGAACGAGGATAGCAAAGATGTCGGCGGACCCCAACGCCAACTACGTTTTGGTCCACAACTCGACGAAGGGCGAGCTGGATGATGTGAAATTCATCAAGCAGTCGGAACTGCCCAAAGCATAGCCGTGGCGGATATCGACCGGGGGGGGGGCAGGACAAGAGGTACTCTGATAGACAAAATGAAGAACGTTGGACAGCACTGTCTGTGATGAAGCCATGACTTGGTGCGAAGCACACAGCGGTGGCTCAGAAGCAGTCTAGAATCCCCCGACGATGAGCCATCTCTCTCTGAATCTCAGCTAGGTACTGATAATGGACAGAACAGGGGAGGCTCGATTTAAGTTTTGGCCCTTTCCCACACTCTTCAACCCCGCTCCCTGTTGAAACTCCCAGCTGACTGTCACTGGCACGCAGCCCACGGTCTCGTATCAATAGCCACAACCTTCCCCCCCTCAAACTCCGTCCCATTCACCGGCAACACGATCCCGCCCGAGGAAGCCACATACAACGTATGCTCATCCCCTGCTAACCTCCCAAACCTTGGCGCAACCACCCCAGCAGCTGTCATCTCATCCGGCGCACCAGCCACCGTCGTGACCTTCCCTTCCCCTGAAATCGCCAGCACCCGATTATCCGCATTTGTCGCCGCCCAAAGTGTTTGATCCCCATTTCCCTCTGGCCCAAACACCAGCCCATCCACAAACAAAGACCTCACCCAAGTCACCTCCTCCGGCCTCGCCCCGGGCGCGGCGTACCCGTCCTCGGTAATCCGCACCCGGTAGATGGTCGCCACAAACGAATTGGTCCAGTAGAGGTACTCCCCGTGGATGGTAAGCCCGTTGACGCCAAACTGCAAGCTCGCCCACGGCGGGTAGTGCATGGTTGCCCAGTCGGCGAGAACGACCTCCCATTTGGCGGGGGCGTGGGTGTCGACGCGGAGGATCTGGCCGAGCGAGGTGTCGGCGACAAGGACGACGGTTGGGTTTTGTGGGAGGGCAACGATGGCGCTGAGAAGGCCGCTGTTGGGGATGTGTTGGATTTCGCGGAGGGAGGTGCTATTTGTGCGCATGTCGAGCTGCCAGACGCCCCAGGTGCCGTTGACTTGGAGGCCGAGGCTTTGCTGGATGCCGCCGGTGAAGGTGAAGAGGTTGGGTTCAGTCTCTACGATGCCTGTGACGCCGTTGATGACATCGGTACTGGGGATGCCGGCGAAGGTGTGGATGACGGAGACATGGGGGGTGGGGGTGGTCGCGCCGGTGAGGTAGTAGATGGACGCGTTGGGGAAGACGGTGCCCATCAGCATGTCCCCGTTGGATCGGACGTACAGGCATTGGAGGTAGGTCGGTTTGGAGAACTGGTAGACCATTCGAAGTGGGAGAGGATACGACGGGCCACAGGTGGTTGCGCCATCGGTGAGACCCAGGCTCAGGGCAAGTAGCCCGACTGTCTCCCAGACCCTCATTTGGAAACACTGAGGGGCGGATTAGTTGCGATGGGATGCCAAGGTGGAGGAAAGGAGCCTGGTTTGACAGCAGGCGTGTGTCCCTGCCCTGGTGATACAATCTGCTGAACTCCTGCTGCTCAAAAGGTTCTTCCATGGAGCTCTTGCATGTAAGTTCGTTCACGGAGGAGGAGGCGGCTGGGCTGGCCTTCCGAGCAGCTCAAAGTGCGTTTTGGAAGTGCTGCTCCGAATGTGGCCCCCGTTGCAACCTCGGAGCGTTTGATGCTTACATTCTCCGAAGACATCCCAATCTGTTACTACTCCCCGTTTCTTCCGACATTCTGCAACGCAGTCCCCAGCACGTCCCTGGCTTACTGACTTCTCATTCCATCCTCATGTGTCGGAATTTTCGTTCCACTGGAGCCACTCGCTCCTCAGCCCTGGAGCTGATGGTGAGGCTGCTTGTGCTGCGGTCATTATGCGTGTCGAGAATTTACGTGAGTTTCGAGATGAGATGTTCTAATAAGGCCACTTCCCAACATGTTCTGCGAAGATGGTCCCCGAAAATATCTCGTTGTATGCAGTGTGCATCGAGATCATGGATTCGAGGGGCTTAGTACCGAGTGGCAGCGGGTAAATGCCAACACCGAGGAGCCCGAATGGTTTTGCCTGATCGCTGGCAACATGCCTGCAAGTTCATTCAACTAGCTATATGTTCCTGGCTGGAGACATTCATCCCGCCTTCTCAATGCCAATGCTTGCTGAAAAACTCCAGCACCGTCTTGTACCCACGTGAATACTCGTCCTTGACACGGGTATCTGACAGATCAGCCCGTGCAGACATGAACCCGTGGACTTGGTCGGCAAAGGTCTGAACATGATGTGCCGTTTGGAGCCTTGCCTCAAATTCCTTCACCGTCTCCGGCGGCTCTTCTCCAGATGCCAGAAGTGCAAACGGCACTCTGACCCCGTCTGCATCCGCCGGGTCAACCATGGCCGGATGAGCGACGGCAGCGATGCTGAACGGGTTTGATCCGCCGGACGTGATCAGGGAAGCAACCTTGCCACCCCAGCAGTACTGGCATAGGCGGTTAGTCCCTGAGCTCTAGGAGAAAACGGCGCGGGAGAGCTCACCCCAAGAATCCCCCAAGACTGGATCAAGGGGTTCGCAGTTTGGAGTGCCCGGACAAGATCAGGAAGCGCCGCAGCGACAACTTGCGGGGCGTTCGCCGGGTTGCTAAAAAACCCGCCAACGTTCTGTTGCTTCTCCTCGGTGTTGGGGGGGAACCTTCAACGCAAATCCTATCAGTAACTGGGCTGAGATATGTGCTCTTCTACGAGGCTTACCACTCCACGGGGCAAGCGTTGCCCTTGAACCAGTCTGGGATAAACACCTTGTACTTGTTGTTCTCATCGCCGTAGGCTAGAATGTCTGCTCCTTGAAGCGTCTGAGCGAAGTAGCCGAAGATGTCATAAATGGAAATGATCCCCTTTGTTGCGTCAGCTCGGCCCGTCGTGTCTGCCTCTGATGTTAGGTCGGATTTGCGCAGTAGGTCCCGTGTAAGAGTACGCCTACAAGTCTTTAATCCCCCGACGTCCTCGTACACACCCCTGGGGATATAGCCCGAGGCCACAATGGGAGGAATATTGCAACAGGCTTCATAGTGACCGTGACAAGCTGCCATGCTCCTGGACGGCATGGTGGCTCTAGCGGAATGCCGTATGCGGACAGCGGGAGAGGACAGGGGCGATGTGGTCACGGATGATTTCGCAATGTTTCTCATCGTGCTACTAATAAGAGCATCCGAGGGGCTGACAGATCGATGTTGTTATAGATTTGAACGCCATCTCCGTTCCTCAATGGGAAGAAGTCGCGGAATGACGACAACATCCCATCTACATCGGCTTGAGCACTGAGATGCCCACCACTCGCCGGGAGCTGTTGCTACTCTGGAACGCATGGTGATGTAACTCAGGTAGAGGGGCGTTCAACGTGCCACGATGAGCGAGAGACATGCAAGTCGATTCAGGACGTCGATCCCGAGGTAGCAGTCGAGCTTGATGGCAAGATCCTGGGAGAGCGGCGTCAAGCGCTCAGACAACGGAAATCGGAACTTGCCCCCCGAATGACCTTGGCCCGGTGTTTACTTCTATCGGGGGGTATCCCACCGAATCTTGCACGGCGATGCTACTGTGGTGGTCCCAGGCCGCGAGACGGAGCCCAGAAGCCGGATGTCACCCTCCGGGCCAAAGCAACTTGATATGCCTGCTGCGGACCAGGCCTTAGACAAGAACTCCGGGACTCTATGATACTCTCACCGGGCCTCGAGGTTATGTTCCTCACACCATCAGGGTGCCATTTCCTAACACTTAAGGTTCCGAAATGGGAAGTGCAGACAGACGTGCCGATGATGTGATTAATGCGGCTAGTGAGTCAGCTTCCCAATCCGTGGCCTAACCTCCGAATGCCGTTGCCGATGTCTCCGGCTTCCGGGATACAACCACGAATCCGGCAAACATGCGAGAGGATGTTGGGGCCAACCGCTGGAGCACCGTGGATCTGGAGGATCATGCCCAGGCACACAAGAATTTGCAGGAATCACTCCCTTGGTGTTCTTGCGTCCTGCTACCCTCCCTCAACCCATCGCGTGAAACAGCCAGCCCATCCCACGCAAGACGCAAGAACCAGAATCACCATGTCGACTCCCGTCCCCGCGCCACCACCGGCTCTGGTATCCAACTACCTCTTCAGCGCCACCGTTCACCTCGGCAAATTCCTCGGGCCAATTCCGCTTCTCGGAGGCGGCCAACGCCTCGTTGAGCCCATCACGGGCGGCACCATCGCCGGGCCAGCCTTCAACGCCACCATCGAGGGCGGTCTCGCTGCCCCGATTCTCGTCGATGACCTCACGGGTAACGGCAAGAAGGCGTTGTTGGCCTACATCTGGGCATATGGCACGGCCAGTGACGGTTCGCCGTTCTTCATTGAGGAGTCTGGTGTTGGTACCCCGGCAAGCCAAAACACCAGATTGCACATTCAAGTTGGAGGGGAGTATCAAAACTTGCAGACGTTGTATGTGCTGGCGCAACCGAGTGTCATGAACGAGGAGAGGACACTGGCTCGGGTCGAGTGTTTCGGTGTGCCATTGCCAGCTGAGTGAAGGCGGGAAAGGGATGAAGATGGGGGTTGCAGCGAACGGTGGGAATGAGGAGACATGAACCGCAATACAATCTATCAGGCCATTCTTGAACTTCTACGTCATGGTGCTACTGAACTTCTGAGATTTTGGGGGGGCAGCAGCTCGGCCTCTTGTTTTCCTCGCCGCCAATGGTGCTGGCGGAATCGTGATGAAATCGACATGTTGGAGGCCCGAGATGATCTTCAAACAGCCCTTTGCGTTCGATACTTGGTATTTCGCAATCGCAACAAAGTCACGATAGTTCATCGTTCACTTCTCGGTACCTATCTATCTTGACCATCATTCATGCAGCTGCCACAACCTATGATCACACAAGCCCAACGAGCTGTTTAACCATCAACCACACCAAGGACAACACTGTCTTGAACAGCTGGAACCAAAACTCCATCCCTGTGAGTCCAATGACACGATTCAACAGAATGAACTTCTTCGCATACCGCGCCGCCTCGCGGTCCCGCTGCTTCTGCGTGATCTCTCCCCGCCAGACGCGATCCATCTGCCAACAGTGACGGGCAGCTTGCTCCGAGGCCATGCCAAGGTGCGACCTAAACGCGTTGTATGCATCACCGACGAGGACAAGACGGCCGTCGAAGAAGCTGGCCGGGTAGTCCGTGCCGTTCAGGTCGGCGACCTTGGAGATGAAGGGCCGCGGCGTCTTGTCGATGATCTCGGCCAGGGGCGGGATCATCTGGCTGAGATAGCGTTCCTTTTGGCCCGCCCACAGATCGGGCTTGACTAATCCTTGCTGAACGGTGCTGGGTTGTGTTCTGCCGTTGATATCGGTAAAGATCTCGGCCATCTCCGGCGAGCCATCTGGCACCTTGAAGTACCAGACCCAGTTCAGCAGACGCTTTCCGGGTTCGACGTGCCCGGCCTCGGTTGGGATGATGTAACTGTTGGAGAATCAGTCCCGGCATTCTGGTGAGGGCGAATGAGATGAAGCTCCGAACCTGATGGAATAGGTCCCCTTCATAAGGGAGAAGTTCAGCCGGTTGGAGAAATACTCGACTGTCTCGGGGGAAATCAAGCGTTCGGGCACCGTCCCACGCCAGCCAATGTACCCTGAATACTTCTTATTGGACGGCACTTGCAAGATCTTCCTGACGGTCGAGTGCACTCCGTCGGCGGCAATGACCACCTCAGCACTGATGGAATCCTGCTCACCCGTCGTGACGTCTTCGAACTGGACATGAACGATGCCCATTTCCTTGTCGTAGCTGAGCCCAGTCGCGCGTTTCCCAGGCCGATATTCCACCTTTCCGTCACCTTTCCTCCCAGGCGGGGAATCAAGCACCATCTCGGACGTCTTTCCATCAAAGTTTGCCCGGAGGATGAGGTACAGAGTACCCCAATTGCTCATGTGCCGCGGGGCGGGGTGGTTGACGATGCGGAGGTGCTTGCGCCAGGCCACGCTCAGGAAGCGGGCAGGGATTGCGGACGGTCGGCCGGTGGCATCATACTTTTCCAGCAAAGAGACGACGCTGGGGCCGATCTGGACGCCAGATTCATGACTGTGGCGGTCGTCGGACGGGTCCTGCTCAAGAATCACAACATTGGCACCATTGCGCTTAAGCTGGAGGCCTTGGAGGAGGCCGGCGATGGACCCTCCAATCTGGTACACGAAGTGTTCTTGATGAGTCTCTGCAGTGCACAGAAGGGGCCTCGTGTTGCGGGGGACTCACGACGATAGCAGTCTTGGGGTACGGCATCACTCCAGAGGTGTTTGATAGGTTTGATCTCCGGGATGTAACATGAGGCTCTCTGGGACAGTATATACCTACGTTGACGGCGAAGATACACAGAGACAGGCAAGACACCGCAACTCTCGTCAGGTTTGGGCCTGCAGAACCCTGGGTGTAGTCCTTGGATACTTACCAGCGGCATGAACCATTGCGATGCAGCTCATCGGAGGTGGACCGCAATGCCAAGATGCCTCGCTGTTTCGGAACACCCCCATAGTGATTCGATAAATGGGGTAATACTTGCTGCGACTCTAATGATTGCGGGTAATCCCGTTAGGCCTGCGGCGCGGGCTGTCAGGGTATCGGCACCCCTTTTCGTTTGTTTCCGGTCCCGAGTACCGATGTACCGCTGCACGAACTTCCGAACTCGCCAGGTTTTTACGCAGGACGTGTTGCGTGAATCTCCCGACCCCCTTTTCGGATGGTCGGGCATTGTAAGCCGCTTGCTTGCCAACGGCGCTAAACGGTTCGGAGGGTAGCCATCCACGGAGGTTCATTTCCGCTTTCCCGTGGGCGAACATCGGGCGTCCTCCAGGAATTGAGACTTTTCAGGAGCCTTGTGATGCTTGGGGACAAGGCTACAGGGAGATAGGCAGCCCTGTAGGTTGCATTGGTGAAGCCTATCCGCTCTGAAGTCCATGTTCGTCGCAGATTCAGCAGCAAAGTTAGGTACCTATCGTGTTGGGTCTGCCTCATGGATCGGTCACTTCATCCAACTACTCCTAGACTGTGGGCGGATTCTGTGTTTTTGTCAACCGTGGCCATTCGTTCCTTTAGCGGCTGTGAGACATCCTCAGACAAGATCTGTCCAGTGGCTGCTGCAACAGGAGCGCTGATCATCTCATCCAGCCTCTTCCGGGTAGGAGGATCTGTATATGGTTACATCGCCTTGAAGAGCGGCATCATGGTATCTACCTTTGCTCAAGGCCTGAGACGCCCAAGGTATTTCTTGCTTTACCTTGAAATGCCTCTGCCTCTCATGACGGAGCTGCCGCCCTTTGCGGCGTTGTGCAACCGGGCGGAGAGGTCAGCCATGCGTGTGGCGGGCTTCCCACAACTCGATGTCCTCCTCGCTCCTCCGTCTCATGGACTTATCCTCCCCTCCGAAGAACCCGACCGCTGTAGCCTCAGCGGCTGACCGTCACCCAAACCGTGAGTTACGGCATGAGTTCACACGTAGTCCCATGCACCAACGGCCTGGGGTGGATGTTCAGCACGTAACATTGAAAGCGCAAGTACTATACACCCCATCCCATCGTTCCCGCCCCCAGCACCTGACCACCGCGCCCAACAGCACCAACCTGCATATGTCCTCTGTGCGTTGAGAAGGGCTCCGTCATATACTAACCCCGCTAGCGAGGGTCGCATGCCCACACCACCACCCCTTTTCGACAAGTCCCGGGCGTTCCACACAAATCCCTCGGCTGACAGCCCACCAACCCACCAACCAACCAACCCCCTTTTTACAAAAGCCTCTTCAACAACCCATCCACCTCCCTAACCTTCCCCCTCAACTCCCTCGCCTGCTCCCTCACAGCGCGATACAACCTCCCATTCTCCTCAAACGGCAACATCCTCCTCCTCCCCCTCCCTTCCTTCTTTTCCCCTCTCC
>Ga0247824_10000608_pt1 | contig 18064 bp, 16 predicted proteins | sample 13C_PalmiticAcid_FD_194412 | JGI IMG/M metagenome (GOLD analysis project Ga0247824, IMG submission 194412) | Soil microbial communities from agricultural site in Penn Yan, New York, United States - 13C_PalmiticAcid_Day48 | ecosystem: Environmental > Terrestrial > Soil > Agricultural land... | reverse complement strand
CATTAAGCGTATTGAACAGGTCAGCCCGCAATGAACCTCATACCTTGGGAATCAATCTCGATCAACACGTCGAACATCGGCTCACCGCATGGAAAAGCTGATCAATCAAACAAAAAAAAGCAGTTTGTCAATCGTGGCAAACATCCACCAGTACAAAAAGATTCGAGAAGCGCGTTCAGGAGACACAAAGGTCTTGTCACACTTCAATACGATGAAGAAACTCGTAAAAACGGGAATGGCAGCAGCCAGGTGACCGATTCTTGCCGGTGGAACAAGGAGGATCCGCTTGAATACACGAACCCGTCCCAATGATGTACGAGGAGTTCCGGGAGTGAAAGTGCAAGATGAATGAACTACTCGTCCTCGACCTTCAGGGTGATTCACCAAAAAAAGCCATGAATCCGATTCATCAACGAGAGAGTAAACGCGAGAATCAAATCATGCACTCGATCCGGGAGTCCAGGAGAATCAAGTCAAGCCTGGCACTCACTTTCTATCCGAAGCAGAGAGAGCAAGGTAAGCATCATTTCCTAGACCCCTTTTTTTATGAAGGCCATGGAGTGTTACGATGAAAGCATCATTCTTGAGCGATAGTGCTAACATCCACATCAAGTCATACGAGATTGAGTTCATCTTCGAAGCCAGCTTCGCTCTTAGACCTTGCTTCACCGTCGGACCCAGCCTCGTTCCCGGACCCTGGTTCATCTTTGAAGCCAGTTTCAAAGGAATTTGAATGCGTTCGACGAAACCCCGAGTTGAAAGCATTCTTATCGCTGCCAACTTGATGTGAGGAGGCCGCGATAAACTAAGTCCCTCGTCCTCCATCCTATTTTTAATCTGTTGTGCCTCGTATAGACATGCTGATCACCATTGCCATATCATATTCTCTTTGCAAACCTAGGACTCAAAGTTCTCAAACACGCTTTGAATGCCTATCCACGCGAAGCCTTGTTCGAACCAGCGGACTGGGAAAAGCTGAAAGGAATTCGATCCTTTGTTTTTCCACTCCTCCTTGCTACTCCCACACACAACCATCAAGTAGAGCTCGAGCTTGAAAGGAAAGCCTTGGAATGGAAATACAAGAGATATCCCCTTGTCCAAGTTGATGAAGGAACATGCTAGATCGCAAGAATAACATTCATAACCCGGTATGTTGTATTGCTCTCGTTTCCGCCTGGAAGAAGGGAAAAACACGGCCATCGAGATCTCTCATGTTCTAACAGTGCTTTGCCGGCTTTTTTATTCTACAAAGGGTGGAGCTCGTCTCTTGTACCAGAAGAGTGGAAATCCGTCAAGGACAATAGCGAGCAGAATAAGCGTGGAATCTTCTGTATTCGTCTCGAAAGAGGAAGACTGGACTGATCATCTAGCCAGCATACGTAACTCATCTATGAAGCGCAGAAAGCAGGTAATCGTCCAATGGACTAATTGTTTTTATGGCCACTGAACAAATGAACAACACAGAGTGTTATGATGAAAGCTAACATCAACACATCTACATCAAGAGGTGCGAAGTACGAAGCAGAATGGATGTCGCAAGTTTTGGAAGCCAACATCTGAAACATGCGTGGAGAGTGTGTTGGATTGCTGCCAACCTACCGAGCAGGTCACCATCAAGTAAGTCCTCTGTCTTTTTAAGACTTATTCATCTGCTGTGCTCGTCCCACCATCAAGTAAGTCCTCTGTCTTTTTAAGACTTATTCATCTGCTGTGCTCGTCCCACCATCAAGTAAGTCCTCTGTCTTTTTAAGACTTATTCATCTGCTGTGCTCGTCCAGACATACTGATAACCATGGCATATTTTTTGTCCCTGCAAACATAGGACAAGAAGCTTTACAATCGACCTCGGGTGTCCATACACCAAAAGGTTGTTTGAGTCTAACGACTAGACCGAGATCATCGGAATCCGCCTCCTCACTCCCCCCTGCTACCCGAAACCACCATCAACTATATCCTTGCTTTGGTTGAGGCATTGAAACAAAAAGTGGACGTGGGCGACCATCCCGCTACCCAAGTTGAACATTGAAGCGTGCGAAATTGCTGGAATGAATGTCGTATGGCTCTCATATCCATCCGAAAGAAGAAAGAAAAAAAAAAAAAAAAAAACAAAGGCGATCATTGACATCTCTCGTGTTCTAACAGTGCTTTGTTGGTTTCTTTTTTCTTCTAGGAAGGAGGCTCGTGTCTTATACCGCAAGACGGAGACGCCAGGTCCATCAAAGCCATACTGGAGGCGAATGGCATGGACGCCCTACTACAAGAGAACAGTTCGAACGCGTCGGCCTTGATGGCTGGAAGAGTGGCGTTCAATTCATCGAAATAAAAACCAGACTGAAATACACACTACAACTATCTCTTTGACAATAGTATTGCCGGTCATCGAGGGGGAACATGATAGACACAACGAGAGAACTCTAATGTGATGTCGCGATGTCCGAATCAGGGGCGAGTGATTCATCAACAGCCCTTCCTTTGCCCTCGCCGAGTGGGATGACCTCTGCCGCCCGCACATTCAATTCCTTCGTTGTTGCTGCCTTGTGCGTTTTATTTGATGGGTTGCATATCCCTTTCCTCGAGAAAATTAGGCACTATCGGATGCTGATACGTTGATACGTTGATACGTTCCACTCAATGGGTTGGCGTGGAGAAAAAAAAAGTCAAACTGAAATAAGGTTCTCTGGCAAAATTTGCTCCATGCCGGGAAAAAGGCGATCTGCATCATAAAAGTACACGTTAGCCACGGAGGGAGGGAGGATAGGCGGGAAACTCAGAGGTGTCGCGAATCCTCGATCTCCAGAAGCTATGCGTTTAATCGTTATCATATCTTTTCGTAGCCTAGGAGATGGGTATGTATCCTGCGTCCTTTCTGTGCAATCCTGTAGCCACTGCTGAACGAAAACAGAGGGACAAGGAAAAAGAAAGTTCCTGGTGAGATCCTCTGCGATGGGGCGATGGGACGAAGGGGAAACAATGAATCAGAACCGGCCATCTTGCCGCACTTGCCTCATGCAGGACACCTCCTGTCTGTCCTCTGTACCACAGCGTCCTTGTCCGCATCTACTCCTTTGAGATCCAGTCCTCACCTCCATCCTGTTGTCCTCTGTCGCGAGCGTCGTGGAGCCATAGTATCTATGTACAAGTGGAAGAAAGAAAGAAAGGTGAATGTATTCCATCAACAAACATCCAGTGCATTAGGTCCGGCGTCACTTAACTTGAGTTTTGTCAAGAGAAGCTCGGGTTGCCCAGAGATGAAGAGTGGCAAACAAATGAAGAGTATCAGGTGAACGAAGGGAGGGTACCAAGCAAGATCCTATCTTTGCTACTCCCCTACGGGACATCAGGAGTCACGACTACCGCGCTTGATTACCGCAGGCAGTGGCGAAGAGGCGCCCCTTGTATGGTTGAATCCGCAAGCTATTCCTTTGTGTACGTTTGGTCGGGCCAGGACACTGTCAGCTAGGAAAAACAGCTAGACGACTCTTTTCAAGGAAAACAAAACACACTTGGTTGAGTCCCGCGAAGGGTTGTGTCCTGTCAAGAGCGGCGGACAACCCACTCCCATAAGGACGCGATCTTTTGTGTGGTGCTTAAAGGTACGTACGCAACGGGTTCCTCCCCTGTGAGGCATCAGGAGTCACGACGCGCGGATAACAGGTTGCAAAGAAAACTCCCTGTCAGTGGCGAACGGCGCCTCCCGTAGGAATGCCAGTGCGTGTTCATGGGTTTGGTCGGGCTCGGACACACCAACAAGAACAGCCATCGCGTGTCGCCCAAAAGGCAGTAGGATGCATACTGTGCAGACCACTCTCACAGGGACGGACAAAGGAGAGTGATGAGGTGGAGGTGAGGCGAGGGTGTCCGGCGAACGTCGCCAATTCCATTAAGGGGTGTAGAGTACCGGACGTGTTGCAGTGCTTCGTTCGTCCATGGTTCTCCCCTTGATCCGTCCCAAGACCGGAATTCCGTACTCGCCATGGCGGCACTTGGAAAGCGAGAGCCTCGAGACCTCGCCTCCATTGGGCATAGTCTGTTTCCCGCTCAACGACAGCATCGTGCACCTTCGAGCAGGTACCAAGAAGCTCGCTCTATTGATCAGCCGAATGCTTTGGATTCATCGTTGGGCTTCCCACTCGCGTACTAACAGGAGTCTTCATGGCACCTTGGTCTCCTTTTCAGAGTTCACGGGTCCGCCCGATGCACCCTTACTCCGGAGGCACGTTCAAGATGGGGATCCACATCCCGGAAAAGTCTTGAGCAGAGAGCAGAAAGCCATTTTACCTGGATGCCGCCGTGTCCCATGTGAGGTACAACAACTTCCCACTAACACGGCAGTGTCACGATGTTCAAACCATCGCGATGCCAATTCCTGACCAAAGTGTATCATCCCAACATTGGCATTTGTCTGGATGTCCTCAAAGGCCCACCCAAAGGTTCGTGGAATCCTGCCACCAGCATTGCGACGATGCTGTTCTCTCTAAGAGTTTTGCCTGCCAACCCCAGCCCAGATGATCCTCTACTTGTGAATATTGTAAGTGAAGAAGACGTAAGCTTCAGTTCATTACCATGGCTGCGAGCCTTTTCATGCGCCGTATTCACTAACCCTAACTTCATCCGTCCTTGATTAAGCATGTGAGTATAAAGAGAACAAGGGGCTGTTCGATGAAAAGGCAAGAGAGTACACGAGGCGATATGCATCCCCAAGTGCCGATACCCCCGCTCTGGGTCCATTCAGTGGTAATCATCCCCGTGTCTATAACACTTTATACTTTGTATTTTTTGCTCGTATCTCCTCCGAGCATGGGAAGGAAGCAAACACTGAAGCAGATCGTCAATAAAAGCGTTCAATAGGGTCAACCAAGCGATGGATCCCGGACTTGTCAGCGCACTGAGGAGCTAGAACCCACAGCAAAAGTTGTCGTAATGGCCTCGGGAAATGTCAGGACATCAACATCTATCTCTACCATAATGTCAGCACCATGCCCGGCTGCCCGAGAATTACCAAGACTTCAGGATATGTCACAGTCGTCCATGTTGAGCCATGATACACCGATAGACTCAAAGGAAGACCTGTCTCAATAAACCCAACCTCAAAGCAACCAGAACCAACACAGCTGGCGACCACATAACTGACATTTCATTGCATCCTGGAATCAAGCCTACGACCACCAGTCGCCCCGCTGAATCGCGACAGGAGTCCGTAGAAGTGCCTTTGGAAGATACGCCCCGGTGTCCTGATCGCAGGAACAGACGTCAAGGAAAAGTGAATGCACCTCATGGAGAGGGATCCGAATTCTGTCCCCATTGTTGATACGGGCGCAAAGCAGGGCAGCCTTTGTATAACCTCGGACTGATATGGAGGAAAAAGCAAATGCATCCGATGAAAACCGAAGCCTCTGCACCCCTTGTGATTGCAGGCACAATGCAAGACGACCCTTTTGCCATCACGGAGGAAACGACGACCACGGCGGATCCCACCGCCGTATTGGAAAAGAAACGTGATTTCGAGCCATCTGCATCTGCCTCATCACCTGTTGGCACACCCAAGCGCAAAAAAAGGCAAGGCCAAGCAAGAACACGCCGACTCTAAAAATACCCAACAGCATACTCTTGGAGGAAATTGGATCAGCCACGGAGAATCTGGTCAAGTCACCAAAACGCTCAGAGGTAGTGTATCCAGGGCGACGGGAATCTTTACCAAGACCGTACACGTCAAGCAAGGCATCCACAGACCATGTTACAGCCTGTTACGACTTGCACGACCACGCTGACAGATCCTACCACTCACAACACAGCCTTACAAAGTGCGTCCGCTGCCAGATGATCTCCCACCAAACATCGATCCATTCTCAAATTCAAGCAAGGGCCATTACAAGCTATTGAACTAGATGCTCAAGTCAATGGGATCGAGGTATCAAATGTGAAGGCTGCGGAGGTCATACCATTGGGCAAGGAAAAAGGAAAGGCTGTCGAAGGAACAGGGTCGCCCAAAGGACGCAGGATGACGGACGAAAATGCCTATACCAGCACCATGTCACACTCGAACAGCTCTCCCTCTCCGACCAGGAAATCGCCCATCCTGATCGACCATGGTCGGACCCACCCATTGATGGTTGCACAGAAACGCAACCTCTTGATGATGCGTCGACCTGACATGTCGTCGTAAGAGGAGAAGAGCAGGAAGGAGGAAGAAAGGGAGCGACTTCTACAGGTTCTTTTGTGATTTGTATAAAGGTACATCCTGAATTGCACCTGTCTCTGGTCCTCTGCTTTTCCAGGGGTTCATCTGAATGATGGCTCAGCACCAGACCTTTATTTTGCAACTGCTGTAATAAAGACTTCCTATCACACCAACTCGTCCTTCACCTCCGTACTCTCATTTTCTTCCTCTGTACTCTCATCTTCTTCCTCCTCGATATTCTGTTCACTGCGCTGCTTCAATAACTTCTTGTTGAGTGAAGACAATCCACGCACATCATATATCGATACTCCCCTGACTGTGAGAGCGCCGCTTGTGGCACTCCAGCAGAGCGTAACCTGGCATTTTCCTTCTTCTTCAGTGACTTGCCATTTGAGTACTGCTCCATTTCCACAGCCAGTGACCAGGTAATTGGCACCTGTAGAGGGCATCCATGAGACGCCAATGACACCCCCTTGAATGTTTTGTACCACTGCCTGGCATTGACCAGACGCAACATCCCAGAGTCGTACCGTCCTGTCTCTGCTGCCGGAAGCTAGTATAGCTCCATTGTTCGAGTAGGCCACGCTTTCAACCGCATCATCATGACCAATCAATATCCAATAGCAATCTCCTGTTACTACACACCATAGGCGCACCGTCCAATCCTCACTAGCTGAAGCAAGTTGGTCTCCTTGACGCGAGAATACGACATCCTGAATCCAGTCACTGTGGCCTATGAGGGTGTTGATACAATCCAAAGTTCCAACATCCCATATCTTTATCGTGCCATCCCTGCTGCCGGTAGCGATCAGACTACTGTCAGGTGAGTAAACGACGCTAATGACTGGTTCTTTGTGGCCCTTCAAGATCTTGCGCTGTTCTCCAGTTGTGGCATCCCAAAGCCGAACTTCACCACCATGACTGGCAGATGCAATTTGATCTCCCTGAGCTGAGAACGCGATTCTGTAGATCCAGTTGGTATGACCATTTAAGATGCGTACGCAGGCTCCTGTCTCAATGTCCCACAACCGTACTGTCCGGTCAAAACTTCCAGAGCCAAGCTCGTTTCCTTGAGGCGAAAACGCGACGCAGTACACAGTCTTTTCATGATCACGTAAGGTCCTTAGACAACTTCCTGTTTCCGCGTCCCAGAGCCGAATTGTACGATCATTACTGCAGGAGGCAATCACATTTCCCTGGGGCGAGCACTTGACATCATACACGTTTTGGCTGTGACTATTGGGTCTGTGTCGAGATCCTTCAATGGACACATCCCAAAGACGCACTGTGTTGTCCCAGCTGCCAGAGGCGACTATGCTATCCCTCGGGGAATAGGCGACACAATCGATAGTCTCTCCATGGCCAGTCAATTTTTGGAGGCAAGACCCAGATTGTACATCCCATGCTCGCACTGTGCAGTCCCGGCCCACGGAGAATATTTGGTCGCCTTTGAGAGAATACACAATATCATTGACTTCTTTGGTGTGTCCTTTCAGGACGTGGCGGCATTTTCCTGACTCCACTTCCCATAGTCGAATTGTTGTGTCTTTGCTGGAAGATGCGACCAGATCACCATGAGGAGAAAATACAATGCCCCAAATGCTGTCGCTATGGCCTTGGAAGGTTTGGCAACATTCTCCGGATACAACACTCCATAGACGCATCGTAAAGTCAGCACTACCAGAGGCAATATAGTCGCCTTTTGGCGAGTACAGGACACAATTGACTCTTCCTTCATGACCGGATAGTATCTGACAGCAATCGCCGGTCGCTGGATCCCATAGTCGGATTGCTTTGTCATTACTAGCCGAGGCAACTTGGTGTCCATGAGGTGAATACGCGACACATCGGACCTCATCGGTATGGCCAATTAGGGTGTTTTGGCAAACTCCTGATTCCGTGATCCAAAGTCGAACTGTACAGTCACGGCTACCAGAACATATCAGGTTTCCATCTGGAGAATATTCGACTTTTACAATCGGTTTGTCGTGGCCCTTCCATGTCCGTATTATCTCCCAATTCAATGTCGAGTACACGTCAATATGGCCATTTTGGAGACCAATAGCCAACGACGTTCCGTCTGGTGAGAATGCGCACGAAAGGGCAGCGTCGGCCACGGTAAGATATGGCAGCTCGCCAAAGTGCACCCCTGTCATATCTGCTCTGCTCAAATCCGTCTGACGTAGCCATGTACCTCGAAGATCGGCTTTTCTCATATCCGCTTCTTCCAGTCGCACGGAATCAAATACGCCATAGCTGAGGTCGGCTCCAGGGATTCGGATACCGCGAAAGTCTGTGCCAATGAACTGTACGCCTGCTCGAACAAGAATCGTGATTGCGTTCGATGCTGCTGTGCGCCATTTCTTGTCCTTCTTTGAGCATTCGATATATGCAAGCAATTGATCCTTGAACGCTGGTTCTTGTTGCACTCGCTCTTCCAGAAACTGCAGTAGCGAATAGTCCTCCACGAAGCTCCTCCAAACCAAAGGCGAGTTAGGATTTGCCTCCTGTTCTGGATTGGTTGGCGTCTCGTCCAAATCGACATCATTTTCAAAGCTCAGGGTCGAACTGACACTCCCTCGTCGATGCAATACTGGTTCCCGTGCCGCTTTGTTATTTCTGTCTTGCGGATCAAATACTGCGCGTGCCAACCCGTACTCCAACAACGACCGATGGATGAATCGATGTTGATTGCCACTTCGTGTCAATGGACAAGCCTCATGAAGAAGCCTCATTTCCTTACAACTGAAGAACGCATCTTTCCATGACCCTTCGTCCGTTAGTTTGGAGTATTCGACAACGGGATGACCGTCTTGCTTCTTGTAGATCGCTACGGCAAACTTCTTGAGATACCCAATACCATTCAGGGTGAACCCTTCGGCACTCAATTTCTCGAACGCCTCTTTCGATAACAAAGACATGTCCTTCTCTCCGAGTCGTTTCTTGCCTCGCTCCAACCACTGTTCGACAAAATGGTCATACAACGCGACTCGAGTGACACGCGCACTTGAAAGGTGTTGCCCTGGATCGACCATGCGTGGTAGCACATCTAACGACAAGGCCATCAGAAACGGATTCCTGACCAGATCCTTGAGACTTGGAATGAGGTCCAGCGCCTGCTCGTAGTCCTTTTCACGCCAGAGAGGTTGGTTGATAGAGACATACTGCCTGATGTAACCTTGAATCTGATCGATCGAGAATGGCGTCATCACCGCTTCTTGGAACAATGGAGAATCCAGCTGTTGGTTGCGGTTTCCTGGTTGGAATTGATCTCGATAGTCTGACCCAAGGTACTCGCTGCGGCAACTGATCACCATCTGAGCATTCCATTCTCCTGGCTGGTTCAGTCGATTGCTCATGTACAAGTTGTGTGTCTGTTGACTCTCGTCGTATCCATCACAGATCAATATGAATTTGCGATGGTGCTTCATCTCTCGGATCTGAGATTCAGTAAACTCGTCCTTCCTTAGCTGCTTGGCGATCATATCCAGCTCAGGTTTGTCGATGGTTGGCAAGCTGATATGGAGTGGAATCCTGTCTGTCTTATTCTTGTACGCCTTCCACAGATCGAGCTCGAGCTCACGACAGAACATTGATTTGCCTGCGCCAGAGTCGCCTAGAAGCAGGAACACTTTTTGTTTGCCTTCCAAGAACTCCTGGACCTTTCCCATCAATGGGAAGCGTGCATCATCAGCGGCCTGTAAGCCAGACTTGGCTTGAGGTGAAATGTACACTGCATTGCCTCTTCCCTTGGTTCGTTGCTTCTTTTGGACACGAAGTTGCCCCTCGATATCTGGTCTATTCTGTACACGATCGAGCAGAGATGGAGAGGCCAGGTCTGGTAGAACGACCTTCATGGGGTAGTCGACTGGTCCGTTATTCCGACATTCTCGATAAAGAGCTCTCTTCGCGTCGTCATCGCATGCTTCTAGTTCTCCGAGAAGTGTCTCAGCAACTTCACAATGTACTAGATTGTGCACAGTTATAAAGTGTTCAGTTAGATCAATGTGGCATTCGCAATAAACATGGTCTCCCTAGCAGGCGATCGGTTCGACATACACTGTGGCGGTGATCCGGACGGATAGGATAGCTGCATGAGAATGTTGAGAATCCATTGCTTGACGCTTATTTCTCGTCCCCATACCTCATCGTTTTTGTAAATCTCTCCGAGAAAAGCAATTGCACCTCGACGAATCACTGGATCCCACATTGGGTTGACTGCCATTTCCCCAAGTCGTTGGCACACTCCCCACTGAAATGCTGGATCGTATCGGCAAGGAGCTTCACAGACAACCTTCCGGAATGTCGCAAGTTCGCCGTCCCGAATCAAGACATCAATTCCACGCAGTGCTGAATACCAATCGCGCTTCTGTTCAAAACTGAATCCTTCCCTGAGTGAATCCATGAAACACTGACCTCCTACTATCAGCGAGGTCACTCTATCGGACGCCAACTTGACGACCTTAACAGCACTGGATAATCCTGACACGCCTTTTTGAATGTCCTCTAGGCCTGCAATAAACTTCATGAAATCAAGGCCCTTCACTGCGCTGACTAATCCAGAAACACCATTGATCACTTTTCCAGTGCGTCGCATGGCCGCTTGCCACTTTGGTTCGTCATCCGGGACACACAACAGAGCTTGGTAGGCATAGACTGCTTGGTATACCAAGAACGGATCAGTGCTCATTTGCAGACCGCTCAGATACGCGGAGAGAGGTTCGTGTAACTTTTCTCGATCTAGATCCGTGACCTTGGTATCAGCCATGGCGTCCAGGACGTGCGAGACAGCCAATGTCAAGTGGTACATGTGTGGCGATGACTGCTGGTGGGTATCCATCAAACGGGTGCTGAGAAGCTCAAGGATCTTGACAAGATCGTCCGCACCGAGATAACCATGGTCGGCGCCTTGGATCAACTGTGCGATTCCTTCGAGTTGATGAAAGTTCAGCAGGCCAGAGGAGTCGATTCCAGAGTAGAACTCTCGAAGTAGGTCATGGAACATATCCTTGTCGAGGATTGGTGCTAGGCACACGACTTCGGCAACCACCTTTGCATCCTTGATCTCTTCCCTCTTGAATGCTCTGATCACATCTGTGGCGACGCCTTGGAGTCGTTCCTGCTCGTCTTTGTCTTTTTCGACGGCTTGGATCCATTTGAGTGCGGTTGATTCCAATCTAGTATCTCGCGATTGGGCAATCTTCAACAAACCAAGACAACAAACCAATTGTGGCGTGTTGTCGAGACGCGCATCAGGTTTTGGCAGTTTCACTTGAATGCTTGGCGGACGAATGTTCTTAGCAAAGATGTGAGCGAGGAACATTGGATCGACCGTGATCGCTTTGCCATTTTTTTGTTGGTCAGGCAGAGACAATTTCAGAGAGTCCCCTTCCTGAGGCCCTTCAGCAGAATGTCTCCTCTTAAGTGATTCCACGATGCTGATACGATGGGTAATTGCGGGTCTAGCCTGATCGCGGACGTTCCCTCTAAGCCATAATGATCATACATGAAAAGCAAGCACGAGGGATGAGTCTGACACTTCTATGCGTTCTCGTCATGTGTGTTCTGCCCTCGCGAGTACCTTGTATGACTCCTCAATCAAAGATGCTGGTAAACTTCAATTTACTTACCCAAGGCTCTCTGCTTTCTTGAAGCTGGCTTCTGCCTCAGTGACATGACCACGGCTCTCAAGCAATTTGCCCAAGCTAATGTAGGCGGCAGCAATACCGTCAATCATCGCCTGATTCTTGTCATGCTTGCTAGATTTTCTCGCCTGGGACAACGACAGTTCGGTATCGTGGCATAGAACCAAAGCGATTTCAGAATCAGTGGTATTGGAAGCGTCTTCCAAGTAAATATTGGCTAGTTCCAATAATTGCAGTGGCAAGAGAGAAGCCCGTGGAGACGAAACGATGCTGCCTAACAACATTTTGGTCCTTTTCTACAGACAAAAGAGGATGGTGGAGACAAGAGTCAGGACAGCTGTTTAAACAATCGACTCTATTGATAACGGATGCGATGTTATGCCCACATACTTCGATAGAGCACACGGAGACTAATATCCGTAGTAAAGGTGGTTGTTGATTGTTTCCTGCAAATAGCTGCACCGCGAGGTAAAGAAGGATGAGCAACGGTGCCACAACATTCGCATGCCCACACTACACGATATTTTTGAGGGACTCTTTACCTTTGATGTTTTTTTGGGACGTATCCTAGAAGGCCGTGTGGGTCCCCTTCTGTCCGTATCCCTTGGCCTCGACCGATGCTGAGAGACGTGGTCAAGGATGTGTGTTTGAGGAAGGGTGCGATTGTCTGTGCGGGTGCGAGATGTGTGCCTGTGCAGAAAGAGTTGTGGGGGGCGAAGGGAAGATGAAAGAAACAAAAAATTGAGCAGATTCGCAGATATCATCCCTGCAAACGCCCTGTAAACGTGAACGCCCTGAAAACGCGAATTGTGGGCAAAATTTCCCGACACAACCCCTGTTCCCATCGTAGCGGGAAGCCATTGGGAAACTGTCACTGCCTCCTCCTGCATATCCTAACACGAGATCCTAGTACCTAGGCCTAGATCCTTCTTTCGCATCGACTGGACGACAGTTATCCCAGAATGCCACACGACGCACGACGGCCCGTCATATTCGGTGGAAATCGTCAGCAAATTGACAGGGATAGTTTATTCCTGCTGTTGCCCTCCTTGACCAAGAGTCACCCTATTCTCTGTGTGATCTCCAAAAGCTATGGCCGCGCTCATTGAAGCCCGATGTCCAACTTGCCGAACACTACCACCAGTAACAAACACTCCTTGCCAATAGGTTATGCCCTTGGTCCCAGTATCGAATTCGAGTCCCGAGTCATTTTCTGAATGGTGAATCAGGGACGAACTTTGTCGGTTCCAAGAACTCTGAAGCATGACTTGAGCTATCCACACTACCAAGCTTCCACACGTCCTGGCGGACGCTTGCGCTTGCAAGAGAGGGAGAGAGGGATAGGGAAGGAGAGCAGGAGTCTTGGTACAAGTGGTCTGTCAGGGTGCAGGGTCAGTCGATTCCCATCTCCAACGTGTGTCATGACATCGAGTTGCCCCCAAGCCGCCCGCCTTTCCTGATTCCAGCCGAGCTGATCCCACACTGACAAGGTCCTGCCTCTAGACCGAGCTCGTTCCTGTGTCGCGAGGTGAGAGACTGCAATGGAGGGAAGGAGGAGAGAGGAGGAGAGGAAGGGGACGCAGTGCAGAACAGGTGCAGTGCAGAATTGAATCTTCTCTAGGCTCTCAATCGTTTTTACCACGTGGCCATGGAAAGGTGCCAACTCTGTTTTGTGAGCGTACGAGCTTCCCAGTCCACCCTCGATCCCACGATCGCCATTGCTCCATCGCCGCCGCGACACCCACGGCAGTTGCAAAGGGCGGTAACCAGATCCCCACACGCATGGCTACGACAACAAGAGTGACAAGACAACCACCTGGAGATCTCGTCCGACACCATCACCGCAATCTTTCGTCGAGTGGATCGCGTCGTCAGGATTCGATTCCAACTGGCCAAGGTAACAAATCTTGCCATGGAGATGCCACAGCAAATGATACTGATGGTGTAAGCAAGGTCAGAATAACTGATGCCTCATCCATGTCTATCAGGGCAAGTTTCTCGAGACCTTCACCGATATTTTTACGGTGTTGCACCATGACGACACCACTATCAGAGTAATGGACATTGACCGTGAGCTAGCGACGTTTCCATGCCCCACCCTCAGGCATCACCACCAGTGAGCAGGACACTCCCCTACGCGTTTTTACACGCCTGCTGTCCTGCCACTGAACTCTCCGCTTGACCAACCTCGTCAGTCACCATGGCAGTCTTTTGGGAACGAGAAAAGAGGTGCGTCGCACAACCGCAAAATCTTGTATCCAGTGACCTGGATTCATTTTGTCCCACGCCAGTCAATCATCCGACCATCTCCCATTCTGACAAGGTTCCCGCTTCCAGATCATGCCTGTTCCTCTGTCGCGGTGAATACGTGGCAACTTCTCTTGCTTTTCGCTACCGCGTCTCCAGCACCACATCGCGATACCCCTCTTCTTCATTCTTGACCACTATCAACCTGCCCACCACCCTTCCCAACTTGCCCAGACCTTGCGATCCTTCGCCGGATGAAGAGGCTCAAGTGCTCCATGTCTTGAGGGTACGGCAACTACATGAAGAACCTGAAGCACCTTCTTTTTGTGGATATCGATTGCCTCGCAGCCTGCCACGATGACCTTGTCTTGACCCCCAAGCTCTCATTTCACATCCACAGGAACTTGTGGCGACCCGTCATCCAATGCACATCGGCCCTTGACCCACGTTTTGTGCCGAACCAAGCGATTCCTAATGGCAAAGGTAACGAACCCTGTCATGGAGGTAGACGATTTGCCACAGCGGATGATTCTGGAATGGTGTCCCGAAATTCAGGGTAGCTGGCAGCCTGTGTCCTCTCTGTGCATTAGACAAAATTCTCTTGATCAAGGTTCTCGACACCTTTGACAGCTTAGCGGCGTTGAGCCTTGCCTCCTCAGGAATATTGATGCGAACGGTGGGAAAAAAGAGGTCGATGTGGCTGTGGAGGACGACCTTGAGTTTGAAAAGGCGCAATCCATCCACGCAGCATCGGGCTCAAATGGCATTCAGGCCGACCCAGTGAATGGTACGAGGATTGATCAAGTCTATGACAATAACGAGTGAATCATGCTGAGGACGAAACGACCACTAACGTTCCTCGTGTACGACAAGATAGGGGTTCTTGTCATGCTCAGACATTACTACCAGTTGACAGGAAAATCGAACAAGGACGCGCTTCACTACGTGCTGCCACCAATGGTTATGGCTGCGTTGGTTGACGAGCCCAACAAGGATGTCTCGCTGCTCTTAAAGTGGCTCATTTATTGAGGAGCTAGATCACCCTCAGTGTCCACTACATCAATGGCCAAACGCACCTGGACATCAATGCCCTTGTGGATACCGATACCATGACGCTGGGAAACTTGACTTTAGGAAACTTGCCGAGTCCTTAACGTAACGGCTTCACAGAACTGTCACCATCATCACCTCAAGGAGTTTCTCATCTCATGCAAGCATTCTGTCCGCTCGTCGCACGATCCTCTGTCGAAATGCAGCATGCATGGAGATATCACAAAAGTGGCGGACCTCGACCATGCGCTCACAGCTGGATAAGGGCTCACGATAGAGCTCGAGTTCGTCAAGGCGCTTTTTTGAATTCCTTCATGCCATGCTGCAGGGACTAGCGATATGAAATGTTGAGGAGGCAACCTGAACGCTGTCGCATGTCCTAGAATCCTGCAATATCCCTGAGGAGAACAGCATTATATCTGGTCAAGTTTGACAAACTGATCGACCTGTTGAGATCGAAGCCAACTATTCTGTAAAGAAACCGATCACGGCACTTTTGCTCAATGTTCGGTACAGCATCAGTTGGACGTTCAGGTAGTGAAGAGCACACCTACCGCGTTGCAGGTATTCATCCAGTAGCAGCAACAGCAAGGTCAACAGGTACCCGCTCAGGAACAAAGCAGGCCGATCTCAGGTCCCGCGGCGAAGCGCACCTCGACCAGCAATTCTCCTCCGCTCGCCCCACGCGCTAGAGCAGCCTGCCATCCTTCAACGCGTTTGCCTACCGAGGCTACCAGGAGAAATAGGAAGGCGCCTCACCCAATCGGCTCATGTAGCGAGGAGCTCATCCACCAATTCCTGATGTCTTCTGCCCAAGACAAAAAGGGAGGGAGCTCTTTTCGCTGAAAGGTATGCTGATCGACCTTGCTCCAGCAAAGACTGTTTCGAAATGGTAGGGAATCCATACAACAACAACTGAAGCGTGACACCCACACATGGTCAAGCCTGATTACAAGCGCAGTGGATAAGCGATTGCAAACTCCATCTCCAAGCTCAAACTGAGGTGAAGACCCATGGCGAACCTGATCCAGCAGCGCCTGAAGCCATCACCCGAGGAGGAGATGTGCCGTCCTCTTGACCGATAGTTTCCAGGTATTGTTTAACTGTCGTACTATGGTGCTCGTTATTTTTCATATCGTTTCGAGATGAGGTTTGGTTCTGATACAAAAACCTCCCTGCACGGTTCATAGACATAGAAGCTGTCCCAGACGTCTGAACTTGAAAAAGTCAATGACTCTTTTGACCTAACGCGGCGCGGATCCCTCAAAAAAATTGATCTATCGTGATCATTCCTTTGGCACCTCAATCTGGATTTCACCATCGAACATGGCTAGAAGGACATCGCCTAGATATTGAGGCTGGAAGAAACGAAGAGTCTTGGAGATCCTTGGGGTAGAGCCTTGAGTGTTCCATGGTATGCTATAGGATCGGCATTTCCATCTTGTGCATCTACAGGGAGCAAGACGTCGCACGCATGATGAATCGGGAGGGGGATGCTTGGGAGTGACCAAGGACAAAGGAGAGAGAGAGAGGGACCGTCGCCCTTTTTATGGTGCACCTCGACCGGCCCCCTGCAAGAGCAGGATGCACGCTAAAAAGACGGCTCGATGCAGACGCCCCTGAGATCACAGCTGGAGAGATCATCCCCCCTGCATCACAGTGTAGGCTTGGATGGGCTCAGCAGCAGGAACAGCGTCGTTGGCGCAAGCTCCCTGCATCCTGCATGACGCCCCTGCCGTTCTGGGATCGTTCTGTGATCGTTCTGTGATCGGTCATCATGGGGAGAAGAGACGGATCAAAAGTGGGCTCTTCGCGCGTGTGGTGGGTGGCACACACACACCCCTGCAGCAGTCGCAAAAACACGGTGCCCAGGTGCCCACACGCATGGCTACGACAACAGGAGTGGCAAGACAACCAGCTGGAGATCTCGTCCGACACCATCACCGCAATCCTTCGTCGAGCGGATCGCGTCGTCAGGATTCCTCATGGCAAAGGTAACGAATCTTTGCCACGAAGATGCCAACTCCGAGTATGCTATGTGCTCATAGCATGCTCACCGCCAAACAGCATAACACGCGAATGGCATCTCACAAGCGTGGCGGCTACCTTGGAATCTCGACCATGTGTTCACAGCTGGACATTGGGTGGAATTCGAGTTCGTTAAAGCATTGCTTTGCATTCTTCGGAGTGTGTGGTAGGAACTGGTGACAGGAAATGCCGAGAACGCAATCCAGATACTGTCGCGCGTCCTGAAGTTCGCAATCCCTCTAGTGAGAACAGCCCTGCATACGGCGATTGACAAGCCAGTAGGCCTCATGACAGTATGCGGCTGACATGGCAAATGCTGTTCCATGCCAAACCCAAGCTCAGGATACGGGCTCATGCACAAGCACATCCTAAGGATCATGTTGGGTTTCGCCATAGCACCGCACCGTTTCCAGACGTATTCATTGATCTAGCTGTACTCGCAGATCCACAAACGTTGGGAGCATTTGACAGCATAATGGATAGCCTGAAAACGGCTTTTTTTTTTTTTTTTTTTTTTTTTTTTCCTCTGCTGATACCGATGGAACTGCCCATGGAGTCCATGATGAATCAGATTCAGCAGCGTCTAAAGTCATCACTCAAGAAGGACATGTACCGTCTCGCTGTCGCTCCTTGACCAATAGCTTCTAGGTAATGTTCACTGTCATACTATGGCGCTTGTTTTTTGTTTCGTTCGGAGGTGAGGTTTTATTCTGATACTAAGACCTTGCTCAGTTGATACACATAGACACATAGAAACTACTCCAACGTCTGACCCTCAGCAACGAAATGAATAGCTGTTGCCACAGCAATTCATGGTACTCTTTTTTTTTTTTCGAGTTACTCGGAAAATTGCATTCTTACATACCGAGTTAGAGGGAAATGTGGGGGGGGGGGGTGGGGGGGGGGGGGGGTGGGG
>Ga0247824_10000607_pt1 | contig 18118 bp, 21 predicted proteins | sample 13C_PalmiticAcid_FD_194412 | JGI IMG/M metagenome (GOLD analysis project Ga0247824, IMG submission 194412) | Soil microbial communities from agricultural site in Penn Yan, New York, United States - 13C_PalmiticAcid_Day48 | ecosystem: Environmental > Terrestrial > Soil > Agricultural land... | reverse complement strand
ATCTGCGGGTGCGAGAGCTCGGCAACGACGCCAAGTCCCGCCTGCAGGCTGCCGAGGAACTGGGCATCAAGTTCGAAGTCGCCCCGATGCTCAAGATCGCGGACGGCATCGAGGCGGTCCGCCGGATCCTGCCGAACTGCTGGTTCGATGAGAGCCGCACCGCCATGGGCCGCAAGGCCCTGGAGCACTACCGCAAGGAATGGGACGCCGTCCGGGGCTGCTGGAAAGACCAGCCGCTGCACGACTGGTCATCCCATGGATCAGACGCATTCCGCACGGGCGCCACGAACGGCGACCCGCGCATGACGAGCAAGAACACCGCGGCCCGGCCCATCGTGGCCGCCCGCTGGCGATAGGAGGTAACGGTGCCCGGACTTCTCAACCTGCAGACGCCCGAGCAAACGACCGCTGCCGCGCAGGCGCTGGCGTCCGTTCCGACGCCGCTGACGGCTCCCCAGTCGCAACTGGTCGGCTACATCCAGTCGGCCTGGAACCGGAACAAGCGGGCCCGCGAGGTGGTCGATCGCCGCCTGCTGAACTGCCTGCGCCGGCGCAAGGGCGTGTACGCCGCCACCGAACTGGCCGAGTTCCAGGCCCAGGGCTGCGCGAACGCGATCTTTCTGCCGCTGTCGGCCACGAAGTGCCGCGCCGCCGCCGCCTGGATCCGCGACATCCTGATGCCGGCGAACGACCGCGCCTGGGCACTGGAGCCGACCACGCTCCCCGAGGTGCCGGAGACCTTCAAGAAGAAGCTGATCGCGCAGGCCGCCCAGCAGGCCCAGGCCAACATGGTCGAAGCCGGCGTGCCTGTGCCGCAGGAGGCCTTCCGTGAGGGCGTGTACGCCCTGGCCGAGGAACTGGAAGACAAGCTGCTGAAGCGGGTCCAGAAGGAAGCCGAGACGCGCGCCGAGCGCATGACGGACCAGATCAGCGACCTGATGGACGAGGGCGGCTACGATCAGGCGCTGGACGAGTTCATCGAGGACTTCTCGACGTACCCGGCGGCGATCCTCAAAGGTCCGTACACCCGCCGGCAGCGCAAGCTGCAGTGGTTCGGCGACCAGCCGGAGGCCCAGGACGAGAATGGCCTGGGCTGGTGCCGCGTCAGCCCCTTCGATTGCTACCCGGCACCGAACGCCCGCAGCCCGCAGGATCGGGAGTTCATCGAGCGCCTGCGCCTGAGTGATTCCGACCTGTACGCCATGATCGGCGTGCCGGGCTGTTCCGAGTTCGACATCCGCCAGGTGCTGCAGGGCAACCGCACCGGCACGCTGCGCCACTGGATCTGGACCGACTCGGAGCGCAACCGGCTGGAGGGCGACACCGCCTACGACTGGCTGACCCGCGACGACCTGATCGACGGCCTGCACTACTGGGGCGACATCAAGGGCAGCGTGCTGCTGGAGTGGGGCTATGACGCGGCCGAGATCACCGACCCGGACCGGCCGTACCCGGTCGAGGCCATCCTGATCGGCACGAACGTCGTGCGCTGCTTGGTCAACGACGACCCGCTCGGCCAGCGTCCGTACCACAAGGCCTGCTACGAGGCGATCCCGGGCGCCTTCTGGGGCCGCGCCATTCCCGAGATGTGCGAGCCGCACGAGGACGTCTGCAACGCCTCGGCGCGCGCGCTGGTCAGCAACCTCGGCATCGCCAGCGGCCCGCAGGTGTACATGGAAGTGGACCGTCTTGCCGATGGCGAGGCGATCACCCAGATGCACCCCTGGAAAATCTGGCAGTTCAAGTCGGACCCGAACGCCGCGACCCGTCCGCCTATCGGCTTCTTCCAGCCCGGGAGCAACGCGCAGGAACTGCTGACGGTATTCGAGAACTTTGAGCGCCGGGCGGACGATGCCACGGGCATCCCGCGCTACAGCTACGGGAACGAGAACGTCGGCGGCGCCGGCGACACAGCTTCTGGCCTTTCGATGCTGCTGAACGCGGCCGCCAAGGGCCTGCGCCGCGGCATCGCCAACATCGACATGAACGTGATCTCGTCCACGGTCAAGCAGTCCTTCGTGTGGTGCATGCTCTATGTCGATCGCCCGGAGATCAAGGGCGACTGCTGCGTGGTGCCGCGTGGCACCGCCGCTCTGTTGATCAAGGATCAGATGCAGATGCATCGCCAGCAGGCCCTGGCCACGACCGCGAACCCCATCGACATGGCGATCATCGGCCGGAAGGGCCGCGCCGAACTGCTGCGGCAGTACTTCGACAGCCTGGAACTGGGCGACAACATCGTGCCGAGTGCCGACGAGATCAACTCGCAGGAAGAGCAGGCCGTACAACAGCCTCAGCCGCCGCCGAAGGAACTGCTCGACGCGCAGACCGACGCCGCCAAGATCGACAGCCAGGAGCGGATCGCGGCCCGCAACAACAAGACACAGCTCGCCATCGCGGGGATGAAGAATGCACAAGCTCGACAGCAGGCGCGCGTCAGCGATCCTGCGCTTGCGCTCTAACAGCGACTTCCAGGTCTTTCAGGAGTGGCTCCAAGCCTCTCTGGCCGAGGTCGATATCGCGAACCGCCGCATGGATGGCAGCGCGCTCAATCGATCGCAAGGCAAGGCCCTGGCGTTGGAAGAAATCCTGAAGGCGCCTGAAACCGCAGAACAAGCTTTGACGCGGGCCAACGCCCGCTGACCCCCGGCACACCGGCGCCCGGCCATCGACGGATGGCGGACCGAGTGTGCCACCCACCCAACGCAGCGCCCGTAGCTGGCCCGAAAGGACCCGGCGAGTCGGACTGTGGAGAAATACATGAGCAATCGTTACCCGAGGAAGATCCAGCAGCAGAGGGACGCTATCAAGGCGCGTGAAGACGAACTGCGCAACCCGCAGCCTGACCCCCCGCCCGCACCGGCAGCCGATCCGATACTGGATCCGCCGCCAGCGGATGAAGTGGTGCAGGACCCGCCTCCGGCCGACCCGCCGCCCGCCGCAGACCCGAACAACACACCGGAGTACTGGCGCGCCCGGTTCCACACGGTGGAGGGCGTGCTCCGCAAGGAGCGTGAAGAGCGGACCCGCGATCAGCAGGCGCAGGCCACGCAGTTGCAGACCCTGCAGACGCAGGTCCAGCAGCTGCAGCAGCAGGCCACCGCAGGCCGTGACCCGGTCGCGGAAGTGGACCTGTCGCAGCACTTCACGCCCGAGGTGATCGAGCAGCACGGCGCAGAGCATCTCCGCTCGGTCCTCCGCGCCGCCCAGCGCACCCTCCAGCCCCAGCTTCAGCAGGCGGTCGACGCCGCGCTGGCCCCGGTACGCCAGCAGCTGGAGCAGACGCAGCAGAACATCAAGCAGGAGCGGCAGAGCCAGGCCAACACCGCCTACGACTCGTTCCTCACCAAGGTGAGCGAGTTGGTACCGACGTGGCAGCAGGTCAACCAAGACCCGCGCTTCCACGCGTACCTCGAGGCTGTGGACGAAGCCACCGGCATGCGCCGCCAGGACCTGCTGGGCGGATTCGAGCAGCGGCGTGACGCCACCCGAGTCGCCAAGGTGTTCTCGGACTTCCTCAAGACGGTTGCTCCCCCGGTCCAGCGCGACCCACAGCGGCGCGCCGTACCGGCGGGCCAGTCAGGCGGCGGCAATGAGCCGCCCCCGCCGGGCCCGACGATTACCCAGGCGGAAATCCGCCAGTTCCAGGCCGACATCGCCAAGGGCCGCTACCGCGGCCGCGCGGCGGAGCAGAAGGCCATGCAGGACCGCATCGACCAGGCCTATCTCGGCAATCGCATCGGCTAAGCCGAAGCCCCGAGGTGGCCGTTAACCACTTCAAGAGGAACCAGAAATGACTGTAATGAGCACCACCGGGGGCTACCCCCAGCTGAGCGCGAACGGCGCGGGGACGTACAAGTACATCCCCACGCTGTTCTCGCAGAAAGCCACCGTCAAGCACTACGACATGACGGTGTGCGGCGAGATCACCTCCAACGACTGGGAAGGCGAGGTCACCAAGATGGGTGACAAGGTCGTCATCCGCCGCACGCCGGACGTCACCGTGGGCGACTACGTGAAGAACCAGGACGTCACCTACGAGACGCCCGTCGAGGACGCCACTGAGCTCGAACTCAACAAGGGCAAGTTCTACGCCGTGGTGCTGGACGACGTGGACCGCATCCAGAGCGACATGGGCCTGATGGACATGTACGCCGAGGACGCCGCGGAGCAGGTCGTGCTGAAGCAGGACGAGGAGTTCCTGGCCGACATCATCAGCGACATCCACGCGGACAACCAGGGCGTCAACGCCGGCAAGAAGTCCGGCGCCATCGACCTGGGTGCCGTGGGCGCGCCGGTGGTGATCGACGCCGAGAACGCCGTCAAGTTCCTGATGCGCCTCAACCAGGCTCTGACCGAGCAGGGCGTCTCGCGTGTCGGTCGCTGGGTCGTCCTGCCGGCCTGGTTCGCCACCATCCTGAAGAACACCGACGTGAAGTCGGCGCTCATCACCGGTGACAGCGAAGGCGTGATCCGCAACGGCCGCCTCGGCACCATCGACGGCCTGACCATCTACGAGAGCAACCAGCTCGCGGACTACGTCGAGTCGTCCCTGACGGTGACCCCGATCATCGCCGGTCACAAGGACGGCGTGACCTGGGCCAACCAGTTCATCAACGCCGAGGTCATCCGCCTGCAGACCAAGTTCGCCTCGGCGATCCGCGGTCTGGCCGTCTACGGCTACAAGGTCGTGGAGCCGAAGTACCTGGCCCTGGGCCGCGTCACGCCGGACCTGTCGGCGCTGTAACCAGTCGGGCCCGGGTAACTCCGGGCCCTTCTTCAATCTCAAGAGGATCAAGTCATGAACGTCAAGGAAAAGATCAGCAAGCCGGTCAACCCGTACACCAAGCCCGGCGCCACGCCGGATGGCACGACCAAGCCGCAGAGCGCCCGCAAGGACTACTGCGACCCGAAGTACAACCAGAAGAAGTAAGCCGGCAACGGCGATTGAGGGCCCCGAAAGGGGCCCTTTCTCTTTGGAGGCACCCATGCCCAAGTTCTGCATCCGCGACGATGGCGCGGTCTACCCCTACAGCCCAGCGCTCGCCACGAACAGCCGATTCAAGGTCGTGGATGAGTTGCCCGGTACGCATCTCCGCTCTATCGAGCGCTCGAAGGTCCGCGTCGACAGCCGCGCCGAGGCGTCCCGCAATCTGCGCCAGTCGTATGACGCACGCATCGCCGCGCGCAAGGCCAGTTCGGATGCCGTCCGCGTGCGTGTCGCCGCCGGCCCGGCCGTCAATGCCGAGGCCTCCGCCGAAGCGCAGCGCCAGGCCGACGAGTTCACCCAGAAGATCGAGGCGCCCGCCGCCCCGGCTGCTTCCGCCAACGACGGCGCGTTCGTGATCGCCACCGCGACCGAAGAGCAGCTGCGCCAGTACGCGAAGGACACGTTCAACGTGACGCTGCACCACAAGGCTGGCATCGACAAGCTGCGGGCCAAGGTGGCCGAGCTCGCCGGCGTGAAGGCGGAGTAACCCATGGGCACCATCGCATGTTCTGTCATCCTGAATCGCGCGGCCAAGACGCTGTTCGATGAGACCGGCGTGCGCTGGGCGCCCGACGAGTTGCTCGACTATCTCAACGCTGGCATCGCCGCGGTCATCGCCGCGAAGCCGGACGCCGGGTCGGTGAGCGAGCCCTTCGAACTGGCGGCCGGCTCGCGGCAGGAGATCCCGCCCGAGTTCAGCCAGTTCCTTGGCCTGACCCACAATCTGGGCGCCGACGGCGACACCCCGGGCAAGGCGATCCGCCAGATCGAGCGCAACGAATTGGACCACAGCAACCCGGACTGGCACACGGCCGCCGGGGCGGCGGTCCTGCACTTTGCGCATGACAAGCGCCTGCCGCGTGTTTTCTGGACGTACCCGAACGCGACGGGCTGGGTCGAGTTGCAGGGCGTGAAGCGTCCGGATCCTGTTGCCGGCCCGGAGTACGAGCTGCCGATCGATGACCTGTTCGAGAGCCCGCTGCACAACTGGGTGGTGGCCTACGCCTATGCCAAGAGCAGCAAGTCGGGCGACATGAACCGCTCCGGCGCCTACATGACGTTGTTCGCCAACGCCCTGGGCCTGAAGTCGCAGCTGCAGTTCTCCTTCGCCCCGACCGACCCGGACGTGGCGGCCAAGACCGGCACTGACGTCTGATGGCGACCCTCGAATCCCTGCTGCCGCTCTGCCGGCGGCACGCCCCCGGCTGCCCGGACTTCGTGCTGATCGAAGCCTTGCGCCGCGCCGCGCGGGAGTTCTGCCGGGATTCGTGGTTCGCGCGCCGGTCCATCGAGGTCCAGCTGGTGGCGGGGCAGGGGTTCTACGACATCGAGCCGGACGACGAGGCCGAGGAGATCATCGGGGCGGATGCCGCGGAGTATCAGGGCAATCCCCTGGGCCCGGCCGACCAGAAGGAAGTGCCCCAGACGACGGGCAAGCCGCGGTGCTGGGTCTTTCTGCCGCCGGCGACGGTCGAGTTCGTCCCGTACCCGGCCGAGGACGCGACCGATCTGGACGTCGTGCGCGTGTCGGTGATTGTGCAGCCGACGGCGGCAGCCACGACCGTCGGCGACGACATCGCGCGCCTATTCGATGAGGCCCTGGCCGATGGTGCCGTGGCGATCGTCTGCGGCGACGAGCAGGCTGCCTGGTCCTCGCCGCAGCTGGCGGCGAAGCATGGGCAGCGCTTCTACACGGCCAAGATGAACGCGAAGGGCAAGGCCCTCCGGGCTCACCAGCCGCGCGGCCTGCGCGTGCAGCCGGTCCGGTTCTGATGAAGCTGACGATCCGCCCGGCCCGCGGTGTCGTTCCCCGAGCGGCGCCGCAGCTGCTGCCCGAAGAGAACGCGCAGGTTGCACAGAACGCGCGCCTGATCTCGGGTGATCTGGAGGCCTGGCAGGACGTCGACTTCGTGTCGCAGCTGTACAAGTCCGGGACGATCAACACGATCCACCTGATGGCGCGGCAGTACTGGCTCCACTGGGTGAACTCCGAGCTAGGCGCGGGCGCTGTCGAAGTCGACGTGGTCCGCGGGCCCATCGCCGGCGATGAGGACGAGCGGACCTACTTCACCGGCACCGACGCGCCGCGGGCAACCGAAATTGCCATGGCGATCGGCTCCTGTGGCCAGCAGTACCCCTGCGACAGCCTGCTGCTGGGCGTCCCGGCGCCGACCCAGGCTCCTGTCCTGGTGGTGGACGCCGGTACGCCGGACGAGTCCAACGTCACCCTCGACAACCCGGGCGCCGAACTCGGGAACATCAGCGGCTGGATCGTGGATGACGGCGATCTGGATGTGCACGATGCGTCTGCCGTGCCGGGCCTGGCGCCGCAGGAAGGGAACTACTTCTTCTACGGTGGGGCAGCTGCAGCCAGCACCGAGGCGCATCAAGCCCGAGTCCTCGCGACCGACAGCCTCTTCCCGCAGCAGCAACTGGACTTGAAGTGGTGGCAGGCCAGCGGCGACAACGGCAGCAAGGCCGCGATGAAGCTGGAGTTCTACAACGCGAGCAGCACGCTGATCGGCGAGGTGGATGTGCCTGTCGAGGCCGTGTCGCCAGAAAAGACCTGGGTCCAGCGAACTGTTTCAGGGCAGATTCCACTGGAGACTGAGACCTACCGGCTGGTGATGGTCTTGGAGCGCGTCGGCGTCGGCGAGAACGACGCCTACATCGATGGCATCACCCTCACCGCGACCGACTACGAAGAGTCCTTCGACTGTTCCGACTTCGACGGATGGACCAAGGGGCCGGAATCTGGCGTCACCGCTGTAATTGTGGACGCCACGACCGGCCGTCCTCAGCCGTCTTGGCGGTTCACGCAGAACAACTCGGTCTCCTACGTCTTCAAGAACATCGGGCTCGCAACCAGTCCGAAGGCAAAAATCAACGCGGACATCTACTCGATCGAGAATGCCGCCCTGATGCTGTACGCCAGCGAGGACGGCTACGGCGTCGGCATCAGCATCGGCCGCAATGGCGTCCGCCTGATGCGGTACAACTCCTGGGCCGACCAGTCGGGCGCCACCCTTGCCACGCTGGCGGGGGCCCAGAATGGCCTCTGGTGCCGAATCTCGGCAGATGTGAACACGGTCAGCACGAGCACGGCCAAGTTGCTCCTGACGGTCACAAGGCTCGACAGCAGCGTGGTTGTTGTCGATGCGCACGAGGTCGAAATTGAGGTCAACGGCTCCTACGTTGGCTTCAAATCCCGCTCCAATGAAACCAGCGAGCGCAGCTGGGTGGACAACGTCTCGCTGTCCGTCGTCGCTCCGGAGCCGGACAACACCGACGAGATCGTTTTCACCAACTACGCGGTCGCCTACGCCAACCAGTGGAGCGAAATCGGCCCGCCGAGCCCCGTCAGCCGCTCGATCCAGCGCAGCAACAACGCTCCGGTAGAGGTTCAGACCCAAACGAGCGCCCCGGCGGGCTACGGGATCACGCACAAGGTCATCTACCGAGCGGCGACGGGCAGTTCCGGCTCCGCCTACCTCACGGTGGCGAAAATCCCGCTCGAGCAAGAGTCCTACACGGACAACCTGGCTGATTTCGACCTCGGCGTTCCCCTGGAATCGCAGCTGGCGGACCTCCCGCCGACGGATATGCGCGGCCTTCTGGCCATGCCGAACCGCTTCCTGGTGGGATTTGCCAAGAACGAGCTGATTTTCTCGGAGCAGGGCCGCTACTACTCCTTCCCGGTGGCCTATCGACAGGCAACGGATCATCCGATCATCGCCATCGGTGCGATCGACGCCAGCATCATCGTCCTGACCGAGTCTTACCCCTACGTGGCGACCGGTTACACGCCGGACGCCGTGTCCATGCGCAAGATGGAGGTAGCCTACGCGTGCAGCAGCAAGCGTAGCGTGGCGAACCTCAAGGATTTCGGCATCGTCTACAGCTCGCCGGACGGCCTGGTGGCCATCAATGGCCAGGGCGCGCCGATTCTGCTGACGGAAGCCCTGCTGACGCGCGAGCAGTGGCAGGACCTGAACCCAGAGTCGATCATGGGCATCGCCCACGACGACCGCTACTACGGGTTCTACGACAAAGGGAACGGCGAGAAGGGCGGCTTCATCCTCGATGCGCGGCCGGCCGGCTTCGGCCTGGTGTTCATCGACGTCTGGGCACAGGCCGCGTTCAGCGATGCGCTGACCGACCGCTTGTTCCTGGTCATCGAGAACGAGATCTGGGCTTGGGGTGAGAGCACCTACAAGGCGCCCTTCATCTGGCGCTCCAAGCTTTTCAAGCTGCCGCGCCCTACAGCCTTCGGCTGCGCCCAGGTGCGCGCCGCGGACTACGACGACCTGACCCTGTATTTGCTGGCGGACGGCGTCGAGATCCTCAATCGCCCGATTCTCTCCGAGCTGGAGTTCGTGCTCCCGGACAAATTGGCCCGCTACACCCTGGAAGTTGAGTTCCGCGGCACCTCCCGCGTGCAGATGGTCCAGCTGGCGGAAGAGATGGAGGAACTCGATTGAGCCGAACGCCTGCCATCCAGGTGCCTCGTGAGTTCACGACGCCCGCCGGCGCGCGCGCGGCGACCGGCGCGATCGACGCCATCCGCATCCGACTGGAGCGCCTGGAGTCCTCGCAGGATGCCTCCGGCGAAGCCCTGGAGGTGCTGCGAACCGAACTGTTGGGCGAGATCGAGGGGATCGAAATCCCATCCCCAGCCGCCCCCGGCCGCGCCCGGTCGATTCTCGTGCCGGCCGAAGCGATGTCAGTCGGTGACGTGATCGCACTCAGCGTGAGCGGTGCCGTACGCGCGGACACCGCGACCCTGGCGCATGCCGGGACGGTGGTCGGGCTGGTCTACGAGGCCCTGTCCGAAGGTCGAGTCAGCGTTGCCGCCGATGGCGACATCGTGACGTCGTCCGCCTGGTCCTGGGACGTGGGCGACATCGTCTATGCCGGCGCCGACGGCGCACTGCAGGACGAACCCGGCTCCGACCTATGGCTGCGCCGCATCGGCGTCGCGGCCGACTCGCAGGCAGTGCTGGTGGTGATGGGTGAGCCGGTGCTGGCCAGCACGGATCCGGACACCCTGTTTCTGGCGCTGGACGCGGGCCTTTTGACCACCCGCGAGGCCATTTCCCAGCGCGTCGACGCAGTCCAGGGAATCGTAGCCACGCAGGCGAACGGCGTGATCCACCCGACCCTGACCGTTGGCATCACGAACGAAGTGCCCGCAGAGGGCATGTATGTGCCCGAAAAGATGACGCAGCTCATCACTGAGTTGAGCGTCGGCGGCGAGCACGTCATTGATGGGGAGCTATACGGCCTATGAGCGGAATCCTGAACATGCCCGTGCGCTCCGACGCCGAGGCAACCGCACTGGTCGGCACCACCGTGAGCGACAGACGCCGGATGGTGTTCGGCGAAAGCTCCCCGATCTACATCACGCCGAGCGGCACAACCTACGTCCTGACGAAGACGCAGGCAGACCTGCTGTACGAGCCTCTGCTGAACCTCGCCGCCAATGAGTTCCGTGCCCGGGCCAGCACTGGCGCAGCAGCAAACTTCGACATCAGCGACTTCGGCCTGGACCTCGTAGCGGCCAACGACGCTGCAGCGGTTGCCGCCCTACTCGACTTCCCGGACCTGTCGGGCTACACGATCAGCGACGACGGCACGCTGGCCGGCGCAAGCCACACGGCGCTGACCACCGAGTTTGCGGTCAAGACCTACGCCGACTCGCTGGTGGCGAACCTGCTGGACCTGCGCTCGGCCTACGACGCCAGCAGCAACCTGTTCCCCAGCACCGGGGGCAGCGGCACTGCTGGCGCCATCCTCAAGGGCGACACCTACCCGATCAGCGTCGGCGGCACTCTCGGTGGGCAGGTGGTTGCACCGGGCGACATGATTATCGCGCTGGTCGATGCCCCGGGCCAGACCAGCAGCAACTGGAACAAGCTCGAAACCAACATCGGCTATGTTCCGCTCAACGCCGCGAGCAACCTGTCCGACCTCGTGGGGCCGCTCAGCACTGCGCGCACGAACCTAGAACTTGGCCTGCTCAATACTCCGACCTTTGCCGCGCTGAACCTTGCCCCGGCAACTGACACTACTGGCCTGTCGATTACGGGCTACAGCGTTACCGGATCAGGAACGACGAATGGCGTAAGCATTGCCGGAACTTGGAACACTTCGGGCGCCCCGACCGCGCTTGACGTGAACATCACGAACACCGCGTCAGCTACGGCATCGCGATTGTTTAGCCTTCGCGTGGCCGGCAGTCCTGTATTCGGCGTGCAGGCAACGGGCATGACTTCCCTTGTCAGCTCGTCCACTTCTGTTACTGCGGGCGGCGTCGGCAGTACAGCGCGCATCGACATTCGTAACAGCAGCAACACGGCCAACAATTTCGCGACCATCAGCTATACGGGCAACAGCGGGAACATCGCCGCAACGATGGCAGCGCAGTTTACGGATCATACAAACAGCATCGCGGATTACGTTTACACCGTCCGAGTCGGCGGAACTCTGACGCAGGCGATGACGTTGAAGGGCTCGGCGTCGGGCGGCACGAACGGTGGATGGCTCGGGCTTGGTACCACCTCGCCGGACCGGCTGATGCACGTCGAGGCGACAACGGCCCTGACCAACGCGGTCAACTATGGTCGCCGGCAGACGCACATCACCAGCGGCACCGCCACGACGGGCTTCGGTGCGGGCGACGAGTTTGAACTGGAAAACGCCTCTGGCACGAACCGTGTTGCAGCGGCCTGGGAATACGCTTGGTCTGACGCCACCAACGCCTCCGAGGACTGCGCGGCAGTCCTGAAGCTCATGAAGGCCGGCACGCTGGCGACAGCGCTGTCCGTCGATTCCCTGGGCGCCATCACCGTTGCCGGAACCACGGCCAGTACCAGCAGCACGACCGGCTCTATCATTGCCGGCGGCGGCTTGGGAGTGGCCGGAGACACCTGGATCGGAGGCAAGGCTGCCCTCAAGACCTCTGATGCTCTCGTCACCGCTCACGGTGCAATGGGCGCTACCGAGACCTTTGATGCTTCGGCCAGTGACGTGCACAGCGGCACACTGGACGCAAACTGCACCTTCACCCTGAGCAACCCGAGCGCCAGCGGGCGTATGACGACGCTCATCATTACCACCTTGCAAGACGGAACGGGCGGCTGGACGATTACGTGGCCGGCCTCGGTCAAGGCTGATCCGGCGTCTCCTGCGGTCATCACCACCTTGAACACGCGCACCCGCTACGTACTGACCACTGACGACGGCGGCACGACGTGGTATCGCAGCATCGTGTTCACCGGGGTTGCGTGATGTACGCGCAGCAAATGGCAGCAGCGGGGAGGATGATCGGGGCTGCCGGTGCATTCCCCGTTGTGGAGGCGACTAGCAACACCAGCATCCAGAACACCGATGTAACCACCCACCCCATCACCATGCCGTCAGGCGTGACAGTGGGGGACGGTCTCGTGGTTTTCTTCGGATTCGATGGCGTTGTGACGGCCTCTATCTCCAGCGGGTCTGGATGGACCATTAATTCCCAAGACCCGGGAACTAGCGGCGGCGGTGCATTGGTGTGGAAGGTCGCAGACGGCACTGATGCGCTGACCATGGGAACGTCAGGCGCAGAACAGAGCGCTGCTGTGGTGTATCGGATCAGCAATTTCGGATCGCTGAGTGCTTCGATAGCGGAAAACCTTGGCACGAACGACACCCCCCCGACACACAATCCTGGCGTTTCTGACGATTATCTATGGCTGGTGGCGCTTATAGGCCAAGGCGGCAGTTCAGTACCGACTGCTGCCCCATCTGGATACACAAACTTCATTTCGGCGGCCAGTACAGGTAGTGGTACCGGTAGTGGAATCGGGGCGGCCCAACGAAACCTAACGGCATCAAGTGAAAGCCCTGGCGCATTTACTGCGCCGGATACAGGGGCTTCGCGTACAGCATTTACTGTATCTATTGCCCCGCCATAAAGGAGAACAACATGTCCGAACAAAAGCCCGTCGAAGTCCCCAACACCCTGCAGATCACGCTGCCACTGAATCTCGTGGACGCCGTGCTGAATCTCGTCGGCCAGATTCCGGCCGCGAACGTGGGTGCCATCCACATGGTCCTGATGCAGCAGCGCCAGCAGCAGGTCAACGCCTACGTCGAGCAGCAGGGCAAGACCGCCGTGAAGCTGCCCGACGCCATGAAGAAGAAGGCCCGCAGGTGAGCTACGGCCACGTCCACGTCCGGGTCGTTCCTGCGATGCCATGGGACAGCGCCAACGTCGTCTACGATGAAGGCGACCCGCCGACGCCGACGCTGGCCTTCTCGCAGAGCGACAGCCGATTCGAGATGACGGACGTGGGCGGCGCCGGCAACAGCGTCACGGTGCTGTCGGTGGCTGAGCGCGGCCCCAGCGACCCCCTGCTGTATGCAGAGGTGCGTCTGCAGGTCGGGCAGGACTTCAACATGGCGGGGTTCGTGGGCCTCGACGCCGATGCCTTCCAGAACTTCTCGATGCAGCCGAACGAGGCAGGGACCGCCACGGAAATCACTGCCGGCGCCTCGGGCTACGGATACCAGTCGGCCAACACGATCGAGATTGCCCACGGCGAGGAGATCGTGTTGCAGTACCTGTTCGACTTCACGCTGGGCCGCGGCTGGATTGGCGTCAACGACCAGTGGTTCAACTGGGTCAGCTTCGATGCCCCGGTATCCGCGCCGGCCGAGGATCAGTATTTCGAGTTTACCCCGGAAGAGGGAACGAAGATCGGCATGCTGGTAGCGCCAGACAGCGAGCTGACGACCGATGCGCCGTTCTTCAAGCTGCTGGGGCACTCCAGCCAGTTCACCTACGACATGCCCCCTGGCGCGATCCAGTGGGCGTCTGGAGGCGCATGACCATGTACGGCCACGTCCACATTCGCGCTGTGCCAGAGCCGCCGCCGACCCCGGCTGTCGGCATCGTCACGACCAGCCTTGCGACGCCGCCCTTCATCACGTTTGTAGCGCCTGGATCGGGCGGCGATCCAGCTCCGATCGACATCGACTTTTATGTGGTGAGCGACAGCGATGCGGCCTGCACGATCAAAGTACGCACCGCCAACGGCAACTACACCGCCGGAGACGATTTCACCGCAGTGGATCAGACGATCACGCTTCCTGGGACCGACGACTATCCGGGCGTGCCAGGCCAGAAGTGCGTCAAGGTGTCAGTGACGATCACCAATGCTAGCCCGGGCATATCCTTGCCGTATGAGGCTGCCAATGCCTCGTTTTCCCTGGAACTCTACGACCCCACCGGCTGCGACATCGGCGGCGAAGTAGAAATCGACGGCGACACCTATGACCTGCTGGATGTTCTGGCGGCGTGCGGGACGGGCATCTGATGCGACCGGCCGACATCCGCCGCGAGTGGGACCGCATCAAGGGCCACGTCGCTGACATTCTCGGCGACGACGAGCGGCCGGAAGAGGTCTACGCCGAGTGCCGCAGCGGCAAGGCCCACCTCTACCTCTGCGACCACGGCTTCGTCGTCCTCAAGCGCTACGTCCGCGATGACACCGGCGAGCCGGAAGTCCTGATCTGGCTGGGCTACGGCGAGGGCGGCAAGGACCTGGCGAACCTGTATCTGCCGGAGCTTGAGGCCCTGGCTCGCAAAGCCGGCGCCAAGAGCTTGGCGTTCCGCACGCGCCGCCGCGGCTTCGAACGCATCCTGAACACCCGCTGGGAACTGCGGGCCGTCGAATACCAAGTGAGGCTCTGACCATGGGCAGCAAACCGAAGGCGCCCGGCGAAACCGCCGAGATGCGCGAGCAGGCGGACATCGCCGCCGAATCCTACGACGACTGGCGCCAGCGTTGGCTGCCGCTGCAGACCGAGTTCTTCGAGGATGTGCAGGACGTTGAGCCGCGCCGCGTGGAGGCGATGGGCAGCGCCAACGTCGATTACCAGCAGGCGTTCGGACAGGCGCAACAGGGCTTGGAGCGTAACCTGATGTCTGGCGGCGGCAGTGGCCCGGGCTCCGGGCGCTTCGCCATGGGCCTCGGCGGTTTCGCCAATGACCGCGCCTCGAGCATGGGGCAGGGTATGGCTGACGTGGATTCGCTGATCGATGACCAGTACGCCGCCGGCCTGCAGTCGCTGGTGGACATCGGCCGCGGTGAGCGCGGCCAGGCGCTGCAGGGCATGGGCAACGCGGCCGATGCCGCACAGCGGCAGGCGTTCTCGGACGCGCAGGCTGCCTTCGGCAACCGGGCGGCAAATCTGGATGCCTTCGGCACGGTCGCCGGCCTGGGTACGGCGTACGGGCTCAAGGGCTACCAGAACTCGCAGAAGCAGTTCAAGAGCCCCGGCTCGACACAGGCCTACGGGATGAACGGAAGCTTCGGAGTGCAGATGCCCGATGATCCGATTGCAGACGCCTTCTCAGGCGCCAGCTACAAGGGGTACTGAACATGAGCTTTCTCGGCAGTTCGCTCGGCAAACTCAGCGACTACACCATCATGGGCGGCCTGAAGGGCTTCGGTGGCAGTGATGGCGATGGTTCGACCGGAGCCATCAACAGCTTCGGCTACTCGGAGCGCGACAAGAACTACGCGAGCAAGACCAATGCGGCGATCCGGCGCGCGGACTGGGAGCGGTACAAGACCACGACGCGGCCGGTCGAGGATCGCCTGATCGCGATGTACGACAACCCGGAGCTGCGCCAGGCCGGCATCCAGAACGCCCGCGGCCAGGTCGAGAAAGCCTTCCGCAACAGCGGCGATGCCTTCGAGCAGCGGCTCGCCGGCTACGGGCTGTCGCTGAACCCGGCGCAGCGGCAGGCGTATGGCCGCCAGCAGAACCTGGCCCAAGGCTTGGCTGACGTCAACGCCGCCAACCGCACGAACCGTGCTTTCGACAACCGCGACATGCGGATCATGACCGGCGGCGGACAGCGCTACGGCCTACAGGGAGGCGGTTAATGAACGGACTTCTCGGCACCGGCCAGGCATTCAAGCAGCAGTCGAACGCGCTCTGGGAGCGCGCTTCGGAGCGCGAACAGAACCTCAACCAGCAGCGGCAGCAGTTCAAACAGGCTGAGCAGGCGCAGAAGGGCCAGATGGGCGGCCTGGGCGCGGGCCTGGGCCTCGCCGTCGGTATGGGATCGACAGCGATGGGCGCCTCGCTTGGCATGGCCGCCGGCCCGGTCGGCGCCCTGGTAGGTGCGGGCATCGGCCTGCTGGCCAACGAACTGTTCTGAGGCGGACATGAAAGAACGAATGCAGCAAGCAGTGCAGTTCCTGAGCGGCCCGCTGGGGCAGCAGTTCGATGATCCGGCGTTCCGTCAGGCGGCCGTCAAGATCGATCGAATGCTGAACGACGGCGAGGACGGCGGCGACCTATCCGCCGGGGACCTCTACGAGTTCGCGACGCGTCTCTTCACGCGCGAACTGCAGAAGGGCGTCGGCGAGCAGCTGCCGGACGGCGGGGTGATCACCAGCAAGCGCATCGTCCAGGCCCTGGAGGACGGCGACAACATCATGCTGGAACTCGACATCCACGCGCGCGCGCCGGACGGCACCGAGTACGACTATCGCGCCCCGGTGACGCGCAATCGCAGCTCGGACGCCGCAGACGAGGTGCTGATGATTCCCATCTCGCAGATTCGTGACCGGCTCAAAGGCGCGAGCTACATGGCCCAGGGCATTGAACAGGCCGGCGGGCGCGAACAGGTACTGCAGATGCTGCAGATGCCCGAGGGCGAGGCCCAGGAGCCGATGGAGGAGCCCGCGCAGCCGCAGATGGGCATGCAGGGCGCACAGCCGTCGCCGGCGGCGCGTATGGGCCTGATGGGCCCGGGAGGTGCGCAGTGAGCGGATATCGCAACCAGGGCTTCATGGACGGCCTCCTGCGCGGCTGGGGCTTCGTCAGCGACCTGCAGCAGCGCGAGAAGGACAACGAGTACCGGCAGCAGGAGTTCGGGCTGCGACGGGATGCGGCCGGGCGCGAGGAGGCTCGCTTCGACCAGGAGAAGGCCGGATGGTTGCCGACCGAGAAAGTGGGCGAGCTTGCCAACCTCGGCTATGAGGACACCAAGGGCCAGTATGGGCTGGGTGCCCAGCGCCGCGCCGTCGAGGCCGCCGGCATGCAGACCCCTCAGCAGGCTGCTCAACTCCGTGATGCTGGCGTCTCCGATACTCTCGCTGGGTTCGACTTCAACGCCAAGCAGCGCCCGCTGGTGCTGGACGGGCTGCAGTACCAGAAGGAAGCGCGGCAGCCGGTGGCGCAGGTCCAGGAAGGCTACGGGCTGGACCTCGAAGGCAAGCGCCTGGGCAACAAGAAGACGCGCGCCGAGATCGACTACACCAATCGCAAGGGCACCGGGACCGCCAGCGGCATGTCGTTCTCCATCGGCCCGGACGGCACGATCACCTACAGCAACGACGGCGGACTCGCCAAGCCCACGGTCAACAAGCTCGAAGAGACGATCGTCAACAGCCAGGCGGGGCTGGATCGCCTGCGCGGCATCCAGCGCTCCTTCGATCCGAAGTACTTGAAGCTGCAGACGCAGGCCAGCGCCGGCCTGGCGGGCTTCAAGGACAAGCTCGGCATGTCGAATGAGAATGACAAAAAGCTGCTGGGCCAGTACGAGGGCTTCCGCTCCAAGACGCTGAACAACCTGAACCTCTACATCAAGGAAATCACCGGTGCTGCGATGAGCGAGGCGGAAGCCGGCCGCATCCAGTCAGTGATGCCGAGCCTCAAGGACGGCCCCACGGCGTTCAAGACGAAGATGGATGCCGTCATGAACGAATTGAGCCGTGCCCAGGCGCGCGCGTACTACACCCGCCGCAATGGTCTCGATCTCGGATCGATCCCGCTCGCCTCCATGGACGCCATCATTGATGACTTCGGCGAGAAGGTGGAGCAGCAGATCATCCAGCAGAATCCCGGCATCGACCCCAAGGAAGCCGAGAAGGTCGCCCACGAGCAGGTCAAACGCGCATTCGGGATGTGAGCCATGGGTAAATTCTCTGATGCGCTACTGACCGAGCAGGCCCAGGCGGAAGCCGCGCCGGCACCGAAGGCGGGCAAGTACTCGGCGCCGCTCCTGTCGCCGCAGCAGGAGGCGATGCTTGATGAGCCGGAGACCCAGTACTCCGGCGCCCTCTA
>Ga0247824_10000606_pt1 | contig 18140 bp, 18 predicted proteins | sample 13C_PalmiticAcid_FD_194412 | JGI IMG/M metagenome (GOLD analysis project Ga0247824, IMG submission 194412) | Soil microbial communities from agricultural site in Penn Yan, New York, United States - 13C_PalmiticAcid_Day48 | ecosystem: Environmental > Terrestrial > Soil > Agricultural land... | reverse complement strand
CTGCAACCCCATGGAACCACCGAACCAGTCACCCACACACTGCGCCGGAGTTTCTTCCTTGAACTTTCCAGACCCAGACTCGCATCCGTTAGGGGCAGGACATACTTTACGAAACCACGACCCCAGGGCGGCCAACATGGACCAGTTTCCGGACGACCACGGACCCTAAGACTCGGGCTGACACCAAACACACCTTCCCTTCTTGTCAGCTACACCAATTCAGCTGTGTCCGTGTCCGGCAACCGAGTCTGTCTCGTTCACAAAAATATTCATTCGCACAGGGTGTCGCCCTTTTCCTTTCAGCTATGACATCGCTGAATCGCAGCACATGCATGCCATCCCACTAGCAGAGAGCACACAATGTTTAGCCGTTGCTGCAGCTTGATACGGAATGCTGCCTGTTTGCCAGTGCTATCCTCATCAGCCAGTGAGATCGATATCACCCACTCAGGATGGTAATTTAGTCCACGCTTCTCCACAAACCACCCACCCGGCTTTCACCTCTCCACATCAACCCTCCCCGCTTCACCACCTCCAGCATTTCACATCTTACCACAAATCACCTCAACCCTGACACAATCTTGGAATGTTATTATTTTTCGCCCTACTACCCTCCATAATGGTCCTCCTACCCTCCACCAACGCTCTCACCTCCCCGACAACCACCGCCACATCAAACCCAGCTCCGGCCTCCTCCTCATGCCCCTCCCCGCCGCAAGCACCAGCATCTCCACCACCGCAGCAGCACCCCATCCCAGCAAAGTCGGTGGACCCTGCGGCCTTAGTCTGCACCGACACCAAACCCCAACTCAGCCCCCTTCCCAAGAAGCACCCGCCCGCGGCTTCCAGTTCGGACCCAAGTTCAAGGCGACTGACTCGGCCGGTGGAGCCGACAATTTTCGAGTCGTGATTCTGGGTCAATTGGCAGAGGGTAATCTGATCTCATCAACCGAGAGCGGGAATTGAGGATATCTCATTTGGCATTTATGTGCAAAAGGAGCAGGCATCTCACAGTGTGCCAGGGCGGGCCGGAGGGGAAGAGGAAGCAAAACCGGCTACAACTGAATCCCATAGTCCATACAGGACAAGACCGTAGTGCCAACCACGTCTGTTGGTTTATTTTTGTGTAGTATTTTTCTTGATCTTTTTTACCTCCTTGACCTTCTGCGCTACATTTTTGCCAGCTTTGATACGCGTTGCTGAAATCGCGGCCCTACCTGCTGTGTTCACCCGGGGCCTTGCCGTTGTGCGCATTCCATGTTGCGTTTGGAAGTCTCATCGCGACTGAAACCTCTCAGAGTGATGAGGCGATGGTTACCTCCTTAACACCCAACGTAGGTAACTAACTAGTCATCAACACTTCAAGTGGAAATGTTTTGGAAACTGCGAACTCATATCCTTGCTATTCTTGGTTCGTATGAAACCGCAGAGCACTAATTACCTACCTAACAGGACATTCCGCCGAAATCGAACGGGCTACCGAGGTACCAACCTTCGCCTCGGACGCGACGCAGGAGTGAGCATAATGCCCAACTATTTTCTCTACCGGACGAAAAGGGCCGCCCAAGTGGAAGGTCCGGATCAACTACCGTAATTACCCCCCCTATCAACATCACAACCATGAGGAGACACCAGACCCCGAGGCCGAAACGTGACAACTCCAACGACACCTGGGCTTCATTATGCTCAAACGAATCAGAGAGCTCGGCCAAGCCGAAGCGCTGTGGCTTACTCTCTGCTTGTTTGGCTTTACCTTCGTCCTCCTCCCAATCGGAAAAGTCGCTCGAGGCATCAACATTCTCCCAGTCACTGGAGTAATCAGATGGAGCGGACTGGTCAAGCGGCAGCAGCGAGTCTTGCCGTAGCGGCGCGTAGAAATTGACCTCCTGGTGTTGCACGACCTGTCCGGGCCCGGTCGATGCCCCGTCCTGTTGTATTTTCTTGAGCTGGTCATAGGTTATGGGTCGCGTGAGGGGCACCCGGTCGATGCTCCCGAACGGCTCGACAGTGCTGAGGTCGTAGATTCTGGACGTGAGCAACCTGAGGAGTTCGCGCGGGATACTCGACGCATCCACGAGCTGCCCGCCCCGTCTGGTGCCCAAAAATTGTTGCGCCTTGCGGATTTGGTTTGAGAGCTTTCTTTGAGGTTAGCCACTTGACGAATCGCGTTCAACACGAGAGGAGGCGAGTTTTAGGAGAAGAGACTAACCTGCATGCTCGGGGAGTCGGTGATCTGAGACCAAGAACCTACACACACCCCTTGCACCCTGAGGCTGCGATCCACGCTCCGGAAGCTTGAACTAGACGTGGCATACGAGTTCCTTACGATGAGAGGGATGCGGGTGTGTTGGACGAGTTGATTCGGGCTCAAGCGAAACCCCACCGGGCTCGCGAATCCTCCGAAGGAGGTCGTGAGCTTGGAGAGATGCGCGAGAACATCATTCAGATCCGCCTCTCTATCTTTGCCAGGCGCGTAGAGTTGAGGCGCGAACGCCTTCCGTGCATCCTCGTCGAACTTATTTTCCTGGTCCAGCAGAGCCTGCGCAGTAGCCAAGCGCCCGTAATCCCGAGCAACCCCTAGCGCGGTCTCGCCAGTGATCTGCGCCACTCGGGGGTCGACGCCTGCTTTGCAAAACAGCTCAATGACCCTTTCCGGTCTGTCGAATCCCCGGAATGCTGCGTAGTGCAGCGGGGTGTGGCCGAGGTGGTCGAGGAGCGAAGCCGAGATGAAGAACGTGCCGAGAAAGGCGATGAGCTGCTGCACGGCCGACAGCGGCCAGAGGTACGCCGCATAGTGCATTGGCGTCACTCCGTAACTGTCCCATTCGATGACATCAGCGGGATTCTGCAACATCAGTTCGAGCGTGTCGTTGAGATCGCTCTCCCGCCAGTTGAGAGCCGATTCCTTGGGTATGTCATCCCATTCCGGCACGAAGACGCGAGACAGTGTGTGGATGGGCGTGTTCCCTTTGTGATCGCGCGCCGTTCGGTTGGCTCCCGACCCGAGGAGCAGCGCAATGGTGCGGTTTCTGGAAATCGACGGCGGCCTTTCTCCTAGTATCTTGACCGAGTCCCAGAGAGAGTATCTGGAGCAGGCGTAATGCAAGGGAGTCCAGCCTTGATTGTCGACCGAGTTGATTTCAATCTCCTTGCGCCTCAGGATGATCTTTACCAGCTCGACATTCCCGGTTCCTGCGGCGAGATGTAGTACCGTCGCATCGTTCACGTCTCTCGTCGCCAAAATGCCTGCGCCGTGCCCTAGCAGAAACCTGGAAGCTTCGACCCTGTTGAACCTGACCGCCTCGAGCAGCGCCGGACTTTTGGGACCGAGGAGGTCAGTGTAATCAGCACCGTACGTCCACGCCATGTAGAGTGCGACTATCAAAGCGGCGTTGTAAGCCCAGTCGGAGCTTTGCAGAACCATCCACTGATCATCACCCCAGGGCCCAAGAGGGACCAAGTCGCGAAAAGCTTGGATGACTTTGCCCTGCAGCTCCTCGGCATTTGCTGTGGCTCGGATGCGGTACTCATCTCTGTTTTGGAGGTCGTGGATACGCTCTGACAGATGGAAGAAGGTTGCTTCCTGAGGTCCCAGCGTCGAATCTTCCGCTGCGTCTAATGGCAGGTCCGGATGGGGATGATGCTCATGTTCGTCCACCGCGGTTTCTCCCAGCGATAGCTCCGTTGCATCATCGGATGAGTCGTCGGTTAGCGACCTCCGCAACCCCAGCAACGGGTCGTCCGAGAGTGGCTGGTCCGGCGTCGAAGGCTTCGGACCATAAATGACGGACATGAACTCCAATGGCTTCCCCGCCCGAAGTATTATCCTGTCCAGGATGAGGATAGCCTCCGCTAGGGCGGCTGGTTGGAGCCCAACGATGGACAGATAGACAGCGCGTACTGCCATGTAACCGCAAAGGCCCTTTTTGACAGCTGAAGGAGCCCGGGAAATTTCCCGTCGAGAGATAGGTTCTCACAAGTCCGGTTCTCCCGTAATAACATGCGAACGACAACGGGTCTCGTATCCTGGGCGTGTAGTTTCCGGGTGCTAGAATGAGTTCATGCGGTATGGACTGCTCCCACTCGTTGGTGAAGTACCCGTTTTCGAAGAAAGCTACAACTTCGGCGTCCAGTTCATCACTTTGGGCTGAGGCTTCAGAGACGTGCTTCGCAAAATGCTTGAGGCTGTAGCTCAAAAAGTCGCTCGCAGTGAAATTCTGCGGTGTGTCGACAGCTATAGAGTTCAGATAGCGAAGGCATGTGATGGCGATGTTTGCATTGGCCTCGTTCCGCTGACTGAGATACCGCACGCCAAACAGCTGTTGGTGGAAGGGCGCATTCTGGGTAAGGAAGTGGTCTCGCACCGAAGGGTGAGAGACATCAACGAAGGAGTCGATCTTTACCAGGGGTCCAAAAAGCCCCAGCAAGTCCCCGGAGACGTCGTGGGGGATCTTCCGCTTGATATCCGCGTGCTTAAATGCTCCCGTGGTGGACGACACAGCAATGGCGATTTGGATTGCATCGAGGCTGAGCGGACTGAGCGAGCACAGAATCCATTGAAAGATGGTCTTTGCCCGTTCCAGATCCCGTGCCGGAATTCGACTCCATATCTTGTCGTACAATTCACCGATGTCCCGGGGCACCGAATGGAGGGTTTGTCGAACCGACATCGGGGACGAGTCCGTCATGTATTCGAGATCAAGCACCACCAACTCCACGAGGCGGTACATGCCATTGGCCCGCCGCATGAGGCTCTCGCAGATCTCATGCGCATCGGGGCGGTAGTGTGGACGAGCGGCAATTAGTTCACCGACTTTCAAGTCAATGAAGCTGGCCAGGTCTTCCCTCATCCTTGGCGCAAAGTCAAGGTCGAGTTGGACGGCCGACGGGAAGTGAATGTCGGCGTAGTTTCGAGCAGATATCACGATCCTGGAATATCCGGTGCTGTCCTTCCGTCCAATCAAATCTGAGAGCTGGGTAAGGTCTTTGACGAACTTTCTTCTCGTCACCTCAGGGCACTCATCGAGAGCGTCGATCATGCAAGTAATGCCCGTGTTGTCGGCCGAGGTGAGAACCCCTTGGAAGGACTCCAACAACTGATGATATGTCCAGCCGTCAGAAGATGGGCTCCTTGGGATGACGTGACGGAAGAGGTTTGGCTGATCCAACAGGATCTGTCGGAGAAGCGAAGACAAGATAGCTTTCGGGGAGTTGCGCAGGCTGTCTGACTGCTTACACGCGAAGAAGGCCACCGTTCCTTTGGCATTGCGTCGTCGGAGAAACGCCAGGAGGACACTCTTTCCGCACCCTGGTTTGCCCGTAATGAGCAGTATCGGGCTTCCCGAGGTAGTGGACCAGGAAACAAACTCGTCGCAATTGAGCACCCACTGAAAGGTGTTCCCGGCAGGTGGTGTGCGCTGATGCAGGTCACCATCAACATCGTATGTGCGTAAAGACTGCAGATAAACCTGCTGTTGAGTTCGGCTGGGGAAAACTTCAAGATAGGTAGGTAGGTAGGCAACCATCAGCATCTCTGCTTCCATCCGTGCTTTCGGAAAAGGACCGCGACTAGCCAACAGCCAGACCCCGCCAACGGAATGCTACGTACATGGGATGTTTGCGGCAAACGCGTCCAGCTTCTTGCGCGTGTCGTTCTCGTTCAAATAGTTGTTGGTAGCGGCCACAATCCGACCCAGGCTGGAGTAGTTCTCCAGTCCCACCTTCTCCAAGCCATGCGAGTTGAAGCGGAAGTACAGCCCGCTGAAGCCATAGGCACGGACCGCCGTCTTTTCGAACCTCTCGGCCGCCCGTTCCGTGTCTGTCGAGATTCGCACCAGGGCCTCCGCAACTGCTTTCAGGTTCTGCCCAAAGGGCTCCAGGACCGGCTTTCCCGTGCCGATGCTCACGAAGCGTTCGACCCGGCGGCCATCGCTCGACCAGATGTGCTGCACTTCGTCGAGGACTTCCTCCACAGGGTTATTGTATCCAGTCGCACCGTCGACAAAGCACTGGCCTTGGATCACGATGGGCTTGAAGAAGGTAGATGCGGCAGAAGTTGCCCTCGCCGCTTGCACGATTGTGCAGTCGACCTCCTCCACTGCCGTTGGGGTCTCGTAACTCCGCAGCCTGATGGGGGTGGCTATCTCAGCCCGCATAGCACAGACAAACCTGTCGGCGCAAGTCAGTATGGACTACCAGCCAGATAAAGTACTCGTGACCTTCATTGGAAGGCACCGTGGATAAGACAGGACACTCACACCTTGCACTTCGGACTAGTAGGTTCGAGCAGCTTCGCATCGGCACCCTCGCCGGTTTTCACGACGATCTCTGCTATTGCCCGTTCCAGCTCCTTCTCGTCAAAGGCACCAGCAAGAGTCCACAAGTCCTTTCCCTTGCCCGGGAAATTCAGGGAGGAGCGCTTCGGCTTGAACACTCTCTCCGAAAGCTCCTGATAGGTATCGATGCAGTCCTGGACGCTCATGTGGAGCCGGCCGAGCATGATGGCGATGAGGCTAGATGTGACAGGCATGAATCAGTAACGCGGCGTATTCAAGGTTGGGGCAGATCTCACCCTCCCGTGCTGGTACCGGCAATGAGGTCGAAGTAATCACATGGCTTTGGTGTGTTTTTGTGGTCAATCCGCTTCATTAAGTGGCGCAGGATATAGAGCGCGGACAGCCCCCGAACGCCTCCGCCATCTTGACTGATGTGTTAGCAAAGTTGGCGATTGAATAGGTACCTTAGCAAGGTACAGGTGGCTCGGTAAGCAATTCCGCCAGCACTCAGAGCCTTACCGAGAGCTAAAACTCGCAAACCACGCTCGGTGGTGCTGAGGTTCAACGAAGACATATGGCTCCGTGGCAAGCTTGAGAAGGCCACAAGGAGTGTTTTGAAGGTATTGCTGCCGAGGGATGGGAAGGGGAAGAGAACAGTGTTTGGAGCGAGGAACAGCTGCGGCGGGCCAGACCTTAATAGGTACCCAACATTACATACCTAGTGCCTTAAGTACTGGATGGCCGCGGCTGCAGTTTTTCACAAATCATTTGCGGCCACGGCCCGAGTAGGCGTGTGGTGACACAGAGCACAGCTTCCACGCTCCGGAGGCTGACAAGTTGCACCGCCCGCTTCCCCCGCCCCGGCGACTGCGAGAGTGCTGGAGTGGTGGAGTGAGGCAGGATTGCATTGGGCGCCACCAGACGCTCCAAGAATCACATAACTAGGTAACCACACGGCAAGCGCCATGTCTGCCAGGGTGCGTCTCCTCCAGGCTCAGGATTGGCGGCTCACTAAGTTACCTTACCTGATCTAGGTACCTGAGGTATCAGAGCTGCGTCCCTCATGCAAACCACTCCCTACCCGCCAAGGCAGAAATGACAATCGCCAGTAGGAGAGCGATGCGATAGGTGCCCTGAACTATCGCAGATTGTGGAAATGTCTGCTACAGGCTGCAGCTGCGCAATATGAGGCGCCCAACAGCCACAGGGATGTACCAGAGCCGCTCGCCTTACTGTCTTAGTCGCCAGGTACTAGTTAATAAGCCATTTCCCAAGATGATCGGCGATGTCTGAAGCCTTGCGACGTGACTAAAACACCACCGACTGGTGAAAAATGGCACCATTACACACATACCGCTTATCAGATGCTCTGGGGTACAGGTCTTGGAGATCACGCGGAGGGTGTTGAGATGTTGTGAGAGCTTTGTTCGGTCAGTATGGAATGCAGGGGGTCGTGCCCGAAAAGGATCAGATGCGGTCGTTTTCGATCTTGTCAGCAGGTTGTTCTCATGAAGACCGGATCGATGCGCCGCGCCCCACAGTGAAACAGTGGGGCTGCTGCGCTGTTGGGCCGCTGCGAGGGCCAGCGCGGCACAGCGGCCAATCGAGCACTGCCATCAGGCACAACCCGCCCTCAGGCAACAGGGGAAATGACGAGCTGAGAACGCCCTGCTCGATACAGCTGTCGGTTCGCCGTCGACACATCAGCATCGGGCAAGGCCGCATGGGCCGCCCGTCGCCGAAGTTGACCTCAGCGTTGCAACCTGTCCGGAGAAAACCCGGGATGAAGTACCTCATCATCCGGGAGCAGGTCTTCGGGATCATTGACGACGACTGAATCACTTTCCGCAATACTTTTCCAACTTCCAGCTCAGCCTTTCCCGCTCCCGAAAAGCGACAGCAAAGTCCTTTGCTCGCCCTGAGAGCCCAGCGCCATACGTGACGCCACTCAATTGCTCGGCTGCCTCGCCGCCTCCCGCTCTTGCTCCAAGCTGTCAGGTCTAACGTTCCTCTGCTCTAGCCTTCGGTCAACCCCAATAGCTCTCGACCGACTTCCCCTATTATCATGCCTAATGAGACATCTAGATGTGGCTCCTCGCCGAAAGCTACCTACGTTGACGCAACGAGAATGGGATACTTGGTGCTCGGCTAGGGTTCTAGGCTTCCCGATCCCGTCGAAGCACTACGGGAGCTCCGGAATGTAGGTACCTGTACATTACCTGACCTTGCCCAACACTCGGCAACAAGCCGTCGAGAAGTACATTGAACCCACTAACGTTGCCTGAAACCACCCCAATCTAGGTCGTCTCTACATTCCTCTTCCACAACGAACCGTCGGTTCACACCAACCTAGAGAACGCCATCAACAACATGAGAGCGGATATTCGCATCCTCGAGAGGCAACATGTCCTCCTCTTCGGCCAGAGACTACACGTACTCGAACACTTCGACGCCTGGATGCGGGATCATTTTGAAAGAATGACGGTCAACGTGAGGAAGGATGTGCTCTTTTGGACTGACGAGCTGACGCTGGCGAAACGGAGCCATCCCCAGATCGTAGCCGCGGTTCAACAGATGGAGGCTACGATCAGGACCATGTCCGTTGACCAATCAGGCTTCTACAGGGTATGGCCCTGGTAGTCAAGGCCCATGCCTTGGGTATAACTAGGTATGTACAACGTAGTCTTGACTGTAATAGAATATCCCCGAGCCCGGGGGCTCCTCCCGACGGAAGAAAAGCGCCTGGTCCGCACAGGTCCAGCAAACCAGCCGATCGAACCACGCCGCTTCAATGTCCCGCAGCTCCACCCTCAACCAGCCGCGATGCCCACCCTTCCCGTGATCCTCCACAACCCCCCCATCCTCCTCCCCGGGCGGCGGCCGCGGCAGCGCATCCACCAGCCACACCCACGCGCCCTCGCCGGCGACCAGGAACCGCCGCTTCTCTTCAATGTCCCTCGCGCACCGCAGCGGCGGCGGCTCGTCGGGGATGCCCGCCAGCGACGCCAGGCTCTCGGCGTCGACGACGAGGTAGGTGCAGAAGCGGGGGTCCCAGTCCCCCTCGGGGCCCGAGTCCACGCCCCGCGACCCACCGGCCAAAGTACTCCGCGAGGAGGCCGTCCGGGTTCCCGTCGAGGCCCGCGAGGCGCTCCCGGTCCTCGACGACGTCGAGGTGGAAGCGGCGCACGATCTCGTCGTTGGGCTCCGCGAAGGCGATCTGGAGCTGCTCGGCGCGCTCGCCGTACGAGCGGAAGCGGCCCTGGTGGCACCAGAAGCGCACGTACCGGCGCAGACGCTCGACGGCGGCGGCGAAGAGCGCGTCCGACCCGGGCGTGTAGACGGCGCGCAGGACCGTGTAGCCCCACGAGCCATGGGCGTGGCCCCACGAGCTGTCTGCGGTGGTGCCTCGGATCAGCTGGTGGAGCTGTTGCAGTCGGAAGCGCGCCTGGGGCTCCTTCTTGGGGTATCTCTCGCTCGAGGACCAGAGCGGTTCTAGGACCGGCCCAAAGTTGGGCGCTGGCATGGTGTCTGGATGGCGAGGGTCCAATCGCGAGTGTTGGGCGATATGAAAAAATGCTTGGTTGTTAGGTTGCAAGATGAGGAGAGGCCCCGCAGCTAAGGGAGGGGGTTCCATGGAGTTCAGCAAGCCAGCGGCTACGGCGAACACCATGGATACCATGAAACCCCAGCCTCGCGCCCCTCTACCAGCGGCAGCGCCGCCCCGACTCAGCAGCACGACCTTTTCTACTCGGCAAAGAATAAGCAGTTCTATGTCTGTTTGGGAGAAAACCGAAAGGACAGAGTCTACCTCAACGGAGTCAAAGGCTTAATGGGATCATGTGCACGGGTCTGGTGCCCTCGGCTGGATCTGGGGGTGTGAGGTGTGAGCAAATGTGAGTGGGAGAGACAAGTTGGCGTTTTGGGAGTTTATTGTGTTTATCCTTTTTGTCTTGGCTTCCGGTCAGAATTTTGATTTTTGGTTTTTGATTTTGATTTGTGTTTTCCTGGAAGTCGACCTGCTGAAGAATCCACCACGACGCCCAGCGGGCAATGATTGCCCAGCTGCGCTGAGGGTTCTCACCGGGCGCATCAAACCATGGTCGTAACCACGACTCGACTACATCAGGCAGAGTGCGGGCACAGTCTACCATCCATTCAATATTCGAATCTCGATTCCAAAGGCTGTGTTGTTTCTGATGGTGAATCTTCATGTTGGGCTCGAAGACTACAGGCGGGTAGGACTACACTGGCCATCCATGATGACATAGATTGTCTGACACGCAGCTCAGGCATAGCGCCTAAGATTTGACTGCTTGCTGCTCGACGCCCGGCCCACGACCAGGACAGGCGATACGCCACGACGCATTGCGGGACACACCCATGGCAGATTTCCACATCGTCGGCAGTGCACCTGGTCCTTGGGACAGTGCTGAGCAGTTGGATCAGGTGAGATGAGACTGCCCCTTTCGGGTTGGTTCGATTTCCCCTTCCTAGCCTCCGAGGCCCTCAACAGGTGCGTCAATCCCGTCTTTCGCAGTTTCATGCTCTTGATATCACCACCGAGAGTAGCCACGTGCTGCTTGCTGGCCAGGAAGCCTAAAAGTTTGGTCAGTGCCATGAATTTACCTGGCTGTATTCGGATGATGTTGCTTGCCTTGTCAAGATCTGTGAAAAGCTGACCAATGTTGGAATGGCACCGTCCTGGACCGAGATGAACGGTCAGAATGCCGGCCGAACCGACGCCAGCACTCGTGACGCTTTGGCCATCGGACGGCAACATCCATTCAACTAACCCATGATGTGGCACGAACCCGAACTTGCCGAACCTCCGGCCGTGCCGGACCGAACCGGAGCACCTCGCCTGGAAGTTCAGGTGCCAATGAAGAAATCGGCGTCGTGGATATTGAAAATGGAGTTGAATCCACGAGTCACCACCTGCCGGATATCAGCAACAAAACCTTGGGGGTGGGTCAGTGGGGAGCGTGAAAGGCCACTACGCACCGTGTCCTCCAGATCCCGTTTTGCAGCCCATCCCGAGCCCGTCTTGTCCGGCGCGGCCGGCTCTCCGCCATTCGTTGCCCCAACAGCTGCCGCTAGGGAGGGGTCACGGCCCGCTGCGTCCTTCAAAAGGAGCAAGCATCGATTTAAATCGTCCTCGACGGAATTCAGCACCAAGCGCTCCACCTCCGCATCGGCCGCGCCGCGCTGGAGTGCCTGGGCCTGACACAGCAGTGCGGAAAACAACAGGTATCCCTTAACATTGGTCTCTCCACATCGAATGCGGCGCTCAGTCCATCCCATCGAGTACTTGACCGCTTCCAGCAGCTCCTGACGCGGGGCGGCACCGCTGCCAATGCTCATGCCAACAGAGCTGCTCACGTCTGTGTCGCCCCCGGGCGCCAGCCGGTCGAGCGGGTGGTCGATGCTCATGCTCTGCCTGAAGGATCGATCCTCCTGGACCTGCCAGAGAAGCTCAAGACAGATGGTGAGCACGGCTAACGTGGGCACTGACCGGAACGCCCCGAATCCGCAAGTGGCGAGCCTCGTGAAATCGTCAGACTGGCTCGCCGTCCCTGAGTCGCCGGCGGGAGATCCGGTAGCAATGGCCCGGTAGAGCTTCAGAGACGTCTCGACGCACATCTTTCGAGCAAAGTAGTACGCGGGGTTGTTGTGTGCCGACCACAGCCACGGGTGATTCAGAGCTAGGAAGAAGCGGTGCACCATGTGCTCGGCCAACCGGAGCTGGAACAGCGAGAGACGTTTTGGGAGGATGCCAGCGGGATCGTAAAATGGTTGGAACGTGGCCGAGAGTGCTCGGCATGCGTTCGTCAGCTCGGTATTCCACTTTAGCGTCTCTTCAAACGCAGCCGGGGAGCTGAAGTGGTTAACATAATGTGCGATGGCTAGCCGTACGGGGAAAGAACGAAGAAGCGCCAGCTGGACGGTCGTCTGGGTGAATGCGCTGGGAGGTCTGGGGATTGAGGGAAACTTGGCGTTTGGGGCAAGCTGATCGTCATCATAGTTGGATGGCGGACGTGTGTCAAAGTCTGCCAGGCCCATGAGGGGCGGCACCCCGGAATCCAGGCTGGATTGCAAGACAATCTCGAGGACGGTAGCCCACAGCCGTCTCCTCATCTCTGCAGCAAACACAGACATGTTGGACAGGTTATCCGGGTCGCGGTGAAGACCCAGATGCATGGCAGTCCGCAACAAGGAACCGGAGCTTATCCAGGCCAAATCAGATCCGACGCCACACGTCTCCCTGGCCAGATGGAGCAGACACATGACCTGGAGACCAGCAAAGCTAACCAGAGACTTGTTGGGGGGCGAGACAAGCCAGACCTGCGCTTCATGAATCCACTGGGCGGCCGAGCGACGGGAAGCCACCACGTCGTCCTGGAAGCACGTTCCGATGGCCATGCAGAGTTGCAATTGCACGACGAAAGCGGGGTCCGCGTCCTCTGGATTCTCCCAATACTGCCCGTACGATCCCCAGAAGCTCGGCCGGTGGAGGATTCGATACACCGTCTCAAACGTCCGAAAATAGGCGTCTACTAGCCGGAGAGCGGTGTCCTTGGGGGGGATGGTTTTGCCGAGCGGTAGGGGAGCCGACGTGGCAGTCCTGGTTGTCAGAATAGTGCTGCCTAGACTCCTGCATTTTTGTAGAAGAAAGTGGATGTTGGAGTTCTGGTCCGATTCGATGCGCTCGGCGACGTTGACGACCAGAGGAAACTGCCGGACAGTCAGCCCGACAGTTCGGGGCAGGATTTCCTGTCCGGCGAGGCGGGACATTGTGTTTCCACGGGAATAAGACACAACAAACACGGCCACCAGGGGACGTCATCTTGGCAGCAGGGGGGCCGAACCGACGAACGACGAAGAACTTGGGGAGGGAACCTACGAGTCTGTCGCCATTCATTAGGGAGCCTGTCCCATACGCCCTGGACGACGGTCGGCCGTCGTCCGGGGATAATGGTGCGTGGCCCGGGCGGCAAGGCGGCGGGCCATAATCTGGGCGCTTCAGGGCGTCGGCGAGCTGCTGTTCCAGTTGTCGAACGCGTTCGGCGAGGGCGGTGGTGTTGCCTAATGGTCCCGGGGTCCCGCACGCCGAGTCGGCACGGTGAGTGTGTGGTAGGGTGCGTGGACTTGCGGCTGACAGGGAATCTGGCGTCTTGCCGGGTGGCGCAGGGCCGGAGCCAGGTCCGGAAGGATTCGAGGTTGGGGGCGGGGCCGGCACCGCCATGTCCCGGAAGGTGAAAGCCGGGCCGACGCCCAATCGCTCGTCAGCCGAGTTCGGGGAACGTTCGGGATGATGGCCACCGGCAGGGGCCGGGGAAAGCCTCCACAGACGCGGCTTTGGGCGACGGGCCTCCTCGTAGGTGCAGTTGACGATCTTGGACTTCATGCAGCTGGCGCACGGCTCGTTGCGGTCGCAGCGGATCTTGCGCGTCCTGCACTGGATGCACGAGAGCGCGGGCCGGTTGCGCCGCCTGGGCTCGGCGAGCTTGAGGGACCCTGGGCTGCCAGCAGCGGAGAGGGGTGAGGTCGGTGCCGGGACTGGCGCACGCGGGGCAGCGTCGGCCGGCGTGGACATGTCGACGTCCATGTCCACGGGGTCCACGACGTCGACCATGTCTGCGCCCGGGTTCAACGAAGACTCGATATCCTGGTGGAGCCCCCGGAGCCCGGGGCAAGGGAGGAGGACGACGGGGCGTCTGCGAGGGATCTGATCTGGAGTCGTCCCTGCCTGGCTGTCGGTTCGGTGTTGGAGGGAGAAACAGCCCAAGCGGGAGAAAGTCCGGGGATGCCCAGGTCCACGGGTGCGTCGCCGGCATGGATGGGCGGATGGATGGATGGATGCACAGGGCAGATACCAGAATCTTCCGTCCACAAAAGGGTTGATGAACCTGCTGCACTTGGAGAAAAAGAAAAACGAAAAGGTGCACGATTTCCCCGGGCAATCGCGTCAGTGTTCCCTCGGCCCCAATCCAAAGGCCCCCCCTTGCCCTTTGTGGCTGCCCCGGGTGCGAGCCTGGAAGGGCCGAAGGGTTGCTGCTGCTGCCGCTGCCGCAAAATCCACTTTGCCCTTCCACTTCCGCGGCTTTTCGTCAGGAGCGACCCGTGCTGGCGGGCTGCGCCTGCCCACGAGGATATTGGGCCTCAGATCGGCATCTCGGGCGGAATGCGGGGGCTGGGAAGCTAATCACCGACACTTGCCGTTTCTGGGCTAACGTCGGGCACAAAATTCCGGGTCATTGGTCGAAGCCGTTTCGCGGGGGGAGTTAGGAAGCCGCAAATGAGACAGGACTCTCCATTCGCATTCGCAAAGCAGGCACACTTCTGCGCTGCACGCGCGGGCCCAGATTTTACCCAGAACCGAGCAGCCAGACCATTCACATTTAAAGCGAATCGTCACCTTACCGTCGGTTGGTTCCCTTTGGTACGGAGCACCGTCCGTCCCAACTCAATTCGACCTTGACACTGGACAGTAGGTAACGTTACCAAGTAGCGGTCGGCATGTCAGCGGGATGAAAACCAGCCCGTGCAAGGGGTACCCAGCCGCTGACTTGCATCTTGTTGCTTTTTTGATCGGAGAGCGAGCTCGGGCTCTGTGGCTCACCCAAACCCTCGGAAACTCCCGCTGTGTCCTGCAACAACAGGAAACCCCCAACGGCTTCGGCGCCCGGGCTCGGCGCCAAGGCCCCTAGCGCCACTGGGGCATTATCTCCGCGGCCGGCCGGCTGGGTGAAGCGGGATCAGGGGTTCCGATGCCAGGGACTCTCGTCTTGAGAATGACGGTCCTCCTTGTCGACCCCAGCTTCGCCAGGCTGTCGATCTCCGAACCCCTCAAAAACCTACTAACAACACACACCCATCGTCTTGGAAACATGAGAACGCGAGAGCCTTGACATTGGTCTCAGTCAAATTGGGGATCCATCATCTCCCACGCAGCCACTCCCCGAGCGAAACCTCGACAAGGCTTCGGCAAACAATCCCCAAGGACAAACCACATCTGTGAAGTTGAACAGAGAGCAGCATTCCGATGCCCGGCAGTTGTCCAGAGGAGATTACTGTGTGCGGACGCTGAGAGAGCCTGGGAGTCGGAACACCCGATGCGTCCTGGACTGTGCCCGCCGCATCGGGCTCAGGGGAACCTCCGGACAGTGCACCAGCTGCGATCTTCGAAACGACGCAATCTGTGTAACATGGTCTTGAACCAGCCTCACGGCATCGTGACGAGCCAACACAGCAGAGACCTTCTTTCCTCTTGCTTGGTTGTTCTTGAACCAAGCGGGACAGACTCGGCCTCTTGCCCCTCTACAACCAACTCCAGAGACAACCATCCCCTTGGAGCACTGCTGCAACCTCACCTCGTATCCTAGATCTGGCGACGCGACGGGAGCCAACCTGCCGGGATTTCCGGAGATAAAAAGGGAGATGCCCGCGCCACGGTGTTCCACAGCGACTTCCCCACCCAAGTCCGGCCCGCTCCAGGGCATCCGGTTCGTCCTTGCGGGAAGCCCGGACTGCATCTGCTCTGTGGGCTGCGTGGGGCTTCGGTTGATGGGAGCTGCCTCTTACGTTCTGTTTCAACAGCTTGCTCTGCGACGAGGCTCGCTGCTGTCACGGCTGGTTCAAGTTGTTTATTGTGTACACAGTGCTCCAGCAGCAGCCGAGAGATTCCGATCCCGGGAAGCCCCTCCACCCCTCCCGTTCCCTCAACCCGAACTGGCCGCACTCTTTCCTGACTCGCTGTGGTTGCCAGAGACGGCTGTCTGTCACCACCCAGCCAGCAAGGGCGAGTTCGGTGGCTTGGCTGACAACAAACAACCCAGAGAGAGACAAAGAACATTTCCCTTCCCGATAAAAAGTCAGGTGAATGGCACATGCTGCCGACCGCCCATGTCCGTCTGCCATCCGCCGGTTACCGCACCATATCTGGAGCAGAAGAGACTTCCCACGTATAATGATTGGTTTCGTAGTACACCATAAGAAAACAGTGTGCCATGTGTCCAACATTGTGGCCATCATGAGAGAGAGATTGCCTGCCTCTTCAACAGACCGAGCTACGGGGAGCCTCTTTGGTTGCCTGAAGGGTTGGAAACTCAAGCTTCAAAGGCCGCGGGGTAATATCCGTTGTGGTACTGGTCTGGTCCTGGTCGAGTCTTAGTTGTGTGTTGGGGCATGTGAGACGAGTCGAGGTGCAGGAGGCAACGGTCCTGTCATCGTTGTCGTGGTGTGCGATGCCTGCTGGATCCTGCTATCGTAGTCCGCCTTGATGAGCTGTGAGGTGCAGTCGCGAATTTTTAATCGGGGAAAGTCGTGCTGCCCCGTTGCTTTTCTCCCACCCTCACCTTGGAATCATTCTGAGGGAGAAACCAATCAAGCCACGCTAAGGACGTCCATATCTCGTTGCTAGAGGCACTAATCCCGTAAAGATGGGCTGGCTACGGTTTGGAACACACAATCCCGATCTCGGGCTGGTCCCTGCTGTGCCCAGTTGACGTTGAAAGACCATCTATTGAACTCGGCTCGAATCAAGCTTGACCATCGCCCTGCTCGGCACGCCCAGGGGATACGGCCTAAACTCCATGCTCGATTAAACAACCCTGAACGCAATTAATATGAGGTCAATGTACAAATAACAAGACAAAATGATCCTGTCTTCCCAGCACCGAGATGAGGCTTGCCCTCGAGCGATCATCTCACCCGGGGCAGTTTCGTTTGCAGGCCCGTATGGCCTGCCAGGTTCGAATGACCATCGTTGCCCGGCATGGCCCCGATGGCTGCGGGCGGCACTGCCCAAGTCGGGCCCTTCCCACGGCCCTGCACCGAACTGTTCCATGCCCTTCTAAAATGCCCGCCGGGCCGGTTCCAACTCCTCGGCATCCCCCGCCATCACTTATGCATCCTTGCCCTAATCACACACTCTCCAGCCACGAGATCGCTTAGAGGAGGAGCTCCAGGGGGTTCTCGATGGCCTTCTTGAACTCCCGCATCCACTCGGCGCCGACGGCACCGTCGACGACCTTGTGGTCGAAGCTGCCGGTGACCACAATCTGGTCATCCCACTCCACGCTGGTCGTGCCATCCTCGGACTCGGCGGGGACGGCGACCTTCTTGGTGCTGCCGACGGCCAGGATGGCAGCCTGGGGAGGGTTGATGACGGCAGTGAAGCGCTCGACGGCCGGGTTCATGCCCATGTTGGAGATGCTGATGGTGCCGCCCTGGTACTCCTCGGGCTTGAGCTTGTTGTCGCGAGCCTTCTTGGCGAGCTCCTTGACGGCAGACGAGATGCCCTCAAGACCCTTGCCCTCGACACCCTTGACGATGGGGGTGATGAGGCCGCTCGGGGTCGACACGGCAACCGACACGTCGACCGTGTTGAACTGGCGGATGTAGCCGTCGCGCCACGAGCTGTTGACGACAGGGACCTTCTTGCAGGCCACGGCCATGGCCTTGATGAGGAAGTCATTGACCGACAGCTTGTACTTGCCCTCGGACGAGCTGTTCAGGGCCTGGCGGAGCTTCAGGAGCTTCGAGACCGAGAGGGTCGAGGTGACGAAGTAGTGGGGGTTCTCCGAAACCGACTCCTTGAGACGCGCGGCAATGGTCTTGCGCATGCCGCTGATTGGGATGTCCTCGTACAGGGCGCCCGAAACGGCAGCAGCGCCGGCGGCGGGAGCCGACGACGCCTTCTTGACATCCTCCTCGGTGATCTTGCCGGCGGGCCCGGTGCCCTTGAGGCTCTTCAGGGACACGCCCTTCTCAGCAGCCAGCCTCTTGGCGGCAGCCGAGACGTTGGGCTCACGGTCGAGGGCCGTCTCGAGCTTGCCGCTGGGTCCGGTCTCCTCGGGCTCGGGG
>Ga0247824_10000605_pt1 | contig 18148 bp, 18 predicted proteins | sample 13C_PalmiticAcid_FD_194412 | JGI IMG/M metagenome (GOLD analysis project Ga0247824, IMG submission 194412) | Soil microbial communities from agricultural site in Penn Yan, New York, United States - 13C_PalmiticAcid_Day48 | ecosystem: Environmental > Terrestrial > Soil > Agricultural land... | reverse complement strand
GGGTTGGGCATGGGCTGCGGGGCGGAGGTGCCGGTGGTGGTGGTTGTGATGGCTGGTTTGCTGGAGGTGGGGCTGGAGGTGGTGCTGGAGGTGGTGCCGGGGGTGGTGCCGGGGATGGTGGTGCTGGCTGTTGGTTCGGTGTCCTTCCGCTCGGTGGATGAGAGCGCGGCTTCGTTGGGTTCTGCTCGGGTTTGTTTAGTAGGTTGGATGGGGGGTTGGTATGGTTAGGATTTACTCTGGAGGATTGGTGAGTATGAGTTCTACAAGTGAGCCGTCGGGTATGCTTTGAGCTTACCACCAATGTTGCCGGCATCATAGGGCTCGCCGGCAGCTACGTTGCCCATCTTGCCCGAGACGGGCTCCTCGTGGGCCTGGTTCTTGCCCCAGATGGCCTCGGAGGCAGCGCTTGCGACTTTGTTGAGGGTCTCCATGGTGTTGATTAGTGGTGCAGTCTCCAGTCAACAGGTCAGGTAAGGTGAGAGGTTAGATCTCCAGTGGTTGCTTTAGCATGTGCATGTAGGGGTCTCTTGGGAAGTGTAATGGAGTTGAATTCCCAAGTGAAATCACTCGACCAAGGGACTTCGTCTTTATGCTACTCTTCCGGCTCTCACCGCAGCTCAGCGCATCTACCTCATTCCTTCGACATCAAGCGCACCTGGAAGTGACGTATGGGGGGCTCAAAGACCAAGTCACGTCCAACAAGCCGTGTACCAGTACCATGGCCGTTGAGGGCACTAGTGCGGGAGAGGCATTTCGATTGGCCATCCTCCTGCGGTTACGCGATCCGGAGGCCATGTGCCGCCTGCAAGTAATCGGCCGGATCAAGAGTTGACGAGCCACAGCTTGCATCATCCGAGTCCACGTTGAAAGTCGTTGGACACAAAGTCGGAGACGATGGTCTCTCCATCTACGCATTCGTCAGAAGCCAGCCTCGAGCAAGAGAATTTAATTCCAGCGAGCGCCGAACATGTCCGAACCCAAACGTCCGTACAGTAACATCTGAGGTTGAAGCAAGGGCCATCTCCAAAAGCACCGGGACGGGACGACATGACGTTGGCGGGGCCGTCCTGCTTGACGTCACCCTTGGCGATCTGACCGTTTGTGGGGGAGCGCCGCCACTTACACCACCTTCCACCTTCGGGAGTCGAGACGTCAAAAGACCCCATGACAACAACGGCCCCAGCCTTGACTAAAGCTTGTGCTTCCTTGGCTGAGCTTGGCTCCAGCCCGTCTGTTGGCAACCAACAATCCGGTCCCATTGGTGATTCCTTTTGCATGCTCGTTATTTCCGTCTTGAACCGAGCCGATGCAAGCAAGGTTCCAGGCTTGCTGAGATCGTTTGCCTGGCGAGCCTGGTTGGGGGAACAGTGGGGACGCAGACATCCCCCACCCAAGCCCACTTCACACAGACCAAAAACAAGGCTCCTCATTCCCCACACCAGAAACAAGGCAAAAAATTGGCAAAAGGAAGGTCGTGCCCGGAATCGAACCGGGGTTGCCGGAATGTTCTGAAGTGATCAGAATCCGGAGTGATAACCGCTACACTACACAACCGTTGATTGCTCAACAGCTGATTGATGACAAGGATGGACACACAATTCCTGATAAACCACATCCCACTGCAACCACCTACTCTTTCTGTGACCCAAATCAACAAACTCCATGCCTGAATTGTTTGCATTTTGAATCAAACAGCCGCAAATCTCATCCACCCTTTTCATCATGCCTGGCCCAGCGCGGCGATTGCGCCGCACTCAAGATCCTATCGGTCCTGGCTCCTCCGTCGTCGCCACCAGACTTGAAACCGAGACATGACGATAAGCCTAGTATTCACGTCGCTGTTGTTAATGTTGTTGTTGTTGTTTTTGTTTTGGTTTTGGTGCCTGGTGCCTGGTGCTGCTGGTGCTGTTGTTGATGATGATGGTAATGATGATGATGATGTCGCTGCTACGGCTCCTGCTGCTGGTCTGCTCTGCTGCTGGTCTGCTGGTGTTCTGCTGGTGTTCTGCTCTGCTGCTCCTGGTGATGTTGGCGGTGGTATGGTGGTGGTGCTAATATGTGTGATATCGATGATGAAAAATGGAATCGAATAAAGATGCGGCCGATGGCGGCACGTCTCTGCAACAAACTGTCAGCCTTGTTTTGTGCTCTACAAGCAGCAGCGTGGTGGCAGATGACCCGAGGGGATTCAGAACATACCCACGGTTCTTCTGGGCGTCGAGGGCATACTGGCATGCGCAATTGTGCCTTGAGGGAGTCAAGGACTTGGTGATTTTGATGGAAATGGAGAAAGGAAGAGGAGAAAATGATGGAGGCGAGGACGGGATATGAACAGGCACACCTAACTGCATTGCTCAGCGAGCACTCGCACCTGCTTCAAGACCAACCTTCATACGAGGTAAGAGCACATTGTGAGCCGGGGCAAGGCAACCCTTCCATTTGGGTGCAGACTGCACTTGACACATTGCATCCTTTCCTTTCGTTGAGACAGAACAGCCAAGAGCCGCTGATTGTATTTCAAGTACCACCGCCACCAGTCTACCTTCCTCACAGCTTGGTACTCTTGACCAGCCCCGTCTTGATACCCGACAACTCGCCCTGGTACCCGCCCGGGCCCTCGCCGCCCTTGTACACGGCCTTGACGCTCCTCAACTTCTTCTGCTTCTCCTCGAACTTCATCCTCTTCTTGACGCGCGGGTTGCGCACCTCCTTCTTCCGGTGCGGCGTCAACCCCTTGTTCTTCTGGATCTGGTACGTGATCTGCCGCTTGCCGTTGGGCCCGACCTGCTCCGTCTCCACCACCCGCTCCCCCTTGCGCGCCTTGGCCAGTGCCTCGTACCGCGCCGCCTTGTCGGAGCGCTTCTTCTCTGCGCCCTGCGCGATCATGTCGTAGTACTCGTCGTCGGCACCGCGCACCTGCTTGGCCGCGGCGTCGTCGCCATCACTGTCGTCGCCGCCCAGGTCGGCGCCGAACTTGCTGCCTTTCTTGCCGCGGCGCTCTGCCTCGGCATTCAGGCGGGCTTGGCGGTCTCTCTGTAACGGGGGTTAGCGGATGAGCTTTAGAGGTACGTCAAGGGTTCAACTTACGAATCGTTCGCGATATGGTAGATCCATGTCACCGCCAGCATCGCGGCCCGCGCCAGCACGTTTGCTCGCCTTCTGGACGATCTGCGAAGTGTAGAACTTCAAGCTCTTCTTGCGGCGCGCCTTGTCAGCGGCTGTGCGGGCATCGAGGGCATCCTCCTCGCCAAAGTCGGAACGGTTATCGTCATCGCCAGCATCAGCCGAGACAACAGGCGCAGCGGCTGCGCTTCTGGCCGTCTTGCTGCTCTTGAGCAGCGTCGACAGGTCTGCGAGCGACTGTTCAACCGCTTGGGCCTTTCTGGCTGCATCTGCCGCCTTCTTCTTGTTCGCCTTAATCTCGGCCTTGGAGAGCTTCTCGGTTCTCCGCTTCGGCTCTGGCACGGCGTCGAGCATCTCAAGATCCTCCTCATCAGGCGGCGACAGCATGCCAGTGCCAGATTCGACAGATTTGGCTGGCCTGAGTAGCTTGGCTTTTGACCAAGCTTCACGGCACTCCATCAGAGTTTCCATGACCTCGTGGTCTCGGAGCTCTGACGGGTTCAGGGTCGCGGCCGACCCATCGCCATCCCGTGAAGGAGAAGTGAGGATGGAGAAGTAGCTCGCCAACGCGGCCACGTAGCACCCGAGGAGCCAGGACTTGACCACCTCCAGCGACTTGGGGGGTTTCCCTTCGGCCTCCTCCTGTAGCTTGGGTAGCAGAGGTTGCAGTTCCCTGAACTCGTCCACCAAGTAGTCGAACTCTGGATACCGAGCCTGCAGCAGCCTGTACCTCTCCTCGGGCCCCATATCCTCTGTCACCTCGACCTCTTTCAAGACTTCTGTGACGACTTCCTCCTCCTCTCCGGCTTGTTCTTTGGGTGCTAACCACTCGCTCTCGTCAAAAGCGAAGTCGGCTTCCTGCATCTTGGCCAACTTCTTGGCCTGGAGACGTCGTGCTTCTGCTTCTTCTTCCTGCAACGTGTGTCAGTTATCTGGGCCCAGGCTCAAGTCAACAGTCAACGTACCAAGGCATCAGCCTCTGTCTCGATCTGATCCGCATCGTAGTACTCTTTCTTCGACGAGCCCCACCAGCCGTCGTCTCCCTCTTCCTCGTCTCCCCGCTCCTCCTGGTCAGACACATCGTCATCCCGCGCTCCAACCTTCTTCCCCGCTTGCCTCTTGGCCGGAACCTCCTCCTCTTCCTCACTCTCGTCCGACTCTTCCCCGAGGATCTCCTCGTCCGAGGCCTCTAGGAAATCGTCCTCCTTCTTGAGGCGCTTTGAACGCGGCTGCTCGTCGTCGTCAAAGTCGATGCGGTCCTGGTTGGCCCAGTACTCGTCCCCGGAGTCGGCGACATCTTCGTATGTCTTGATGGTGAGGCGGGCGTCCTTGGCGTCGACGTCGCGGGGTCCGCTGGGCTCGGCCTTGCGGGAAACTTTTCTCTTTTTCGCCATTTTGGAAGTATTGAGACTCTTGGCCCGGAGAGGATGTGGGAAGCCGCTGCCAGTCGGTTGTTGTGGGCAGCCCGAGTCCAATTCAAGTTGTCGTGCAGCGCGAAGTGTGGGGTTTGTCGCTGTTGAAGCTGAACTGCGATTCATGGCAGAACTTTTTTTTCGTCGACCGCCCAGGCGACCTGGATTCCTGGCGGGTCCAGCCCCACCTCTCCCGCTGATGGCCCGCTCTCATGCAGGGCCCACTGGATGTTTTCAGGGGCAGGAGAAGCCAATCACACCCCTGTCCCAGACAACAGAGCTTCACAATCAACTGGAGTGCTCTCAGTTTCACCCAGAGACTGGCCGTAAATCACGAGGGCCGTCTTAGTTTTCGCCGATGGATATCTTGCAACGGCTCGGTATCCCACTGCCCATTGCTACCGGCGCTCTCGGCCTAATCGTAGCTCTCATCGCAGCCATGGGCCTCTTTGGGCGAAAGAACCACATGCCCGTCGAGGGCCGGGTATGTTACAACTTTCAGCTTTGAGTCTCAGCACGATCACTGACACCCGCCCCAGACGGTCCTCGTCACCGGTGCCTCCGAAGGCATGGGCCGCAGCGCCGCCATGCAGCTCGCCGCCAAGGGCGCCCACGTCATCCTCGTCTCGCGCAACGTCGGCCGTCTCGAGGAGGCCCTCGCCGCCGTCAAGGCCGCCGCCGCCTCCCCCTCCACCCAGCGCTTCACTTACATCTCGGCCGACGTCTCGGAGCCCAACTACGCCGCCGCCGTCCTCGCCGAGGCCATCGCCTGGAACAGCGGCCGCAGCCCGGACGTCGTCTGGTGCGTCGCCGGCATGTCGACCCCGCTGCTCTTTACCGACGACGCCGCCCTGTCCGCCGCCCGCCGCAACATGGACGTCAACTACTTTGGCTCCGCCGAGATGGCGCGCGCCATCCTGCGCGAGTGGCTCAGCCCCGAGAACAGCACGGGCCCCAAGTCGGAGCCGAAGCACCTCGTCTTCACGGCGTCGGTGCTCGCGCTGTTCGCCATTGTCGGGTACGGGCCGTACACGCCGTCCAAGTGGGCGCTCCGTGGCCTAGCGGACACGCTGGCCATGGAGGTGAACCTGTACCCGGACAACCCGGTCAAGGTGCACGTGGTGTACCCGGCGACCATCACGAGCCCCGGGCTGGAGCGCGAGAACCAGACCAAGCCCGCCATCACGGTGGAGCTGGAGAAGGACGAGCCGCCCGAGACGCCCGAGACGGTGGCGCGGCGGGCGATCGCGGGGCTGGAGAGGGGGGAGTACTTTGTCGCAGTGTCGTTCCTGGGGAATCTGATGCGCTGCGGCGTCATGGGCGGGTCGCAGAGGAACAACTGGGTGTTTGACACGCTGCTGGGGTGGTTTGTGCCGGTTATCTACTTTTTTGTGTTGAGGATTATGAATGGGCAAGTCCGGGGGTGGGCGAAGCTGCATGGGCAGCCGGGGAAGAGCGCGAAGACGACGTAGGGAATTCACCCATGGAAGATGATGGTATCCCAGCTTAGCCTTGAAGGGTGTAATTCTAATGTGCCTAACCTGTTGGCTCTGTGGTTGTTTCAAGACAGGAAAGCCAAAGTGTAGAAAAAGCAACCCTACACTGGCAACCCATCCGACTCATCAGATTTGCCAGGACATACTGTGGTCGACCGAGCAGAAGCACAGTCACTGGCAATCAGTCGTGACCAAAATTGAAGAATCGACTCTGTTGGCCAGGCAAACGGCATTCAGTCCTTATACTATAAAACCAGACCAAAAATATCCCGTTGATGTGTTGTTGCAACTTAGAAACTTGCACTCTGTTGAATTGATATGGAATGAGTTTCAGAGACCGAGATTCACATTGACAACAATTCAAGCTTCGTCGGATTGCCCCACAAAGAGAGGCCCACGCACAGACCATCTGCACGCACAGACCCCCCTGCCCATCCGACACGGCCGTGTGATTGGGCAATCCGATAAAAAATTCTCCGCCAGCCAGCCGCGCCTCCCTCGCGCTCCAGCTCCCCTCAACCTCACGACCCAGAGTTACCGACCTTACCAGCTGACGACAGCTGCGCAACACCAACGATCGCTGTCGACCCTGGCCATCACGGGCCGGTCTGCTATTATTTTGAGAGATCCCGCCCGGGCTCGAGTATGAAACCGTCTGTCATCCGCTCGCAGCGCGGTCGACCAAACAAGGTGACGAAGCCGGGCCCTCCGCCACGCGGACGCGCCCCGCGCCAGCCGCCCACAGCCCATCATCTGGCCGCACACGACCCCCACCCCCTCGCCAACGACCTGGACGACCATCTGCAGGCCGAGTCCGGCTCCGTCTTTGACGACGTGAGGATGGGCGCCGATGACTATGCTGCCGCGGCCGCCGCTGCCGCTGCCATGGACACCGACCTCACCGAGGACGCCCACGGCGAGGCCGAGGCCGAGGCCGACATGGACGACGACGACGGCACCGGCGCCGCCTCCGGCCTGCCACCCCATGTCGACCTCACAGCTGCCAGCATCCTCGCTAATGGCGGAGCCGTTGCCCCGGGGGGCGCCATGTCTCAGCCCGTCCAGGAGCAGCTGCAGGAGATGCAGCAGAACCTAGCGCAGGCCCAGCATGTCCACCAGCATCAGCACCAGCACCAGCACCCACACCAGCACCAGCCCACCGCCCAGATGGGCGCGCCGCATCAGATGCAAACCGGCCACCAGGCGATGGACCCGTCCATGGTCCGGACCACCGAGGACCTCGCGAGGGACTCCGGGCACGACGACCTCAACGTCGAGAGCGCCCTCGCCAAGCGATTGGCACGCGAGCCCGGCCAGCGTCTCGCTCATCAGCGCAGGCCAGAGCAGAAGCTGAACCTGGCCCGACGGAGCAATGTCGAGGCTCTGTTTGCTCACATTGCTGGGGAGCCCGCGCGCGTACCCTGCAAGAACTGCCACAAAGGCCACGGCCCTTGGACCAGCTGCATCATTGTCGACGGCCAGATGTGCGGCAGCTGCGCCAACTGCTGGTTCAACGCCAGTGGTGCGAGATGCAGCTTCCACGGTAGGTTCTTTTGCCCGGATATAGAACTGAGCATCTTTGCTAATTCTGCCATTTTTTACAGAAACACGCAACCCCCAGGTTGTCCCACAGCACGCGGCCATTTTGCCCGCCAGCACTGCTGGCTTAGCCGGCGACCCCACCTACCGCTTCGCCGCCTCTCACCCACTTCTCCAGTCCCAAGGCGCCGCAATGGGGGGCGTGAACCACCCCGCGGCCCTGTTGACCAACAACCCGATGCTCCAGCAGATGGTCAACCGCGCCATCGGCGAGGTTCGCAGCGCTGACAGGGCCACCCGCCAGCTCATCCAGATCGACATCACCGCGAAGCAGCTGGCACTGCAGCTCGCCGAGTACGAGGAGATGGTCGGCAACCAAGAGCCGTCAGTTGGGCAGGTCATGGGCGACGACTCCGGGGCCTAGGGTACCCCCAGTTAAAGCCCTCCCCTATCGCCGCGTGTTGGATGCAAATGACAGAAGCCTTGCCCATGACCGTTCTACGAGAGACGGTACCCCTCCGACGGAACGAAGGATGCCATCTCTACAACGTAACCAAACTTGGCGGTTGCCTTGACCAAGAGCCGCATCATCCCAGCAGTCTGCAATGCCAAGAATATCCGTTCAGAGCAGCCGTTTGACGGGAGGAAACTTCTTCTCCTATTTTCTTTCACACTTAGGCGATGGGCCCCGGAATAAACCCCTGCGGCATGGACGCGAAGCGATACCCTCTCATATTTCTCGGTGGCAACGGCCATTACTCTCAGCAATAGCGCTCCCTCCTTTTTCACCTGCCGCCTGGGTTTGCAGGACTACCTCTTATTTAATACACACGGCCTTATTACCAGCCCATTTCTTTCTGCTTATCTGTATTTGAACCGGAAAAGGTGGGGGGAATCAAACCAAGGTTGTATCATCCGTTTGCGAACTGAGAGGCTGCTGTCAAGTGGGAGATGTGGGTTGGTCGAAGTGGAGGGAAGAGAAACCGAAAGACTTAGCTGGGCAACACAACGACGGGCTGCGAGGCACTATTTGGCCTTGCCGGCAACGGGATGGGGCAGAACGCGCAAGTTGCGCTTTTTGGTGTGGTTCTTTTTGGCCCCAAGACTGGCTTTGATGCCGGGCAGATATGGATAGAAGGGGGCGGGTAGAGCGTCCCCGGTCTGTGGGTTGACCGGTAACTGTATTCGGCGAGGCAGATCTCTGGAACATGCCACTGCATTGGTGACGTTTGTTGTCTTGGGCATATGGAGTTGATGAATGAGAGATTGTTAAAAAGGTCACCCTGCTGTATGATGATTTATGCTACCCATACTGGGCCACTGGGATGGCACGAGTGTCCGGTCTCAAGGATCAAGGCGATCTGTCAAACCAACTTCCAGTTTGCCGTCGGACGTCATGATCAAGCCATCAACCATACAAGGCCTCTGTGCAGATTCGCCCCAAACGCACCAGCCTCCCGACCCCCTCCTGAGCAGCGTATCGCCACTACGCACCCCTACCTTACCCTCAACACCAACCTCGCCCACCACTTACTCCAACACCAGACGCAGAATCCCAACCTAAATCACCTCAATGGAACTCCTACCGCCTGCATATCCCCCGCCCCTCTCATCTCCCCGGAAACCCTCGCCTGAAAACAAGCCCGATGCCCATCACAAACTGGAACCCGTTCTCCGATCAGGGGCCGCCATCCCACACATCCGTCCCCCCAAAAAAGCCGGGTAAACCCCCCTTACTACTGCACTTCCACATACACACACCCATTCGTATGTATGTACCTTCTTTTAAGGGAACCGGATCTACAGCCGGGATGGCGGGATAAGGATAATATGCATAGGGCTGGCTAGCCTAGACTACCATTCGGAACCCGGTCGATCATGTCAGGGCCGTCGACGACCCCTCCACCCAAAAGAATGGATCGGGGTTGTTTGATGATCCTCTGATCAAGATTGACAAGCGCGGGGTTAAATACAGTTTTTTTTTTCTTTTGTCGGAATGTTTCTGTCCGAGCACTGCACCCGGCCCATGGAACAGAGGGATGGAATCTTCCTCCTCCTTCGATGAGGGTCTGGGTTGAGTTATGGGAGGGAGCGGGAGAGGGAAGTGGTTGACGGATGTTTGTTGTGCTGAACAGTGAGAAAATAAGGTAGTTGATCATGAATACAAAAACACACTCGTTCTAAGGCAGAAACGGAGATTGAGCGCCATTGCAGTTTGTCGAGGAGAGGAGGAGATTCCAGTTGATCCCTTCTCATGACCAAAAGAGACAGCACGATATCAGCAACCCACGCAAACACATCTCATCTTCACCCAACTGTTGGCAAACCCATATCGTCAAGATCTAGTTATTCGTTTATCCCGACCATTTCGACACGATTCAGAGTTACACACATCAAACCCCGCATGTATGGTATGGTATGTATGTCGGCAGATACCTAAAGGAGTGTAGGCAAGAGAGCTTGCTTCCCTTTTCCCCACCACCGTTACCATGCCCACCTTCCCCTGCCCTCAAAAACCCAACACGTCAAGCACGACTCCAAAAACGAGGGTGAAAACTCAACGATTTCAAAAGAGCTAGGAATAAAATAAGGGAATCGAAACCTGACTGGTATATGCTCCACCCACCCACCCGCTCTCACCCGCTCGCTTCCTTGCTTGCTTCGCTTTGCTTTGCTTTGCTTGCCTCCATCGTTCCCTCCCGGATCATATATCACAACACAAAACGACCCAACCCCTTTCCTTCCCCCATTCTCCCTTCCGTTCGCAACCCCATTCATCGTCGCCGCTGCCGTCCGCCTCCTCCTCTCCCCCCGTACCTTCCCCAATGCCGCCCCACATCTCGCAGATTTCGAAAGCTTTCGCTCACGCCATATCATCCAGCATTGAGGGAGGGAATGCTGCCCAGACTGAAACAAAGAGCAAAGAAAAAAAAGTGGATAGAAAAGAGAAAAAAAGATTTCATACACGATTCAAGAACACCAACCAGCACGAGATTCATTATTAAACAAGATATTTTTTCCTCCCCCTCAATGGCAAACACGGCTCGTCCATGTCCATCGATTTCGAATCGCTTCCACGTGTGATCCGGCCAGAGGGTGGGGTGGTAGTAGACAGGTCCGGGGTGGAGCATCTGGAACGGTGGAGGATCATGATTCCACCAGTCCCCAAATGCAGCCCGGGGAGGGGTATCTTCGACGGCGAAGTATCAGCAGAGGAGGCGCGCATTTCGTTCTTTCGGGGCGACGACAACGACCGGACCTGTGGTCCGCTCAGATGAGACCGCAGAGACGCAGGTTCTCCTGGATGATGATGTCTGGTTGCTAGTTAGCATGTTTGCTTTGCTTGCTGGGGCAGCCACCGAAACGTACCGTTCACCGCAGCCATGACGAAGCGGATTTGTGTTGTGTCCGTCGCGCATGTGAAATGTGTGTAGATCTGCTTGCTCTCGTGCTGGTTCAGGCTGACGAAGCGGTTCAGGATGTAGTCGCACGCCGCGCCGTAGTCGTCGCCACCCTCGTAGTCGGGGAAGTAGTTCTTCATCGGGCTGACGGGCAACTTCTCCTTGAACCGATCGATCTTGTTGAGGAAGAGAATGATGGATGTCTTGATGAACCACCTCGAGTTGCAGATCGAGTCGAAGAGCGTGAGCGCCTCCTGCATGCGGTTGACCGTCTCGTCCTCGAACAGAAGCTGGTCGTACTCGGAGATGGCAACCAGGAACAGGATGGTGGTGACGTTCTCGAAGCAGTGGATCCACTTCTTCCGCTCAGACCGCTGGCCACCGACATCGAACATCCGGTACGTGAGCTCGCCAATGATGAAGGTCGTCTCGGTGATACCGGTCGTCTTGACACGCGACCGCAGGACGTCCTGGTCGTTGGGCATGTAGTCGGGGGCGGCGATACGCGCGATGTTATCGAAGTAGCTGTACGATGTCAGCGCCAGTAATAAAACGGTGAGTCGGAATGAACCTACTATCGCGCCGAGTCGTTCAATTGGTACTCCCTTGACCGCTTGAAGCAGCTCTGGACACCGGCATCCCTCCACAGCGCCTCGATCGCATTGCCAACCTCGGGCGGCAGCACGTCGCCCTCGATCTGTGCTGGTTGCATGAAGATGGTCTGCACGTGGTACTCCATCCGCGAGTCTGCCAGCGGCAGCTCCAGGGACTCCATCGCCTCGAGAATGACGCGCATCGACTGGACCGTGTTGCTGAAAATAATCTCCTTGAAGGATTCCCGCTCGTCGCGGGAGTAGCCGCCCTCGTGGATGAGCTTCATTTGCTTCAGGATTGTCGACTTCCCGGATTCACCAGCACCTGTTCCATACTGTCAGTCCTGATTCCAGACTGGGCAAAGCTGTCACCCCCGGGGCGTGGCGGACCAACGATCCCCACGGCGGACAGCATCTGAACGTACCCAGAAGCAACATCTTGATTTCATTGCGCTGTTGCATGCGATCCCTCTTCAGCTGGTTCTCGATCTCCTCGTTCCGGGCCTTGCCCTCCTTCTCCTCCGTGCTCATTCCGCAGCCCATCTTGGCGATTTGTCGAAGGCAAAAACAATAGAAGAGAGTGTGTAGTCGGTCGAATGAGGGTATTAAGAGGGTTCTGCTGATGGAATCCACGCGTTAGTCGGACTGCCTCGTGTTCAAGCGAGATGGTCGCAACCCCTCGAGTTGCAGCAGAGGCTTGGGCAGGGGGCCGTGTCGCCTCCGCGGCCGGCCGCAACAATCGAGACCAGCAACCAAAGTAAACAATGAAGATCCCGGCGTCGCGCCAAACGGCCGGGACGATGTCGATACAGGAACAATGGAAACCGCGAGGGTTCGGATGATCGGAGACGGAATGGGGCGATGGTGGCGTTGGCCAGCTTTGGGGGTGCACTCACTTTTGCTACAGCGAGGTCGTCGGCCGAGACTTTTCAAGGACCTCAATCGAATGCCGCTATTGAGTATGTGAAGCGGAAAGAATGACGAAGAAAACAGCAAGTGGAATGACGTTGGGGTCGGCGACAGAAGTGGTCGCCAAGGCAGTGAAACAGGAAGGTTGGGGCTTCACTGCTTGCTGGTCGCGCGAGGGTGTGAACCGGAGGTTGAGGGAAGAGAGGAGGTGGGAGGGCCGCTTCTGTTAATGTGAGGAAACGCGGAGCCAATGCACGCTGAATTTCGGGGGATGCAGCGACCCTGCACACGCTGGCGAATCATTTTGGAGGGGGGCATGCACGATAAGTGGGGCCAAGATCCCTGGGAGTGGCCAAAGGAGCCCGGATCATGTCCTTTTGAAAAAGAATGCCCCTGTCAACCCTGAGACCACCACCACCGCCTTGCGGCACAATTGAGCACCAAGCCGAAGCCACTCACACCCGCTCTCCGATGCTGTGACGGCTGTGCCGGGCTGCGCTCCATTGGATGCGCCGTGCAGCGTGGACGGCGGATATGTCTTGCAACTGTCGACTGCGCTTGCAGGCCCGGCTTGTACCGAGGAACAGCAGGAAGGGGCCACTTGCGCCGACAGAGACGCCCCGAAAGAGCATGGACTCATTCTGCCCCTGGCAGGACCAGATTTCAGTGGCGCCTTGGCCACTGAGGGGCCACCCTGCCTAACCAAAAGCGTCTCCCGAAGAATGGATTATCGAGCACAGGCTATCGGAAATGTCATGCGTCCAGAGATCGGGAAGATCAGCAGAGGAAAGACCGAACCGATTGCCGTTGGAGTGATATATTGCTGCTGTTGCAGCCCGGTTTCTCTCTGTTGTTCCTGCATCCACTGCAACCGCCCCTGCAACCCCCCGCCTTCTGACGTCTCCAGCTGGCCGTCCCAAACATGGGACGGAACTGCCGGATTCTGCCTTGTGGCCGCCCGTCATTATCGCGCCTCCTACGGCTTCAATCGAAGCCAGACATGGGACGACGTTCTGTTGATCGACGCCTTCAGCATGCGAGCTTAGGTCATCAAAACCTCCATTGACCGAGTCATGAGCATTAGGAGTTGCTGTCTCCTCATGCAGAGCCCAGGAAGTCACCGGTTACAAGCAGGATCAGCAACGCCTGAGCTCCCAGAGCAACGACAGCCAAACACGGCTGTTTCGATTTGGGCGGCTTGTCGATCAACATGGTTTTGTGATAGCCGGGCCCGAGCTTTGGGCTGTAGCAACAAGCCAACTCGCACACCCTCTCTGACATACAGGCCCTCTTCAACGGAATGGCAACCGGCAAGATCTGAGTTCAAGGTAAGCAACTACCTATCTTACCCCTGACTCTGATGATGCCATCCCGATGGATGCCATGGGGTACCTTGGCGGACTCCCAAATTTGAAATTCGGGGCTCGATGGAGCCTGGTGGATCCGCGGCTCCGTCGAACCTTCAAAAACCATACGACGAAATGGCACCGAGTCCGGCCGTAGCCACGCGAGCCACGGACTGCCCGCCTCTTCCCGCCTAAATGCTGGGCGGTGATCCATCAGCAAGCCAAGCAGTGGGAACAACTCTCCTCCCAAGGTCTGGACTGCCCGAGTTGCAAAGAACATCAAGACCAAGGCCTTCCCAAGGCTTTCCCATCCACATCCCTCGGCACCTTCCCGGTTGGCAAGAATGCAACCATCCCGCGCCCCTGGGTTTCATGTTCCATATCTGCCGGTGGCAGTCGTCCAGCCTTCTTTGTGTTCCTGGATCCCCTTCTCGAACCGCGATCCGTGCGCCGTAAGACGGATCCCACGCGTTTATGCGATCTCTAGGGTCTGAGACGTTGCCATAATTAACCACGTTCTTCTCTCACGCGAGGGACTCTTCGGCCAATGGATGCCTGTCTGCAACTGCAAGATGCGGCACCGTTGAGAGACGGTTTGGAGATCTGGCGAGCTGTCCACGTTGGCCTCTGCCGAGTGGCGTCGGCGCGGTCTTTGCAAGATTCTGTTAGCGAACCTTATTCTCCGCTGCCCCTGGTGCCCCGCAAATGAGATCGACAGCGAAGAGCCGATCAAAGCAAACACCGACCGCAGCCACATCTCAGCAGGCGCACAAACTCCCGACTGCTGCTCCGTGGTGAGGTGGAAACGGCATCGAAACTTTTCTTGCAAGAAATGTCTTTTCCCTTTGACCGCCAGATCGAGGCTTTCGCAACCCGGAACCAATGGCAATTTCAGGGCCCGGCAGCGCTAACCTTCAAAACCTTCCCCCCGTTGATGGACTATTGGTGGGTAAGCTTCCTGATCCTTGCTCGAGGGGATGGAGTCTGGTGTGGAGATGGGGACCAGGAACGCACCCCCACCTCCTCCCTGGTTCCTGGCAGCAGCAAAATGATTCGACATCTGCATCCCGCAGCTGGAACCTGGAAAGTCGATGGAGGGTTGCTTTTTGGCTGCACGAAAGGCAAAGGCCCCGCGCCGAGCGCTTCCCCCTCCCCCCTTTTGCCGGCTTCACGGCTCCCGGCCGAGGGCAACTCGGCGTGGCCGTCTGCGCCGCTCTCCTACGGCGCTGCCGACGGCGTCGCAGAGTGCCTTGAGAGCTGCGGCCATTTTTTGCCGCCGCTGCCGTTCTGTATCGGGACTGCTGGCTGTCGCTCGTCCACAACGCGCAAGAGAAGAGCTGAACCGCGCAACTGGTAATTAGCATCCACCATCACCATGTGCCCAGTGTCCGAGCGCCGAACAAGCGACGCTTTGGCTCCCGTCGTCCCAACCAGGGATTGTGGGATTGACGGCACGGGTAGGTATGTAGCACGCACAAGCGGCAAAGGGCCAACCAAAAAAGGCGAACAGCGCCTTGCCCGTTCTGATGCATCGCATCACATCGCATCGTCCCCAGCTGAACCAGCAAAAAAAAAACCGCCAAGCGAGGCGACCCGCCCGCCGTGATGCCGAGCTGGCGGACGGACGGCTCATTTGCTTTCCCAGCTGACCTGCAGGAAATCGAGCAGCACCCCCCCCATCTCCCCACCCAGCTCTGCACTTGGCATACCCGCTAGGATGGAACGGGCAATATTCCAGAAGTTGGGAGCCAGGGGCTGGCCTGGAGAGGAGGGGGGATGGGACGAAAGTGGCACTGGCACTGGCCCGGCACATGGGAGGAGAAGGAGACGAGACGAGACGAGACGGGCAGGGCAGGGTTGGTGTTACGGATGGGGACCGAGAGGTCCGGATGCTTGTCATTAACGTGGTGACTATGGGGCGTTGCTCCTGCCTGTGTGTGTGTGACTGTGGATGGGCTGGATGACTTGTTTGATCCGGTAGAGGGCTTGTGTTGGCGGCTGGCATCATGTCATAATGAATGCTTTGTTGTGGTTTGGGTGGACTATTTCAAGCGTGATCCACGCTAGGGGGTTGAGTCTGAGGTTTCTTTGACGATGGGCTACGACTTTGTGTGTAGAACCCGGAAAAGGCTGTGGAGATGTGTGCTCGGGAGTTGTTGGTGTGCTGACAGACGCCTCTCCTTATGCCCCGAATCGACAGACGCAATCTTAACATACCCATTCTTTACTTTAGAATAAGTCAAAGTGTTGAGAAAACAAAATGGGTTGTGATTCTGGACAATTCTGTTCTGTTATTCTTCTCTCTCCCGTTCTTCTTCTTCATCTTCATCTTCTTGTTTTCCTGCTTCTTCTTCCTAGTCTCCTTTTCTTTTGCTTTTTCCACCCAATGATAACATCTAATTTTGTAAACGGGAAGGGAATACCCGTACAGAGTAGAGGCGCCCCTAACCATTTTTGGTGTACGGTGTTTTCCGGTCAGCGGCGCTTCAGCTGTTCGATGCCAGCTCAAACATTCACCATGTCCACCCACCAATGAGGCTCTTGGCGCAGCTCAGTGGCTGGCCGGGACAGGGGTAGCCAACACATCCCACGGCGATCGCTTGCTGGTGTGTCTCAGTCCCGGGAATCTCAAAACACCAGAGACGTCGCTCCTTTCAAGTTGGCTTGCCCCCTGGCAACAGCCCTTGCACCTTGCTGCTTCTCGCTCCACGATGGCGTCCTCCGCGATTCACATGTCCCAGCTTGGCGGGCGCGGTACGATCTCATGCCCCTGGCTGACCGCCTCCACAATGTGACACTGTCGCGGTCTCTAACACGCCTTTGAACCCCCTCCAGCCTTCAACCACAGCAGCAGTCAGGATGCAGAGGCCGAGTATGACCGGCTACGCGATCTAGCGCGGGCCGAGGGGGACAAGAAGAAATCCTGCTTTGACCGGGTATGGGTGTCCTGCACGGCGTGATTTCGTGTCTCACATGACACACCATTGCTAACTCACCGAGCGCAGGCTCATGAGACGTATGAGCGTGGCGATGGCGCCAGGGCCAAGGAGCTCTCAGACGAAGGCAAGCGCCATCAGAAGAAGCAGGCCGAGTACAACAAGCAGGCCTCCGAGTTCATCTTCCGCGAGAACAACGCCCCCGGCCGCGTCGCCGAGGACACCATCGACCTCCACGGCCAGTTCGTCGAGGAGGCCGAGGACATCCTCGAGGAGCGCATCCGCTACGCCCAGTCCACCGGCCAGTCCCATCTGCACGTCATTGTCGGCAAGGGCAACCACTCGACGGGCCACGTGCAGAAGATCAAGCCGCGGGTCGAGCGCCTGTGCCAGGAGCTGGGGCTCGACTATGCCACCGAGGAGAACGACGGCCGCATCTACGTCAATCTGAAGGGCGACCGTGTCGACGCGCCGCCTCCGCTGCCGCCCCAGCCTTCGGGCTACCAGGGAGGGTATGGTGGTGGTGGTGGAGGTGGTGGCTATCAGCATCACGGTGAGAGTGGTGGCGGATATCAGCAGAGGCCGCCGCAGCAACAGCATCACCAACGCCCACCGCAGCAGCACCACCAGCAACAGCAGCAACAACAACAGCAACCGGAGGATGATATCTTCAACTGCATCAAGGGCTGCTGTCTGGTCATGTAGAAGGGCTCTGCTGGCATCGTCCGTTTGGATGGCGCTGCGCTGAGACGGTGTTGGTAGAGTTGGGTCACTTGGGTTTGTTGGAGAGAAGAGAAGGGAGGTGTTGGCGTGGTTGGTTCTGCGAACACGTGTTGGGCCTGGTCAGACACTTCATCGCGACGTCCGGCCTAACACAAGGGGGAGACCTGAGTTTGATAAAGAAGCCACGGCTGCCTCACCTGTGCTGGTGCCTTCCACAAGTAACGCTCTTTTGTAACAGACTCCCCTGTGTTTGGTTGAATTCGTAGAGCAAGTCCCAAATACGGTAATCTCTAAGCCATCAGCGGCATCACCCTTTACCTTCCTCACATCGTCCCTGGTTGTAAGAACGCAACCGCCGACCTGCCTTCTCGGGGTATAAGCCCCCACACCTTCCCAAACCCCCATCATCATGCGCATCTTTCTGCAATACTCCCACCGATACCGCCCGACGAACCACAAACCCTCACGGCCGTCTCTGCATCGCAAAAGCATCATCTCCCTGCAAGTCACCCCTTCTCACGACGACGGCCATACCACCAAGAACAACAACAATAACCAGCAGCAAACCAACAACCCACCCTTAACCCCCACCACTGCAGAAATAGAAACAAAACCAGAACCAGAACCAAACCCAGAAGCAAAACCAAGACCAGCCACAATGAGAAAACCC
>Ga0247824_10000604_pt1 | contig 18152 bp, 25 predicted proteins | sample 13C_PalmiticAcid_FD_194412 | JGI IMG/M metagenome (GOLD analysis project Ga0247824, IMG submission 194412) | Soil microbial communities from agricultural site in Penn Yan, New York, United States - 13C_PalmiticAcid_Day48 | ecosystem: Environmental > Terrestrial > Soil > Agricultural land... | reverse complement strand
TCTTCGACGACCCCGACCGGGCGGTCAAGGTGGTTGCGCACGAGCACTTTACGACGCTGCGGCTGGGGGAGTCTTGGACGAGGGTTGCGCGGCTACAGGGGCCCTGGCATACACGCCTCCCTGAAGATATAGTTCCGGGCGATGTGTTTCGGTATGCGTTTGATGGTGTTGTGGTGGACTGGTGGGACTGGGGCAATGCCGAGGATCATGCCGAGACGGTGGTCATGCTGCGTTGCTGGGAGTGCGCCGCGGTGACTGACCCCGCTGATAATGGGGGCCGGCCGAAGCTGGTGGTACCTCAATCGGAGCCAGTGGAATTCAAGGTTGAGGGTTCATAAGAGCGGAAATCTGAAAGCCATCTAAGTATATCTCTGTGTTTCTCCAGGCCCTGTTCCACCTCCCAGCAAAGCATCAGTCTCCCCTGGAGGGGTTCGGCCCGTCGGATCTTCACCAGCGGGTGTATCGCCAGCAGGTGTCTCGGGGGGGCTCCGCAATCGCCTATGGCGCATAGCCAGCCCGACCAGAGCTGCCTGGGAAATAGCAAACACACCGTGATCAAAGGGCACAAAACCACCAAAGAGAAACCAGTATATCACGGACACCAACCAGGCCGGAAACCCGGGCCCGGGTTCTTCCCACTTGTACACAAGCCGCCCGAGCCACAAAGGGGCGAGCAGGGCAAAAACGACGGCCTGCATCGCCAACCCCGTCAGGCTGAGTGCACCGTGCCCAGAGCCTCGGGGGCGGGCGGTAATGGCCCGGGCCTGAGCGTATACAGCGAACAAGCCGAGGATGGTCACGATGGGATTGACGCAAGCATAGTGTATGCCGATGAAGAGGTCGAGGGCCCAGTCGTCATATATATGCCTTGGATCGGCAGTCGCGGCGTGAATGAAGATTGGGACGACGGAGATGAACAGGAAGGATAGGTAGATCACGACGACGAGGAAGCGATGGCGGACATCGGGGTCGGAGCGGTAAATGAGGCTGATGGCGAAACTGGACGAGGAGACACCCATTACGGTCAGTTCCTGAATTCCGGTTTTGCTCACATGGAATTTGCACTTACGTGGCAAGCCACAGCACCCAGACCAGCGTGAAGTGCACGAGGTTGATGGTGTCGCCTACATCCGGGGGTTGATGAACAATGGCAGGAGAACGTTCGAACCGGTAGTTGACGACGAGGAAAAACGAAAAGGTAAAGAGCTCGGTCGCGACAATGAGGTTGAGCAGCACATGCCAGAGCGAGAGGCCGGAGCTGTCGCGCCGCGCCCAGAGCCGTCGAAGCTGGGGCCCAAACGACACCAGGGTTGGAACCAGGACGACACTGTGTTTTGGTCGTGTCAGCGAGGGCGGAAGAGGATAGGGACGAGTCAGAACTCATGGCGCAGAGTCACGAACATCCTGAGCCAGTTCGGCACCGACATGTTCCCTTTACTTTTGGGCGGTTCAAGCTTCAGAAATCTACTACGTCGCTAAGTGTTGCGTTCCTTGTGGTCATCTCTGTATGGGCTGGGCGACGGAGAATACGGAAAACAAAGTTTGTGGGCTTTGTGGTGCGAGTCGTGAGCACCCCTGAGGGGTGGGCAATGGATGGTTGCAGTGGTTGTGGAGAAGAAAGTGGGTGGGTTTCAGAAACTGGGAAAAACGCTGAAACTGCCCGCGAAGCGGGCAGCAACCCCATCGTAATCACTAAACCACGTCCATTGGTATGTATCCATCGCTCTATCCTGTACAATATCCTGCAATACGACCACATAGTCTCCCCCTACTCAGCTTCCTGCCCGACCAAACCTCCACGACTGCCACCTCAGGCACTGGACGATCCCAAAGAAGGTCTTTCCGACCGCGCTCATGCACCACATCGGCCTCCTCAACACCCATCCGGCTCCGTTTCGGAGACCCGCCATGATGCGTGCCACGTACGAGTACCATGCTGCTGGCCCTCGGAGACCATCCATGCCATTGTCTTGGCCCGCAACAGCTGGGGTATCGTTTTGCCTGTTGGCCTCGGCTTCTCCATCGCATCTCGGCTTCTTCCCGGACCCCAGAGGGCTTGGAGAGCGCGGCCTCTTGTTGTTGGTAGCGGGCCGGGGAGGGGATGGAGGGGCTACCGGCTGTCGGCTACTGCGGTCCCCAAACCACTCGTGGTCGGCAATCTGGTCGAGGGTTGCCCGCTGCTCCGGGTTCCAACGAAACATCATGTTGAGAAGGCTGAACATCTGGTCAATTTCGGGCTTCTCCATCGTGTGTTGGACCTTCTCCCCGTACTCAAGAGGCGGCCGCTGCCAGTCGTACGGGGGCAGTCGGCCGGGGTCCGATGCGGCTTGGGCGGCCATGGTGTCGGCCTCCTTGTGATCGATGTCCATCAAGCCGAAGTGGTGCATGCGATAATGCAGGTAGTTTCCGGGCCGCCCTTCTTTGTTTCTGCTCTGCTCGACGCTCGCCTGCTCTTCTGTGTTGACCGTCGCAAAGACCGACTCGTCCTCCCAGCTGCCATCGTCGCGCGTCTTTCCATTTTCATCCTGGCAGTTGACGAAGACGCCCTTCCACTCCCTCCACACGGTCCGGAGTGGGTTGGGGATGGGCCCCATGATGCATTCCATCTTTCTGAGTCCCGCGAGGAAATCGTCGTACTCTTCATCCGCGAAAGGCGCAAAACCGCACCGCAACTTGGCGATGGTGACACCCAGAGCCCAGATATCCGTGTGGAAGCCCAGGAGGTTGCCTTGCTCAAAGACTTCTTCTGGCGCGGCATAAGGCAACGGGATGCCGGTGCCTTTGTGAATTGGATGCTCCATGTTGCGGTACGAAACGCCAAAGTCGATGACGGCAATATCAGAAGAACAGGCTCCCACACCGTAGACAATGTCGGCGCGCTCGAAGAGATGGGCGGGGACACCAGGTTCGAGGTCACCTTTACCATCGCCGACCCGCTCAACACGAACGAGTCTTGGTTTGCCCAGCAGCTTCATCATCGCATCCTCGTCCCACTCATCAACGCCGTCTGCAAGCCGGAAGAGGATGTTGTCGGTGCGAAAGTCGCCATGGCAGAGACCTCGCGAATGAATGAAGCGCATTGCCTCAATAAGCCGAAAGCAGATGTCCTTGATGAGCTCCGGGATATGGCCGTAGTACTTGTAGACGTGTGTGAGCTTGGGGCCGAGAAGGGGGAGCACAAAGCACAGGTGGCGACCGTTTGGCCCGTCAAGCCAGAAGGTTTCGAGAGCCAGCTGGATGTGGTTTGCCACGAGGACCCCCGGATCCAGGCCAGCAAAGAGTTCGAGGGCCTTGAGGTCGGGGCACTCGGGGTTTGATGCGTCTGCGGCTATGATCTTGACCGCGCGCCACTTCTTGGAGATGGTGTCGTGGCACAGCCAAACCGTCGCATATCCGCCAAAGCCAAGTTTGTGGACCACGCGGAAACGACCGCCGTCGCCCAGCGCGTCGCCGAGAGCCACAGGGTGGTAACCGCCTGGCACGTAGCCGTAAATGTTCTCGACCTCGTTGGGGTCCGCGTCGTCCTCGATTCTGAACTCGAACTTACGGGCTTCCTCCTGCGATTGCGAGTGGGTTGTCCGATCGGTCATGGTGTTGGCGTCATGCATGGCGCTGTCGGGAATATCTTTGACTGTGTCGCTGCCCATGTTGCGAACGAAGAGGTCGGTCGGATTGTCCACGAGTCGATCAATCGGGGTTTCCTTCTTGGGGTTTTGTAAGCGCAGGTCCAAGCCCAATTGCGCGAGTGGGTGGCAGCGGAAGAGGTCAGTCGGAAGGAACGGAGCCACGGGAAATTCACTTTCAGGTGTTCCAGGTCCGGGCGGCAAGAAGTAAAACAATACCTGGCAGTTTTGGTGTCCTCTGGGGGCAAAAGCCTGTTATTCACCGTTACCGTTTGCTCGTGGTTCTTCCCGGTTGGTTCTTGTGGTTGGACACTGAAAGGCTGGAGGCAACCTGGAAGGTCCTGGACCGGTGCCTTGAGCGAGTTGCATTCCAGGCGGAAATCAACCGGGCAGTGTCAAGTGCGATGCAAACTGACTATGTCCTTTGTCAATGTTGAAAAGTATGGAAGGTCCAAGTTGGGTTCCTTCCTTTGGTCAAGGTGGTCAACCGAACAAAGGCAGGCTCGAAAGGTGGAGGCTGCGTGGACAAAGAAGGTAGGCACGCTGCCTTGATTCCCGCCAGCAAACTTCTCCCAATCATTGTTAGACAAAACAAAACTTGGAGGTCATTTCAACGTGGGAGCCTTGGGGCAACAAAGCACCGCCAGATTCCCATGAAGTGTTACGGTCTCACATCACAACCCGGCCACGTCGCCGATTGTTTGCTCCAACTGACACGAGCATTCCACAACTCAGCAGGGCGGCGTCTTACCATGAATGACAAAACAAACATTTGCGTGGGTGACGTGTGCGAGCACCCAAAGCCATCGGAACCAATGTTGCCTGAGCAGCCTTTGGGTAAACAGGTGTTTTCCTCAAAAATTCAGGTCGTTTAGGCGTGCTTTTTGGCATCGTGCGTTCTTCCAAGGAGTGCTCTGACCGTCCGCCCAAAATCAGTTCTTTCCTTTCAGAGAATCGTCATCCCGGGCTGACGTTGAAGAAGTTTCCACAAGAGAGAACAAGCAACAGACTGCTGCTCTCTTGAACCTGAAACGCCGCCGCCATTATGAACCACCTGCTTGTGGTGCTCGCACCTTGAGACTGCCCATCAAGACGTCCATTCACCCAAAACAATGATGAAAGGAGTCAACCTAAGACAGGCAGGGTTTCCTCCAAGTCTATTCTTTGTCCAGTTCATGCTTGTTGTGAACTGATTCTCCGTCAGACAACCACGACAAGAGACTCGTGCCACACAATGGCCCCGACTTTGACTCTTCAATGATTGTTTGACGGAATTTGAAGCCGCCTCTGCGCCATTGTCAGTTTCGTCAGGGTCGCAGATGTGATATCTGGGCGTCACACGGCAACTTGTTCTGCAGAATATATTCTCTCTGCCTTGCGAGCAGCAATGATGGAAGGCCCGCATCTTCATCACACCTCTCGACCAAGAGTCAGCAGCTCCCTGCCATCTCCAGAAGCCAAGTACAGTTTCCTGTCGCTTGCCACTCCTCCTCTGGCTCTCACGGCGCCGAACCTTGTTTCTTGGTCTCATTCGCAACGGCGTTCCTCAACCCTCTGCCCGACAAAACAAACCAGTTTGCTCAGTGATTTTTGTCAACAACACAATGTCCAGCCGAAGGGGTTGGGGCTCAGGCCAGACCGGCCGCAACAACAGCACCCGCGGCAACCCCTGGGGTACGCAGTTTACGCGAACCAGCCGCGGGTGTTCCTCAACTCCGGCGACGTCCAGCTCTCGAAATCCAAGCACCCCGTTCGCTCCCTGGATGGAGCTCGCCGGCCCCGGGACGGATCCTTTGAGACGCTCGGGAAACTTGAGACAGGCAAAACGCGACGTTCACTTCCTCGAAGGCAGCGGCACTCTGGATGACCCCAGCGTCGGTTGGTTGTTCGACTGGCGAACCCTGGACAGATTCAACAGCAATATGCGGAGCGACCACGTCGACATTGCCAGAAAGGTCGCCAAAGCCAACGGCTTCAGGTGTATACTCATTCGCAAGGAGTCGCATAACGTGCAGTGCACGTACACTGCCATCGGGACACGCAACATCATCACGGGTCCCGACGGTCGCTCTCACTGCGAGGTCATTCCCGCCGACAGCCACATTACCGTCTTCATGGGGCCCGACCTCAGGACGGCCAGGGTCGGCGGGCATATCTATGTCATCCAGCTGACAAGCCCAGAGACTGGCGAGACCACGTTGCGGCAGGTCGACGACCCAGAGACGCAGCGCGTCATCGTCAACCCAGGATGTACACGAGCTGCCGAGGAGTTCTGGCTCACATCAGGCACCTGGTGCACCAACAGGAATTAAGAACGACGAGCTGTTTGCTAACTAACATCAACCTCCTACGGGACTCGTTTCCATGGCTCGATCTCCCTTTGGCAGGAGAATTTCCACCCTCTTCAGCGTCATGAAGTTACCTCTTTTTAGTGTTGTCATTTACTCCCCTTTTGGCGTTGTTATGTGCCATCTTTCATAAACACCATGGAATTGCGACCAACGTAAATATTTCTCTGTCTTGATCCATCTCGATAGACTTACTCCGGGGCCCAGTCCCCCTTTTTCGTTGCAGAATATACGAATATACAAGGGAGGTCGGCAAGCTGGATGCCCGAGTCAGATGTCTCGCAATGACGAGATAGCGTGGATGGCCTTGTGGTCTGTGGAGCCTTGGTGTTTTGATTCGTCTTTGCCCTCTCCCCGACGAGGTTCCTGAGGAGTTTGCTTCTCAATCCTTTCGTCTCCCAGCCGAGATTCGCTCCAGACCTACGTTCACCTCCTCAAACTACGCGTGCTTGTTTTCCCACAAGTCAACGGCTTCACTGAAGAGAACAAGACCCGGAGCGGATTCCCCAAGGGCCCGGCCTGGTTAGTGCCATGGTCAACGCCAACAAGAAGCTCTCAGGCCAGGTGGCGCACTATATCTACCATAACAACACTTTCTGTCTGACACTAGCTCACCATCGAGACTGGAGAAGTTGGACCGGTCACAAAAACTCAAGCGAGCTGAAGGACGCCATTCCCATGGGCAACGGCAAAGTCAAGGACCAAGGTTACCGCTGAGCAACTGTCCGCAATGACTGCCACCCTATGGAAGCGAGCTCACGAGAACCTTTGCCAACTTATCGTACACGGCACGCGGGCAGCCTTGACGGCGCCGTATTGTTCACCAGTTGCTGGATTTCTAAGTATCCCCCGGCCGGCTCGGACCTCTCGAGTCCCTGCCTCACCGTCCATGACCGACTACAAGGCCTCGTCACCGGGCCACTCGATACTGAAGCACAGATTTACCGGTAGCATTACCCTCAACCACTCAATTCCTTCTGTTTATGGGATCGATAAGGACCTGTCCCAAAGAAAGAAGCATGCGGGGAGCAAGGGGAAGGAGTGAAGACCGTCCCACACACGAGCCAGTCTTGGACAGAGGGTATTGTACCTATGGAATTCACCATTCATGGATGGCGAGGACGGGAGGTTACTACTGGCCGAGGAGTCGTTGCGTGTAATGTTATTGATAGGCGATGGCATTACCTCAAGTGTTCTTCGGCTGGTTTGACTCGCATCTGATCAACAGTATTGGTCGTCGTACGATCAGCTGCCGCCGCAGTTCCTGCATACGACCAGATGATGGTTTAACAGGAAACCAGGCATTATTAGTGTGGGCACCATGTACTCCTCATGAGGATCAAGTGCCCCAAGACGGGGCTGCATGGCTGTCTAGCAGATGGGCGACCCCGAGAGACAACGTAAGGTTCCGCAGCAGGGGCAACAAGTAGTTGCAGAGGAGGATGGGTTGACCAGGACGCCTGAGTACTTAACGTTATCTTAATCAACCAAAAACACCACTGGACTTGCCCTCTCATTTGGAAAGCCGGGCCTACTGCCAGCGGTAGCGCTTCGTATTTTCCGTTTGCTCAGTTGTTCTACTTGTCTCGTTGTCGTCTTGCTTGTTCATGCCTCGTTCTCATACTCATCACTGGGCATCTACCCCTGCATTCTCCAGGTGTCCGGTTTTGCTCAGGCCAGAGCGGAAGAAGTTGACGACCCCTGACTCTGGGACTGCCGCCCGTGAACCCCGTTGGTTTGCTATCCCAGGCCACATCTGAGCCAGTCCAGATTCGGGCATTATCGTGCATCAGGCAGCGGCAAGGACGACGATGAGCCTGAGCGAGTCTGAGCCAGAGTGTGTTCTGTCACCCCTGTGTTGGACGAGAACAGCTCTCTTAGAAAGCTCTCAAATTTCCAAGAGCTTACGGACATGGATATGATCACGAACTATCGACTGATGGTGAAGGAGTGCATGCATGGTGGGGGTCAAGTTGTGTACTTGGCTGGGCAAGGAGAGCAAGTTCAGGGTTTAAGAAGGAAGGTGAGGCAATATTGAGTCGGTCTGCTACGCTGCATTCTCGGCTTGGGTCGGAAGGATGCAGAGCAGGGCCATGGGAAATGGCCAAGATTGTGGCCAGACGCAAGGATTTTGCTTGGTGTGCGCATGGGGTTCAACAGGCACACCATGATTGCAATCACGGACCTACATCCGGGAGTCCTTGGCAGTATGTGATCGAGTGGGAGCCGTGAAAGAGCTGCTCAACTCGCTGGCCTCCATCGCGAGCGAAGAACGGGCGAGTGGGGGACGCTCTCCCGATGCATCTCGAGCATCTGCAACCCCTGGTCAAGTGAAAAGAACAAGAGAGGCACAGCACATCCCTCGAATCACCCGGCTTCCCCCTTTCCACCCTTCCGGGACACTGGACACGCCCAAACCCCCTTTCCCAGCTCCCCGGGTCAGGAACACAAAGAAGTGGAAAAGCAAGTGCCGTGTGAGCCGCTCCCTTGCATCACATCACACAACGTGTGGATTCAGAACCAGACAACACATGAGACATCATGACCCAGCCCCAGCCACGCCGCCACCGACGCGCACATGCACAAATGCGTGCTGTGCCTCGGAGGGTTCTGGGTCTGGTGCGACGGTACCCCACCGCACCCTGATTTTGACGGCGGCTGGTTCCTTCTTACCTAAGAACTGAGACATCAAAACCCAATTTTGATTTTCAATAACGTGATGGGGGACCCTTCGGACCTTGAGGGAACGGTGGGAGTTTCAATACTCCGAGCTCTGATGACACGTGAAGCTGGTGGTGGTGCTGCCTGGCAGCTGGACCGGGGCCCTGGCGGTCAAGGAAGGAGGACAGGACAGGAGTGTTCTCGGGGGAAGGGAAAGTGCTTTTTGTGACGTGATGGGCTGATGACCGTTTCAATAAATTTCTTCGTCACGAAGTTTTGCCGGGAGATGGCTTTCCAGTCACCAGGGTGATGGGATTCCTGGAATTCGACCGTGTTCACTTTATTCAGCTTGGTCTGCTCAGCTCGGGAATCGGCAGTGAGACGAGAGTGGGTGGCTGCTGGTTGGCTTGCTTGGTGCGTGCCTCTCATGCAGTCCAGGAGCGAAGTGGTCGAGGTGGCGCCGAGAGTTGGTCCCCCGCCAAGCTGAGGTGAATCAAGGGCTTGCTGCGAGCAAGGGTTGTGAGGTGTGATTCCCGAGTCCAGCGAACCCTGGAAGCCAGTGTTCTCACTGCATCTCAGCTGAGTGTCTGTGTGCAAAGTCAGAGACCCATTATCAGAGGTGGAAAAAGGTCCAGGCTTGGCAGGCTCGTTGTCTCTGTGGGGTTCTGCTCGGAGATTGGTCCGGAAGGTCGAGGGGTTGAATCCCGGGGTGGAGCTTTGGGTTTGTCTGCCGCACCGTGTTCTGCGCTAACAGCCAACACTTGGGGCTAGCCACGACTGGGTCTTTGTCTCGATCTCAAGCCACAGGGGTTCCCTGGCACGATCGAGGATCGAAAGGGGTCGACGGGTGATCCGATAAGCCAACGTTAGCACAGACGGTGGGGGAAAGCCGAACCACCGTCTCCGCCGAACCAGAGAGACAGGGATGCGAGGGAACTTCTCGAAACAATGCACAACCTGGAGAATCCGGTCGCGTACCACAATGCAATGCTGGTTGCAGTGGGGGAGGAGATGGCATTTTTTGTCGGCAGATGTGCGACTCGGCTCTTTCTTTTTCTTTTTGGGTTGACGTGGCGTGGTCCGACAATCGGACTGGAAATGCACGAGTTGTGTCATTGTTTCTCATGTTTGCTCGCCGGAGGGTTTTTCCAAGAAATGGCCCCGTTAAATTCCCCGGCATGGCCCGCGCAAGAAAAGCCACAGCGGAATCTGATCGAAATCTTGAGATTTGCCCTGGGGAGAGCTGATCGACAAAAGAGGCGGCGAAGCTAACGGGCCGGCGCCGGGAGACTGCCCAATGAGCGGACCGAATTGGGCTCCGAGAGGGTGTGATGGCCTGAAATTGGGCTGCCTGAGGCGGGAGCCAAACCCTAGCGAGCGGTTGTTCTTGCCCTCCATGGTCCGTTTTTTGGCATTAACAGTGCGGAATTTGTCCATCGACAAACCCTCGCGACCGCCTCGCTTTTCAGTGCACCTTGTATTCGCGCAGTGCCGGTCTCGTATCGACCCCCGCGAATTCCCCATCCCTTTGCGCCTCAGTGGGGGTAAGAACCAAGCGACCATACATTGCGAAACGCAGTTGGTTGTTAGCGCTGCGAATCTGCCGCAAGCACTGCTGCAAAAGGCTGGCAGCTTTTGGGGAGACCCGCCTGCCAAGAAGCCGTCGCATGAGCTGCTGAGGCTGCCAGATTTTGCTGCATTGGATACGCGAGGTTTGGTGACATCAAACTGAACCAACGGACCATGGTTCGGGATTCGCCGGCCCCGGAATGGCACTGTCTTTTGTCGCCAGGTCGCCTCACCTGGTCGGCCCCACGCAACAACGGCCGCTTTGGCTGGGCAGTATGGTAGGATTCACCGCAAGCATCCTTCGCCAGCGTTTCGCCAATCCACACAGCCACCATAAGAGGAAAGGAGATGCCAGGGCAGGCCATGTTTCACTGCATCCCGCCGTAAGCCGTCGCTGAGTCCCCCGCCGTCCAATACGAATCCACCGCTCAGAAACATGGGCTCTCTAGCCCCCCAGGCACAGAAGCCAATCCTCATCATCGGCGCCGGCGTCAGCGGCCTGCTGCTGGCCCAGTACCTGCGCAAGACCGGCAGCCAAGTGCCCGTCCAAATCTTCGAGCGGGATGCCGACCTGACAACCCGGGGGCTCGGCTGGGGCCTGACCCTGCATTGGTCACTGCCGGCTCTGCGGTCCCTCCTGCCCGAGGACCTGGTTGCCCGCCTGCCGGAAGCCTACGTCGACCGCGCTGCCGTCGACGAGGGCCGGCCGTCCACCTTTCCGTTCTATGACCTGAGCACGGGCGAGCTCAAGGCCAAGACGCCGACCGCGTCCGAGTCGACGCGGATTAGAGTCACGCGCGACCGGTTGAGGCGGCTGCTGTCGACCGGGTTAGATATCCAGGCATGTGACATTTATTGTTGCTGTTGTTGTTGCTGTTGTTATTGCTGTTGTGCTGTATGAGAGCCCGTCCGCTGACCTCGGTCATATTGTGCTGTATACAGTGGAGTAAAGCAGTCAACAACGTTGAGACGGCAGAAGACGGGACTGTCACAGTCAGCTTCGATGATGGCTCTTCCTACGAGGGCAGTTTCGTGGCGGCCTGTGACGGCGGCAGCTCTCGCATCCGGACCCTTTTGTTCCCAGGCCATGAAAAGTACCACATCCCCGTGAGGTTGATGGGCGTCAAGCTCGACTGCAGCCCAGACGAGATCGAGCCGTTGAGAAATCTCGACCCCTTTTTCCTCCAGGGCGCGGCCTCTCAAAACGACTCCTTTGTTTACTTCAGTGGTGAGCCCCTTCTCCGTCCCCCACCACTCGTGGATGACACTCCAAATTGACAGCCCCCAGTCCTCGACGCCCCGGGCAACACCCCGGAAGGCAACGGCGGCAAGTACTCATGTCAGATGGTCGTCTCGTGGCCGATCCGCGACGGCTTCTTCGACCAGACCTCGCCCATCGTCTTCCCAGAAACCAGCTCAGGCGGGATCGAGCTGATCAAGAAGTTCGCCGACACCTGGGCTGAGCCCTTCCGGACGCTCGCGCACGGCATCCCGAGCGACACCGACGTCAAGTTCCTCGAGCTGTACGACTGGCCGCCGCCCAAGGGCCTGCGCACCACGGGCCACGTGGCCCTGGTGGGGGACGCGCTGCACCCGATGGCCATGTGTAAGTCGTCCCATCCGGTCACAAGCAAGCGAAAAGAACCAAGACATGTCTGACATGCCAATCTACACCAGACCGCGGCGAGGGTGCCAACCACGCCATCGTCGACGTCCTCGACCTGGCCGAGCTCGTCATGCCACACTTCCTGCCAGGGGGGCAAGACTCGGCGAACCCCACCGCGGCGGGCCTCCGCGCGGCCCTGGACCGTTACGAGGACAGGGTCGTGGGCCGGACGCGCCCCGCCGTCTTGGCCTCGCGACAGGCCAGCCTCGACGCGCACCAGTGGTCCAGGATCAACGACAAGAGCCCGTTGCTGAGCCGGCGGGCGATGACCTTGGCGTTTGACGAGAGCGATATGAGCGCCGTCTAGTTAGGGTTGAAGCTCCGGCACTTTGGTGGAGGATTGAGTGGAAAACAAAGGGGCCGCATCCACAGCGGAATGTCGGGAAGTGGGGGCCGGGGTGGCGAAGGGCCGGGGCAGGGGTCGAGGTTAATGGCTTTTAACAAAAGGGAATCTTACTCGATGGGGAAAGGTGCTCGAAGGATTGCTAGGCGATCATCTCCGCCTGCCCGCTTGGCCCGCTTTTGTGAGCTTGTTTTCACCTGCAGAAATCTGGAAACGTAAAAGACAAACGTGAGCTCAACAAGTCAAACAATGAATGAATGTGGACAATTGAATTGGTCATTGTCTCTCGTCATGTTGCAAGTCGTCGCAAGTATCGCACAATGGTAGCTCATGTATATATACAATTTTTGGTGTCCGGTCCCGATAAGAAATGAAATTCGCAATCCTGCCCTTGTCCGAGTCCCTTGCGCCGCGCCTGCTCTGTCGCCATGTGATGGTATCTAAGTGATGTGCAATTGGAATGAGATTGTTAAGTGCCGCCCCGCACTCGGGTGGTTGTGGTGGGTGCGGTGTCTCAGTCGACCCGCACGCTGTACGTGACCGACTTGACGATGGTGTTGTCCGGGCTCGTCCGGAGGATGTTCTCCTCGCTGCCCGTGCTCTGCCCCTGCGCCGTGACGAAGGTGCCCTTGCGCTGGCTCGAGATGCTGCTCAGCTTGTACGCGTCGCTCGACTTGCCGATCTTGCGGGCCCCGCTGCCGTAGTTGTTGCCGCTGCCCGAGTATTTGCTCGTGTACTCTTTCGCCTTGCGGAGGAAGATGGGCGCCAGGAATGGAAGGGACGAGACCACGTTCTGGAGGGAGGGGGAAGTGGGTTAGACATTGTGGCCAGCTGAGAGCGGGGTCTGAGACACGGCTGGAAACTTACCCCGACATTGAACTCGATCACACCCCACAGGATCAGCATGGTCGAGTTTCCGTCGCCGTATTGGATCCTGTTGATCTGGAGATACCGGAAGACGGAGCAGAGCGTCGTGAAGAGGCCCAGAAGGAAGATGACGATGAGCCCGACCTTCTTGCCGGTGTTGACCTTGAGCTGGAGGAGCACGGGAATCGGGATGACGGCGACCACGACATCGGAAACAATGGTGACAATGGCATATGCCGTGAACGAGGGGCCGGCAGCAAGACACGTGCCGGGGGTTGCGGGGTCCCATGACTTGTGAACCTGTTTGTTGTCGTACAGCATCAGCAGCCGAACACACCACGTGTGGTCGGACTCCGACTTACCGGACTACACGCCAGAATCAGGGTCAGCGAGCACCCCAGGTGTCCGGCGACGATGGCGGCCATGGCAATCCAAACCACGCGGCGGTACACGGTGTGGCTCGTCCCCTTGAAGAGCCGCAGGTAGCTGATCAAAAGGGCAACCTTGAAGAAGCTGATGCCCATCTGGTAGATTGGTCGGCCGGCGTAGTTGGAGCGCGTGTAGGGAATGAGATTCTCCTTTGGGCGCAGCAGGAGGGGCAGCCCGAGGCCATACTTGGTTTCTGGAGAGCGACAAACATGTTAGGAACGGAGTCGATCTTGGGTGGTGAAAAGAAGAATGCACGTACGGACGATGCAGAGAATCGAGTAGATCAGGGCAAACACCATCGACAAGATCGACATCCAGTCGTCCGCCGCCAACCCATGGTTCTTGTTCCTAATCCATACCCGGGCGCACACAATGACCATGGAAAATGCGGAGAGAACGGTGCAGATTGTGACGATGGTCCTCCATTCCGATATCGCGTCGACCTCGGCCGTTGCGTTGTCGACCCAAACCATTTTGAAGAAATCGGGTGCGGTGGGTGCGGTGGGTGCGGTTTTCCGTGTGTATGGTGGTTGATGGGGATCGATCGGTAACCCTCGTGGATGACGGACCCGCGGTGCTGGGCTCGACTGGGGAAGGATGGCGGGAGGGGGAGGGACTGGGGAAAAAGGAAAACAAGAACTGATCGGCAAGCACAGCTGCTGGAATAAGGATAGTAATGGAGGAGAGGGTCGGCGGGAGATCAACACACAGCTGTCAACTCATCCGGATCTTCGATCCATTATGTCTAAATTTCGAGGACCCGGTCCGAATCCCCTCCTCAGCCGGTGCTCAACGGCCGGGTACTTCCACCCAGCGAACCAGCAAACCAAACCAATGGGCCGTCGCGTCATCCCACCGCAAGGGGGTGCCGAAGGTGTGATGAGACATCCATGGCTGAAGGCCACTCCATGGGAACCCTGATAACACCGAGAATGCGACAAGAGAAAAACGGAAAACCTTCTCAGCATGGTTCCATCGGCCCCGTCTCTCCCCTGGGTCCTGGCTGCATCCTGCGTGCCGAAGCGAGGGAAGCCAATCGAAGGAGAGACACCATCTGCCCCTCGAAGGGGGAATTGCCCCAGAGTTGTCAAGTGGCTGCATTGAAAACCCCATGTTATGATTGCAGCCTGTTGTGCTGTCCTGCGCAGATTGCCGTACTGTGTGTTCGGCAAACTGGGTTTCCAACCATGGGAAGTTTGTGGGTCGTCGGCGTTTTCTGCCCGAGAGGGAAACTCCTCGATGGCGGTGATTGGTGTCGAGGGAAGCGACATCGCGGTCGCTTCCAGGTTCCTGCAATATCAGTCGCTGCGCCGTCTCGGCACAGAAGGTGCAGACGGGGATGCCTTCCGCCCAGGGAGCGAACCAGACTTTGGCTTCCTGCCCGCAGTGGGGGGCAATGAAGCAAGGGCAGACGAGGCCGGGCAAGAACGGGCAAGAACGGCAGCCAAGAATAGGCAGGGGTGTGGGGTTGCATCCAAAACCCTGGCCCTCGCCTTCGACGCCCTTGCTGCATTTTGCAAAAGCCACCCAGCCGGGGCTCCAGACCCTGGATGCCGGCCGTGATTTGTGAATTTGGGTGCGGGCATTTCCAGATTTGTCCCATCTATCGAATCAGTTGCATCGCAGGGTTCTTGTAAGTTGCAGACTTGAGAAAGTGCCCCCTTTGAGGGGGCCCCTGGGTGACCGTCAACATGGGCAAGAACCAACAGCATCTGCGTCTCGGCACGGCTTCTCCTTCCTCCATAAACTCGCCTGCGTCCTGCATCGACCCACGTTTCATCACTTTATGTGGTTGATCTTCTCCTTCCCTTCTGATTTCTCTCCCGATTTTCCCGCGTGTTCCCTTCGGCACTGCAACCCCGTGGCACCTGGCTGCTCTGCCGATCCCCAGCACTCTCGGGTCCCTCCGTCTTTTGTCTGACCGAGATCCCTTCCTGCTGTGTCCTTCAGCCTCCCGTCCTCACCTTCCCTCCCGTCCCTCTGCTTTATTGCAGTGACTGCCGCTTTCCCTCCCGCGAGGTCATTGCGCTGCTCTCGGACGCCGGCCGTTGTTTACCTGCCCAGCATGTCGACCTCGGATAAGAACAGCACCAAGGAGGACCGCATCGCGGTCGACGAGACGACGCCGGACGGGGCTTCGGGCGGTCTAGACACCGCCTGGAACTTCCTGGACCAGCACCGGGATGCCGACACGAGTGAGCCAATCGACATCAGGGCCTTGCGCCGCAAGATCGACTGGCACATCGTGCCCTTGATGTTCTTGTGTTACACGCTGCAGTTCCTCGACAAGGTCATCCTGAACGTGAGAGGCTGCTCCCCCCACCGACACCCCACGACTGGCGGCTAATTTGTGAATGCACAGTATGCGAATGTGATGGGCCTTCAGAAGGACTTGGGCATGCAGGGCAATGACTTCTCCAATGTGGCCACCTTCCTCTTCGTTGGTCTGCTGTGCTTCGAGGTCCCCAACAGTAAGAGCATCACCCCGTCAGCCCGCTGGCGATGTGAGACCCAACGCTGACCCCGGATGCTCCAGTCTACTTCCTCCAAAAGGTTCCTGCCGCCAAGTGGCTCGGCCTCAATGTCATCCTCTGGGGTACTGCCACCGCTTGCGGTGCTGCTGCCACCAACTACCAGACGCTCCTCGTCTCCCGCATCTTCCTCGGCATCTTCGAGGCCACCATTGCCCCGTCGCTGATGCTGATCAGCAGCCAGTGGTATACCAAGTCTGAGCAGGCACCTCGCTTCTCGTTCTGGTACACTGGCCTCGGTATCGGTCAGATCGTCGGCGGCCTGGTCTCGTTCGGCTTCCAGCACATGGGCCCCGATGCCAAGCTGGCGGGATGGCGCACCATGTTTGTCGTCTTGGGCGTGGTCACTGTTCTTGTCGGCTCCTGTGTCGTGATCTTCCTCCCAGATACCCCTATGAAGGCGTCGTGGCTGTCGGACAACGAGAAGGTGGCCCTGCTCAAGCACGTCAGCGTCAACCAGACCGGCATTGAGAACCGCAAGTTCCGCGCCAAGGAGATTGTCGAGGCTCTGATGGACCCTCAACTGTATCTTTTGCTCTTGTCGGTCATCCTGGTGAGTAGTCGACGGCCCTCTTGAATGGGTTGAAGTGGGCGTGCTGACCATCTTCCACAGCTGTCCGTCTCTAGCGGTGTTGTCACGACCTATTCGGCCACTCTCATCCGCAATCTCAAGTATGACTCGAAGCAGTCCGCTCTGATGAACACGCCCTCGGGTGCTGTCAGCATCTTCTTCACACTCTTTGTCGGGTTTGGTATCCGCCTGCAGTCGCACCGCTGGGCTTTCATCATTGCCTGCATCATCCCTGCGTGAGTACATCCTCCAACATGAGTCTAGAGTCAAACACTAACACATGTACAAGTATCATTGGCGGTGCTCTGATGTCCTTCCTTCCCACCACCAACAGGGCGGGCTGCTTGGCGGGCATCTACCTCACCAACGCTGTCGTTGCCCCTCTCGCCGTGTTCTACAACGTGAGCTCAACCCACTCTCTGTGCCCGTATTCACCGCTAACCCGACTCTCAGTGGACGGTGGCCAACATTGGAGGTGGCACTAAGCGTGCCTTCGCTGCCGCCATCATCAGCGGCTCCTTCTCCATCGGCAACATCATTGGGCCCCAGACGTTCCAGGCCCGGGACGCGCCCGACTACCGCCCGGCCAAGCTCGCTGTCATGGGCACCCAGGCTGGCTGTGCCTTCACCACCTTCCTTCTGTTCCTGTACTATGTCTGGCAGAACAAGAAGCGCACGTCTGATCGCGAGACGGAGGATGCGTTCATGACGCCTGAGGTCTGGGCCAACATGACGGACAAGGAGAACAAGAACTTCCGCTACGCCTACTAAGTGGCGGGCAGCAACCTGGTTGGATGTTTGAAAATGTATTCACGTTCTGTTTCAGATATGGCGTCCCAGTTGCCATGAACCAGAGTGCAATTTCTCTGCAATTTTTCTAGATCGGACATAGCATCAATTGTAATGACCAAGTTGACAGGGATTTGTTTGTGTCTGAGACAATGCAAAGAACCGCGAAAGAAGAATGGACGAACAATGCGAAACGGGTCGAGACTTGAAACAACTGTCAGAAACGGACGGGAAGGTCTCGCATCACGAACCCTGTCCCCGGTTCGGCTCTTCCGAACATCGTTCCGCGATCATGCTGGATCTGAGACCAGTTTAAGAGGCGCACTAAGAATCCACAGTGCATGAGGACTGGGACGAGAGCACGTTGAAACAGCCAGGGTCTCCTTTGTTTCTGGTGTTGACCAACTGGAGATGCTTGCCTGAATCGGCGAAGTTTGCGAAGGCCGCTTGTCCCCCAAAGTCAAGTGCCATCCGTGGACAAACAACCTAAGGAAAATCAAAACACCCTCTCCGTTCTGCAACGTTTCACGTACGTCTGCATCTCTTTGTCGTGTTGCTTTTTTCTTCTTCTTTTTGAGGGGTCGGAACTTGAAGATTCGGTACCTGAATGCGGGATCTGGTCAGGTGTGTTTCTGTCCGGTCCTCAGCCCACCGCCCCGGTTCAATCCAGGGCGGGCGCAACCCTGTAATTCCGGGTCGAATATCTGGGTATGCATCTGCATCTGCAATGCAGATGCAGATGCATACCCAGATAT
>Ga0247824_10000603_pt1 | contig 18161 bp, 6 predicted proteins | sample 13C_PalmiticAcid_FD_194412 | JGI IMG/M metagenome (GOLD analysis project Ga0247824, IMG submission 194412) | Soil microbial communities from agricultural site in Penn Yan, New York, United States - 13C_PalmiticAcid_Day48 | ecosystem: Environmental > Terrestrial > Soil > Agricultural land... | reverse complement strand
GCACCACGCAGAACCTGCGCATTGATGACCTGATCCCGCCGGGCATGCGCCTGGATACCACCTTCAACAACCAGGGCTACCTGCTGATTACCACCGCCGGTGGCGTACTGGCGCAAAATTTCGGCGGTACGATTACGGTCGGCAGCCTGAGCGCACCCTCCGGCACCCTCGGGGCCGATGGTGTCGATGCGCGGTTTGTCTTCACCGTCGCCAGCACCACCGGTGACAACAACACCGGCAACAACAGCTTCGTGATTCGCCTGCGCCTGGTGGCCAGCAACGTCGCCAGCAACCAGACCAGCGCCGTGCGCCTTAATGACGCCACGCTAAGCTACAGCGACCCTGACGGTGACACCCCCAACGGCAGCACGCCGATCAACCGCGACGTAGCCGTGACCGGCAGCAAGCCCAGCGTGACCATCCAGGAACCGACCCTGCAGCTGGATCAGCAGCTAATCACCCCACCGGGACTGGGCTTTGACCTGGGTGACCCGGTCGACTACAGCATCACCATCAGCAACGGCTCGGCCGGCACCGACTACGATGCCTTCGACATTGCCTTCAACAGCGTGCTGCCGAGCGAACTGGACCAGTTGACCCTGGTCAGCGTGATCTACACGGTCAATGGCGTCAGCACCGATATCACCGGCAGCTTCAGCCTTGACCCCAACGGCCGCACCCTGGTCAACACCGGCCAAAGGCGGCACCGTGGTCATACGGGTTTCCGGCGTGGTCAATGCCACCGGGGCTTCGGTGGCACAGTTCGACAACCAGGCCGAAGTCCGCTGGACCAGCCTCAACGGCACCAGCAGCGGCGTCGCCGATCCGGCCGGTGAGCGCACCGGCGAGGACGGCCGGCTCAATAGCGGCGTGCTCAACGATTACCGCCGCGACAGCCTGCTGGTCATCCCGGTGGCGCAAGGCATCAAGTTTTCCCGCGTCGGCGGCTTGTCCGACACCAGCGCCCCCAACCCGACCAATGCCCTGCAAGAGACAGTCGCTATCGGTGAAATCATCCGCTATCGCGCCACAGTGCTGGTGCCCGAGGGCAACAACCCCAGTTACCAACTGGTGATCACCCTCGGCCAAGGCCTGACCCTGGCAGACCTGAGCACCCTGCGTATCGGTTTTATTTCCGATGGCGGTCTGCTGACCAGCCTGACCGACCTGATCACCAGCGGAACCCTGCAGATCATCGGCAATGAAAACAGCCCCGAAGCCCAGTTCATCAGCCCGGACCTTTCCGGTGCGGCCCCCACCGGGGTGCTCAACGAAAAATATGTGCAACTAGGCACCGATGGTAACGGCAACCAGACCGTCACCCTCATCCTGGGCGACATCACCAACGGCCCCCACGGCAGTGGTGACGATGGTAACGATGACGACCTGGAAGGCATTGTGCTGGAGTTCAGTGCCCGGGTCGGCAACATTGCCCAGAACCAGGCGGGCGTTGTTCTTGGCGCCAGCATCCAGGACCGCGTCAACGGCAACGTACGCGCCACCAGCGACATCCTCACCGAGCGCATCGTCGAAGCTGGCTTCAGCGGTCTGAACAAACAGGTCACCGACTTCACCCCCAACCCGGGCGGTGCACTGGGCAACGCCACGGTTACCGTCAGTTTTACCGCCAGCGGCGGCCTGCCGGCGTATGACGTACACCTGACTGATGGCTTCCCCACCGGCAGCAACTACAACCTGATCAGCATCACCATTGGCGGCACCACCTATGGCCCAGGCAACCTGCCAGCCGGTGTGAGCTTCAGTACCAGCGGCGGCCTGAGTGTGGATATCGCCCGCATCGATGTCGGCACCCAGGTCAGCGTGGTGTATTCGGTCGATGTGCCCAATGGCACCAGCATCGCCAGCAGTGATGCCAGCCTGACCTGGAGCAGCCTGCCGGAAACCTTCACCAGTTGGGGCGGTAGCCTGGTCGGCGTGGACAGTGACGCCGACGGCGAGCGAACCGGTGCCGATGGCCCAGGTCCGGACGCCAGCACCCTGAACAACTATGTCCTGCGTGAAGGCGCGGGTCTGGGGATCATCAGCGGCACCCTGTGGAATGACACCGGCACGGCCGCAACGGCCCCCAATGACACCAACCCTGACCCGGATCCGCTGCCCGGCACACCGGCCTACGAGCTGGCGGTACCGAACCAGACGATCAACCTGATCTGGGCCGGCAATGATGGCGTGCTCGGCAATGCCGACGACAAGACCTTCAGCACCACCACCGACAGCAATGGCCGCTTTACCTTCGGCGTGCTGCCCTCGGGCCTGTACCGCCTGGATGCGCCGACCACGGTCAACAGCATCAGCCAGTTCGGCGAGCTGCGCATGCGCATCGATACCGATGGCGGGACGCTTGGCCAGGTCAGCGTGACCCTGGGCGAAGGCGCCACTCAACAGGCAAACTCGGGCTATGTCGAGGTCAATGACGCGCCGGTCAACACGCTACCCGGCTTTCAGAGCGGCTTTGAGGACACGCCGCTGGCGATCCCCGGGATCAGCATCAGCGATGTCGATGCCGAACGTGACCCGAACGTCAATGACCGCACCATCAAGGTTACCCTCACGGTCACCCACGGCGCCCTGTCACTCACCGGCCCGACCACCGGGGTATCGGTGACTCAGGCAGCCCCCGGAACGCTGGAGCTAGAGGGGCGAATCGCCGACATCAACGCAGCGCTGGCCGGACTGAGCTACCTGGGTAATCAGGACTTCAACGGCAGCGATTTCCTCGAAGTCATCAGTAATGACCAGGGCAACTATGGCGATTTCGATGGCAACGGTGTGCCGGGAGAGCCTAGCGATGCGCGTACCGACCGGGACTTTCTGGTCATCAACCTCGCCCCGGTCAACGACGCTCCACAGGCGCAGCCTGACAGCGCCACCGCGGTCGAGGCCGGTGGTACCGACAACCGCTTGCAGGGTGTTGACCCACGAGGCAACCTGCTGGACAACGATACCGATGTCGACATCGCCACCAATAACGACATTCTCAACGTCGTGTCGGTCACCTCTCCGCTGGGCGTGGTGATGGGGGTGCCAGCGCTGGGCTCGATCGAAGTGATCGGCAAGTACGGCAAACTGGTGATCCAGGCCAATGGTACCTACCAGTACATTGTCGATAACACCAATGCCGAGGTGCAGGCGCTGCGCCAGAACAGCGACCGGTTGCAAGAGATTTTCAACTACACCATCGCCGACATTGGCCTGGGTGGCGACCCGCTGCAGTCAAACGCCACCCTGACCGTGGTTATCCAGGGCGCCAACGACGCCCCGGACGCCGAGAACGACACCGCCACCGCAATCGAGAAAGGCGGCGTCAACAACACTGGCAATGGTAACCCCGGCGACACCCCGCCCAACGGTTTCCCGGTACCTGGGGCTGACGCCAGCGGCAATGTGCTGGCCAACGACAATGATGTCGATGGCGGCCCGGGCGACCCGATCAACTATGGCGAGACCATGTCGGTAACCGGCATCCGGCCTTTGCGCGAACTGTCCAGCGGCGCCCTGACCCCTGTACCTGCGGGCGGCAGCGTCAACGTCATTGGTACCTACGGCACACTGACCATATCCTCCGATGGCACCTACACCTACGTCATTGATGACAGCAATACAGCAGTGCAGCGCCTTGGCCCGAACGACACCCTGACCGAGTTTTTCAGTTATCAGGTCTCGGATGCGCTGGGTCTCAACGATCTGGCCGAGTTGCGCATTACCATTGTCGGCAACTACGACAACCCGGTGGCCAGCGACGACCAGGCTACTGCCCAGGCCGGGGCCAGCAATGCCGACCCTGAGAGCAATCCGGTCGGCAACGTGATTCTGTTTCCCAGCCGCCCGGGCAGTATCAATCAGCCAGGCGGCAACGGCGTCGACCTTGATGTCGACCGTGCCGACCGTCCCAGCAGCGTGCTGCTGGTCAACGGCGTGCGCAACGGCCCCGAAACTGCCGGTGGCGTACTGACCACGGTGAGCGGCGGCGCAGTTGTGCTGGATGCAACCTTTGCCCAGTTCAGCGATGGCACGCCAGTAGGCAGCCCGGTGAGCTACGGCACCCTGACCATCAACCCCGACGGCTCATTCAGCTTTGACGTCAACAGCGACAACCCCGCCATCGTTGCCCTGGCGCGCGGGGCGACGATGAATGTCATCTTCACTTACCAGGTCGTCGACTCGGCCGGGCTGACCGACACCGCCCAGCTGGTGATCATTGTCCGCGGCGCCAACAACCCGCCGCATGCCCAGGACACGGTCGCACTGGCGACCGAAAAAGGCGGCATCGATAACGGCACCCCGGGTGTGGACCCCGGCGTACCGCCGGCCCCGGGGCGGCAAGTGACTTTTGTCGATCCTGACGGCGACCCGGTCAGCGTAACGTCGATACGGACAGGCCCTGAAGGTGGAAGCGGCCAGGCCGGGACGGTCGGCACACCGTTGAATGGCCAATACGGTGCGCTGACCATCAACAGCGATGGCACCTACAGCTATGTAATCGACAACGACAACGCCGAGGTGCAAGCCCTGCGCGGGGTGGACGATTTGCTGGTCGAGGTCTTCACCTACCGGGTCACCGACAGCGATGGCGAGTTCGACGATGCGCAGATCGTGATCGTCATTCGTGGTCAGAATGACAACCCGGTGGCCACCGACAACAGCGCTGAAGCGTTCGAAGCCGGCGGCGTGAACAACAGCAGCGGCGGTGTCGACCCGACCGGCAATGTGCTGGACGATGACAGCGATGTCGATGGCGGTGCCGGCGATCCGGTCGACTACGGCGAAACCAAGGCGGTGGTCTCGGTACGCACCGGTGCCATCGAGAACGCCGGTACCGCAGGTGCCCTGGGCAGCGAATTGCGCGGCACCTATGGCTGGCTGACGCTCAATGCCGACGGCAGCTACAGCTATCGCCTGGACAACAGCATGGACCAGGTTCAGGCGCTACGGCCCGGGAATTCGCTGATTGAAACGTTCAACTACAGCATTATCGATACCGCCGGTGCCATCGACACCGCGCTACTGACCATCACCATCCGCGGCAGCAATGATGCGCCGGTGGCCAACAACGATAATGCCCTCGCGGTTGAGGCTGGAGGCCTGAACAACGGCTCCCCCGGCAGCGATCCGAGCGGCAATGTGCTGAACAACGACATCGATGTCGACCGCTTCGGCGAAACCCTGAGCGTTATCGGTGTGGCTCAGGGCTCGAGTAGCGGCACTGTGGGTAGCAGCTTTGCCGGGCAGTACGGCAGCCTGATCCTCAATGCCGATGGCAGCTACACCTACCTGGTCGATAACGATGACCCGCTGGTGCAAGCCTTGCGCACGGCCAACAACACCCTGCGCGAATCGTTCACCTACACCATTCGCGACCTGGCCGGAGCAACCAGCAGCGCGACACTGACCATCACCATCCAGGGCCGCAACGACAACCCGCTGGCCGTCGACGACAACGCCGTGGCAGTGGAAGCCGGTGGCACCAATAACGGCACTGCCGGCATAGATCCGACCGGTAACCTGCTGGGCAATGATCGCGACGTCGACGCCGGCGACAGCAAGACGCTTAACGGTATCCGCGCTGGTAGCGAAGCGGCTGGCGGCACCTTCACTGCGGTCAACGGCAGCCAGGTTATCCGTGGTACTTACGGCACCTTGACGGTGTTCGCCAATGGCGACTATCAGTACCAGGTCGACAATACCCTGGCCGTGGTCCAGGCCCTCAAGCCCGGTGATACGCTCCAGGAAACCTTCACCTACCGTATGCGCGACGCTGCTGGCGCCGAGGATGCCGCGCAGTTCAACTTGATCATCCAGGGCGCCTGGGACGCACCGGTGGCCCAGGACAACATCAATATCGCCGTGGCCGACAACGGCGACGGTCTGGTGCTCAATCCCAGCGGCAACGTGCTGCCCAACGACAGCGATGTCGACCAGGGCGATCAGCTCACGGTCACCGCTATCCGCACCGGTCCCGAAGTCGGCACAGGGGTTGCCGGTACGGTCGGCGATGTCCTTCAGGGCCTGTACGGCACGCTGGTGCTCAATGCCGATGGCAGTTACACCTACACCATCGACACCAGTAATCCGGCGATACTGGCCCTGGACGTGTTGCAGACCCTGGTCGAGCACTTCACCTATGAAGTCACCGACCTTGGCGGCCTGACCGACCTTGCCCAGTTGTCGATCATTATCATTGGCCGCAACGATGCACCCGATGGCATTGACGATGACGCCACGGCCATCGAGGCCGGCGGCCTGAACAACGCCACAGCGGGCCTGAACCCCAGCGGCAATGTGCTGAGCAACGATGGTGACCTTGAGAGCGACGTGCTGAGGGTGTCGGCCATCCGCACCGGTAGCGAAGCGGGTACCGGCACCACTGGCACCCTGGGCACCACGTTGCGCGGGTTGTATGGCGACCTGGTAATGAACGCCGACGGCAGCTGGACCTACACCGTCGATAACAGCCTGGCAGCGGTCCAGGCCCTGCGCACCAGTGGCCAGGTGCTGGTGGACATCTTCACCTACACCGTCGTCGACCCCCACCAGGCCGATGACACCGCGCAACTGCGCATCACCATCGACGGGCGCAACGACACGCCGATTGCGGTCGACGATGACACCCTTGCCGTCGAAGCTGGCGGTGTGAATAACAACATCCCGGGCCAGAACCCCAGTGGCAATGTCCTCGACAACGACACCGACGTCGACAGCACAGCCCTGGGCGAAACCCGCCAGGTGCTGTCGGTAACCAGCGAAACCGGCAGCAACGCCTTGGCTGGCCAGGTGCTGATCGGTCGCTACGGCAGCCTGGTGCTGAATGCCGACGGCAGCTACAGCTACCTGCTGGATAACGCCAATCCAACGGTGCAGGCCCTGCGCACGGCTGGGCAAACCCTGCGCGAAGTCTTCACCTACCGCATGCGCGACACTGCCGGCGCTGAGTCCGAAGCGCGGCTGAACGTGCTGATCCAGGGTGCCGACGATGCCCCCGTCGCCCGCGACGACAGCACTGTCGCCAGCGACCAGACCCCTTCACCGCAAGCCACCGGTAACGTCCTGCCCAATGACAGTGATGTCGATGCGGACGAACAATTGAGCGTGAGCGGCATTCGTACCGGCGCCGAAACCGGCAGCGGCACTGCGGGTACGGTTGGCCAGCCGTTGGCCGGACGTTACGGCACCCTGGTGATCAACGCCGATGGCAGCTACACCTACAGCATTGACCTGAACAACCCTGAAGTGCTGGCGGCTGCCGGACTCGGTCGGGTCTTGCAGGATGTTTTCACCTACACCCTCAGCGACCGCGCCGGCGCCACTGACCTTGCGCAACTGACCATTACCCTGGACATCGCCGCGCCCTTCATCCCGGCCCCGGCCGGGCCTTTCTTCGGCCGTGACAGCGATGACCCGTTCCAGCGCCTGCCGCTGCCCGACGTCGATCCGGTGGTGTTCATCGGCCCGGTGGTCGAGCGCCAGGAGCGCATCCTCGAACTCTCCGGCTGGCAGGCCGACGGCAGTAACCTGAGCTACGGCCGTACGCCCGAAATCCTCAGCGAAACCTTGAACCAGCGCCTTGGCCTGATTCCCGGCCAGTTTGTCGCCAGGGCAGTGCAAGGCAGCCGCCAGGCCAGTGAAAGCGACATGGCCTGGATCCTCGGGCGTCAATCGCGCATCAACCTCAGTGCCGATGGCCTGCTACCCGACCCATCGGTGTTCGCCACCGATGCCGCGCACCTCACACAGGGAGATACACAGCTACCGCCACCTTCCGAAGCGCGCATCGCTTCCGGCTTCCGCGCTCAGTTGCGTGAAGCCGCCGAACGCCTGCGCGCGCTCGATAACCGTACTCGCGAATAAGCAAAGACCAAGGACTGACTATGCCAAGACTGCCGCAAACGTTGTTCAGTACGGCCATCGCCTCCACCTTCTTGTTGGCCGCATGTTCTGCGACCAAACCGCATGAGTACAGCGAGGATGAAACCCGACAGCGGATCATCCGCGACCAGGCGCAGATGTACGCCAATCAAGAGCCGGTCACCAAACCCATCACCTTCTACGAAGCGGCCGCGCGGGCCCTGAAATACAACCTGGACTACCGCCTCAAACTGATGGAAAGCGCGCTGGCCAGCGACCTGCGTGATGCCTCCAGCCACGAGATGCTGCCACGGCTGGTGGCCTCGGCGGGTTACGCCGGGCGTAACAATGACTCCGGGGGTACCTCCATCGGTATCGAGGACCGCCAGGAAAGCTTGCGCGCGTCCACCTCCGAAGAGCGCTATCGCGAACTCTATGGGCTGGGTCTGAGCTGGAGCCTGCTGGATTTTGGCGTGGCTTATTACCGCACTCAGCAGAAAAGCGACCAGATCCTCATGGCCGAGGAGCGTCGGCGCAAAGTCGCGCAGAACGTTCTGCAGGACGTGCGTAACGCCTACTGGCGCGCCCTCAGCGCCCAGCGCCTGATGCCGCAGGTCGATCACCTGCTGGTGCGCACCCACCAGGCCTTGCTCTCGGCGCGTCAGGCTGAGAGCAAAGGGCTGTTGCCACGTCAGGAGATTCTGGCCTATCAGCGCGCCCTGCTCGACTCGATTTACCTGCTGACCGTGCGCCGCCAGGACCTGGAGTTTGCCCGCGCCGAACTGTCGGCGCTGATGTCGCTGCCGCCGGGTTCGCGTCTGGTGCTGGCCGACGAGGTCGAACCGACGCTGCCACAGGTGTCTCAGGACATCGACAAACTTGAGCTGATGTCGCTGAAAAACCGCCCGGAAATCATGGAAGAGTGGTATCGCAAACGGGTCAACGAGAATGACTTGAAGATCGCCAAGGCGCAGTTATGGCCTAACGTCAGCCTGGATTACGGCTACAAGTACGACTCCAACAAGTTCCTCTACAACAGCGGCTGGTCTGAAACCGGCCTGCAAGTGTCGATGAACCTGCTGCGCCTGCTGCAGTTGCCCTCGCTCAACAGCGCCGCCGAATCGCAGACCAAGACCGACGACATGCGCCGGGTGGCACTGTCCATGGCGATTCTTACCCAGGTGCGGGTCGGCACCTTGCGTTACCAGCTGGCACGCCAGGAAGTCGAGTTTGCCGACCAGAGCCTGCAGGTCGACCAGAGTCTGTTGAGCTACGCTCAAGCAGCGCGTACCACCTCCTACGGCTCGGAGCTTGAGGTGATCCGCGCCGAAGGCCGCTACCTGCTTTCGCGCTACCAGCGCGAGGCTGCCTACTCCAGCGCCCAGGCAGCCTGGGGCCGGCTGTACAACTCGGTAGGCCTGGACACGCTGCCACACCAGATCGAGCAACACGATATCCAGACCCTGGCCCGGGAGATCCAGCGGACCCTGGATGAACAGGAACACGCCAACCTACTCGTCAGCACGCAAGGAACGCAGAATGCCATACAGCCCTGAGCGCCGTTTGCTCGCAGTGATCCTGTCCCTGGTCCTTACCCCGGCCCTGGCCGAAGACACCGCGCCAGCCCATGACGCCGATGATCCCGGCACGATCCGTGTGCTGCTGGTCGCCGGGCTGGAAACCACCCTCTCCAGCCAGATGAGCGGCACCCTCGGCGAGTTCAAGGCCAGCCTTGGCCAGACAGTGGCCAAAGATGCCGTGCTGGCCCGCTTCGACTGTGCCGAGGCCCAGGCCCGTTCGCGGGTCGCCGCCGCCGAGCTGACCATGGCCCGACAGAACCTCGACGCCAAGCGTAATTTGCGCAAACTGGACGCGGTCGGTGATCTGGAGGTGGCCATGGCCAACACCGAACTGCAAAAAGCCGACGGCGCCCGCGCGCTGGCCCAGGCACAGAGCGGCTACTGTGTGGTGCAGGCGCCCTTTGCCGGGCGTGTGGCCAAGGTGCATGCCAAGCCGTTCCAGACCGTGGCGGCCGGCACGCCGCTGTTCGACCTGGTCAGTGATGGCGCCCTGAAGGTTCGCTTGAACGTACCTTCAAACCTGTTGCCCAGGCTCAAGGACAACCAGGCGCTGGAGGTCGACATCCTCGAAACCGGCAAGGCCTACCCGGCCCATGTCAGCGCCATCAACGCCCGGGTCGACGCCGTGGCCCAGACCGTGGAGCTGGAGGCCCGGCTGGACGCCGCCCATCCAGAGCTGATCGCCGGCATGAGCGGCACTGCCCGTTTCCCGCGCGCCCATGACTGAGCCGTTACCGCACCCGCAGCTGCTGTTGGCCATCGCAGCCCTGCGCGACCGCGCCCTGGCCGCCGACTCACTGAATGCGCTGGGTTTCTCCATCGCCAATGATCCTTACCCGCTGTTGCAGTACCACCAGGCCCTGGTGTTCCAGCAACAGGGGCAAAGCCTGGAGCTGTTATGCGTTTCGGGGCTGGCCCGCCCCAGCGAAGACTCGCCCTATCTGGTCTGGCTGCAGCGCGCCGTGCGCTGGATTGCAACGCAGCTCGATGACGATCAACCGCGTTGGCTGGGCCGCGATGCGCTCACCCCGCCGGCGGACATCGACGAAGGCTGGGCCGAATGGTGGCCCAAGGGCTTGTGGTGCATCCCGCTGCATGACCGCGACGGTCAGCGCCTGGGCCTGGTGCTGTTTCTGCTCGACGCCGCACCGGCGCCGGCCCTGCAACCCTTGTTCGAAGGGCTGTGGCGCACCTGGGCGCACTGCTGGGCAAGCTTTGCCAGGCAACGTCGGCTATTGCGCTGGCGGCCCGGCAAGCGCCAGTTGCTGCTGGCCCTGGCGGTGGCAGTGGCCTTGTTGCTGGTGCCGGTCCGGCAAACCGCTCTGGCGCCGGCCGAGATCGTCTCGCGCGAAGCGATGATCATCAGCTCGCCCATTGATGGGGTGATTCAAAGCATGCAGGTACGGCCCAATCAGCCGGTAGAAAAAGACACACCGCTGTTCAGCCTGGACGAGACCACCCTCAACAGCCGCGCCGAGGTGCTGGGCAAGGAAGTGGCGGTCGCCGACGCCGAACTGATGGCGGCCAGCCAGCGGGCCTTCGACAACCCCCAGAGCAAAAGCGAACTGACCCTGTTGCATGGCCGGGTGCAGCAACGCCGCGCGGAACTGGCAGCGGTCAAAGCGCAATTGCAGCGCACCCAGGTACGTGCGCCGCGGGCAGGTGTGGCGGTGTACAGCGACCCCAACGACTGGCTGGGCAAACCGGTGTCCACCGGCGAACGCATTCTGTTGATTGCCGAGCCGAAACAGCCGGCCATGCTCATCCAGTTGCCGGTGGCCGATGCCATCGCCCTGGAGCCGGGCGCCGAAGTCACCCTGTTCCTCACCGCCTACCCCTTGACCCCGCTCAAGGGCAAAGTGCTGGAAACCAGCTACCAGGCACAGGCCAATGAAGAAGGTGTGGTGGCCTACCGTTTGCTCGCCAGCATTGACGGCCAGCCCGAGCACGCGCGGCTGGGCCTGCACGGTACTGCGCGCCTGTACGGTGAACGTGTGGTGTTGGGGTATTACCTGCTGCGCCGGCCCTTCGCCGCGCTGCGGGCATGGAGCGGCTTGTGATCGCCAACGCGGCCGAGCTGCCGCCACCACCGCTGCGCGAAGACCTGCGCCTGCTGGAGAGCGCGCCGGACAGCAACGGCGAACCGGCCTGGGTAATCCAGGACACCGTCGTCAACCGCTTCTACCGCATTGGCTGGCTGGAGTTCGAGTGCCTGCTGCGCTGGGAGCACAGCCCTGAAGACATCTGTCGGGCGATTCACGCAGAAACGCCGCTGCGCCCGGACGTCGAGCAAATCGTCGAATTTCGCCAGTTTCTGGAAAACCACCAACTGCTGCGTCCCGGCCGCGAGGCCCTTGCCCGTCTGGCGGCACGCAGCCAGGACAATGCCTGGTTGAGCTGGCGCTGGTGGTTGCACCACTACCTGTTTTTCCGTGTGCCGCTGCTGCGTCCGCAACAGCATCTACAGTGGCTGGCGCACAAGCTCGACTGGCTGTTCCAGCCCCTGACGGGTGTACTGGTGCTGCTGCTGGGAATCACCGGCGTACTGCTGGTGCTGCAACAGTGGGATACCTTCACCACCGCGGTAGTGGAGTCTTTCTCAGCCTCCGGCCTGGTCAGCTTTGCCATCGCCCTGGCGCTGGCAAAGACCCTGCATGAACTGGGGCATGCCCTGGTGGCGACACGCCTGGGGCTACGCGTAGGCCATATGGGCATCGCCTTCGTGGTGATGTGGCCGATGCTCTATACCGACACCGGCGAAAGCTGGAAGCTGCGCAGTGCCAGGCAGCGCCTGGCAATCGCCTCGGCGGGCATCATCACCGAACTGGCCCTGGCCGGCCTGGCCACACTGGGCTGGGCGCTGTCCGACCCCGGTCCGCTGCGCAACGCCCTGCTCTACCTGGCCACCACCAGCTGGGTACTGTCACTGGCACTCAATGCCAGCCCCTTCATGCGCTTCGACGGTTACTTCATCCTCTCCGACCTGCTCGACTTCCCCAATCTGCACGAACGCTCGTCGGCGCTGGCCCGGGTGACCCTGCGCCGGGTGCTGCTGGGCCTTGACGAGGACTGGCCGGAAGCCTTCAGCCCCGGCAAACGACGGGCACTGGTGGCCTTCGCCATGGTCACCTGGGTCTATCGCCTGGTGCTGTTTCTGGGCATTGCCGTGGCGGTGTACCTGCTGTTCTTCAAGCTGCTGGGGATCCTGCTGTTTGCCGTCGAGGTGGCCTGGTTCATTGTCATGCCAGTCTGGCGCGAGCTGAAGTACTGGTGGAGCCATCGTGAAGGCATCAACACCCGCCATCGACGCACCTGGTGGGCAGTCGCAGCACTGCTGTTGCTGTTACTGGCAGTGCCCTGGCGCACCCAGGTCCAGGCATTGGGCGTGGCCCGCGCCGAACACCAGTTGCGCGTCTTCGCCCCCTACCCGGCACGCTTGCAGGCCCTGCATCCGGCAGGCCCGGTGGCGGCCGGGGCTACCCTGGTCACGCTCGATGAGCCGGATATTGCCTCACGGCTGTCCAGCAGCGAAGCCAGCGCCAGGAGTTACCAGGCCCGGCTCGGTGGCTTGATTGCCGACCCGTCAGGGGCCGACCAGGCCATCGCCACACGCCAGCGCCTCGATGTGCAATTCGAAGAAGCCCGTGCGGCGCGTTCGGAGATCAAGCGCTTGACCTTGCAAGCACCTTTCGCCGGGCAATGGCTGGATCTGGACCGCAACCGCCAGGCCGGCCAGTGGATTCACAGCCGTGAACCGATCGGCATTCTGATTGATCCCAGCCGCTGGCAGGTGGATGCCTACGTTGACCAGGATGAAGTGCAACACCTGGTACAGGGCGGCGCCGTGCGTTTCTACCCCGAAGGGCAGCCTACCCCGATCAACGGCACCGTGCTGGCCATCGGCAGCACCCGCGTGAGCCAGTTGCACCACGCCATGCTCGCTTCACGCTATGGCGGGCCGTTGACGGTTGCCAGCCGTGGCAAGGAGTTACTGCCCACCCCGCCCTTGTTCCATGTGCTGATTCAGCTCGACGGCGCCCCGCCTGCCCTGCGCGAAACCCGCGGCAGGTTGCAGATTGCCGGCGAGCGCCGCAGCTGGCTGGGCGAGGGACTGGTGCATGTAGCGGCGGTGCTGCTGCGCGAGAGCGGATTCTGAAGGAACTGCCCGCAGCACTCAGGCTGGCAGTGCTGCGGGGCATTCAAGTTCGATCAGAAACGCCGTTTCGCCGTTCTCATGGACGTCGCGAAAGCTGCCATCCATCGACTGGGTCAGGTTTCGGCACAGTTGCAAGGCAATGCCTTGGCGGTGGGCAAGGGGCTGAAAGAGCGTTACCGCAAGGTTCAGGGTGACCACGCCAGTGACCTGCATCCGCGTGGCCAGGCTGATGCGCAGGGGGGCTTGCACGGCTTCCTCACTCAGGTGCCGGATCAAGCTGTCGAACAACATGCCAAGACGCTCGCCATCGATCCACAACTGCCTGGTCGTCACTCCTTCCAGGGCCAGCGTCGAGATTGCCCCACCGGCAGGCAGCTGCGCGTTGAAAGCCGTAAGTCGCGCTTCCAGCCACTGAACGATGTCCAGCTGGACCGGCACCAGCGGTGGGCGCAACTGATCCAGAGTGACCAACTGCTCCAGTTGGTGCAGACGCAGGCTCAAGCGCTGCAAGGCGACCTGGCCGGAAAGCGGCAATTGCGCGCCGCCAAGACCGGATTGCAGGCGCTGCAGCGGTTCGTTCAGATCCTCATGGACCACCCGGGCAAAACCGGTGACTTCCCGGTACCTGGCCCGGGCTTGTTCATGAGCATCGCGTAATTGACCGAGCAGAATCTGCCGGTCCGTCAGGTCTTCAAAGCTGCCCACCATACCCACAACGTTGCCACTGGCATCACGCCAGGGTTCGGCCCAGTACTGCAGAAAATGCGGCTCGCCAAGGAACTCGAAGGTTCTCTGCGAACTGAACGGTTCACCTTTTTCGATGAACGCTTCATACCGGGCCTGGTGGGTACGGCCTTGTTCGGGCGTGAACCAGAAGGCGTCCGTCAGCCGCCCACCCAGCACCCGCTCCCGGGAAGTATGGTGCTGCGCCAGAAACGGCTGATTGCACATCAACAAGTGACCCTCCCGGTCGCGCACGAACATCGGGTTGGGTGAGGCGTCAAGCATGGCCCGCAACAGCGTTTGTTGCGCCGGCTCATGCAGCATTTCGACTTGCAGCTCAGGTTCGGCCGGCGTCAGCACGCCCGACTGGCCGATACCATTGCGTTGCGCGATGGTCGCCAACGCCAGGCGCGAATCGACCTGGAGCTTTTCCTGCAATCGGGTTTTGTAGGTGCTGACCGTCTTGTAACTGATCGACAGCTGCTCGGCGATGGCCTGATTGGAGCGCCCTTCGCTGATCAGCTCCAGCACCGTCAGTTCCCGCGCCGATAACGTGTCCAGCTCTTTGCCACCCACCGGGGCCGGCGTATTCAGCGCATCCCGGGGGAAATAGCGGCGCCCGTGCACCACGGCGCTCAATGCCCGTTCCAGCTCGAGCGGTTCATCGTGCTTGCTGACAAACCCGTCCGCCCCGGCCTGCACACACAGGCGGGCGAAATGACTACTGCTCTGCCCGGTGTACACCAACAGTTGCAACGCCGGGTCGCGCAGTTTCAGGCGGCGGATCAGATCAAGGCCGCCGAGACCGCTGATCGCCAGTTCAAGCACGATTAGCTGGGGGGCATCAGTACGCGCGTGCAGCAGCGCATCCTGGCCGTTACCGACATCGGCCACCACCTGATGCCCCAGGCGCTGCAGCACCTGGCCGATGGCCAGACGCAACAACGGTAGTGGCTCGACGATCATCACCCGACTCATTGGGCGCCTCCTTGCAGGCCAACGCCGGCCTGATCAACAAGCCTAGACCAGCGTGGCCTTCAGTGAAGTTCCTACAAACGGCTAAGGCCACTCCTACAGAGTAAATAGCTGCCTAGGCAGAAACTTCCTCCATACATTTTTGGAGGTTGCCATGAAACACATCAGCGAAAGTGCACTGCCTCTGGACCACCTGGCACACAACCGTCTGGCCCTGGCCATCAGCCTGATCCTCGGCAGTCTGTGCTACCTGCCCATTGAGGATGCGCAAGCAGAAGACGCGGTGATAGCGACCGAACTTCGCGAAGAACCACAACCATCCAACGCCGGCTTGAGCATCGGCCGCGTCGCCCTGATGGGCTTGCTCGGTGTACCTGCACCTATCAATGTCACCGTGGCCAATGGCATCGGTATCAGCAGCGGTGCCGCAGACAGCTCCATCGTCATACTGAAGGCCGGTAACGCGATCGGGGTGAAAGCCGCTGCTGGCGTGCAGATCAGCTTCGAGCAAGGCAGTGTCGTCAACGGTGCCGTGACCGGTGCTACCGCCAATGGCCAGAAAGGCCTGCTGGCTGAAGACGGCGGCAAGATCAGCGGCAGCGGTGTAAGTATCGAGATGCTCCCACAGACCACCCTGGGGGTGCCCTTCACCGCCAGCAACATGACCGGTGTCACCGCGCAAAACGGCGGTGTGATCAGCCTCGCCAACAGCCAGGTCAGCATGGGTAGCGCCACTGGCAGCAACAACGTCGCCCTGCTGGCCAGCGGCACTGGCAGTGCCATCGATTTCAGCGGTGGCGCCATCAGCACCCTGGCCAAAGGCTCGGTAGGCGTGCTGGCCAAGGACGGCGCAAGCATCGCGCTGAGCAAAGGCACCACGGTCACCACCAGCGGCGCAGGTAGCGGCACCAACATCAGTCATGGTTTGAAAGCCGAAGCAGGCAGCCAGATCAGCGCCAGTGACGTCACCGTCAACACCAGTGGCGCGGCTTCCAGCGGTGCGCGCGCCGAGGGTGGTAGCGAAATCATTCTGAGCGACAGTACCTTCAACTCCACCAGCGCCGCGGGCAGCACCTCGACCACCGCCGTGCTGCACGCCCTGGGTGGCTCGAAGATCACCGGCAGCGGCCTGGAGGTGAACGCCAGCGGTGGCTACATGGGCGGTGCGCGCGCCGAAGCCAGCAGCATCTCGCTCAAGGACAGCCACGTCAGCGTCACTGGCAGCGGCGCTGTCGCCAACCCTAGCGCAGCCGCCAGGGCCATGGCCGGCGGCAGCCTGGTGATCGACAATAGCGTCCTGGCCGCCCAGGGCACCTATGGCCACGGCGTGTCGGTCGAAGGCGCCGGCAGCACGGCCCTGGTGTCCGACAGCGATATCTCGGTACTCGGCGCCCGCTCGATCGGCCTGAACATCACCGGCGGCGCTCAGGCTCAGGTGAGTCAAAGCAAGATTGCCGTCGATAGCCTCAACGCCATTGGCCCTTGGTCACCCGGCGTGCTGGTCGAAGGCGCAGGCTCGACCCTGGTGCTCAGTGACAGCCAGGTCCGCACCTCGCAGAGAACCAGTTATGGCATCAGCGCAGGCGCTGGTGCAGACATCAAGATCAGCAACGGCAGTGTCAGCACCGAAGGCAACTACTCGACCGGGATCAGTGCCGGGAACGCAACGATCACCGCCGACAACGTCAACGTCTATACCTCCGGCAACGACAATGCCATGGGCGTGGTCGCCAACCAGAACGCCACCGTGATCCTCAATGGTGGCACCGTGACCACCTCCGGCGACGGCTCTCCCGTGCAGTCCAACCTGACCTTCCCGCATGCCCTGGCCTCGCGCAATGAAGGCGCCCTGCTGATCGCCAACGGCACTCATCTTCTGACCAAGGGCCAGCAGGCCTACGGTGCCGCCGTGGATGATGGCGGCAGCATGCAACTCAACGGCGTTTCGGTGAAGACTGAAGGCGATCGTTCGATTGGCCTGTACGCCGGCATCGGCGGCCCAAAACCCGGCAACGTCTCGCTTGAAGCCAACAGCGTGACGATCGAAACCCTCGGTGCCAACGCCAGTGGTGCCCGGGTGAGCCGCAACTTCAAGGACGGCCTGAGCGCCACCCTGGAGCTCAAGGACTCCAGCATCCGCACCCACGGCGACAACTCGGCCGCCTTGCAGGCTGAGCGCGGCGGCCAGCTACAAGCCGACAACAGCGTTGCCAGCACCAGCGGCATGGGTGCCCATGGCGTACTGGTCAGCAGCGCCCCAAGCTCGGCAATCCTCAAACAGGCCAGCGTCATCACCCAGGGCGCCGACGCCCATGGCATGCTGGTCAAGGACGGCGGCCAGCTCAGCGCCGAGCAGTCGACGGTAAGCGCCGCTGGCAGCAATGCCGCCGCCCTGTACCTGCAAGGCAGCAGCGCTGGAGCAAGCCAGGCCGACCTGAGCAGCACGGTGCTGCATAACCAGAACGGCGCGACCGTCGCCGTGGACGGCATCGGTGACATCAACTTCGAGGACGTGATCGCAGGCGGCAGCGGCCAATGGCTGCACGTCGATGCCAATGCAAACCAGGCGGGCCTGGCCACCATCAACCTGGCAAGCTCCCAGGTCAACGGTGCCGCCACCACCGCATCGGGCAGCACCTCGAACCTGAGCATGAGCGACACCAGCCTGTGGAAACTCACCGGCAACTCGAACCTCAGCAGCCTGAGCAACGACAACAGCCTGATCGACTTCAGCGCGCCCTCCGGCGGCAGCTACAAGACGCTCACGGCCAATCAATACCAGGGCAACAACGGCACCATCGCCCTCAATACCTACCTGTATGACGATCAATCGCCCTCCGACAAACTGGTCATCGATGGCGGCC
>Ga0247824_10000602_pt1 | contig 18193 bp, 10 predicted proteins | sample 13C_PalmiticAcid_FD_194412 | JGI IMG/M metagenome (GOLD analysis project Ga0247824, IMG submission 194412) | Soil microbial communities from agricultural site in Penn Yan, New York, United States - 13C_PalmiticAcid_Day48 | ecosystem: Environmental > Terrestrial > Soil > Agricultural land... | reverse complement strand
ATTTACTACGGACTACTTCTTCACGAGGCGCCCGTACACTGGCAGAGAGATTGGAGTATGATGAACAAGGTCCGGACAGCGATAATGATGATGATGATGCGGATGATAGCGGCGACACTAAGCTCACGGATGGCAAAGGGAATACGACACGTACATCAACGACTGCGCAGGGTGATGAACAAATTGAGCAGGATGAACAAATCGAGCGGGATGCAGATTGTAAAGCTTGTACACCGCCCAAGCGAAAGAGGCATATCCTGGAAGCCGTAGTCATACCAGTGAAGCAGAGCCCACGATCCACTCTCAAGACACAGCCATCGTCATCTCCACCTCCATCTCGATCACCATCACCGCCTGCGTCACCAAGTTTGAGAGCCAGCAAACGGAGCCGGGTGGAGCTGGTCTCAGCAGTCGTTATACCATCCATTTCATCCGTGAAATCAAAGGCAGGCAACGGTGTCAGCGCGTTACCAGAAAAACGAGCTGCACAACAGTCGACTCTTTCATCGTTTTTTGCACCCAAGTCAGGCCAGGGGACAGGAATTTTGAAAAGCAGGACGATAGGTGCGAATGGCAAAAGCAAAAGCAACAGCGACGATAGCGATGGCGATGGGAATGCAGATGAGAAGGGTATATTGAATGGTGCTTCTTCATCTAAAACTACTGGCTCTGCGACTAAGAAGCTATTATCGGTTCAGGAACCACCCAAGTTGGAGCAGTTGTTTCTTGCCTTCAGCAAAGATCGGACCAAGTCGACAGGGGCAATGTTCTCCAATGGAACAACATCCGGATCAAAAACGCTTTCAGCAGCAAAGCCAACTGTAACGCGTTTGTCACGGGAGGATGAGAGGTCGAAACGGTACCATTGCCCGCAATGCGGGATGCCTTATGTCCGCGGCCAGCCTGAAGATGAGCAGATCCATGAAAAGTACCACCGGGTCACTTTGGGTGGGCTCGATTACCCAGGATATAAGAATGAAGTCGTCGTGGCCACATTCGCCGATTTGGAAATGGCCGGGCCACCCCACACTGGAAGTAGCGGAAACACAGGGAGCGCAGGAGGAGGAGGAGGAGGAGGAGGAGGTATTGCGAGTGGAGGCAACTCAAGGATTGTCATGGTATCCATGTCCGATACTGGAAAACCTACAACGGCGTCTTCTGTATCCAGCGCCTCGAGCTTTGAAAAGAGAAAGGTAGAGTGCATGGATAGGAAAAAGAGAGGAAAGAAGAAGGGAGATAGAGTGGAACAAGTGGATTCTCACCCTTTATTTGCCCCTTCCCCTTGTCTCTAGGTCAAAGAGGTTCTTCAGCATGTCAACGAGGAACTTGGATCTGTCGATTTTGACCCTGAAAAGCTGGATTCTTGCAAAGTGTTCTTGTATATCTCGGGGAGGAAGAAGGTCATCGGTTGTGCCATCGTGGAGCGTATCAAGCAAGGTTTTTGTATTGTCCCTCCTACAGAGTTGTCCAACTCTACTGCAGATTCTTCCGTTGTACGGACATCCACCACCACCACCACCACCACCACCACAACAGCGGTATTGACACCAGCACCCACACCTGCGACATCAGCCAATGGAGGAACAGATAGTAGTGGCACAGCGACCAAGACAGCCATGCCACTTTCATCCACGATAAGAGATCATGAAGGGTCAGCGATCTTTTGTAGCACAGAGCCACAACCGGCCATCTGTGGGATCAATCGCATCTGGGTCTCAACTCATCATCGACGACACAAGGTTGCTAGTCGACTCCTGGATGCGGTCCGCGATCGGTTTATTTATGCATGCAAACTTGAAAGGACCGACCTGGCGTTCTCACAGCCCACAGGGGATGGCAAGGCTCTGGCAAGACAGTACCTTGGGACCGACAAGTTTTTGGTGTATGTTGAATGAAGACGCCTTTTTTTTTTTTTTTTTTTTTTTTTGTTGAAGCATCATCCGATCTTGACAAGCAGGTCGATTGAAATCATGGTGAGTAATTTTTTTCAAGTAACCAATAAAGGTAGTTATTATGGCCCAACACACATCCTGCATGGTCCCCGAGCATGTCATTGTCCACCCCAACTGGGGATGATCTGACCATTTGTTTTGCTTTTTTGGTGACACGATCGGCTTTATTGTCAAGGGGGCTGAACCTAGCCTAAGGCGATTTGGGCGTTGCGGTCACTGCTTTTCATTTTTTTTTGGGTCTTCACATTTGCACTCTCGTCTTCTCTCCTCTTTCCCTCTTGATCACCACACATCTACACATACCCCCCCCCCCATTTCTCTCTGTCTCGTTACACTGGATACTGCTCGGTGCTGTTCAATAGGAGCTATCCGGTAAGGGATAAAAAGTCACTTCATGGCAACGGATTTATCATAGGACGGAATGCCAATGCAGGAGAGCAGGATAGAGTCGACAATGACAACAATGAGATAGTTGATTCTCACGCATGGAAACACTCACTTGACGATAGGTATCATTGTTAGAGGATATATCAAAGTACGGGCGGAAACATTCAAGGAATCAACCACGTAAGGCACCTGAACATTTGTGGGCAAAGACAACTCCCCATGTGCCATGTACGCCTAGGTCGTCCTGTCGGGGGGCTAACACTCGTGCGTTTATCATTTACTTTTTGAAAGATACTTCGGGACAAGTGAGGCGAGTAGGAACATTCTCTGTTGGACAAAGGAGGCATTCATAACACCCCCAAGGTAGCAAAGAGGGAGGAAAACGACCCAGATGTTCCGTAGCACGGCTTCGTCCTTGAAGAGTACCCTCTCCCCACAACAGACGCTGGAATACACCCATCTCTGCTTGGAGAATGCCCGCAAAACAGAGGACTTTGAGCTTTCTTTGCAGTTGTGCCGTGATGCAGAGACGACACTCTCCCGAATGAAGAGTGCCTCACATTCACAAGAAAAGGATGGACCTATTCGAGTAGGAGTTGCAACCGCTTACTTTAATCTTGGCAAGCTGCAAGATAGTCTGGGCAAGAGTGATAAGGCGCAGACCAGCTTCAGAAAAGTGGAACAATGGGGGTATGTAACGAGGAAAAATAGTTCTCCGATGTGCACAATAGCGGAAGGGGGGGGGGAAACCTTTTCACTAACTCCACTGATGTCTTTGCCGTGACCGCAACAGGGGAGTTGTTCAGGAATCACCTCAAATCAAAGTTTCTACTCGAATCAATATCCATACACAACCAGGCACATTGGAACCGGCTCTTGCCAGCCCGACGGACGAACCGGTACTCCTTCTCTCGGGTCTACCTCTGGCAGAACCAAGCGATGATATCCCTTCTTTCCCTTCACATATCTTTGTGGACGACATGCACCCTCCCACTATTGTATTCGACTTGCCAGAGGCGGATGAGCGTCTTGGTAGTACACCTCAGCTAGCCTATTGTCTCGGTCTTTTGCGAGCATCCCATTCACATGAAGATATACATGGACCAGCGGCTCAGAACTGGCTACAAACGATCGGAGAGGACATCAATGAACAGGAGCGACTTGAGACATTGGCGACAGATGTTATCAGGGCATTCAAGAGGGATGAACTCAAAGACGCCAAAGCCATCGCGGAGGTGGTTCACCTAGCCTCCGTTCTCAAGAAAGAGGACTATCGGTATCTGCTGAAAGAGTTTTACTCGGGGGTGAACCAATCCGATCTTCTGGACGTTAACCAGCTGGAGGGACTTGCTCAACTGATTCGTGGTGCAGATCCGTGTTACCTCGACGCCGACGATTTGGTCAAGATACTGCAGCTTCTCAGCGCACGTCTGGGAAACGTTCATCGCCAGTCGCAGAACTACATTTACCAACTGACGATTGTGGTATCCCATGTATTGGATGCCATGGCAGACACCAAAGTCAATGGTCTGGATCGCGAGACACTTCACGAACCACTCGCTTCGTACTTGGATGGGTTGAAGGGCAGCTCTGACCCTTACCTGGTTTACCAAGCTGCGTATGCTTTCCAAGCACTACAATACGTTCCGGACAATGAAACACCTTGGCAAGCGACTCTACGACGCACCGGAAAAGTCGTCCAGGGTGTGTCTGGACTTGTGAGCGCTGTGAAAGGATTCGATCTCAATGGTTTTTTTGAAGGTCTGGGCAACATCCAGCAAGGGTTTGCAGGAGTCACGGAAATGTTCAAGGTGGCTAAAGATGGATACGAAAACGTGTCCTCGTTGGTAAAAGGCGGACAAGGCTTCTTGAGCGGTCTCCAAGAAGGCCTCAGCTTTGAGCGCAAGCGTGCTTGGTATCCGGCATTGCGAGGAGCGGATGTCCTGATACGAGAAGGTCAACTTGCCAAGTTTAGGATTCTTGTCTGTGATGGACCCTGTGGACGCGATCCAGCTTTCCAATGGGGTGTGTGTCAACGTCTTGGTGAAATTGCGGCGGACACGACATGGGGCTTCGATACTCGACGGAACGCGGTGGACTTTTTGGGAGAGATTTATCGAAATGACGCTGTCTGGGGACAGCAGGTGAGCGTCAAGCAATGGTGTCTTAATATCCTTTTGCAATCGGCATCCTTGCCAGGAAATATTGCGCTGCGTAAGTGAAAGAAACGACGAACCATTCTGGGATTACATCCTAACAAGCGGAATCACTACAAAAGGAGCTAATCTCGGTCTCTTCTTTCAACCACAATGTTGTATGCCGCAGATGCCGAATCAGTGCTACAAGAACTGGAAACGACTGGAGATCTCAAAAAACGAGCCTTTTATCAAACGTGTCGCGAAAAAGGTCCTGGGTCACATCCATTGAGGATCAACATACACGCACTAGAGACTTCAGCCTTGCTTGATCTTGTCCAGAACAAACCTGATGTCGAAAACAGCCTACGTCAGTTGAAGAGGAAACGTTAGGAAGAGCGAGTCAATGTTGTCTACATCCCTCCTCAAGCCAAGGCAAGCCTTCAGGCTCCCGATGACGCGCGATTCCCCTTGATGGGCAGAGTCAAGGAGTTCTTGGACAGTGAGCAAAAGGTCTTCTTGCTATTGGGCGACTCTGGTGCAGGAAAGTCAACCTTCAACAAGGCACTCGAGTGCGACTTGTGGCAGGCATGTCAAAAGAGGACTGGCGTGATCCCGCTTCATATCAACCTGCCCTCTATTGACAAACCAGATCAGGATATGATTGGCAAGCACCTGCGAAAAGCAGACTTTTCGGATCCTCAGATCAGGGAATTGAAGATGCATCGCAAGTTCGTTTTAATCTGCGACGGCTACGACGAGAGTCAACAGACCCGTAACTTGTACACGAGCAATCGACTGAACGAACAAGATGAATGGCAAGCAAAGATGGTGATCAGCTGTCGGACCGAGTACATTGGTGCCGACTATCGAGATCGGTTCCAGCCTGGTGATCGCAACCAAAGGTCGGACCTAGCACAGTTTCAAGAAGCAGTTATGACACCGTTCACTGTTGATCAGGTTCAAGACTACATCATACAATACGTATCGATTCATCGGCCACTTTGGAGGGCAGAAGATTACCTACAGGCTCTTGACCTTATTCCAAGCTTGAAAGAGCTGGTCAAGAATCCGTTCTTGATGACGCTGTCATTGGAGGTACTACCGCGTATGGTAGATCCAGGACAACACTTGACGGTCACCCATGTCACCCGAGTGACATTATATGATCAATTCGTGGAGCAGTGGTTAGAACGCGGCAAACGACGATTGGGAGAGAAAGGCATGAGTCCAGGAGCGAAGGCAGCTTTTGAAAGTCTAAGCGACGAAGGCTTCACGCTGAATGGTATCGACTATCTGAAAAAGTTGTCTGTGGCAATCTACAAGGAGCAAGGTGGTCAACCTATAGTTGAGTATTCCCGTATCAAGGATGAAGGATCATGGAAGACAGCATTCTTCAGTCGAGATGATGAGAAACAACTCTTGCGTGAGGCCTGTCCCCTAACACGGAGTGGAAATCAGCACCGGTTTATCCATCGTTCACTGCTGGAATATGGGTTGTCTCTCGCGACATTTGATCCCCAAGACTGGAAGAAGAAGCAAGTACAAGAGGTGGTCATGAACCGTAGAGGAAGTGTGGGATCTGCCTGGAGCTTTGAGTTGGATGTGATGCCTGAAGAGGTGGATACCACTGCCACCGAGAGGTTACGGCAGGACATGTACCTGAAATCGCCTTTAGTCTGGAGAAGCTTTGTGAATGAGCCATCTCTGTTGCATTTTCTGGAAGAGCGCGCCCAGCAAGAACCTATTTTCGAGCAACAGCTACTTGACTACATTGAGCGCTCCAAGACGGATAAGATGTGGCGTACTGCCGCTGCCAATGCGATCACGATTCTGGTCAGAGCCGGCATGCAGTTCAATCACGCCGACTTGCAGGGCGTTCGGATCCCAGGAGCGGACCTCAGCTATGGAGTATTCGAATCGGCGCAAATGCAAGGAGCGGATATAAGAAAAGTCAACATGCACGGTGCTTGGCTACAGAAGGCCGACTTGAGTGGAACACAAATGACAGGCGCGCAGTTTGGCGAGCTACCTTCTCTTCAACACGATAAACGCGTTACCTCCTTCGCGTATTCGCCAGATGGAACTTTACTCGCCGTCGGTCTTTACAATGGTGACATTGTCGTGTATACTACCTCCGATTGGGAACAAGTATGGACATTGCGCGGCCATACAGAAACGGTGGTTTCTTTTGTGTTCTCGTCCAAGGGAGATCAGATCGCTTCCGGTAGCAGAGACGACACCGCAAGACTATGGGACGTTGTGACAGGGACTTGCCGACACACCTTGATCGGCCATGATGACGATGTGGAGTCGGTCGCGTTTTCACCTCAAGGAGATCTGGTTGCTTCCATCAGCAATGATATCACAGTACGTCTGTGGGATGTGAGTACTGGAGTCTGCCTTCGTATTTTGATCGGCCATACTCGCCTTGGCGTTCGTGTGGTCTTTTCGCCTCTGGGCAATCAAATCGCCTCAAGTAGTTTGGACATGACTGCACGATTATGGGATGTTGAGACGGGAGCTTGCCTTTCCACTCTGACGGAGCATCAAGGTCGAGTGAAGTATATCATTTACTCTCCCCAAGGCGATCTTCTCGCTTCCAGTGATGACACAACGGTGAGACTCTGGAATGTCCAAACTGGAGCCTGCCGACACAAGATGGAAGGCCATGAGGGCCAGATTGATGGCCTTTTGTTTTCACCGAAAGGTGATCTCGTCGCCACTGGAAGTGAAGACACGACGGTCCGGATCTGGGATGTGGAATCAGGAACGTGCCGTCATACTTTAAAGGGTCACCGATCCCAGGTCAAGGAGATTGCATTTTCACCTCAAGGAGATCTTGTTGTTTCTGCTAGCGTCGACAAGACGTTGCGGTTGTGGGATGTGGAGACGGGAGCTTGCCGGGAGACGTTCACTGGCCATGCTTATCAAGCGGTCGGGGTCCTCTATTCACCGAATGGTCGTCAGCTTGCATCCCGCAGTCTGGACGAGGCAGTACGTCTGTGGGACATCTCAGTAGGGACCACCCGCGTCATGTCAAGCAATCATAACGATAGCGTGCTAGTGGTCAAGTACTCTCCTACAGGGGATCAAATTGCTTCCGGCAGTGACGACGGCACATTGAGATTATGGGATGTCAAGTCAGGAATGTACCGGCCGGGATTGAGCGGAGTGGCTTCAGCTATTTGTACCATCGCATACTCTCCTCGAGGAGATCAGATCGCCTGTGGCAGCTACGACCGGAGGGTGAGGTTCTATGACACGAACACTGGAGCCTGCCTTCATGCAATGAACGTGCACGATGGGGATGTGACAGAGGTGGCGTATTCGCCTCAAGGAGATTTGCTTGCCTCTTCTAGCTGGGATAAGAACGTAATCGTATGGGATGCCCAGACCGGAGAACCTCGTCATACCCTCACAGGGCATACAGAAACGGTCAACAGTGTCATGTTTTCGCCGGATGGTCGGCAGGTTGTGAGTTGCAGTGGCGATCTGACCATTCGGATATGGGACGTTCAAAGCGGAGTTTGCTGTCAAACATTCGATGGACACGAGGAATGGATTCGAAGAGCGGTCTATTCGCCTCAAGGGAATCAACTGGCTTCCTGTGGTGAAGACTGCACGGTACGACTCTGGGATGTACAGGCAGGGAAGTGCCTCCACGTCCTTACCGGTCATGAAGCAGAAGTGAACTTTGTCACGTATTCACCCAATGGTCAACACATCGCCTCGGCCAGCCAGGACGAAACGGTCCGATTGTGGGATGTGGAGTCAGGCGAGTGCCGGCATATCCTTTCGGATCACAGTGGGGAAGTCAAGATGGTGGCGTTTTCACTGCAAGGAAACCTTCTTGCCTCGGCCAGCGAGGACATGTCGGTTCGGATCTGGGATGTGGTATCGGGCGACTGTCGAGCGGCGATTCTGGACTTTGATGATACAGTTCATTACGTTGCTTGGAACACGACCGTGGGGGTTGATTGCATAGCGATTGCTGGTGAAGATGGTTCTGTCCGTCTATGGGAGGTGAGAGTTGAAGAGCAGCAACAAGAGGAAGATGGTTCTTGTCCTCTGACCTTGCGGTGGAGATCCACCATTGGTGCACTGGTTGCGAAGGAGACCATCATAGAGGATGTGCAAGGATTGAGTTCGTTGAATCGTCAGCTTTTGCAGCAACGCGGAGCTAGCCAAAAACAAGAGGAATAAAACGGGGGGCCTGGGTCTGCGCAGTCAAGAAAAGAACGGCCAGGGTTCATTCAGAATGATCAATCAAACAAATGTCTAGGCCGAGCTTGTAGAGTCGGGCCTATGGGTGCCTGACCTCGTGGTGCAACAATCCAAGGTGACACCCTGTGGATCAAATGCAGGGGAAAGTGGGTGAGCCGTCATCGAGTGGGAGGCGAAGCAACTTTTTTGTCGTTGGACTGGAACTTCCCCCCTTGACCTCGAAAATTGCTGCATGCGAGCCTTGTCCGTTTGATTCGTCTTGTCTATCTCGTCCGTCCTGGAGGCGTGTCTTGTACAACGGCAAGACGACAAGCGATCGTGGACAGGTGGAATCACTCGTAGCCACGACGACATGAGGGACCCGACCATGAGGGGGATTACGAGATCTTGAAATGAGAGTCGACCCAGGCCGCGGTATGCAAGTGAGCAGCACGCCCAAGGCTTTTTGCAGTGGCCACGGCAGACCAAGCCCAACATGGTCCAAGCAACCTTCTCCGCCTCTTCCTCTTTTTGCTTTCCTTCGCTGTACACACCATCCTTCCATTTCTCTTTTTCTGTCTTTTCTCTTTTCTCAGCTCTCTCGTTCTTTTTGCCTCTCTTTCCCAAGCCTTCTCCCTCACCCTCGTTCTCGCGCGGTAAAGACTACGGCAACACCACGTGTCATTATTCACTGTACCACCAACAACGCCAGCGTGGTAAGAAAACTGACTTTGATTCTATGGCCGTTCGATGTTGGGCCGAAAGGGAGGTGAACCTAAAGGATACCCCATCGTTGGGAATAGAAAGGGAGGATGAACATTTGAATGGCAACGGTCACCTCGATTAACAACCATTGTTGAAACACATCTTTCGAACAGTTTTTGTTCGTGGGAAAACGAAACCTCTTTGGTCCTCATTGCTCGCGGCAGCAGGAACTTTGGGAGGGATTCTGGGACTAACGGCAAAGTTGAAACGGGAAAAGATTCAATTTAACAATTGCAGGTAAAGGATACTCGTCGTCTCTCATAGGACAACCTTAACTGATTCGAAATGCAAGTTGTAAAAATTGAGTCCTCCTCGATCCAGCAATAGCCATCGTCAGCCAAAGGTAAAAAGCTAGGCACGAAACTACCCAAGTGTTCTTCCTACTCGCGACCATTGGAATCAGTAAGTGTGCTCTGTTGCGCTGATCTCTTTACATGATAAGGATTGAGGCGGTGCATTAATTAACATTTGCACGTTATGAAAAAAAGGGCAATGTTGTTCCGTGGTATTGTCACGTCATTACGGGATACCCTCTCGCTACAACAAGCACTGGAACTTTCGAACATTTACTTGGAATGTGCTTGCAAAGCAAAAGACCCCACCATTGCACTCGTGTTGTGTCATGACACGGAGGTTTCGTTAGTTCGGGCGAGGAAGGCTGCTAGGCGCATCAAGGATCCAGCTGTTTGTGGTAGAATCGCCAACGCGTATATCGAGCTCGGGAGAGTGCTGGATAGTCGTGGCTGTCAACGTGAGGCACAAGCAACGTACAAGAAGGCCAGGAAATGGGGGTAGGTAGAATTCCTACTTCTGCTGGCTGGTGTGGCGCCAAAAAAAGGCCATCATCTAACTCGCGCTTCACTTTGGCTCTGTTACAGAGGACCAATTCAGGAACAACAACAAGGTCAACTTATCCCAATATCTGGTCCAAATAAGAGCGTCCAGCCAGCCAGAGCCAAATCAACTTCCAAGAAGAAGGCCAAGGATGAATCGAATCAGACGACTCTGGTTCGCGACATTGCCACCATTCCACAGGACATATTCCCAAGGAATGTGCATCCTCCTGCTCTCGATGTCAAACTACCAGAATCGGATGAACGCCTCACCAATACAACCCAGTTGGCCTGTTGTCTCAGTCTCATACGAGATTCTCGGTCGCTGAATGACATACTGGCACCATCTGCTCGCGATTGGGTACAGGCTGTCGAGAAGGATACAGATGAACAGGAACGGCTCAAGATCCTTGCGACAGATGTTATCAATACCTTCAAACGTGCTGAGATCAAGGATGCCAAGGCTATTGCCGAGGTTGCGTGCCTCGCTCCAGTTTTTGAGAAAGATGACTTTCGATACCTGCTCAAGGAACTCTGCAGAGGAGTCGACGAATCCGCATTGCTGGACATTCATCAACTTGAAGGGATCGCTCAGTTGATCCACGGTGCTGATCCAGGATACCTTGACGCCAACGATCTGGTCAAGATACTGGAGCTTCTCAGCACACGACTCAGAACTACTCACAACCACTCATCGCATCAGATGTACCAACTGACGATAACAGTATCGCATGTGTTGGATGCCATGGCGGACACCAAAGTCGAAGGTCTTGACCGAGAGAAACTCCACACACCACTCTTGTCGTATTTGAATGAGATCAAGGACAGTTCCGACCCACACTTGGTGTACCAAGCAGCCTATGCTCACCAAGCACTGTTGCATGTCCCGGATGATAAGACACTCTGGCAGGCAACCTTACGTCGTTCAGGAAATGTGATCAATGGCGTCTTCGGCACTGCAGTGAAAAGTATTGATCTTCAAAAGTTCATTGAGAGCCTGAATGGGATTCAGCAGGGGGCAGCCGGAGCGTCCGAGGTGATCAACTTGACCAACACGTACAGAGCATCAATGGTCGGAGGCGGACAGTACTTTCTGGACAATCTCAAAGAAGGCTTCAGTATCAAGCGCAAGTTGGCGTGGTATCCGGCACTACGTGGAGCGGAGACTTTACTTCGTGATGGTCAATTATTCAAGTTCAAACAATTAGTTTGCGAGGCACCATGTCGACGGGATCTAGCCTTTCTGTGGGGAGTTTGCCAAAGGCTTGGAGAAGTCGCAACTGAACCGATGTGGGATACGGAGACTCGGAGAGGAGCAGTCAGTTTCTTGGGCGAGATCTATCGCAATGAACCTGTATGGGGAAGCCAACAGAATATCAAGGAATGGATCCTTACTATCCTCATGAAGTTGGCAGCTTCAGATGAGAACGATATTCAACGTACGACTGAAAAGGATCCTCTCCATCGTCGCCGACCTCAGTTTGGAACGATCAACTAATCAATTCGATGTGGCCCGCTCATTTTGTTCAGTAGTTGCCGAAACTTTGCTGCGAGACTTGGAATCGCGCATGATTCCCCACGAGCAACTACTTATCCAAGCGTGTCGAGAGAAGGATTCTAGTTCAAATCCATTGAAAGTTCCATCAACTCGGTTGGCGTGTCCATCCCTGCTCGATCGAGTTCAGAACAGGCCAGATGTTGAGAGTCATTTACGGCGACTAATGAAACAAAGACTCAAGGAGCAGATCAAGAGTGTCTACATCCCACCTCAAGCCAAGGCCGGATTCCATGCTGCCGACAGTGCACGGTATCAATTAATGGAAAGAGTCCAGGACTTTCTCCGTTGTGACCAGAAGGTTTTCTTACTGCTGGGTGATTCTGGAGCAGGCAAATCAACATTCAACAGAGCACTCGAATGCAGCCTATGGCAGGCTTACAAGAAGGGTGGTCTAATCCCACTTTTTATCAACCTACCGGCCATCGAGAATCCAGATCACGACATGATTTCCAAACAACTTCGAAAATTGGAATTCACCGAGTCTCAGATTGGAGAGCTAAAGATCCACCGCAAGTTCATTTTGATCTGCGACGGGTATGATAAGAGCCAACAAACCCACAATCTGCACACGACCAATCGACTGAACCAACCAGGTGAATGGGAAGCAAAGATGGTTATCAGCTGCCGGAGCGAGTACCTGGGTGTCGACTATCGAGATTGGTTCCAGCCTGGTGACCGCGATCGGTCATCAGAGTTCGCACAGTTCCAAGAAGCAGTCATCTTACCCTTTACTACGGAGCAGGTCAATAGCTACATCAGCCAATATGTGGCTATTCATCAACCACTGTGGGAAGCAAAAGAATACAAGCAAGTCCTTGACCTCGCCCCTAGCTTGAAGGAGCTTGTCAAGAACCCATTTCTGATGAGCCTGTCATTGGACGTACTGCCTCGAATGGTGGATTCTAGACGCAATTTCATGGCTACCCGCATCACTAAAGTATCCTTGTATGACCACTTTATCGAACACTGGCTGGAGCAGAGGAAAAAGAGACTTGGTGAAAAGGAATTGGGCCCTCAGGCAAGAGCAGCATTTGAGAGTCTAAGCGATGACGGATTCACGGAGAACGGTATCGATTTCTTGAAGAAACTGGCAGTGGCGATCTACAAGGAGCAGGACGGTCGGCCGGTTGTCGAATACTCGCGCTACAAAGACGAGGGGTCATGGAAGGCAGGATTCTTCAATCGAGAGGACAAGCAGCTTTTGCGTGAGGCATGTCCAATAGTACGGAATGGCAATCACTACAGCTTCATCCATCGATCGTTACTAGAGTACGGACTGTCGCGTAGGATATTTGATCCGCAAGACTCAAAGAAGCAAATGGCTCCACAACCAACCCTGAATCGTCAAGGGAGCGCTAATTCAGTTTTGAGCTTCGAAATGCGTGCAACCGTTGTAATGCCACAAGTTATGGACCAGGAGCCCGACATCGAGTCGCCTTTGGCTTGGAGGAGTTTTGTGAACGAGTCCTCTCTGTTGGAGTTCTTAGAGGGTCGAGTTCACCAGGATCCAGTATTCAGGCAACAATTGCTCGATTATATCGAGTACTCAAAAAGAGACAAGAAATGGCGTATAGCAGCGGCTAATGCAATCACAATTCTTGTTCGAAGCGGAATACAGTTCAACAGCGCCGACTTGCGAGGAATCCAGATCCCAGGAGCGGATATCAGTTACGGGATGTTTGACTTTGCACAGCTGCAAGGAGCAGATTTGAGGAAGGTTAATCTCCGCAACGTTTCTCTTCGGCAGGCGGACCTGAGCGGAGCACATATGACGGGTGTACAGTTTGGCGGGTTGCCATACCTCACAGAGGATGGTAGTGCACGCTCCTGTGCGTACTCACCAGGTGGAGTGTCCTTTGCCGTTGGGCTTGACCATGGCGATATCAGCGTATATACGACATTGGATTGGGACAAGAAATGGACACTTCGAGGCCACAGTGGCCTGGTTACAAGCGTTGTGTATTCGCCTAATGGAGATCGGATTGCCTCTGCCAGTGTGGATGCGACTGTACGGCTATGGGACGTTAGGACAGGAGTCTGCTGCCAGGTGTTCACACATAACAAAGGCGTCAAGAGCGTAGTGTATTCACCGCTTTGTGACTCTATCGCTTCTTGCAGCGCTGACAAGACAATCCAGATATGGGAGGTTGAGACTGGGGATTGCCGCCATACTTTAACCGGTCATACAGATACGGTCTCCGAGGTTGCGTATTCTCCTAAAGGCGATCGTATTGCTTCCGGCGGCTCTGATCAGAAGGTTCGTCTATGGGACGTTGCAACTGGTGTGTGCAACCACACTCTTGGCGGTCATAGGATGGAGGTCACAAGCATTGCCTTTTCACCCCGAGGAGATATAGTTGCTTCCGGGAGCAGGGACGAGACATTGCGAATATGGGATGTGGCAACCGGAACGTGCCTCCATCTCTTAATGGGGCATATGTACGACGTCTCATGTATCGTGTTTTCACCAACCGGATCTCAAATTGCTTCCGCAAGCAAAGATGGAACAGTGAAGCTGTGGGACGTGGATGCAGGGATATGCTGTCATACCTTCACCGATCATGGTCACCCTGTCTATGGCGTCGCGTATTCACCTCTGGGGGATCGGATCGCTGCCTCTAGTGATGATACAGTCATCTTGTGGGATGCACAAACACGAGAATGCAGCCACACTTTCAGCAAGCCATTGGCTCAGATGTCGATGTTCCTATTCTCGCCACTCGGCGACTATGTTGCCTCAGCTACCGAAACGGGGGCAGTATGTTTATGGGACTTGGGAACAGGATCTACCCGCAACATTGCAACTGAGCATAGCGGTAGTGTTTTAAGCGTCAAGTGCTCGCCCAAGGGACACCAGGTCGCCTCGTGCAGTAAGGACAAGACAATACGACTATGGGATATGGAGACAGGATCTTGCCATCAAATTCTGGCCGGTCAGAACGGCCATGTGTACGATGTCTCATATTCGCCTCAGGGCAATCTGATCGCCTCTTGCCACAGCGACAAAACAGTGCGATTATGGGATATTGAGAGTGGAGCTTGCCTTCATATCTTAGCTGGTCACACCGGAGTAGTCCATAACGTCGCTTTCTCACCATTGGGGGATCAGGTCGCCTCCTCTAGCAAAGACAAGACTGTACGATTATGGGATGTTGAGACAGGAGCATGGTGTCGCACCTTGACTGGACACAGCGATCGTGTCTATATCGTCTTGTATTCACCAGGAGGCGATCAGATCGCCTCTGTCAGCGATGACAAAACGATACGGCTCTGGAATATGGCTACAGAGGCATCTCAGCATACCCTGGTCGGTCATACTGAGTGGATCTCAAGCGCCGTGTATTCGCCAGATGAGAGCCAGATCGCCTCTGGTAGTTGGGACAAGGAGGTGCGACTATGGGACACCAACACAGGAATGTGTCTCCATGTCCTGAGTGGTCACAGTGACAAGGTTAGATGTGTGGCATACTCACCTCAGGGGGACCAAGTTGCATCCGCCAGTTGGGACTGTACAATACGTTTGTGGGATGTTGAGACAGCAGAGTGCCGCCATACATTGACCGACCACAGTTATCCAGTTGAGATCGTCGCTTTTTGCCCGAGGGGAAGGCTGCTAGTTTCTGGGAGCATGAATGGAGAGGCACGTATGTGGGATGTGAAGACCGGGGAATGCCGCCAGGCCTTTGAATACGACGACCAGAATTCAACTATATCATATGGTATACCATTGGACAGGATGTCTTGGGTCTTGTCTGGTGATGGAGATTCCCTGGTCACTTGCGGCGAAGATGGATCGGTGCGGATGTGGCAGGTCATCAATGGTGAAGTCACGTATCGTATGCAGATGCGCTGGAGATCGACGAATGGCCAACTTGCATTGGAGGGTGTTTGTACACAAGATGTGCAAGGACTAAGCGAGTTCAACAAGCAACTATTAGAACTACCCGGAATTGTCGACGAGCATGTTCATCACTTGGAAGAGATTGAAAAGTCGATCCGGCCGCAATCTCAAATTGAAGATTTCAACCTGCTGCGATAGTAAAAAGCGGGATCCTAGGGCTCCTCTTTTGAAGTGGAATGTTCCTAGGAGGCACATTCAACTACTATATAGGTCATCCAAAGGGCAATGAACACAATGGATGAATTATCGTAACGTTGAAGGAATATGAATGGGAATGGTGCGGTGGAGAGGATCGAGGAACATTGATGTTGGAATATGAATGGGAATGGTGTGGTGGAGAGGATTGAGGAACATTGATGTTGGAATATGAATGGGAATGGTGCATGGACAGGATCGCGAGGGTATTGAGGAAGGATGAATGGGATTGGGATAACAACAGGACATCGCGAGGGTGCATCGAGGAAGAATGGGCGTGGGATATCGCGAGGGTGCATCGAGGAAGAATATGATTGGGATAGTGCGAGGATATCGAGGAATGAGGGTGGGATAGTGAATGGGGATTGTTCACGGATATCGACGAAAAACGAGGGTGAAATGTCCATGGGATAATGCGAGGTTATCGAGGATCGCGAAGGATGGCTCAGTTCTCACATTTGTGAGAACCAGGTGAAATTTTGAGGGATAGGGAAGGATAGCTCAGTTGTATTTGAATAACGGTTTCTCGTGAAGAATGGGATATAGAGAGGAGAGAGTGTGATATGCTAGATGAATGTAAATGCTTTTGCTTGCCATATCAGAGAATTGGCCACCGCAATGGTTACGTGACAAAGAGAGTTTCCCCTCCATACCATGACTCTGCACGTTTGCCTGCAGTCTTAAAGTAAGTCGAATACTCAACGCCCACGAGCAGATGAGCTCTTGCCAACAGCGCACCATCGATCAGGATAGGACCATACTCTCCATACCGTTCCAACGTTCCTAATCGTCTATGGTCAACACGGATCCAGTTCTGAGCGTCAGCTTTGGCAAGTTCTTCAGGGTCGCGTTCGTTGGTCAGAACCAAGACTGGGATATCCTTGCTATCGTGTTGATATGGTTGTTGGACTTGTTGATGAAGCCGATGCTGGCTTTGAGATGAGTGCTGGCGTTTTAGGAACGGCAAGGAATGGGTGCCGCTAAGACGCGAATCTGTGAGTCGTAACACGTTGGTGGATGATAAGCGATCCTGCTGCCGCTGCATTTGCTGTTGTCCATAGGTGTTGAGAAGTGAGATGATGTGCCCAGTGGAAGGATAGCATCGGTTCCAGCCATTAGGGTCTGCGGGCGAGGCGATACCGAGACAATGACGCTTAAAGTCTCCTCTGCGGAGATGGACGCCGATAAAAGGTTGATCGTGAAAGGTCGGACGATTGCTATCTGCATCGTGGGTGCTGCCACTCTGAGATGATCCAATGTTCTCAACAGCCACGGGCGAGGACGAAGGTGATGAGAGTGAAGGTGACAGGAGTTGACCCAAGATCTCATCCACAAAGCTCTCCACACTCTTCGTGTAATGAAAGTGCTGTCCAAATTCAACCCAAGCGCGATCCTTCCCGCCAGGCAGTAGCCGATACACATGTCCCAGACAGAGGATTTCCTGTTGTTCATACTCCGGTTGAAGGTACCGTTCCACAAGCTTGTCCATTCGCAAGCGGGACCACAATGTCTTGTTGTCATTGTCGGGATCCAGAAAGGGCGTTGGGATCAAGGATGGGTCAATGTTGTACCGCTGCATGAACTGACGTCCTGTCATGTCGATGCGACGGCCAAATCCATATCCAGCTTCGCTAATGCACTTTTGCGCTGTGGGGTATTTGACGAATCGAGGTGTTGTTCGACCTTGCGAGCGAGTGGTCCTAGTAGTCGATTTTGCTCTTGGTCTTGTTGTTGATGACAAGGACCGCTTGCGTCGAGAGTATGATGGGGACCCTGATGACCGTGATCTCAATGACAGAGACAGGCTCGATGGGCTCTTCTTGGTCACCGATTGTAACTGGATCCATCGTCTCTGGTTACTCTGATTCCTTTTCGTCTTAATGCGACCGGCTGATGCTCCATCGTCCACAAGATCCTTGGAAACATCCAGCCTCACCCTCCTCTTGCCCATGACTTCTGGCAAGACACTGGATTGTTCCACTATCCCCTTCCTCTCCAGAAAACTATCCAGCTCTTCAATTTGAAGTCCTGTTTGTTGTGAGTAGTACTCCAAATCAAAGAACTCGGACCACTTTGTCGCTGTCGGTGCTGAGGACTCTTGGTCAGGACTTGGTGTTTGAGTGATATGAACATTTGGACTCAAGTTGGGAATCAACAATGTTCGATTCAACGCCTTGGCGATCATCGATCCATGCCAAATAGATATCAGTTGGATAGTCACACCTGCGTATGGGACGAACAACAGGTACCGGGAACTATCT
>Ga0247824_10000601_pt1 | contig 18198 bp, 20 predicted proteins | sample 13C_PalmiticAcid_FD_194412 | JGI IMG/M metagenome (GOLD analysis project Ga0247824, IMG submission 194412) | Soil microbial communities from agricultural site in Penn Yan, New York, United States - 13C_PalmiticAcid_Day48 | ecosystem: Environmental > Terrestrial > Soil > Agricultural land... | reverse complement strand
GGACGGAAATGAAGCTAATCGAGATCCCCAATTGAATCAACCTGGACACTGTACGAGAGTGTGTGGTCATTGAGCTTCCAGCTCAACCTTGATTGGTCAATTGTCCGCACACTCGTTGAGTGTGAGAAAATCTGGTCGCACTCCGCCCCACCCACCCATGCTGGGTATCCCACCACATCGCGTTCCACGCAACCTGCACATCTACATTTGCATCCATTCCCCCATCCCCATCACTATGAACTCTAAGAAGTCAATGTTGGTTGGGGGAAAGAAGAAAAACAATGGATTGTGAAGCACTTGAGTGGTAAGGTTGGCGCCTTCACAAAGTATCATCCTCGCCCACTGTCTCGGTTACGCGGTGATTTTGAAGCAATTGAGCATCCCTGTCATCATCGTCAACATATCACACCTGTCTTTGTGGTCTTTCGTCCTCGTCACTCTCTTTTCCATTTATATTCCGCTGCCGACGCCTAAAGTTGCGCCAAACTCAAGCGTGGACACGTTGCCGATCCCCTTCCAGGAAGCGATTCGTTGTCGCTCGGAGAGTAACGAACTACACCAATCAATTGTGAGAAGGAGAGCACCAAACAACAAGAGTCATGGACTTGGGGGATACGATTCATCCTATCCCCGACTAGGGTGAAAAGGTTGGAATTCCAGTCGCAAAAAAAGACAAAGGGGGGGGAACACCCTTCCCCTAAAGTATCTTGGTCCGTTTCGCCATCACGACGTGGAGTTGATCTGCCCTGTCAATCTTGATTGATCCACTGCCTGGAGGATCTTAGCGGTGAAGATCCTGAGCGTTGATTTGAGGACTAGATCTGTAGATCGCTTGTCACACGTCTCCACCGACTATCCTTTCGTCCGCACCAAACACCATGTAACCTTCAACAAGGGCGACAGGGCGAGAGGGCAAGAGGGCAAGAGCAGGCAAGCGAGACCTTGTGGGGTAGGGTTCATTGGCCGTGCAGCATGCAATGTAGACGATGTACACACGTTAGTATATAGTATTGTCCGGTGTTTAGCTTCGGGATGAGAAAAGGGCTGCGCTATTGATAGTGGCAAAGGTGGTGGTCCTCTCAACCTAAATGGAGCGTGACATGGCTACCTTCTTTGTCCTTCAATCTCGGTATAAAGACGGGACCGTGGAGTAATTTTGGAGAAGGGCCAATTGCTCTGAAAAAGTCATCGCCGCGGGGCCTCGTTCAGTGATTGTGCTACACCCACCAACTGTTATCGGCGTGCTGAATGCACAGTGTCATTGTAGTGGGGTGGAGTATGTACACACAAACCTAGTTTGAACGCTGGCGATGACTCTTCATATTCATTATATACCCATCGTTCTCATGGACTATTCCGAGTGTCCCCGGTGCAATCGTGCATGCACACTTGCAGGAGAGAGATACATGAAGCATTCCGTTGCTGGTTCTTTTCCTTCATCGACTCTTAATATGATTAATGGGCTTGTCGGACGACGTCAATTGCCGCGGCTATGACTCTTGGCCGAGCAATTGCAGTCGTCTATAGGGTACACAGAACTACAACACTTCACCAGAACTAGGCAGGGCACTATCGTTGTCGTAATTGTTTGGTGGAAGAGCACTACCTTGCCTGCATGTTTGTTTTCCGCGGTTATGGATAACAAAACCAGCTGTGAGGAGCGAGCAAAATGGAACGGAGTGATCGAACTTGCTCTAGAGCGAAAGCAGCAACAAAGTTAATCGTTGGTTGATGCTGTTGGTCCTCCGTTGCACCCTAAGGGCGAACTTTGAGCTAGGGAGAAAGCGCCACCACTGACCTCTAATTGCACGCGCGAGCTTCAATTGCACACCACCGCGCGGTTTGTAGTATATATACTAGGGCTTTGAGGGGGGGAGCACGAATAGGGCCAGCACGAACGGGAAAGAAGGTTGCCCACCCAACGAACGCCGATCTCTTTCATAACGATAGTTCTTTCCCCCTTTTCTCTCCAAGTGCTCTCACTCGACACAACCACCCAGTGCGGGACATCTGGGCGTAATGATTATATGTTTTTCTTTACCTTGCTCCATCAACGTGCACCTTTCGGCTAAAAGCGACGGGAATTGATCGGTCTGGTCGTAGGTTTCGGGTCGACCAAAGGACCCGAAACCTTTGTCGTCTGTGCATGCTCCTATCAATCGTTCAGTAAGCAAAGACAAAGTGTGGGCACGCCCACCCTCTCACACCGGTATTCTGTTACGGGCTTCTGTAAATCACCAACAGGTCCACGGTCCGACCCTTATCGTCGTGCATCGAAGCAGCTAAACGTTAAAACTACCCCTGGATCAACGCTTTATTGTGTTGTCAAGTCCAAGAAGTAGACGACCCTCACCTCGACCAAGCTGTTCAAGCTCTTCTTTCAACTCACGACAACTCTACTTGTTGCTCCGCGTTCTCCAGCGATCTCCTTGACAACTTCAACGACCAATTGGCCTCGAGAACTGGGTGGATGATTCATCCTTTAGTACTCGTTTCCAAGTTCGAGTTCAGAGCTCCGGGTGGTTCTTCAATAACGTCTTTGTAACTCCTGTGCTGTTGTATGGTCAAATATTTTGCAATGAATCGCTTCTTTCAAGTGGATAAAGGCGTACAACAACACAACTGGGAAGCCTAGGCCACTCTTTCATGCGCTTGTATACTCGCCTTCCCCCCCTCCATGCCTATCATTCTGCAAAAACCACAAAAACCATGGTGTTGTCCTCTTTGTTGTGACACAAACAGCCATTCCCTTCGATGTTCCTGAGCGTCCTGGAGATCGATGGACGCTGAACACAGTTCAATTGATGGACACTGAGCTGCACCATCTTTCGACGGGTTTGTGATTTGGGATCGTAGTACTCCTCTTGCCCTTCATATATATCGTCCGCGACCTTTGACACATGGGTATCGAATCTGGAGACAAGATTGATATCCCGTTATCAAGATCTTGCTGCACTATAAGAATAAAAGGAGACCATGGGGTCATCCTGGACGGCAATGATGTAAAGAGCCATTGGCCTTTGTAACGCAAAAGCGGACAGCAATGACAGCGTTAGTCTAAAACCAATTCAGTGTCATGTACAGACCATGCACCAAAACACATGGAGATGGTAATCCGCCCGGTGAATTGTTGGGCCGCCTGGCCACGCTTACATACTCCATAAACCGCAGGCCCCAATGAAGCACTGCAGTTGGACACTTGCGGACAAAACTTTGAAAGTTCATACTCTTGAATACCACAAACCATATTCCACCATTGCGTTTTCGCTCATGTTTGTTGGTCAAGTGTAGGAAGGGCGAGCGTGGGGGGAAGGTAAAAAGCGGGTCCCTCTCGTTTTTTGGTATCCCTCGTAATTTATCAGTCCAAGATGTACATCTGTGCGTGCATGGCGTTTTGGATAGGGGCGATGAACGTGAGAGTAATCCAATCCTTCAAGGAAGTAACAGTACATGGGCAATGGTGGGCTGTCTTTGTATTTGCGTCTATTAAATTATGAGTGTAAGTCTATGGTAGATTGGGATATATCGTCGCGTTGGGTATTCCAGCGTCCTTTCTTCGTGGGACTTCGGGTCGGATACATCAGTTCCGGCCATTGTTGACGTCTTCTATTTTCCTCCGCCTTTCCTTTGGTTGATTTCTCCACAGTTTGGTCCTTTGAGGTCGTTGAAGGCGCTCAAAGAATGACGCACTTTGCCTTCTTCTTCTTCCGCTCTCGCTCCTTAGCGTTCAGCTTGCGCTCTTGAATCAGCTTCATCACCAGTGTGAAGATCTCGTCCACATTCTGTCTTGTCTTGGCGGACGTCTCAATGTACTGGCAATTCCATTCTTCAGCTCTTGCTGCAGCCTCTCTCGGGTCGACCTTTCGACGCTGATTCAGATCTGCCTTGTTGCCAACAAGAACAAAGGGGACCTATAACATTCAAATGTATCATGGATTAGGGTACATGCAGTGTAATGTGAAGGTTCTTTGTGTCCGCTCTTTGCACCCGACAAAGTTCAGAGAAGGTTTAGGTACCGTCTCGGTTCCTTGCGTCATCTTATATATTTCCGCGCCCGGTCGGGTCTGAGGAATGGAAACCTTTCATACCTTGTCGTCATCCAGGACTCGAGTGATTTGATCCTTGAACTCTTGTGTGTGAAGGAAGGACTCGTACTCGCAGATCGAGAACACACACAGGAAGCCCTCACCTGATCGATAGTAGTTGTCACGGATCTAATGAGGGGTGTACCGTACAAAACGTGGGAAAAGGGGAAGGTCAATTGGGGGCTAATCACAGCATTTTTCATGCCACGACGCGCACTATTTGAGGTACGCTGCTGCAGGAACACGAGATCTTTTCATAGACAGAAACCCAAGTGGATGGCGAGGCTCAAGTAATTGAAGAGGCCAAGCAGAATATAGAATGAGAGGAGAGAGCACTTACAGCAGCGTACTCTTCCTGACCAGCAGTGTCGAGGATATCGATCTGGCAAGGCTGGTTGTCGAAGGTGATCTTCTTCCTGTACGAATCTGCCTTGGTTGGGTCGTACTCCTCGACAAAGTCTCCATACATGTATTGGAGTGTCAACGCCGACTTTCCAACACCTCCAGAGCCGACCATGATGACCTTGTGCAGAGGAACGTCCTGCTTAGTTTTCTTTGCCATGGCTGAGTGTATGATTCGTGAAAAGGTTCAAGGGATGGTTTCTGTGGTAGTTGTAAGGGTTTGGTTGATGTTTCTGTTGATTGCCGAACGGTTTGTACCAAGTACTTGGGTCGCTTTGTGGAACGGAACTGACTTGAGAGGGGAGGGGGAGAGGGGAAAGGAAGGGATTGTGTTCCTGCAAGCTGACTAACGTTGATTATCTTTGTCCTACAGTGCCGTTGCGTTTGGGGAAGAAGGGTCGAATGAGGAGGAAGAGGATTCAGTGATGCAAAGTTGGAATGAGAAGAGTTGTTGGAGAGAGAAGTTGAGGTGATCGCTCCAATACAAGTGTTGCCAACGGGCGGCTCTCGCTTTCTCGCAGTAGGCCTCTCTATTCTCGTTCTTGAGCGTATATTTTTACCATTCACTCTTATGGTCCGATGAGAGCCATTCATCGAACTATCCGTATGTCAGGCCATGGGATGGTCCGATGGATCCATGGGGCAAGTAGTTGACAGTTGGCTGCCTTGAATCCCGCAATATCCGTTTCTTCTCCGTCCCCGTTGGCTCCGTCTTTTCGTGTGTCAGTGTTGTGTGTGTGTGCTCCTTTCGTCCTTTCTGCAACGAATGTTTGCGCAACCAGAGAAATGAAGTGTGAAAAAGAGCCTTGGTTTGCACGAGAGCAAAAAACTGCGCACACTAAAGGGACACCAAGCCATTGCAATCCACGCGTCTCTCGCGTGTGTGCCCACCATTCTCACACTGTTGAGATCTATACATCTTTAATGTCTATGTCTATACGTTGATTAGATTGGGAGATGAGAGGGGATCCGTCGATCTTGTCATTTACTTCCTATACCAGTCCTTTGAGTTGGGTTGACCCAAGCATTCACCGACGGTGACGAGCTTGTAGCCCTTCTTCTTAGCCAACTTGACAGCCTGCACGGCCACTTCACTGACAGTCAACGGGTGGATGTCGTGCTGCAAGAAGATATGGCCATTCTTCTTCAAGCCGCTGGTTGTCAAAGTATCCTTGTAGGTCTTCATGCTCAGAGGGACTTGCGAAGCATCGAGGTCTGCAAGTAGTGAGTGGTCGATTGGAAGATGGGTTAGTGCTGGGTCAAGATCCATGACTTACGAACCGATTCTAATACACTTACGTTCATAGTCCTTGGTATCTCTGTCCCAGTTGATGACCTTGTAGCCCAATCCGCCAAGGACCTTGAGGACGAGCGCGTTGGTTGAGCCGAAAGGGGGACGCATGTAAATAGGACGGACCTTGATGATGCCCTTGAGAGCGTTGTCCACTACAGCGGTCCGAGAAGAAAGATCGAATGACCGTTAGACACCGACACTCGTGCTTAGCCGTCGTTTGCACACATTCACCTCCCCCTAACTTACGCTTCTTCATTTGTTCCTGGATGTTGGTCGTCTTATCGGCCAGGTCTTCATGGCTCCACGTATGCGAGGCAATCTGATGTCCGGCATCATAGGCCGTCTTGACGTACGATTTGAATGGCTCTTTAAGAATATTGCCGGCGTTCTCGCCGTTCACGAAGAATGTGACTTTGACCTTTTCCTTCGCAAGAAATTTAAGAAGCTGGCCCGTGTACTCTCCAGGGCCGTCATCAAAAGTGAGGGCAGCAACACCTTTGATTGTGCATGACTCGATGATGGTCGCGGAAGCAGCAACCTTGACCTTGGGCAGCTTGGGGACACTTGGAGCAGCAGCCTCTGCAAGGTTCTCAACGAAGGCAGGAGAACCAGCGGGGATGGCGAGGATAGGCGTGGCACTGGCGAGCGCGGAGACGATGCCTAGCGCAATGGCGGCAATACGAGTAATGGGGGCCATGGTATCAGAGGGCAGAAGGAGAAGATGGAGGGGAAAGTAGCTGTAGCAAAGCGGGAGGGGGGTCAGTAGACAGGGAGTTGATCCAAGGAATGAGGAGTGAAGAAGCGGATTGGGGCCACCGAGTGGGGACTATTTAAATGAGACAGGAGAACACCACCGGAGGTACATACATTGAAAGACTGAAGATTCAAACGGTATTCATAAAGTTTATGTCGACTGAAGGCAGGATGTGGGAGGAAAGGCGCTTCTTCAGATACAGAGCAATGGCGTAGGGCAAAGATGTCGACATGTCCAGGAAGTGGCTCGAACATGTGTGCAAATAACAAGCAAGAGCCCTCCTTCAACAGGTCAGCAAGCCTGGTGAAAGAGATGGATGCCTGACGATTGTGCCTCCTTGATTCTCCACGAGCACAAATGAATGGGCCACGCCCAGACCGGAGAGCCCCTCTCCCATCAGCCAAACGACTTGTCATGCATGGAAGCCACGGCGCGCCTCTCCGTCCACGAAAAGCGGCGGGTGATACTGCCACCAGAATGACACCCCCATCCGGCATTCCTTACATCTGTTGGACCTTCAGCAATTGACCGACTGTGGTATCCCCAACCGGACGATGTTCCATCCAGGTACAAATATAGGTCAATACTCGCATACATGGTATATACAGCCATACAGCATCTCCCGTACCTCGGCCAACCTTCAGCGGGACGCTATTAATATATTGAACCACACACAGGGCTCTCAAGTGTCAGAGAATCTGAACAGTGCTGTGACAATCCCTGCATGGCAACGGTCCAGGCGCAGACTTTGAGGATGCCACAGCCTCACACTTTCCAGAACGACTTCTGTTGCAATTTCATCCACTATTGGTCTCTCACTTTGCAGACCCACGCAGTTCATTAAACACTCCCCAGCCGTGTAGCGCCTAGGCCATCTTTCATAACCCGCGTCGTGCTCTTGACGTCCAAAGTTATGGCGAAAGCCGACTTTATTTTCGGGCAATATACAGCACATGTATTCGTACTCGTCATCTTGACTCCACAGTATCCTCGAGATAACCTCCGGGTACATAATGCTGTAGATCTCTTGATACATACTGAAGGGCTAATGCCAATTGATGGGTTGCAGTCTTGAAAGACTCGCGACAAAACCCAGTTTGCCACGACTGCGGCGTGATGTGGGTTGAGTCTGCTCACGGCTCAATGTTCTCTTCCTTCCAAGGCGGTGCTCTCTACTGCCTTTTTGTCCGGGCTGAGCTGAAATGGGTGCAATGTCGCTTACTTTCGATACCGTCCTGAAATGTCTCCAAGGCATTCACCAACAGGCATGATGTTGAATCCTTTGCTAAGAACATACTCGATTGCAAGTTTGGAGGAGACCTGAGAGGTTCCCTGCTACGCATCATGTTCCAGACTAATGAACGACTTTCCGTGCGCTGCCGGATCCCAAATTGCTGCTCGAAAGGCTTTCAGGATGTTGCCAATCGTTCGTATCAACATTCCAGTTCATGACCTTGTAGCCATGGGCACCCAGCCACTCCAGCGCTTCGGGCGATGTGTTTCCGTAGGGTGGACGCATGTACACTGGACGCATACCCAGGATTCGAAGTAGTTCGTCATCCACTGGAGCGTGATTACATGATGGAGAGCGTTAGTCATGCCCCTGTGTAGCGAGGCTCAGAATCTGCAGATGGCATTGAGGACATGAAGCAAATCTCCTTACATTTGCCCATCTCACTTGCGAGGTCTGTTGACGGTTGAGAGATGTCTGCATGAGACCAAGTATGGGATCCTATGATCCTATCTAGTGACCCGCGTCGAAGGCGCGCTTGACGACCAAAGTCATTTCGGGATCCGTAATCGAGTTGTAGTTGAAGCCATTGACAAATAATGTTACTTTGACATTCTTGACATCCAAGTAGTCGAGAGGTTCATGTGTCCAACTGTTAGGGCCGTCGTCAAATGTTACAGCAAAAGCGTTCAGCGCTGTGCAGGCGATGACAATCGGAGCCGGTGCGCGTTTCGTCAATGCAGGTGTGTGCATTATGGCCCTCGCAGCAGGGATCGGGGAAGAGAGAGCATGAAGCGGAAATGAAAGGACCAGAGCCGCTGCCTCTGCAATGTATCTGTAGATCATTTCGATAGGATGGATGGTGTTGCTGCCTAGTGTTGATTCAGACCGCGAGGAATTTGTATCGATCGAGGAACCTTTTAAATAGGAATATCGCACCAGCTACTTGCTTTTGCACTGCACGACAACTGAGGTGATTAGGCTGAAGTCACTGTAACATACCGTGAGTAGTTGGCCATGGATTGTGAAAAGGCTGTCAAGGAGTCAGAGGGGCATGAAAGGAGATATCAAAGGTGTAAATGAAAGCGAGGGTTGACCAGGAGAGAAACGGCCGCTGGCCTTCGTTAGCAGTAAGGTTCCAGCCCCTTGATTTCCTTGTTGACATGTATGGCGACGGGTGTCGGTCGGAAGCGCTGTGAAAAACAGTTCGATGTGGATGGATTGGCTCGATACCGTATCACTCATGCTAGTGTATGGTAGTCGTCGCCTCTTTCAACAGTGGACCCCCTCTCCTCTCACGTTGTCCAAAGATCGTCCCGGTGCAACCAATGATGGAAAGGAGAGAGGGCCGAAAGGGGTTCATTTGAAATACCCATTCCTTTGGCCTCTTGGTTCCTTATGTGGTGTCAGCAAATGCTCCTTGCAGAGCATTGGGGCGTCATCATCCAGCCAGTCGATAGTAGTAGTCGAAGGTCAATCGATCTAGTCGTCTCCAACTAGAAATGATCCTCCTGTCTGTATGCACTAGAGCTTACTTCGGGTAATCTTCCTGTATTTGTCCAACAGCTCGTTCACCTTTGGAGGCGCGTCGACATGTTTGATCCCGTGGACATTGTCTGCCCCTTCTGGCCACCAATATACGGTGGGTGGAGACTCCCGCTAGGATTGAATTTGAGCTCATTTCCTTCGGGATGGCCCTTTCTCAGAGAGCTTCCACCATCGACCTCCAGGTTTACTCCGTTGATATACGAGGCTGAGGGGGATAGTAGGAACGCGACTGCGGCGGAGACTTCGGATTCTGTTCCGAATCGGCTGCTTGGGTTCTATTGCATGCAAAGAGATCCGACGAGCGTCAGCCGGTCGAATACACGAAAAGTGGAGCGCTTAAGCCATCGGTACCTTACCATCCAACGAGCATGTTAACCACATCCTCATTGTAGTTTTTCATGCCTGAGCTAACAATTAAGCCAGGCGCGACACAGTTGACGCGGATTCCATTGTATGGTCCCCATTCAACCGCCAGTGTATTGGTCATATTGACGATCCCCGCGCGAGCAGCCCCCTGGATCGTATCGGGTGCAGTGGTTAGTATGGCATCGAATGACTCTTGTTCAGCGATCGAGCAGCAATGTCATGTCTTACGGTGTGCATGGCATGTGGGATACCGTTTCTTGTTTCCGCTACAATGTTGACGATTCGACCCCCATGCTCGCCCATGTAGCCGTCAAAGGCTAAAGTCCCATTTAGGTCCAGGTCGACCACGGTAGCAAAGCCCTTGGATGTTAACATACTAGCAGGTGACATGAACTGGCACTGTTCTGTCCGGTAATGGTTACCAAGCAGCATGGGTGATGGCAGCAATCAGCAAGAAACCACCTTTGCGTCGCTAAAAGTCAAACCACCCTACATACGACAAGGCAGTCGATCCTTCCGTGCTTGGCGATGATATCTTGGATCAGTTTTGTAGCCATGGCGGCATCCCGGATATTGATTTGCATCGTATCGCAGATTCCACCTAGCTTGTGGATCTCCTCCTGCACGATCGCCAGTTGATGCATCTTACTGGCACCAAGATTAGCCAACTCATGTGCAATGCATCGTCCGATGCCTTGATCCCATTGTGGAGATAAGGATTGATGAGTCTTCGGCGCGATGTCTGGGGTACCATGATAAGCATTTACAGTAGCAATGAGAGATAGGGAGAGAAAGGAGCGGTAACTCTACTTACCTGTCCCCCCTCCAGTTACCAGGGCAACCTCGCCTTTGAATCCTTCTTAAAGATTGATCGATAAGCTGAAGTGAACATGGTCAGTCAAGTCGTCCACCAAGGTAGCAATATGGTTCGGTCACTTTCAGTCTGCCGTCTGGTAGATTACTGCTCGTACTGGTCATAGGGTTGATTCAAAGGGTCAGAGATGAGAGAGGTGGAGAGAGAGGGAGAGAGATGTAGAAGCCAGCTGGAGACAAGGTTTGGTCACAGTGTATTGCTGGCAAGAGTGCTTGATCTTCACCAGTGCGGTCAACTGCAGTAACTAGAATACAGAACCCGCTTTACAAGTTGGCCTTGACGTTGCAGATAGTGACAAACTCGGGCTTGAGTGAGGCACCACCCACCAAGAAACCATCGATATCGCCCTTGGTGGCAAGAGAGGAGGCGTTCTCGCCGTTGACAGAACCGCCGTACATGATGCGAGTGGCACTGGCGACTTCGCCGGAGACATTCTGTGCCAACCATTTACGGATGTCCTCGTGCACCTCCTGGGCCTGATCTGGGGTGGCAACCACGCCGGTACCGATGGCCCAAACGGGTTCGTAGGCAATGACAATGTTGACCCAGTCCTCCACTGACACATGTTTTGCGATAGCTGCCAATTGACGGGAAACGACGTGGAAGGTCTCATTGGCCTGGCGCTCGTTCAAATGCTCGCCGACGCAGGCGATGACCTTGAGGCCAGCTTTCAAGGCGTGGGCAACCTTCTGGCCAATCTCATCGTCAGTCTCCTTGAAGATATCGCGACGCTCGGAGTGACCGAGAATGACCCAATCGATGCCGATATCCTTGAGCATCTCAGCGCTGAAAATGCGAAGGAGCAAAGGGAAAGAGTTATATCAGTCAATTGAGTTCCGTTGACATATGATCACATCCCCCATGCAGTAGCCCGTCATCAAGTTGAGCAAATTGAGGGTGTTGGGATCCCATTTTTGGAGCAACCGCGGTGTGTGTAGGTTTCCGGGAACATGGTTCTGTCATTGTCGAATGCAACGTACGCAACTTCACCAGTGTAGGCACCGCTGGCTTTGGAGTAGCAGTTCTGGCCAGCAACACCGATCTCTTTGCGAACAGCCTGGCGCACCTGGCCAAGATACACAAAGGGAGGCGAGATGACGACCTCTACGACACGTTTATCGCAACCAGGATGATATCAGTATCATAGACGTGCAGAGAGGACTCCATAACACAAAAGTAGCCAAGACGTCGTGTATCCTTACCAACTTTGCTGTCGAGTTCGTTCTTGTTGAGGTTCTCGATCAAGGACTTCAAAGAAGCCTGAGAGCCGTTGAGCTACAAGGCGTAACATGGAGCGTGTGAATTGTTGGGTAACAAGAGAAGCGTTGAGTCAGGGTTGATCGCGTTGAATAGGGCGAGGACGCGGGCAAGAGTGCGAGGACATAACCACACCTTGAAGTTTCCGCCGACGATGAACTTGCGAGTCATGATGAGGTGATGATGAAAGGGTGAAAGGGTGCGTGGTTGGGAAGAGAAGAGAAAGGTGGGAAAGAGTGAGATCGATAGTACGATTTTTGATCCGAAACAGTCCTTTCCTTCTTCCCACACACTGTGTACGAAACAGCACATCCGACAAGTGCAGGCGGAACTCACCACGACGCGCAGGGCTCAACTAATCGATCGAAGGGAGTGACACCGATTCGACTCGTCTCCATCGTTGTCGAGTGGGGTACTGGAAAGCATGAACACCGGAAGATCTGCTCCTGGACTGGCTGCCAAGCAGCGACCTTCTCACCCAAAGTTTGGTGGCGTGTCCAACGATGGAGTTTCCGCTGAGGCACTAGGACAACAGTCGAGGCAACCAACTTTGATATCGAGATCAAGTACCCCTGGCGTCAGTCCCGCTCTTGGGCCTGTAAGAGCAACCCTTACGTCGCCACTAAAGGAGTCAGTACCTGTCAATGACCTGGTCCAGCTTGCGAGACAGTCCTTCTCTCAAAAGGATTTCACTGCCGCGCTCCAGTTTCTCACAAGAGCGCTAAGGGTTGCACCAAAGGATGTCAATCTTCTGGACAGCAGAGCCGCGTCTTGCGAAAAGCTCAATAGACTTGATGATGCACTCACGGATGCCAAAGCAATGATCAAGAATCATCCTCAGAATCCAAAGGTATGTACAATCCTCTCGTGGGATGCTGTCTGCCCACACAACCACACAACCCTCTAACGCGTCTTGCGTGATACAGGGCTACCTTCGAGCCGGCAAGATCCTCAGGCTTCAGCAAAGCATCAAGTCATCCGCAAAAGTTTACATCGCCGGTGCTGAGAGGGCTGACAAAGAATCCAAGGAATACGATGTACGTTGAAGTAATTCTGGAAGCAATAGTGATGACAGGAGTGGATATGAACACTGATGCGTGTCACTTGTTCACAGATACTCGCCCGTATAGCAAGCGATATGCGGATCAAACTAGACGAGATCACCAAGGTATATATGTATGACTTGAGTTCATCCCCCTCACTTTCACGCGTGTGCAGATATTGACATCTTGACTCTTTGTCAATAGAAAGAGGCTCGCGTCTTGGACCCTGTAGAAATACTGCCGCTCGAATTGATCGTGATAGTCTTTGGCAACCTAAGCTTTGCGGAGCGTGTACGGTGTTTAACGATCAGCAAGAAGTGGATGACCCATCTCGGCTCGGTGCGACACTTCTGGTATTCCATTGATTTGGCAAGACGTATCCCTTCACAACTCTGGGTTGCCAATCATTCTTTATACATGCCGCCTCCCCCAGACTATGAAGCTAACAACAAGGTCACCAACCGGACGGTCATCAGTCTGGTGAAGTATGCTTCACCCAAGGCATTACGACTCGGGTGCGCGCAACAAATCACTGGAGCACTCTTCACTCAGATGACGAAGGCAAAACGGACTGGCACTCTTGAAAGTTTGTCGCTGCGGATGAACTCGAAAGTTTATGGTCAAGAGCTCTCTTTACTCTGGTCCGCGACGCCAAAGCTACAATTTCTGGACCTTCATGGATGTTTAGGCGTGACAGACACAGTGGTTGCATCCGTTTTGGAGCGATGTCCCCTTCTTGAAGAGTTGGATATTTCAGAGTGCCGCTTGACTGAGGCATGCTTCATGACAGACAAAGCGATACCTAACTTGAAGAAGCTGGTTTTTGGTCGCGAGGAGGTGCTGTTTGCCAAGGAGGGTGTTGATGCGATGGTGGCGAGGTTCCCAAGCCTCAACACGCTTGATATCAGAACGATGAGGCCGCGAGGAATCGAAGCACTGGAAAGTATTTACCAATTGAAACACCTCAAGCATCTCTACACAAACTCGGTCGAGGCATCCGGAGACATGACAACAAATTATGTATTGGAGCGATGGGTGAGGGGTATCTCAGACCTGGAGAGTTTGCAGTTGAGTTCCTGCAAAGGAGTCTCTGATATGACGATCCTACTTATCGCCGGATACCTTGTAGAAGGAGAAGGAGAAGGAGAACCGACCCGACGTGGATGGTCACACTCATTAAGGATGCTGGATCTCAGCTTGTCTCCATACATGACATGTCAGGGTCTCTCATACTTGAGCAACTATCCTATGCTGCATCTTCATACCTTGATTTTGAACAAGTGTGGACGTGTGAGTGAGGCGGGCTTGCGCTCCGCAGTGACCAGCAGCGGCGGAGAGCTTTGTCGGCTAGAGTGCGTAGGCTACAGCACTGTTTCGGACAAGCTTCTGTTTGATATCAAGACTCATTGCCCCAAGATTGAGATAATGGACCTTGCGAGCTCGGGACAGGTGACAGGAATCGGGCTGATGGCACTCGTGAATGAGCGTGGACGTGGGATCGAGAAGATTTGCGTAGATGATTGCCCGGCACTGAGCGCGGATGCGGTGGACCGCGCGAGGTCGGTACTCGGTGCAGGGCGAGTCCAGTATCGGTTCCACCGGACACATCGGTGAAGGTAGACTGGCCATTTGCAGATAGGTTGATGAAGGAACGCGCACTCTCGTCTTGTGCCACCATTGTTCGATAGCTCCTTTTCCCTTACTTCGCCCCTTGTTTGTCGGTCCAATACACGGCCCAACCCTCACTCTTCGCTTCATCGTGCATTCATCCCTTTCACCCATCGCCTCACTTGTGTTCATCGCCCAAAGTGATGAACAACCTAAGCGCCAATAGTAACAAGACCCACGACGAGCTTACCAGCACCTCCGTCTCTGTTCATAGCATGGAAGGTCTAGAACTCTCAAAGGCCCCGGACGAACTGCCGGCTATTGAACGCCTCGCACTCGATTCACCTGCTACGAGTGAGCAGGCCTCTAAAGCCAACCCAGATGGTAGTTCTGAAAACGCGGCGCCTAGCCTTGTCGATAAATCATCTTCTGTCGAGAGCCAGGACAATGACGAGCGCAAGAGTCTTGGCGTCAAGGTAAACGCAACAGCCCACATTTCAATACTCGGCTGTTCATGGGAAACAGGGCAAAAAACAGCCATGGTACAATGTTTGTGTCAGTGGAACGGCTGACACGTATACCATGAGGAGCTTGCGAGTAACACTCTGAGCACCTTTTATCTTTCGCCTTCATTCAGGACCAAGAGCATCCGCAGCACGGTCAGACTCAACAGCAGATCGATCAGGAGAAAGACATGTTCACCACCAATATCATCAACTCACGGACAGACCAACAAATTTATGCCTCCCCGTCATCCGGCTCGACGAACCCGTTCAGACGCAGTTCCTCCGCCTCACCCCAGCAGAACAACTCGACAACATCGGCCCTCAATATCGATCTCCAAGCCGAGAACCCTTTCGACATATCCGCCACATCGCAAGGGGCTGGTTTGAGTTCTTCCTCATCCAACCCCACCGCAAGCGCAGGAATTGCTGTCTCGGACATCCCGCTGGAACTGCCACCACCACCGCCTGCCTATGTTCGAACAGAAGAGTCATCATCCACTGCTCCTGTGTCACCGACGACTATATCTACCTTTGAGACTTCAACCGCACCATCGGGTTCAACACAAGCTCGAACAGCACCCCCAACGCAGCCTGAGCCAGTGAATGAGTATGTGCTGAAGCCTATTGACTGGATCGACCCTGCAACGAGCATGGAGAGGCGGATCAAAATCATCACTCAGAACGGTAGGCATTTGTGAGGCTTTGGATACAACTTACAAAGCCGGGAGACAGACCATTAATGCGTTTATGATCTTTTCCTGCCCTTTATTTTAGAGAATGGTCCTTGTCCTTTGCTCGCTTTATGCAATACTTTGATCCTGCAAGGCAAGATTGCGATCAGACCTTACGATCGTCCTACTATTGGTTATGATCATCTCTTGGAGCTGCTTGCGGACTATCTCTTGAACGAGGACTCTGTCGGCTCCAATCCGATTTGGTCTCCAACATTCCAGCGCACAGGACACAAAGTCGAATATGAGAAGATAAAGTCGCGTCTCGAGATCGAATCGGCTCTACGGATGCTTCCACACCTGGAACATGGCCTCGACGTGAATGTATATTTCAGGTCGATTCGCGGATTTGAGCCGACAGCAGAATTGGGCCTATTTCATACATTTGGCGTGGAACTCGTTCACGGGTGGGTTGTCAACCCTGAGATGGATTCATCCATGTTTGCCCTTGTAGATGGACCTGCAGGGATCACGAGTTACAACAAGGCGGTGGAGTGTATTGTTTGTGGAGATGAAGCTGGAGGAGGCCTCATCGTGGAGGATGGACTCGGCAACGTGACGCCTATCCAGTCTTCGAGTCGTGTGCAAGATGAAGCGCTACGGAACGAAAAGGTTACACAGGCGTTGATTGTCCAAGAGTTCATGAATTTGACCAAGACTCAATTGACAAACTACGGGTTGCATATCCTTCAGGAGAGTCTGCCAGAGGGTCATCTCTGTGCATTCTTCCGAAACAACCATGTAAGTTCATCGGGATGCGGCTTTGGTTTGCTAATGCTACTATGACAAAAATCGTCTTTGCTATGGTATTTTTGTAACAAAGGATCACCTCGATTTGTTTTTCTTAGTTCTGCACGCTCTTCAAGAACCCAATGGACAGTAATCTTTATACCCTTGTCACGGATCAAAGCTTGGCTCATGAAGAGTCTATTGTCTGGGAATCGCTCTCGAGCGTCGATGGAGGAGGTGATTTCCTTGACGGATTGTTTCGACATGGCGCGTTGGAAGTTGGAGACTACGCCCGCAACAACCAGCCCCTTGGTGCAAAGGATTCCTCCTCTGGCGGAGGCGGCGGTGATGAAGAGTATGCTCCGAAATGATGACTGGATGAGAAAAACGCTAGGACCTCTTTCTCCTCCACAGATCATAACACTCGTTTCTCAATTCGTCTTGTATATCATAGCTTCGCCCTTGCTCTGCAGCTACAGCAACAGGAAGAGGAAGAAGAGGCGCGACGACTGCAGAAATCAGGTGTTCGGTCTTCTAACTCCCATGTCGGTACCAGTAGCACCAATCCTTTTGATCTGGACCTCAGATCATACGAAACCGACGAAGAGATGGCGGCACGATTACATCGAGAGTTCCTGCAAGAAGAAGAGCAGCAACGGCGGCGACAGCAGCAACAGCAGCAGCAACAACAACAACAACAACAACAGCAACAACAGCAGCAGCAGTTACACCATCAACGGAGCACTAGCCGGTCATATCCCGTACCAGCTACGCACGACTCGTATTCGGACCATGGAACTCGAACGTCTCAAACTTACAACCACCACTACCCTGGAATAGCACAGCAGCAGCTCCAACACCACCAACAAGGCTACGGCCAAGAGCGGCCACACCAGCAATTTGTACAACAGGGTGAACAAAAACCAAGCGGCCATAGTCGTAACCGCAACTCGAGTGATGACAGCGGTAGTAGCAAGAAAGACAAAGACAAGTGCATCATCATGTAATGGTGGAGGCCCCCTCTCCCATGTCTTCTAATAGACAGCATGAAAATGTGCACTCGTCTCAAATAAAGACTCCACTCGCCTCAATGACAATTTGTTACTCTCCTTGGAGATACATGATTTGGTTATCATCACCACCCGATCGACCTCGATCTATTTCATTAGATAACAAAGGAAAGAGAGGAGAGTGGCAGGAAGGATGGCGATGTGAACTGCAGTGACACGAGGGGAGAGGACGCGTATGCCACGCGAGTGTGATGGGTCTACTTGGCAGCTGCGGCTGCAGGGGCTTCAGATTTTTCTTGGGCCTTCAGTCCCTGACGGTAGCTAATGGTCGATCCGTGTCGATAGGCATAATCATGATTATCAGCAGTCAACGATAAAACATACTGGGGGTCTCAGGGAACAAGTAATCGAATGGGGTGATGCCTCCTCATGGAGACGATCAGACTTACACAAAAATACGAGAGAGCTGCATCAATCCAGTACCAGCAACAAACATGTTCACGGTGAGCAGGCTGTAGTTCTTGGGGATGATGACGAGCGAGTATCTCGACCAGATCAAGCCTGTGGCGGCCAAAGCTAAAATGTATACACAATGAGGCGTGAGGTGAGTATCTCCAATATTTCAAAGGACGAAACGGTGGTCCTTCAAAGTACTTACCAACATTCTGGGACAGGGAAAGATTCTCGGCAGGTCGGCTCAAATCACCGACACCAGCGACGACCAAAGCCTATGGTTAAAGCATGTCAAGTTGTAGTAGGT
>Ga0247824_10000600_pt1 | contig 18202 bp, 18 predicted proteins | sample 13C_PalmiticAcid_FD_194412 | JGI IMG/M metagenome (GOLD analysis project Ga0247824, IMG submission 194412) | Soil microbial communities from agricultural site in Penn Yan, New York, United States - 13C_PalmiticAcid_Day48 | ecosystem: Environmental > Terrestrial > Soil > Agricultural land... | reverse complement strand
TGTCAAGACCGTGGTGCAGTTTAGTGTTACTGCTACGACTACTGCGGCCGGAGGGGAGGGGACGGCGGGGCCGCGGGTCGGGTTTGACTTTGAGGCCATCTGGCGGCTGTTTCGGGAGAGGCCGTGGTGGCGGCGGGTGTGGATCATCCAGGAGGTGGTGCTGGCGAGGGAGGCCGTGATGCTCTGCGGAGCTGATCCCGAGGCCCGGGGCGCATCGGTGCCGTGGGAGGACGTGCGGGAGTGCATGCGGCTGCTGGAGTGGATGGTGCTGTACCCGAGCACGGCGCCGGAGCACCGGCGGCTGTATGCGCTGCTGGGGGATCTCTATCCGAATATCTCGCATCTGGCGCTGGCCTCGGATGGGTACAGACGGAGTGTGGAAGTAGGGAAGGGAAAGCATGGCCCGGAAGATGGCGGCCTGCCGTTGCTGGACACGATTATTTGGACTTCGCTCGGCACCAGCGTGGATGGCGCCATCCAGTCTACCGATCCGCGAGACAGGATCTACGGTCTGCTGGGCATGGTACGCGAGGAAGACCGGCGCAAGATCCCCGTCGATTATTCGCCAGACATGACTGTGAGCAGGGTGCTGGTTGCCGTTGCGAAGGCGTTGCTCCAAGCCCACGGGCCGGACATCCTCAGCTTCTGCCAGAGGACTTCGCCGCCCCCAGACAAAGATCTCCCGTCTTGGGTGCCCGACTGGACAGCGCCGAGGATGATCCCCCTGATCGGTGGCGTCTTTTTTGGCACAGACAACGAGGCAAAATTGCGGGGAAACGCGAGCAACGGCGCCAGCTGGCAAGATTGGGCTCCGAAGTGCCAGGTTGAGGATGCCGTCTACAAAGTGCCCGTTGTGACTCTTGGGGGTGTTGTTGTTGGGCGAGTCGAGCAGGTTGGTCAGGTGTTCAAAGCGGCTCCTGGGTCGCCAGAGTACCTCGACGCTTGCCGCCGTTGGTTATTGGAGGTTGTCTCGCTGGCGCAACAGGGCGCTGGGAACGTCGAGCTCGAAAAGGAGACGTGGCGAGTGCCCATCGCCGACTTTGGCCTGGGTAAGCGAGCAGATGCTGAAGGCCCTAGCAGATTCATCCATGGATTCAATGTCTTGACAGGGAAACTGCCGCCTCCTACGGAACTGGAAAGCGATGCCGCGAGAAGAGATTGGGTCATTGCCGAGTCTTGGGATTACCGGCGGATATGGAAGGTGTATGAGCGCCGCGCCTTCGTTGATGAGGCTGGACGCCCTGGATTGGGGCCACAAGAGACAGCGTCCGGGGATTTAGTAGTTGTGTTTGCTGGAGGCCATGTGCCCTTCATTCTCCGTGAAGCAACGACTGCTCCGCTCCGGTATCGAGTGTTGGGTCCAGCCTACGTTCATGGGTTGATGGACGGGGAGGCAATATCCAACCAAGTTTCGTTTGAGAACATCGAGCTTCTTTAGAAGAAACTGAGAAACTTCAGGGAAACAAAAGAAACATTCCAGTGCTTGAAGTTCGTGGGTTGGCTGTTTTATCATCCGATAGCTTCCAGGCCAGTACGGCCAGATTTCTTCAGCCGCTCTCCGTATGAGTCGTTATGTGACAACTACAGAGAAAACAAAGACACTTGCTTCGGAAAGACAACGCACCCAACTTTACGCCAGACCATGGCCACTAGGTGCTTGAATGTTATCATCCGAGATTCTCCCCATGAACGCCCATCTCAGCGGGCGAAGCGGTGCAATCTCAGCAGCCACATTATCCAACCCTCCCTTTCAAATACTCCACCACGTCCGACTTGCCGTTTTCCATCGCAATCTCCAGCGCGGTCTTGAACATGGGGCTCCTCGGACTCGGATTGGCGCCGGCCTCAATCAACAGGGTGACAATCTCGAGGTTCCCAACTTGACATGCCACCATCAGCGGCGTCCACCCGACCCTGTAGGCTCTCTCGATGCGTTCTTCCAATTTGGGGGCGGCAAGCGCATCTCCCAAATCCGTGGGCTGTTGTGGCTCCCGAGCCATCTCGGGTTCCGGCGCCCTCGACCATTTGGAATCCGGTGGGCACCCCGCGTCAAGGAGCCGTTTGACCAAGGGCACTGATCCTGCAGCGGCAGCGAGAAGCATAACCGTTGCGTCCCGCGCCGAGATCTCCTCAAACGAAGCCCCGGCTTCCAGGAGCAAATCCACCGCTTCGATGTCACCACGATAGGCGGCATGCATCATTGGGACCCAGTCGGACTGCGCCCTGATTCCCGGGTCGGCGCCGGCACCCAGAAGCCGCGCCATGATCCGTGTGAAGCCATTGTTTGTCGCCTCGGCCAGCGCTGTCCATCTGTCTGGGGACAAATGGTTGACGTCGGCGCCGTGCTCGATGAGCCAGCCCACACAGTGCTCATCTCCCCGCTGGGAAGCAAGCATCAGCGGCGTCCAGCCGTGCTTGGAGGTTGTGTTGATGTTGGCTCCGTGGGTGAGCAGAAGCGCCATCATGTCGGAGTGATGTTGCATCGAGGCAAGAAGGAACGGAGAGCAGCCGAACCCTGCGCCATCTTCCACGTCGCACCGGGATTGGCTCGAATCGTCGCTTTCTAGGAGTCTCGAGGCGGTGTCCATGTCACCATCCAACGCGGCACGGCCGAGAGGTCCGAGCATGGCAAAGTTGATCTTGGACACGACGCTCGGGGTCGCTTGCTTGCCGTCGTCAACTGCTGTGCTTTCGCCGGCGTACTCCCGCTCATTGGACAAAATTCTTGAAAAGACCTGGGCACTGGATGCGTCGGCACCGCCCGCCACCAGCTGCTGAGCGACGGAGAAGTATCCGGCGTCTGCGGCAAAATCGAGAGCAGTTTGTTGGTCTGACCCGACTGTCGCATTGGGGTCAGCCCCTAGGTCCAGCAATACTTGAACAACTGCCCCGAGACCCTGGGCCGCCGAAACCATCAGCAGCGTCTCGCCCTTCTCCGTTCTCCCGTTCGCTAAGGCGCGGAGTTTATCCCTCGAGCAGTTGCTGACAAGCCGTGCTAGACTCTCCTCCATTGCTTCCGCCATCCCATGGTGGGCAAAAAAGGCAAGCTGGAGAGCGGCAAGGTCTGGATCCCATTGCGGTCCGTCGAGTGGAACCCTGGAATTGTGAATCGTCGTTGTCGGAGACTCTTCGATTTTGAGATCGACGCCCTGCGGTTGCAGTCCCACCGACCCTGGGTTGGCGCCATTCCTGATGGCCTCCGTCCGGTGCTTCACAATGTCGGCGTGGTCCTTTGGTTATGTCAGTCTATGAGCGCCATCTTCAGACACCCAGCCAAGTGGGGTCGAGTTCTTACCCTCAGCCAATGTCGATACCAGTTCCAACCTCTGGTCGTCTTCTTGAGGACCTTCCAGTTCCTGCAAGCTTCACAATATCCCTCCCACACATTTGCCTTGTCCTGGACAGGGCGAATTGTCGAAGGGCGCGGCAGTGAGACGCCCGAGTCAGGCACGCCGTGGAAGTAGGTTAGGTGAAACCGGTAACTACCGTCTGCAATGTTCACCCAATGCGAGACCGGGCATCGAGCGCAGAATCCCTCCATTCGACTTCCAGTACCTCGGGCCCAGCCTGCAGTGTGGAGATCCCCTCCGTAGATAGGCTCTTGCCGGACAGGAAGGTTGTCTGGATCCTCCGCATCAAAGTCCTCAAGGGGCGGTGTAAAATCCTGCGGCGGCTGCCACCGCATCGCGAGGTTTGGCGAGCCCGAGAGCTTGTCGTGGGCATGGTGTGGCTGCGAGGATATGACGTCGAGCAACTTCTGCACCAACTTCTCTTCTGGGAGTGTTTCATGCAGTCCACACTCGCTGTCGACATCGGAATTGCTTTCTTCTCCTCTTTCTCTTTCCTCATCGGTCAAGACATCCTCATCGATGAGGTCGGTGCTTGGAAGAACGAACAGCGCCAGCTGTTCCAAGTGGCGTGCAAGGTGTCTACCAAACTTTTCGGCCGGAACTTGTGCGATCTCCTGCTCCGAGAGACCTCGCTGCCGGAGAATGCTTGGATAGTCACAGAGGGGACAATCAGAAGCGGGGAAATGCGTGACTGGTCTTCCAAACCGAGCGGCGACATCGTCGAGCTGGTCGTCTCGCACATGGTCTCCGTGGGCAGCCTGAAGATGGCCCTTTACGGCAGCCATGTTAGGGAGTCTGGCCTTGCACAGGCCGCACGTCCAATTCCTTCTGTGAGCCTCCATCTCGTGCGCCCACCACTTCCTCCTCGACTCGAAGAAGAGCTCGCCACAATTTTCGGCAAGACAGGTATACGAAGACAAGTCAGAGTGCACATGCCTCCTAGAAACGGCGCTCGATGTCAGCAAACCCAGTCTTTGGCGTCACAATCAAGGCCACATGGCGACAAAAAAGAGGTTGTTGCCTACTGCCAAGCATGCTTGCCCGAGATTTCGACCATGTTGCAGCAATAGCGGCAGAAGTACGGCTGGCCCAAGACCAGGTCGTGTGGCGGTTCTGGGATTAGCAGCCTCTGCTCGCCGGTCGCCGCCTTTGAAGAGCGCCCAAACAGTGTGTCGGGGGGTGCGTTTGAGGGTGAAATCAGGCTCGCGGCGGCGGCAGGGACGGACCTGAAGGTGCTGGCCTTGGTGCCGCTCACGAGACTGGGAGTCCAAGTACCAGCTGACTCCTCGTCGACCGAAAAGAGTGCTATCGATTCTGTATCGTCATTTTCAACGCGGCGACTGTGGCGCTGGACCCATTCGCCAAGTGCCGGTATGCCCTCGGTGGAAGAGGCCGAGAGGTCTACCGAGAGCTTTTCGCGGTGGCGACGGCGGTACCAAAGCCACTGCCGTCTCTGAGCGTTGGCTTTGCCCAATCTTTCAGCCAAAGCGACGTTGCTAGTGCTGTCGAGGTGGGGAAAGAAGTCCCGTACGTGGCCGATGTCCGGGCCAATCGCATAGTGCTTGTCAGTAGATGATTTCGCAAACTTTGCCCTCCTGGACGACCTGTGGACATGAACCGAGAGCCGCAGGAGGCTGGTGATGGACTCGTTGACTGAGAGATGCAAATCTCGGGACTCGGTAACGAGCTCGTCATTGTTGGCACTGTCGTGGTCCTCCGTCGCCGGATCCATGTCCATATCCGAGCAGTCATCTTCTTGCTCGTCGTCGCTGAAGTCATTGAGGGAGGCGAGCAGCGAGGACTTGGTCCAAGTGCTCTGCTCTCGCTTGCCGTCGATGATGTCTCGGACTACACGTACGCAGCAGTGTGAATGTCTGGGAGCTTGGGGTCACGGTCTGTTGGCAGGGACTCACGGTCTGAGATCACGGTGTGGAGCTGTTTGAGAAGCCGAACAACTTCGCGAGCGAGAACATGGTTTGAGAGACGAGCATCGAGTGACGCTTCGCCCTTTTGGAACGCCCCCAAACTCTCAGCCCAGATGTTGAAGCGGTCGAAGCAATCTATAAGGTATTGGGGATCGGCTTCCACACCGTCGGGAAGCGTCCCAGCTTCTGTCTTGGCCGCGGCGTCGTCGCAGAGATCTCGCAAGTGCCGTCTTGTGAGGGATGCCACAGTCAAAATCGAGGGTTGGATCGGAGCCATGGTGTGTGTTCACCTCGTGAGTGTGAATCAGGGTAGCAGTCAGGTACCCAGACAATTAGGTACTCTGTACCTGAAGTTGTTTGCCAATGTGGCAGCCGGTCGCGTTTTGGGTATGCATGCGACCGGGAAGGCGAGAGCAAGGGCGTTCCAAGGTTATTAGGCCTGGTCTTCTGTCCTGGGACGAGGGAAATCACGAGAACCCCTCAGCGGGCACAACACCCACTCACACTTGCCGGGCGTGTTGTTGTTGGTTGGTGCCAGGCCCGTGACCCCGTGTGGCTTTGTTCTTTGGGGACAAGGCAAAAAAGGTACGCAAAAGGGCACACACGAGGGCACACCCCAAGGCAGACCCAAATGCACAAGGATGGATGGGATGGAAGGACCTGGGCACACAAAACCACAGCGTCCCGGCGATGCAGAGACAACCAACTGCATACAAGGTGCATACTAGCCCAGAGCAGCACTGTGCGTTCGCCGAGAAGGGGTCAGACGACCAATCGTTTGGCCCGGATACGCGCCCCTTCCGGGCAGTGCCGGCCCAGTCTGCGACATTGGGTGCGCCGATGCAGTGAAACGGGAAGGCGGGGTGTGCTGCAAACCATTGGAATTTGATTGGCGTTGGGCACGGCTAACCGCGCATGGCCTGCACGATTCTCCGATTAAACGGACTGCGTCCGTGAGTCGTAGGATGGTGGAGCCCGGCTCGGGCGTGACGGATGCTCCCGCTGCCCTTCGCAGTAGGTGGTTTCGGATTCTCTTCTGGCCAAGCGGGCCCGCGGCGGCCAGGACGGCGGCCAGGGCGGCCTATCAAGCCGGCCACCTCAGGAGGGAGGGAGGGGCCAGCATTTGTGACTTTCCCCCATCTGGCCTCCTCGACCCAGCTCTGTGGCCTGGAGTGTAATTATCTGTACAGAATCCACCACGTCTCGACTCTCCAGGCGGCTTTCATTCTTTCACGATCTGCTCCTGGCAAAGCCACCGTTTAGACTTCGCGGTCACGTCTTTACCCTGAAGACATCATGTCTGGCATTGAAATCGTCGGCGTCACTCTGGCTGTCTTTCCCCTGGTCATCAGCCTCCTCGAGCACTATCAAGACGGTTATGATACACTCCGAAACTTGGCCCACTTCCGTCGCGAGTTTACCCACCTCGTTAACGAGCTCAACCGTGAGCAGATTATCTTTCGCCAGCATGTCGAGGGCACCCTCCGGTCCATCACCGAGTCGGAATTCGAACTCAAGGACATGATGGACAATGTGCGCAGCGAGCGGTGGAAGAGCCCCGATCTTGCCTTGAAGCTGCAGCGGAAGCTGTGCGGTGACGGCGAGTACGAGAATTACCGGTCTTCCATGTGGGCCATCCACGACAGCCTTTCGGGCATGTCCAAGCGATTGAAGGCTTTCGAAATCTCTGTAAGTTGTCTCTGGGCAGTCCTCAATTCGTCAAGCCCAACAGGGACCGTGCTTAGCTTACCACGTCTGTTCAACGCCAAAGCCTGATTCGAGTGACGGGACTCCCGGAACTGCTGCAGGAGTGGGACATCGCCTTCAGCAGCGCTTCCGAAAGCTCCAGTTTGTCATCGGCAAAAAGCGCTGGCGGCAACAGATCATTGACCTCGGGAGACAAATCGATCGTGTCGGAAAACTCTTTGGCGAGGCCGAAGCTCTGGCGCCGGCGAGGCAATCCCGAGCCTCGGGGACCCATCAGGCATATGGCCATGTCAAGAGCCAAGCATCGAGTCTCCATAAGGCCATCGTCAAAGCATTGGCCTGCGCCTGCGCCTGCGACACGTCTCACGTGTTCAAGCTAATCATGGCAAAACCGCGCAACATGCTCACCGACCGCTCGGGTTCTTCCGGGCCACCCGCTCGCACACTCAAAGTGTCGTTTCCTCTTTGTTCACGTTCCTGGGCCACGTCTCAGACGAGCTTGAGCGAGGGAGATTCGTGGCGTTGCTTCGACACGACCATGATGTTGCCACCAGGGGTCAATGCAAATACCGTTCCCAGCTCCGGCTTTGCAGAGTCACAGAGTACCATCTCCAGCGCTTCCAGAGACGGCCGAAGCTCTCTGTCGTCGTTTGATTCCATCTCGGCGAGAACAGAGACGACCACACCGCTATCAATGGCATCAGACGGATGCACACCTCCCTGGATCGAGAATACTCCGCCTTACTTTGGGGCGCTTGTCATTTCGGATTCGAATACAAGCTCAAGTACAGCTCTGCCGATTCAGGACTTGTGTGGTATCATTCGCACGGGAACAAGGGATGTTAACACGGGATACATCAACGATGGCCGGGGCTCCTACCACATCTTGACTTCAGACCCGGCGTTCTCTTTTACTTCGGCTGAGATCGGTCATGTCATCAGTCTCAAGGCAATCCTGGCCGACCACGATTCGACCTCGGGACACGAGGCCACTCCAGCAACAACCCTCTCCCGGCGCCACAGAATGTCCATTGCCTTGATTCTCGCCTACGCACTTATGGAACTCTACCCCACACCATGGATGCCCAGATGCCTTAAGAAGTCGGACATCTACTTTTTCCAAAAGAAAGACGGCACAATAATGGCTGAAAATCCCTTCGTCCTCTGCGAATCAGCCCTGTCGCAACATCAACCGCCGCAGCAGCAAGAGCAACATGCGGCTGCCGCCGACCCCGTTCGGGACGAGCCTGTCGACGACTCCAACGCATTGCTTGCCCTGGGCATCGTGATCATGGAGCTCTGGTTTGGGCAGACCATCGAATCACGTTCCTTTTACAAGGACCACTGCGACAACAGCGGGAAGGAGAAGGCGTTCACCAGCTTCACGGCAGCGTTGGAGTGGCAGAAGAAAACGATCGACGAGGCCGGGGTCACGCTCCACGACATCACGAACCGGTGCATCCGCGGTAATTTTGGGGAGTCGACGATGGATCTCAGCAACGGGAGTTGTGTCAGGGCCGTGCATGACCAGGTTGTGAAGCCGTTGGAGGGGATGCTGGGCTACATTTGGCCGGCCAAGCAGGCGGTGTGACGCCATGAATTCGGGAGAAGGTTTTGATGTTTTGGGAGGTTCGAAAAAATGTAACTTAGAAGAAGGACTCGAAATTGTGTGACGGATGTAAACAAACCGCCTTACCACCTTGACGGGCAACCTCCAATCTCAACATTGCTGTACGAACTCATATTGGCATTCCAACATAGGTACCGAGCGGGTCTCCGGTAAATATGTGCGTGGGGAACGTAATTAGAGTTCAGGGAGGGTTCAGGGGTTCAGGGGCAAAGTAAACAAAAATCCAACATTCGTCACCAGCAATGCCAAAATGACTGGCATTCCGACTCCTCCAACCCTTCCCTCCTCGTGATACGGGGGTTGCTTTGGCTGCTGGCGCCGACTGTTGGGGCCCAGTTGGCTGTCTGGTGGATTCTGTTAGCTAAGTGAAACGGAATGGACGATGTGATGATTGAGCAACGAAAGCGAAGAGAAACCAAGACCGACGCAAGGTCGGTGGCTATGAGGGCTCTCCCGCGCGGTATCTGGATTCGTCAGCTACTTGTCAACGATAATGTAAGACTCTCAAAGCTCCATTTATATCTAGCTATTAGCTCAGACGAGCATAAACCTGCTCCAGTCACCCTGCTATGATGGAGATGCGGCATTGCTTGTCCAGGAAGGTGGCGTAGCCACACCAATCAACTGCCGCCCCGACGTTCGTAAAGATCTTGGCCGACTCTCGATCGATCTCGCAGCGAGCGGTGCAGGGGGGGATGCCTGTCATGCCAAGGCCTGCCCTGTCACTCTAGAGACCGAGGAAGCCGCGACCGTTTGAGGGTCAGTTAACGCCTCATTCAACGCCCCTAAACGATGATGTGTAAATTGTGATGTAATCATCCTTTTAGCTACCTTGGGTGCTGCGAAGGTGCTTTTACCTGCTCACTTTGGTCTATAAGAATGCCAGGACCCAAGATGCCGATCAAGGTTGGAGCTGCTCACACCACCATCTCATCCCATCTCATCGTGTCTCAGTCATACACCATATACCTACCTTCTGAACAGCATCTTTCGTGTGTTTAGCAACCTCCGTTGACCAACCCCCATCCACCAAAATGGCTCCCACTTACAAGCGTCTCGACCGCGACAACTGCATTTCCTCTTTGTCGACCACCAGGTATCCCATGCCATGCCACCCATGCGACACTTCACTCCAGTTAGATTGAACTTGACTGATACATGTGTACATAGTCCGGGCTCATCCAGCTGGTCCGCGACTTTGGCGCGGACGAGTTCCGCAACAATGTTCTAGCGCTAGTCAAGGTCGCAAAGTACTTCAAGGCGCCCTCGATCCTGACGACCTCGTTCGACACGGGCCCGAACGGCCCCATTGCCAAGGAGATCCAGGACGAGCTGCCCGATGCGCCCCTCATCCGCCGCCCGGGCCAGATCAATGCCATGGACAATGAGGACTTTGCCGGCGCCATCGAGAAGGCGGGCAAGAAGCAGGTTATCATCAGGTACGTCTCGTCTCTCTGATTTACCAGGTAAATCCGCCTGTGTGTCACACTAACATCTGTGTGATGATTAACAGCGGCGTCCTGACCGAGGTGTGCGCGACCTTCCCGGCGCTGTCGCTTGCCGAGAAAGGGTACGACGTGTTCGTCGTGACGGACGCGTGCGGCACCTTTGCCGAGCACACGCGCGAGGCGGCCCACAAGCGGCTCGCCCAGCACGGCGTGCAGCTGCTCAACTGGGCCGCCGTCGCCTCGGAGCTGCACGGCGACTGGCGCCGCGACATCGAGGGCTTCGGCTCCATCTGGCGTGATCATGTCCCCGGCTACTGGTGCCTGATGCAGAGCTATACTGCGGCTGGCGCGGAGCAGCAGAAGAAGTGAGGGGTAAGGGGGTGAGGTGCTGGTTTTGCTGATGTAACGCGAGTCCGCGGGTGTTGTTGATAAGCCGATCCAAATCTGCTCGAAGTCCCGCTTCCTGTACTCCTCGATGGATCTAGGCTTTAGTGTTAACCATAGAATCTCGAAAATGGTGTAATCCAAGATGCCACCTACCACCGCATCGATTGCTATCCGCGAACCCGCTCTTCTTGCACTTTCTGACATACCCCCCGCCTGTTGTTAATCTCGGTCTCTAAGAACAATCCATCGTCCTCGCCCGCTTTTCGTTGCCGCTCGCTCCTGTCGTGCGAGTAGGCTGGTTTGTCGAGAACAATAGCGCGGCGCCTACCAAACATTGTCGTCTGACGAACACGATCGTTTTGCAGGAGAGGATAAGCGGTCGGCGCTTACAGGCAAAACTATAATATTGAGGCACTCAGAGACGGGCTGAAGAGGTGGGAAAGGGGCGACATGCAAGACATCAATGCAACCCGGGGGTGGGTAACTGAGGATGCCAACTCTGAGGACTTGCGGTTGATCCAACTTCAACAACAGAGATTAGGACTCCGCCATTGGACATGTTGTGTAAATGGATACCTCAAAAAGCCGAGGAAGGTGTGTTGCACTGGGAAAACAGTGAACATGGAGGGAAAGTGGCTCCAGGAACTTCCTCCACAGAGAAAGGGTTAGGGTACATCCGCGGGGCCCAGGTTGCCGGTTTGGCCCGCTCCTCCTCGTTCCTTCCGGTCCCCCTCGGGCCATTGCCGACACACCCGGCCGGAGTTCCGTATTGCCAATTGCACCGCAGGCTGACATCATTCTGATCTTTACCTCCCATTTCAACACGATTCCTGTTATCCATCACCATAACGTCCAGTCTAAGCCAGCTCATCTCATCTTACCAATTCCCAACATTCAGGAGTCCACCAGGTTTACCCCGCAACACCAAAAAAAGAACCCCGCCATCACCATGCCGCCCATCCCCAAAACCATGTCGGGCGTCCTCATCGAGGAGAACGGCGGCGTCGAGGTGCTTCAATGGAAAACCGACCTGCCCGTACCGGAGCTCAAGGAGGGCGAGGTCCTCGTGCGCAACGAGTTCATCGGCGTCAACTACATTGACACGTACGCCCCCCCTTTGCTCCCAAGTCGTAACCCAGCCAACCCTCACTAACCCCTCTCAAAAAATAGCTACTTCCGCACCGGCCTGTACAAAGCCCCCCTCCCCCTCGTCACCGGCAAAGAAGCCGCGGGCGTGGTCGTCGCCGTGCACCCCTCGGTTTCGTCCCCGGCCCTCAAAGAAGGCGCCCGCGTCGTCTACGTCGCCGATCACGCCTACGCCGAGCTGACCGCCGTGCCCGCCACCTCGGCGGCGGTGCTCCCCGCGGACCTGTCCACCGAGACCGCGGCCGCCTCCCTGCTGCAAGGGTTGACCGCTCTCACCTTTGTCCGCGAGGCCGCGGGCCTGCCCAGCCCCAAGGACCCGAACCACCAGCTGGGCGTGAGCTCCGGGCCCTGGGCGCTGGTGCACGCGGCGGCGGGCGGGACGGGGTCGATGCTGGTGCAGATTCTGGTGGCGCACGGGGCGCGGGTGATTGGGACGGCGGGCGGGGAGGACAAGTGCGGGATCGCGCGGCGGAACGGGGCGCAGTGGGTCGTGGACAGCAAGGTGGAGGACGTGGTGGCGCGGGTGCGGGAGATTACTGGGGGGAAGGGGGTGGATGTGATTTTTGACGGGGTGGGCAAGGCGACGTTTGAGTCGGACCTCGAGATGGTTGCGCGCAAGGGGACTGTGGCGGTGTTTGGTAACGCAGTGAGTGATGTCTGGGGGAGGGTTGGGATTGGTTAGGGTGATGATGCTGACGATTTTGAACAGTCGGGCCCTGTCCCCCCAGTCGACGTTCTGAGGTTGGGTGCCAAGAACGTCAAGTTGATGAGGCCGGTGCTGTTTGGGTACATCGCGACCAAGGAGGAGAGGGAGTACTACACCAAGGAACTGTTTGACCTGCTCCTGGGTGACAAGGTTCACGTCAAGGTTCACGAGGTGTACCCGCTCAAGGAGGTTGCCAGGGCGCACAGCGACCTGGAGGGTAGGAAGACTACGGGCAAGCTGCTGCTCAAGGTGTAGGAAGCAATAGCGTTTGTCATTCCCTCTATTATTGATGAATTAATAACTCTAAGGACTGTGTTAACACCGCAACCGCAACCCTTTCCCCTGGTCAACAAGGGAACGCCATCTGTTTCTTAAGCCTTCTTGGTCTTGAGAGCCTCGATAAACTCGGCCGGGGGATCTTGCCGGTAGCCCTGGGGGTTGTTGTCGACCCAGCGCCAGAGGTCGGCGCAGGCATCCTCCAGGGTCAGCTGCGTCTTCCACTGCAGCTCCTTGTTGGCCAGGGCCGGGTTGGCAGTCAGGTCGAGCACGTCGCCGTGTCTCCGCTCGACGACCTGGTAGGGCAAGTCCCGGCCGACGACGTCGCTGAAGGCCTTGATCATCTCAAAGACGGTGCTGCCGCGGCCCGAGCCCAAGTTCCAGGCCTTGACGCCGGGCTTGTTCTCGCGCAGGTATTTGAGGGCAGCCAAGTGGCCGCTCGCGAGGTCGAGCACGTGGATGTAGTCGCGAATGGCGGTGCCATCCTTGGAGGCGTAGTCTGTGTCGCGCCAGTCAGCTCGTGTTCGCCGCTTATGTTGACAGACCTCGGGATTGCTTACCATCGCCAAAGACCAGCAGCTTCTCGCGTTCGCCGGTCGCCACCTTGCCGAGCAGAGGAAGAAGGTTGAAGGGGATGCCCTGGGGATCCTCGCCCATGAGGCCGCTGGGGTGCGCGCCGCAAGGGTTGAAGTACCGGAGCAGGGCGCCGTTCCAGTGGTCGTACGGCTTCCCGGCCTTCTGGTTGTTGCGGCGCTGGGCCTCGACGTGGTCCGTGATGACGTTCTCAATCATGACCTTTGTCCGGCCGTACGTATTTGTGGGGCCGATGGGGCAGTGCTCGGGGATGGGAATCATGTTGGGGACGCGGGTGGCATCGCCGTAGACGGTGGCGGAGGACGAGAAGACAATGTTGGAGACGTTGTGCTTCTCCATGGAGCGCAGCAGGGAGATGCTGCCGCCGACATTGACGCGGTAGTACTCGAGCGGGATCTCGCCCGACTCGCCGACGGCCTTGAGGGCGGCAAAGTGAATGACGCTGTCGATCTCGGGGTGCTTGGCAAACACCTCGTCGAGGGCGGCCTCGTTCGTGATGTCGGCCTCGTAGAAGGCGGGGCGCTTGCCGCAGATGAGCTCGATGCGGTCGACGGCGACCTTGGACGAGTTGTAGAGGTTGTCGACGATCACGACATCATAGTCGTTCTGGAGGAGAGCGAGGGTGGTAAACGACCCAATGTAGCCGGTGCCACTGCAAAGACAATCAGCATCTGGCGCATCTCACCGGCGACGAGATCGGTGCTTTTTTTTTGGCGGGGTATCTCTGCCATGGCGCATGGCGCATGGCGGGGGCAATGAGGGGTTGAATGAGCGGCGCAGCCTTACCCAGTGACAAGAACAGTGCCGACAGCCATGTTGGGTGGTTTATTTCGCTTGCGGGTTGTGGTAAAAGACAATCAAAGAACGACTGTTGCCAGAGGCGGAGTGAAGGTGATGTGATGGAGAGAAGTTGGGAGTGGACAAGCCCAAGTCTTAAAATGGGGTTGTGCTCGCTGTGGTACCGGCAGTCGCGATTGAATCTCACGGAGCCTCCATTTGCCATCCATTGAAACGTGGGCCCGCTGTGCCCGATTCCCATTGTGACGTGACGCCAACACCCGTACTGGAGCACCAGCAGGGGTCCCACCCTGCGCCATCTGAAGCGGGCGAGGCGGGCGCGCCCGAAAAGTTGCGATGGACGGGTCACCCTTCAGGGTCAACACTGGAGTCAAACAAAACCCGAGAACCGAGCAATACGAAAGTGGTACGGGAACAACACGAGACAACGGAGAGGGCGAGGCCTAGACTGAGCGTAGTGTAGCTGCATCGCATCTGGAGGACTGAACTGAGGAGCATCATCCTGTCAGCCTTCAAATGGTGCTGTACCTCAAATATCCATTCACAAGGGCGGTCAGGTGTTTTCACAAGAAACAAGTGCACCACTGCTGGCGGTTGCGGATCTGCTAGCGGATTTGGCGGCGATCGACGGGGTTGCGCTCGAAACTTGAAACAGCTGGGACCCTGCCCCGGTAACTTCCGTCAGGCCCTTAAGCGCATAATCATGTTGTTTAAAAGCATAGACCAGCTTGGCTGAGCTTGGTTCCAGTTTGCTGAGTCATCATCAGTTCGTCTCCCCAGCCCCCCAGTGCCAGCTCAGGCTGCGGCACGGGCCTCACCTGGCTGGGCCTCGAAAAACGCGCCAAATGCGGAGCGCTTGCCAACAGTCGAGCCAGGAACAAAGAGACGGGAGGTGTTGCGCAGCCATGAAAGGGCTGTCGCCGTCGAGAACTCAAAGAACACGCCGTTTTCAGTCAACGAACAAGCGCTTTCTTTCTGCTTGCAATGCATGCCTCTGAAAGCAAAGCCACTCTGCGACGGCGCGTCTGGCGATTTAGTTCCTTCGCGCCCCGGACCTCGACCTTTCTGCTTTCATCCCAGCTCTGCAACGCGCCATGATCAACACCGCGATTGCACAACCACTCCAGACGAAATCCCAATTCGCAGTGCCATTGCCGGTCGCGCATTTCACAGGAGCTCATTTTGCTCTATATACTCAATCTTTTCGCGGCCATTAAGTCTTGTCTTGTGACGTGTCGTGCCCGACCATCCCCTGTTCAGCTTGGGTGTGTTGGCGTTGTGCCAGAACCACCATCAGAAGCTGTCAAGTCTCGCTGGGCCAGCTGTCAACTCAACTCAAGGTACGCAATACTTGTTGCTTCATATTCCTATTCATACCCAACCCTGTTCATTTCTCCCCTTTCCCTATTTACAGATTCGACTCCTATTGTTCCGCCCATCTCAATACGCCTCACATTTTCTTGATTTGCTTCGCTCCTCAACCCCTGCATTTCATCAGCCCGCCACACCCCATCTCATGTTGACCGCGTTGCATTTCCGCGCACAACTTCGAGATGCCCTTTGATCCATTGCTGAGCTACCCACGATTGGCGACCATGGCTGACATCATCACCAGCCCGCAGCTACTGCCCGCAGGCACTCAGGATTTTGCAACCGAGTCGCGGGAAGCAGCTCAGCTCACAGCCGCAATGGCTCCAAGACGCGCAGTTCGGGCAACCGCGAGTCCTTCGCCAGCGCCCCAGTCAAGGGCTTCCACTCCTGCACGAGGCGAGATTGCGAGGACGGCCGTCCCCGCCAAGTACAGCACCTCGTACGGCTCGCCTATCACCCAGCTGCCCGATCGTTCCGATGTTGGTGGCGGCGGGAACGTCACCAGAGCTGCAGCCGAGATTTTCACGGCGGTCCAAAGAGACAACGTAGCTGCGGAGGCCCGTCGTCGGGGTAACGATCGGACAAGAGCGGGCTTGAGAGGCACAAGTGCATCGCCGGCCCGGACGGTCCAGCCCACCATCGAGGCGGAGGAGCCCGAGTCAGAGGCGCAAGGGAGCGGCGGAGAGGAAGGGAGCGAGTACGAAGACGAAGCTGCATCACAGACCAAACAGCGCGCCACCCGGAAATCCTCACAGAAGGGCGCCCGAAAGAGGGCACGGGACGATGAAGAGGCGGAAGCACGGGCTGAGAAGGAGCGGAAGGAAAGAGATGCTCGGTTGAAACGGGAACGGTCCGCGGAAGCGCGGAGACGCCGGACTAAGAAGCTGGCCGAGGCCCAGGCTGCCGCCAAAGAGAAAGCCGAACAAGCGGCGCGAGAGCAAGCAGCAAAGGCAGCCATGCCCCCTCCTCCGCAGCCGTCGGCACAACGGCCAGTGCCCGATATCACCGTCACCCCAACCCCGGCCAGGGGCGCACTGCCTTCTGACCTCAGCGATGACCGACCATCGTCCGCTCGCAGTTTCATCGAGGAGGTCAATCTCTTTCGCGAAGCAGACGTCCAAACCCCCGTTTCGGCGTCACCCGACAATGTACGCCCGTCAAGGCCACCTGCGCCGGCGGTACAACCTGAGCCTGCCTCCCCTCCGAGCGTATTGAGGAGACCCCCAATACGTCCGCGCGGGACACCAGCCTCTCGCCTGAGGCATTCGATGGGTCCCGTTCAGGCTCTCGACACTACACAACAGGAACCAGCGGACACAGAACCGCCAAGTTCCGACGTCGAGGAGGAGGGCCGGCAACAAACCAGCCCACCTCAATCGTTCACTGGTTCAACCTTTACCAGCCGACTCCGAAACCGTCTCAAGCCTCTCCCATTTTCACTGGGCTCTTTGAGGGACCAGATCGAAAGCCCGGCCAGGCGGGATGCCGATTCTGAGCGCCCGCTTTGGTCCAGCGTCAAGCACGCACTCGGGCCGTGGCCCATTCTCAAGACTCTCTTGGGCGCCTTCATCATGTTGCACTTCGCCCGCTTTGTGCAGACTCTTGTTCGGCCGGACCTGTTCCAAAATCCCGCCATACCCAAATGGTACGGCTGGCAAGACTGGAACAACAATGTTGGGCAGTTCTTCCCTTCACCCTTGCTCCACCCACTTGGCGTCCTCACGAACGATCAGTACGATGACCTCAAGGAATACCTCCAGAGGAGAACGACAACGATTGAAACCGTGGTTGACAGTTTGAAGTCTACCATGCCCAAGGTCGTGTCAGTGCGCAAAGACAGGAAGGGCAAAATTCTCGTTGCAGATGAGTTTTGGGACGCGCTCAGGGACCGGATCTTGAACGACAGTAGCATCCTCTCGTTGGACGGCAAGTCTCGCGTATCCGAGAAGCATTGGAAAGCCATTGAACAGCGACTGAAGACCGCGGGTCTGCTCGACAAGCGTCTCACGCGCGGCGATGTTGAGCAGATCCTGGACACGTCAGGTCCCGCATCCTGGGAGAAGTGGCTGCGGAAGAACAAACAAAAGGTCGCCGACATCCTCGGACAGGGCAAAGCCCCAGCATCCAGGGGAAGCGACGAGACCCTCATTTCCAGGGAGGACTTCATCCGCGAGCTGAACGACCGTCTGGCAAAGTCCAAAAAGGAGATCGCCAGCGAAGTGGACAGCCTCCAAGGGGAGCTGCGCGGCCTCGTCGCCGACGTCAAAAAGATCGCCTCGGCAGGCGGCATGACCAAAGCCGACACGACCGCCCTCGTCTCCCAAGTCGTCGACAGAGAAATCACGCGCCGCCTCGCCCGCATCGGGACTAAACACGGCGCGGCCGGCATCGACGCCACCTTCCGCAACCGCGTCAACCACTTCTCCCCCGGCAACGCCGCGCACGCCGACGTCTCCCTCTCCTCCCCGACCTACCAGCTCGAGCGCGCCCGCGTCGGCTCCAAAGAGTGGCTCAAGAAGACGAAAGCGCACCCCCAGTTCCTCCCGGACAAGTCCCAGGCCCTGACCCCCTGGACCGACCCGGGCCACTGCTGGTGCGCGGGCACGCTCGGCGAGCACAACCGCACGCTACCCGCCGTGCTCGCCGTCCGCCTTCCGCGCTTCGTCATCCCGCAGCACGTCGTCCTCGAGCACGTCGACCCGGCCGCCACGACGGACCCGCTCGCCATGCCCCGCGACGTCGAGGTCTGGGCCATGTTCGAGGAGCACGCCCGCCGCGAGCGCGTGCTCGACTGGATGGCCGCGCAGTTCCCGCAGGACGTGGGCGGCAGCAACGGCGGCGGCCGCCAGGGTGGGGGGGTCGTC
>Ga0247824_10000599_pt1 | contig 18203 bp, 16 predicted proteins | sample 13C_PalmiticAcid_FD_194412 | JGI IMG/M metagenome (GOLD analysis project Ga0247824, IMG submission 194412) | Soil microbial communities from agricultural site in Penn Yan, New York, United States - 13C_PalmiticAcid_Day48 | ecosystem: Environmental > Terrestrial > Soil > Agricultural land... | reverse complement strand
GGTCCTGGCGAGCGTTAAAGCGGAAGATGAGGAAGCTGGAGTAGAGGTAGTCGAGGTAGAAACGTAGGAGGAACCAGATGTCGTGGGACGTCATGGATCCATCCCAGACGGAGGGGGAGTACTTGATGATATCGGGGCAGCTGTTCCAGATGGACTGAAGTTTTTGTAATACAAGTCTAATTCGGTGTCTACGGTCAGCGGTGTTGCAAACAAAAAAGAGGAGATGCAACGGCCACTCACTGCGCCCTGTCGGGGGGGCCGGCGATGCTGTTTACCCCCAGGTGCAGTTCCAGGACCTCCTCGCGGATGGTTGCGAGGAGATACCGGAGACGCATAAATGTCGTGGTCCGGCGGCGCCCGTCTGTGTTCCATCCGTGCTGGTCGAGCTTCCGGAGCTCGCCTTCGAGCTCGGCGCCGACCAAGTCGTCGTCGTCAAAATCCAGCGGAGCGTCCAGGACGCAGTAGTTGCGGTGAATCAGGGGCGGACGCCCGAGAGTGGTGGCGATGGTCTTGTCCATCGAGTAGACGGCCGTGAAGCATCGCCGTCGCCACTGGTGCATGAAGCCCGGGTACTCGGCAGCGTGGGGACCGCTCGTAGGACTGTCCTGGTGCATGCCCGTTGCGTAGATGGTGGATGTGAGTTCCATAAAGATTGAGTAGAGGTGCTGGCCTATTGAGTGGCGCGCAAAAATGTCAGACAACGGTGGACAAAACAGTGCAGTATCAGGTCGAGAAGAAACATACTCGAGTCACCAAACCTGTACAGGGCCAGGAGCAGCTGGTTGTACTTGAGAGAAACACCCAGTTCGTTGACCACGGGCGAAACGCTTGTCAGCGTCGTCAGCGTGTCGGTGATTCCATGGAAAGGTTGAACGAGGTCCTGCTTGCTCCGCCTGTCCGGATCGAGAAGAGTGAAATCACGACCCTGGATGTGGATCAAACACAGACTGGCCATGGCCAAGATGTTGCCAATCGCTTCCCATCGGAGGTTCTCGCCGGTGATGAGGCGACATACTTGATCCACCGTCGTCAATCTCGTGGCTTGGATGGGTTGGTACGAGCTCTGAAAGATGCGTATCACGGTGCGCAGTTTGGCGTCGTCGTCGTTGAGGGGGACTTCGGCTCGGATGGTGCTGAACAGGGACTCGCTCGCCGGCAACATGAGCTGGCGGGGGACGATGGGCATGCGGATCACGCCGTAGATGTGGCGCATCAAGTTTTGGAGTAGGACAGAGTGCTCAAGGACAAAGTCGATAATCTGCAGGCCGAGGTCCAGCCTCTTCCGGTCGATGGTATGGGTCGTCGTCGTGCCGGGAGACGCTGTGGTGCCGGAAAAGCCCGTCATGTCCAGCGGAGTCTGACCCTCGTCCGCTGTGAGTCCGGTCCGGTAGCTCCCTGGGCCGACGAACCCGCCGGTCAGCACCGGGGGTGTGGTAATTTCGATGGGGCCAGACGGGATGGGGCCAGAAGGAATAGGGGGACTCGGAGGCAGCACAGGCCGTGTCTCGGATCTGGCCCAGGGCTGCTGTCAGCCCCTTCCGCCCTTCGTGTTCCCAGCTGTGTGTGAGAAGGTCTTTGGGGGGACTGGGGACGTACGGGACTAGCGGGAGTGGCTGCTGCTGCTGCTGCTGCTCGGCGGCATCCTGCGCCCTGGTGGTGGCCCGGACGCGCCCCGAGCGGACGTCGAAGCGGGCAGCTCGAAAGCGCCTGGTCATTGGCGCCGCCTCGTAAACACATTCAAAGTTCTTGGCCAGACAGCGGCCACATCTCGGAGTGGAATGGTCGCATTTGATCTTGGTCGTCCGGCACCGCTCGCATGACTGCAGTGTGCCATTCCGACGCAGGCTGACCGCCGGGGGGGGAGCCATTGGGCGGACTGTCACGGAATTGACTAACACGGAATCCAGGGCACTTACCCTGTAAGTATAAAGTGAAGTTGTTTCAGATCCGTCATCCATCTTCCTCCTCCGGTGTCACAGTGTCACCGCCCTGTCACCCTGGGCTGGGCCTGGAGTCTGCCACAAGAATGAAGAAAAGCACGCCATGCCGCCCCTAGCCAATCAACACACAATCGGAGTCACACCTCCTAAATAGGTAGCCATCATATTAGGCCTGGATTCTGCCATCACAGAAATTATTCTTGCCTTTCGTGTTGCAAATTGAAGCCAACTTGAGGTGGTCTGGTTTGGAACATGTGAGAAGCAGTGACACGTTGAATGGTAGAGGCAACACCCTCCCTCTGACAATGATCCAAGTCATCATGAAATTTAACCCACGATCTACCCCAAGTGATCTACCCTAGATGATTCCACCAACACCCCCTACGTGAGCTTGCCGCCCTGCCCCAACCCAGCCTGCACCGCCGGCCTGGCCAGGATCCTGTCGATCCAGTCCTTGACATGGGGGTAATCATCCGGATTAAACTCGTCCGGCCCGTGGATCTTGAGCACGACCGTCTGCCACGAGACGAAGGCAATGTCGGCGTACGAGTACTTGCCCCCGACCAGCCACGGGCCGTCCCCGACCCCGCCCGCCTTTTCAGCCTCCTCGGCCTTGGCCTTGAGGATGCCCTCGAGCACGCCCGTCACGCGGTTGATCTCGCCGACGTAGCGGGCGATGGCGCTGGGCAGCTGCTCGTGGTGGAAGGCCTTGAACCACGCGGCCTGGCCGTAGTAGGGGCCCTGGCCCGAGACCTGGAAAAAGAGGTACTGCTTGGCGTGGTACGACTCGGCCGAGCCCGCGGGGAAGGAGAACCGGTGCTCCGTGTCGTACTTGTCGATGAGGTACTCGACGATGGCGCCCGACTCCCAGAGCGTCAGGTCCGTGTTAGGGTCGTGGATGGAGGGGAGCCGGCCATTGGGGTTGATGGCCGTGTACTCGGGCTTCTTGACGTCCGAGAGGGGCACCACGATGGCCTCGTATGGCACGCCAAGCTCCTCAAGGAGGATGGCAACCTTGGGCGGGTTGGGGCCGCCCTTGCCCCACACCTTGATGGGCTTGAGGTCGGCGAAGGACATGGTGAGTGGTGGTGAGTGTTGTCGTGGAGGGATTGGCTTTTGTGAGAGAGGCCGAGAGCTGCTGTCGAATTGGGAATAGAGGCACGGTGGCAAGGAAAGGGGGTATTAGTACTCCCTAGAGCAGTGTGTTTGTGGCCCGTACGGGTGTCGAGCCTCGTCGGAGTCAACAAAGGATCAACAAAGGGACGCTGTGCCCGACCGCCGGGAGACGGAAGTCCAGTGACCGAGCTGAGTTTGGTCATCGTACTCATCGCAGATGACAAAGCATACGTAATCAGGGCAAGGGATTGATTAATCAGGATGAGGACATGGCCTCAGGATGGGTTTCTCAGATTCAGGGGGGATCTCACGTCTTCCGGGGTCCGAATTGAACAATGAATTCTATGGATTTGTCACCTTATGTAAGTGGGATGGCGGCTGAGAGGCGTCATGATTGGCTGGTGGAACAGCACGCGATCCCGTTGGGAATCCCGTGTGCAGCCCCTGCAGTGCGAAAGTAAGCTTCGTGTCGTGCTCAAACGGTCTGCTCGCGTCGGGGAGTGGCCGATTGGTTGGTGGACACGGTTGAACGCAGTCAAGCTCCCTACCCGTTTCGGATCTCCTAGCCAAGCTGATCATGGTCTCGGACAAGGCCTTGGATGCTGTAAACATCGTCATAGATGGCGGGATGAATCCCTAGCTTGACGAGTTCACCAGTTTGGAGTTCGCAATGTGCGACTGTCATGTCATGAAGATCTTGAACATTCTTATTGCGCAGATACCGCACCTGGATAGAAGCTTCCAACGCTGCCCCAGCCAGCATTGACGTTCACAACAGCGAGCACGATGAACTTTGAGACAGCGTTGCTAACATTTTAACTTCCTAAAGTCTGAGCTCGCACCTGTTCACTGCCAACTGGATCATTCCATCCCGCCCATCGCCGAAGGAACCCGGCAAGCAAAAGACATGCATGATTCAACTTGAAATCAAAGAAAAGTGTTCCCTCCTTCTCATGATCAAGGTGAACCCCCTGCGCCTCCTGCGTCCTCTCACAGCCCCGAGTCAATCTGGTTCACGACCGTCGTGTTAGTATACGCCCACCAGTCTCTGCACGTCTGCGCGACCGTGTTGGGGATATTGTAGTTCCTGATCCGGTCCGGGCGCTCCAGAAACGTCGCCGACAGGCCCGTGCCGACGTGCCACGCGACGTGGCAGTGAAACACCCAGGCCCCCGGGTTGTCTGTCTCAAACGAGATGACCATGTAACCCCCCGCCGGCACGATCTGGACGTCGCGGCGCTGCGGGTTGTACGGCCGCACGACAGTGCCGTTCCAGATCTCGCCGTCGTGGCCAATGGCCTCGACGAAGTAGTTGTGCCCGTGCAGGTGCATGGGGTGCGAGCGCTCGTTGTGGTTGTAGATGACGAAGCGGACCGAGGTGGCGGTCCCGAGGTTGTTGACGTTCCACTGCGGGTCGTACGGGTACGAGTTGTTGCCCAAGTTAGACAGGAGCAGGACCGGGTGGTTGAAGTTGACGCGGAAGGCCGAGTCGTTGAACCGGAAGAGGAACGATCCCGTCTCGTTCTGGACCAGCGTCATGTAGTAGGTGTGGGTAACCGCCGGGGGCTCCGTCAGTCTCCACGGGAACAGGGGCACCGTCCTCTCCAGGGGCTCGTTCTCGCAGTTCTGGATGGAGGCGGTGAAGGAGGGCCACGGAGTCGTTGTCGGCACGACGTTGGGATTGTCAAAATAGGCAATGGCGCTGGCGTTGGGCTGGATGGTGTTGGCACAAGGTCTGTCTGGGCTCTGTGTGCGGATGAAGAATGGGGTATTCTCGTTGGGCCCCGTTTCGACGATCACATCTGTCCGCTGCCCGACTCCGAGCTTGATGTCTGAAAGGTGGTCTTGTTAATCATCTGTGGGTCCCACAATTAGACAACACACTTACACTGCGCCTTGTATGGGACGACAGGAACAAAATCGTTCGCAATGACTGTCAGGTTGTGGCCGTCGATTGAAAACGTGTGCAGCGCGCTGGCGCCGGCATTGATGAGCCTGAGACGATGCTTCTTGCCACGCTGAAACTTGAACTTGGCGAGCCCGGCGTTGCTGATGCAGGGAGTGTTGTCGCCGGGAGCTTTCAGGGAGCAGTTGAAGTTGTTGCGGCCATTGATGAGAGTGTTGACAGCGGGAACAGCCACGATGTTGAAGTCCGAGTTGAAAATGGCGGTGTTGATATCGCTGTGGTTCCTGTGGTAGTAGTCCGTGAGCAAAAACGGGCCAAGATCTGGCATGGAGTTAGTTAGGTACACAGCTAAAATTGTCCTGGCGAGCTTTTACTCACCAACGTCGTAGGGCGCAGTTTTTGGGCCGTGGATGATGAGGGGGCCAAAGGCGCCGTCGGCGTATTGGGACGAAAAGTGCGAGTGATACCATGTTGTCCCGTAAGTGTCGGCAATGAAGGTATAGGTGAAGGTCTTGCCGGGGGCGATGGGGCACTGCGTGATGCCCGGAACGCCATCCATCCACGGTGTCCCCTTCTGCAAGAGGCCGTGCCAGTGAAGTGCCGTGCCATCCTCAGGACCCGTGATGTTGTTTCTGACCTTGACTTGGATCGTGTCGCCCCTTCGCGAAACGGTCAGTCAACTGGAAAAACGAATCGGGGTCCACTGCACAAACCAATTCGCCTCAATCAGAGGGCCCGGAAATTGGCCGTTGATGAGGATCGAGCTCTTCTGATAACCATCTGGGGCAATGGTCTTACGGGAGATGGTAAAGTCATAGCGACGAATGACACTGCAAGTGGTTAGTGTGCGGGAAACACCGGTAGGGTTTCAGATGCCCAGGACCACGTACCCAGTGACAGGGGGAACTGTGAGTTGTTGTTAGATCTGAGTGCGCACCACATGAGATTACCAACGGGCTGCCACTTACTTTCTAAACAACTGCGTGAGCAAAATTGTGATCAGCTAGACAGTGGGTGCGTGAAGAAAGCTTACCCCCTGCCACATCATTAGCTGCCGGGGAGTGAGTGAGGCTATTGCAGACCGAGGGACTCACATGGATTGGACCGTTTAGCAAGGCTCGTGCTGTCCGTGTTTACGAGACCCCACGGCGACCCGTGCGGCAGAGGCTGCGTTCCATTGTATTAGCGTTGGACGGTTGGTCCACCAGTCCATCACGGAGGCAAGGCAGGGCGACTTACCGTCACAGGGTCTTCCGTGAAGAGGAAAGGGACGCCAAGGTTGGGATACTCTGTGACTACAGTGTGATCGAGCGAATCAGCGGCCGGGTCAGAGAATGCACGCATATTAACTCACCATCTGTCTCAGTCTCATCTGCAAGACCAAGGCCAGTCCACGCAAGCAGCACCCAAAGATGCAGTCGATAAGGGAGCTTCATCTCGCTGATTGGTTCCCGACGGTGAGTGCAACACTGCAAGGGGCAAGGCGGATAAATCAGGTCTCACGCAGGGCAACTTCACCTCCTGAGCCAGCGGACTGGGACATTTTTAAACTGATGATGATACTCGACATATCTTCACTAAGAATTTTACGACTTGGGTTGTGCCGGTGTCCGCGAGCAGCTTACCCCCATCGCAGCGTGCCCAGGGGCTTGACCTAAGCCAATACTAGCGGAATGTCGGCGCAACTGGGGTGAGGCGCAATTCATCCACAACGTGATATCAGGAAGGATGAAGCTCCCGGAGTCTTGGGTAGCCTCTTGGGTTGCGCTGGGATCCAATCCGGGCAACCCACTTCCTGGCACCTGCAGCAGGCACGCGACCGACCCCTGAGCAGCGAGCTGCACTGACGGGATCCCGCAGGTTGACGCCATGGCGCTATTGTGCAGACCAGAACCCCCATGCTTTCCAAAAAAGGTAATTTTAATCCGGCCTTGATACCCCCATTGCCCTCGACCAACCAACGGTCAACGGAAGAGGGGACTCGATGGAAATCTCGGGGCCCGAAACATCGGAGGATTGATGGGTTCCGAGAGGATCTGAATTATCCGATGAACAGTACGGCCACTCCAGCTTACCAATGTCCGTAAGCAAGTTCGGATGCCGGCAGTCTTTGAGGCGGTTGAGATGCATGGGATTTCGGCACAAGCTGCGTGACCGTGAATGGCGTCAAGATTCCTTGATCTTACCTGATTCCCTTCGTGTCGATGCAAGGGAGAGAACACCCAGGGGCCTTGGCAATGATGGTGATGACTCGGGGACGGACTCAGCGCGAGGGAAGAATAAGGTAGGTTGCCAAGAATGGTTGCGAAGCCGATGCAACAGAAGGGGATTGTATGTATCTACCTATCGTCGCGTGGCAAGAATGACAGTGGCAGGGAAATATGCCTCAACCACTCGGCCCCCTTTGAAAACATCGAGGCCTCGCAGTTCCTCCCATAACCCTTCGTAAGCGGAAGAGTCCAGGGTTGAAAACGGAAACGACGCAAAGTGAGACCTAATGCCGTCCAAATCCGTCTGGACGCTCCACCCTTCTTCCTCCTCCCACACCTCGACATCGCCCGGGCCGGTGTAGTTCGGCTCACCGCTCGCTGCCACCTCAGGCGGGAGCAGCGATGTCAAACCGCCCTCCCCCATGTTGAGATGAATCCGCCTTGCCCCGGGCTCAAAGAGGCGCTCGTCCAGCGGGGCGACATTGTAAAACCCAGAGCTGCGCTCCATCACCTTCTGCGTCTGTGCCGGGTCATCCGCGTGCTTGAGCAGGGCCCGACCGGCCTGGTGCATGATCCGGGCCCATACATCTTGCACTTTCGCATCGCGGAACCGCGCGGATCCAAAGGCCCCCACGACCAAAGTTCCCCCGGGCTTCAGCTGCGCTGCGACGGCTTGGAGCGCCGCCTCCTGGTCTGCAAAATGCAAAACGTTGGTGGCGAAGACGAGATCGACGCTGCCGGGGATTATGTCTGCCGCATCCTCGATGCGAGCCCCAGGCCGGTAGCGGAAGCCGTTTGTCCCGAGGCGGTCTTGGGCGAGCCGTACGTTCTCAGGGGTGATGTCGGAGATGATGACCGTGTCGAATCGTGACCGCAGCTTGTATCCGTATGGCGCATTCCCCGCGCCTGCGTCGTGGACGGTGCCGAACCGGCCGCCTTTCTCTTCGTGGTAGCGGAAGATGCGGCTGAAGAAGGTCTCGGGCGCGGTTGGCCGGCCCTTGAGGTAGTTGTTCCAGAAAGCCTCGTCTTGGGCGAAGATGGTGTTGGAACCCATGTCGTTGGAAGGTATATGGCTGAGGACCCAGAGTGGGGATGGGGACAACAGGGTTCTGGCGAGGACGAGAGGAGTTCTAGGGTGACTTGTTTTCAAGGCCGAGAGTAGAATATTTTGTCTTGTAATTAAACAAGAGATTCACGTTCTTTGCCCCGAAATGTAACCCAAACCTCCCATGAACAGAACTGTAAGGCACCTCGGAGCCCGACTTTTTGTGTCGGACTGTGCCAAAGTGTCAAGCTGGAACCGCTCTGGTCTGGTGGTATTCCATGTGTTCAAATGGGGCACGGGGAGATGCGATGCGATGCGACGAATAGCTTCTCAATTAACACGACCCCTCTGTTGACCCCTGATAACATCCAAGGGACTTGACTACACGTAGAGCTCCTCTAAGGTCCCGGAAAACCCCAGCACCGCTCCCACCAGTGGAAGCAGAGATCGGACGACATGCAGCCAACGCCATTTCGCAATCAACTCATGCACCTCGGCCAGATCGTTTGCACCGCTGGCCAAAGCGTTGAGCCCAAACAGTAGGTTGTTCGTTGGCGCCATGACAAACCAGGTGAAAGGCACAATGCTCATCGTCGCTGCGGCGGCAGACGCGTAGATGAGCCATGGCCGATTCAGGCGAAGGTTGGTGACTGCCGCATAGCCGTAGAGAAGAGTTGTCCCAATGGCACCCGCCGGCATGTACTGAATGCCGTATCCATAGAGCCTCGCCCATTGACGGACCAGGTGCGTTGGATCGGGGTTGACATCGACAAGGACGGGAATTGCAATGAGTGAGAGTCCCATCATGGCCCCTGATTATGTCAGTTTTTGAGTTTTAAGCAACAGACGTACCAGAGGGGAATCCGGATGGAGCGGAGCGTCCTTACCAGCCAGAAAGGATCCCGAGACCACGGCTGTGGCCTGGGCACCCACGTTGGAGAGCGTTGTTTTGCGTCCCATGCTGGTGGAGCTTACAAGTAGGACTCAGAATACTGCGGACGATTACAACGAGAGAAGCCAGTAGGGCGGCTAAAGCCCACAAAGTTATTATCTCCCCAGTGCCGGCATTGCGCAACCAGTGTCCAATCATTGTTTGCAACATGAAGTTAGGTACGCATCCCCCCCTGGCCGGATCCCGACAAATCTGTCATATCCCGAAGGTGATGAACAAGGTTCGGAGTTGAACCGCAGCACCCCAATGCGCGCTGTGAATGATGGGAACGTGAAAGTTGGTCTGTCATACTGATACCAACCATGTTGTAGAACTCCGTAAAACAGCAAGGAAAAAAAGAAAGACCATCTCAAGCAAACAGAGCAAACCACTTCCTCTGACCAGCCTTCAGCTCAAACGCAACCTTGCCATCCCCCGCCAGTTTCCGTAGCACCTCATCCGTAAACGGCTCAATCGCCTTCTCCCTCACTTGCTGGTCCATCTGCTCCCCGTACATGACCGTCACCAGCTGCCGCACCGTGACGCTGCCCTTGGCGGACGGGGCGGCGCCCCTCTGGTCGAGCCTGACGCGCGCCAGCGCCTTGAGTACCCTCTCCTCCCGTCGCTCCTTGACCTGCAGCTCGAGGGTGATCTTGGCGGGGAGGTTCCGGACCACCGCCCCGTGCGCCGGGTACCCGACGGCGCAGCCGTGCGACTGCATGACGCGCAGCGACTGCATCCAGGTGGGCAGGATCTCGACCGCGGCCGAGCCGTGGCCGAGCACGTTGTCCCCCGTGAACATGGCGTTCTCCTCCTCGAGGACGAAGCACATGTGGTCGTGCGAGTGGCCGGGGGCGTGCACGGCGCGCACGGTTGCGCCCTCGACGCGGAAGATTTGGCCGTCCGCGATGGGTTGTTGGTCTTTTGCTGGCGTGTGTTTGTAGATGGAGTCGGAGAGGCGCGGGTAGAGGCGAAGGAGGTCGGGCACGCCCCCGGTGTGGTCTCCGTGCCAATGGGTAAGAAGGACATGCGACAAGGTGATGGAGGAGGCGGCCAGTGTGGCCTGGATGAGATCCGCCCACTCGGGAATTCCTTGGCCTGTGTCGATGATGAGCCTTGCACGGCCCGTTCCGATAATGTATGTGTTTGTCCCTTGGAGTGTGAACTAGAGGCGCAATCTCAGTCAGCTAACTGTTTGACAAGAGGCCGGTCATGGCTGGCGTACCTTTCCCTCATTTTGGCCCAGGACTCGAAGTACCCGAGGGCTGATTTGCTCAACATCGTTCAGCTTTGGCAGATTCGCCACCTGAGAGTCGAGGTAGTCTTCAAAGGCGCAGACGTTGAGCGCCTTGTTGATTTGCTTGTAACCGCCGACGCCCATGTTGAGAGGGGCACGGTTCAAGTTGCGATGCTGTAATGCGTGCTTTGTTGATGAGGCAGGAGCCCGAAGCACGAGGCGCGGGGACGCTCTCTTGCACAAGACTTGATGAGGCCAACCAGATATCCGCCCCCTTCGGAGGATTAAACAGGGGCAGCTTATCAGCCGGAATGGAATACTCAGCATTCCAAGGAACCCGAGGCTGGCGACCCCCGTGCTTGTCGGACCGACCATCACCGGCACGGGCAAGCCAAGACTCCGGCTACAACGGGGGTAGTGAGATGGGTTCTTGCGCAATTCCGATCCCATTGGCCCCTGCGGCTGGGAAGGCCGAGACCATCACTGCTTCCTCCTGGCCGCTGATTGCGGCCTTGACGCGGGATGCAGCGGGAAAACCGTCGTACCCCCCTCCCGTTACAACTTGCCGCATTCGGTTTAGAATGAAGATGAAGGGGCTGGACATAAACCGCAAGGCGCTCCTATGACATCTAGTAGAAGTTTACCCTGCCCCTCAGGTCTGGCCCCAAGTCCTCTCTTGCTTCCCTTCATCCCTTTAACTTATCATCGGCCCTCAACGGCGAGGATTCCGCAGCAATGTCGTCCCAATCGGACAACAACATCAACTTCACGCCCTCCACCGGCTCTCAGGGCGACTTTGGCCGTCTGAGACTGGCTTATTTTAGCAATGAGTTCCCCCACGACAACCTTCACCATCTCCTCCGCCGGCTGTGGAACCACAGCAAGGACCGGTCTCACCCCTTGCTGGCCACCTTCATCGCCGAGGCGACGCTGGCGGTCCGCGAAGAGATTCGCCGGCTGCCCACGGAACTAAAGTCTTTGCTTCCTGCCTTCCAAACCATCTTCGAGTTTGCAGATTACCCGGAGTTGCGTCGAGGCCAACTTTCCGGGTCCATAGACGGCGTGCTGCTCTCGGCTGTTGAACTCGCCACTTTTATCGGGTATGTCGTTGAAACCGCGGCCTCCCACCTGCATCTAACTTCAAGACATGGCGTACTGACCGTGCTACGACAGCTACTATGAGAGAAACCCCGATACGTACAATGTAGACGTGGCCAGTAGCTATTTGGCCGGATTGGGCATCGGCTTGCTGGCCACCACGGCCGTCTCATTGTCGCCGAACCTGGTAGATCTTCCGATTGCCGGCGCCGAGGTTGTTCGCACTGCTTTCCGTCTTGGTGTTTTAGTCGACCAAGTATCCCAGAATCTGCAGCCGCGGGAACCAGCGGCCTCTGACTCTGGCACGCCGGATACCTGGGCTTATGTGATCCCGGATGTAACCCCAGACCGGGTCCAGAGGGAGCTGGACGACATTCACGCAAAAGAGGCATGTTCCCTTCCCCGGCCCTCCCCTTTGGATTACGAGTGCTGATATGAAAATAATAGAACACGCCTGCGGCAAGCAAGATCTTCATCAGCGCCCTCAGCAGAACCTCGGTAACGGTCAGCGGGCCACCAGGGCGGCTGAAGCGTGTCTTTCTCATCTCCGACTTCTTTCGAGACGCCAAGTCAATTGCGTTGCCAGTGTATGGGGGTCTCTGCCACGCTCCACACATCTACAACGAGGCCCACGCCCGAGAGGTGGTCCGGGTCAGTGCTTCCAAGTTGAGCACTCCCAGGTTTACGCCCATCATTCCTGTGCTCTCCACGAGCAGCGGCCGCCCGTTCCCCGCACCCGACGCCGCGAGCCTGCTCGAGAATATCATCAAAGAGATTTTGACAGGGGCCATCCAATGGGACAAGGTCGTCCAGGGCGTGCTCGAGGCGGCTTCCAGCCTGGGAGTGGTGCAGCTTCAGCTGCAAGCATTCCGCATCTCCTTGCCCATCCACGACCTTGCTGCCGCGGTCAAGCCGAGCCTACCCCAAGTCGAGACCGCGACGACCGATCTGGTCTCCTGGGTGACTGAAACTCCCGTCAATTCTCTCTCACCACGAGGCAGCCAGCAGTCCAAGATTGCCATCGTGGGCATGTCGTGCCGGATGCCCAGCGGCGCAACCGACACGGACAAGTTCTGGGAGCTTTTGGAGAAGGGTCTGGATGTCCACCGCAAGATTCCCGCCGACAGATTCGACGTTGACACGCACTACGATCCTGCCGGGAAGAGGGTCAACGCCAGCCACACGCCGTACGGCTGCTTCATCGACGAACCCGGCCTGTTCGACGCGCCTTTCTTCAACATGTCGCCACGCGAGGCGCAGCAGACGGATCCCATGCAGCGCTTAGCTCTCGTCACGGCGTATGAGGCCCTGGAGCGAGCAGGGTATGTGGCCAACCGGACTGCCGCGACGAACTTGCACCGGATCGGAACCTTCTATGGGCAGGCCAGCGACGACTACCGTGAAGTGAACACGGCCCAAGAGATCAGCACCTACTTCATCCCCGGTGGATGCAGAGCGTTTGGCCCGGGCCGCATCAACTACTTTTTCAAGTTTTCAGGCCCGAGTTTCAGCATTGACACTGCGTGTTCGTCGAGCTTGGCCACCATTCAGGTTTGTTTACTCCGCCCCTGACCCCTGACCCCTGACTACGGACCTCGAAAACATCAATCCCAAGACCATACCCTCCTAAAGCATCATCTGTTGAGCTCCTTGCTAACAAGCTCAATTTAGGCTGCGTGCACGTCATTATGGAACGGCGAGACAGACACGGTGGTGGCGGGGGGCATGAACGTGCTCACGAACTCGGACGCCTTTGCCGGCCTCAGCCACGGGCACTTCCTGTCCAAGACGCCAAACGCCTGCAAGACATGGGATGCCGAGGCGGACGGCTACTGCCGGGCTGACGGCATTGGGTCCATTGTCCTGAAGCGTCTGGAAGATGCCGAGGCGGACAACGACAACATCATCGGTGTCATCCTCGGTGCGGGCACCAACCACTCAGCCGAAGCCGTCTCCATCACGCATCCGCATGCAGGTTCCCAGGCATATCTCTCAAGCAGAGTCCTTGCTGCCGCCGGCGTCAACCCTCTCGACGTAAGCTACGTTGAGATGCACGGAACCGGGACACAGGCCGGCGACCGCGAGGAGATCCAGTCGGTCGCGAGCGTGTATGCGCCGGCGACCGGTAATCGACGCAATTCCAAGCAGCCGCTCCATATCGGCGCAGTGAAGGCAAATGTCGGACACGGTGAGGCTGTTGCCGGCGTCACGGCGCTTCTTAAAGTCTTGCTCATGTTCGAAAAGGAGGCGATCCCGCCTCATGTGGGCGTCAAAACGACCATCAACCCTAACTTCCCCAAGGATTTAGACAAGAGAAACCTGAACATCCCGTGGACAAAGACTCCCTGGACCCGTCAGTCAGACAGAAAGCGCATTGCTGCCATCAACAACTTCAGCGCTGCTGGTGGCAACACCACCATCCTGCTCGAAGAGGGCCCCGTGCGAGAATTGGGCGACAGGGCAGACCCTCGCGGCGACACCCACGTCATTGCCATCTCGGCCAAAAGCAAGGTTTCTTTGCGAGGCAACCTGGAGCGCTACCTTTCGTACCTGGAGACGCACCCAGAGGTGTCACTGGCGGACCTCTCGTACTCGACAACAGCAAGGCGGCATCACCATAACCACAGAGTTGCCGTGGCCGTGTCCACTGTTGACCAAGCAAAGAAGCAGCTCAACTCGTACCTCAAGTCGGTCGACTCCCACAAGCCCATCCCCGCCACGGGCCCGCCGTCGGTTGTTTTTGCCTTCACTGGTCAGGGGTCGTCCTACAAGTCGTCGGACTACGAGCTCTTCCACGCCTCGACCACGTTCAGAGACGAGATTCTCCACCTCGACGCCCTTGCTCAGGGCCAGGGCTTTCCTTCGTTCATCCCGGCCATCGATGGCAGCCACCCCAAGGACCACCAACACTCTCCGGTGGTAACCCAGCTGTCGCTGGTTGCGACAGAAATTGCGCTGGCAAAGTACTGGGCCAGCTTGGGCGTCCGGCCAGACGTCGTTGTGGGCCACAGCCTGGGCGAGTACGCCGCCTTGCAAGTCGCTGGCGTTCTCGCCGCCAACGATGCCATCTTCCTCGTCGGTAGACGGGCGCAACTGCTCGAAGAGAAATGCCAACACGGCAGTCACAAGATGCTCGCCGTGCGGGCTTCTCTCGCCCAGATCGAGCAGGCTGCGGGCGGTAACCCGTACGAGATTGCCTGCATCAACGGACCCAAGGAGACGGTCCTCAGCGGCACGACGGAAGAGATCCAGACCCTAGTGGCACCTCTGGAGGCCGCCGGCCACAAGAGCACCGTCCTCGACGTCGCCTTTGCCTTCCACTCGGCCCAGATGGATCCCATCCTCGACGAATTCGAGGAGCTCGCCAGGACGGGCGTCATCTTCCACGAGCCCAACACGCCCGTCATCTCGCCCCTGCTCGGCAAGGTCGTCTTCGACAACAAGACCTTTGACGCGACCTACCTGCGCCGCGCGACGCGGGAGCCGGTGAACTTCCTCGCGGCCCTGGAGACGGCGCAACGCATCCTGACCATCGACGACACCATGGCCTGGATCGAGATCGGCCCGCACCCGGTCAGCACCAGCTTCGTCAAGGCGACGCTGCCGTCGACGGGGGTCGCCGTCCCGTCGCTGCGCCGCGGGGAGGACAACTGGGCGACGCTCGCGCAGAGCCTGGCGGCTTTGCACGCCGCCGGGGTGGAGGTGGGGTGGAACGAGTTCCACCGGCCGTTTGAGAAGACGCTCCGGCTCCTGGATCTGCCCACGTACGCGTGGAACGACAAGACGTACTGGATCCAGTACAACGGCGACTGGGCGCTGACCAAGGGAAACACCTTTTACGACGAGGAGAAGCGTCAGAAGGCCGCCGCGCTGGTCGCCCCTGTGGCGCCCTCCAGCTTTTTGACCTCGACGGTGCAGCAGATTGTCGAGGAGAGCTTTTCGGGATCCGCCGGCACGGTGGTCATCCAGTCGGATCTCATGCAGCCGGACTTTCTCGCGGCGGCCTGGGGACACAAGATGAATGGGTGCGGCGTGGTAACATCGGTAAATTCTCCCCTCCCTCCTGAATCCAGCCGCCGACCGGTGCATACGTTCAAATTCCCCAAACTAACAACCTCTCCAGTCCATCCACGCCGACATCGCCTTCACCCTCGCGACCTACCTTCACAAAAAACTCAAACCCACCTCCAAACTCCCCTCCTTCAACGTCGCCAACCTCGAAGTCCTCAAGGGCCTCGTCGCGCAGAGAAACACCACAACCCCGCAGCCCATCCGCGTCTCCATCTCCACCGCCGATTTGTCCTCCACCAACCACGCGCGCCTCGAATGGCGCACCGTCCTCGCCGACGGCACCACCGAGCCCCCCTTCGCCAGCGCAGACCTCTACTTCGGCGACGCGGCGGCGTGGCTCGCCTCGTGGCGCCCCCTTGCCCACCTCGTGCAGGGGCGCATCGACGCGCTGGAGCGGCTCGCCGCGGACGGAAAAGCCAACCGCTTCTCGCACGCCATGGCGTACCGCCTCTTCGCGGGCAGCCTGGTCGACTACGCCGACAAGTACCGCGGCATGCGGGCGGTGGTGCTGCACGGGCTCGAGGCGTTCGCTGATGTCGTGCTCGCCTCGTCGTCAGAAGGGAGTGGTGGGGGGAAGTGGACGGTGCCGCCGTATTTCATCGACAGCGTGGCGCACCTGGCCGGGTTCGTCATGAACGTGTCGGACGCGGTCGACACGGCGGCCAACTTCTGCGTGACGCCCGGGTGGGGGTCGATGCGGTTCGCGGCGCCGCTCGTGGCGGGCGGGCGGTACCGGTCGTACGTCAAGATGATCCCGACCGCCGAGGACCCGAGCGTGTACCTCGGGGACGTGTACGTGCTGCAGGACGGGGTGATTGTGGGGCTGGTGGGCGGCATCAAGTTCCGGAGGTATCCGCGGCTGCTGCTGGACCGGTTCTTCTCCCCGCCGGATGAGGCCAAGGGGGGGCATGGGGCGTTGCCGGCGGTGTCGGCGCATCGCGCGGTGGTGCCGGTGGCCAGGGAGAAGGTTGTGGTTGCTGAGGCTTCTCCTGCTCGTCAGGCGACGACCGCTTCTCAGGCTCCCAAAGCCATTCCGGCTCCCCCAGCTCCAACTCCGGCCCCGGCCCCGGCCCCGGCCCCGGCATCGTCTGCCGCTCCGGTGGCCGACGTTGACAGCACCGCCATCAAGGCACTGCTTCTCGTCGCCAACGAGGCGGGCCTTCAGCTCGAAGACCTGGACGATGACGCATCGTTCCCGAGCCTGGGGATCGACAGCTTGATGAGCCTGGTCATTGCGGAGAAATTCCGCGAGGAGCTGGGCATCACGGTGGGAGGGAGTCTGTTCTTGGAGTACCCCACCGTGGGTGACTTGAAGGCCTGGTTGTTGGAGTATTACAGCTAAAGGGGTGTTGATCTTGCGACGTAGAGGGGTTCACTGTTTTCGCTTGTTCTTGTTGGTCTCCTTGCATGTTTGTGTGTTTCTTTACCTGCCAATGGTAAATACAAAATCTGATCGCTGAGACTGATGATTCCATCGATTCATGTGATTGTATGGAAGACACGACCTCTAATCTTTACCTGGCATCGACACTCCGCAGTCTCACCTCCATCAAGTTGCCTTCGCCGCTGGCTGCAATGAAGCTAGAAAGCAGGAAAAAAAGTAGTGATGAAATTCGTGGTGTTGAGAAGAGAGTTGGTGAAGTACCCCAAAGAGGAAAGGCGCATTTGGGCTGCAAGGGCGGTCTGGCCTTGCAGAATGCGGTCAGAGCCACGGGATTGCAACACCCCGAGCAGCCCCTCTTCATGGAGGGGTTGTGCGGGGAAAGTGGGGGTCCGGGAACGGACAGCTCCAGCGTCCAGACGCTGGAGTTTGCAGTTCCTCCAAGGGTTTTCGTCGTTCGTCATCCGGCACTTTCCTGCGGTATGGCAGCCAACGTGGAACGGGGTTCGAGGGAAAGCGACTGCGGAACTGGGAAGAATCGGCTGGTGGCGGCGCTTACCTTAGGCTGATCTAGCCCGAGTTTGCTGCACATCCCTTCCCTGGATTGCGTTTGTGGTGGGTATGGCAGTCGCACAGGAGGCGGCACCTTATTTAAGCTCCGAAGGGCCCATCCCGCCCCTCGGAGCCCCGGGTGCTGTTGATATATCGAGCAATTGACTGCCGTCGGCTTGTTGCGTGCCACAGAAAATCTACTTTCGTGATCCTGCTTTTCTCCTGTTCTGCCAATTCACACCCAAGAACCACCACTGTCAACAACCGCGAAAATGTCATTTGATCGTGAGTTGCAGCGGAGAACATGCCAAAGAGGTGCATCCACTGACACACCCTCCTAGGCCTCGTTCGGTTCGTGCCCAAGGGCGACGACAGCAAGATCCTCATCGGCCAGCCCGCCGACAGCTCCGTTGATGTCGGCGCTGCCGTGCGCAAGGGCGAGGATGTGCAGGTCAAGGTGTACAGCGGCAAGTCGGTGCTGGACGCCGGCGCGCCAACGGGCGAGACTGCCTCCATCGGCCGCATCCTCTCGCCTCTTACGCAGCAGGAGGTCGGCACCATCCGCTGCATCGGGTTGAACGTGAGTTTACCGCCAGGAACGCCAATTCCTCACCAACAATCCACCCCGCTAACACTTGCTCCAAACAGTACAAGAAGCACGCCGAAGAAGCCAAGATGACCATCCCCGACATCCCCACCGTCTTCCTGTACGCCCT
>Ga0247824_10000598_pt1 | contig 18252 bp, 18 predicted proteins | sample 13C_PalmiticAcid_FD_194412 | JGI IMG/M metagenome (GOLD analysis project Ga0247824, IMG submission 194412) | Soil microbial communities from agricultural site in Penn Yan, New York, United States - 13C_PalmiticAcid_Day48 | ecosystem: Environmental > Terrestrial > Soil > Agricultural land... | reverse complement strand
ATTCAGAAGGGCGCGCAGCAAAGCTTGACGGCTTCCGTTTCTTGCTCGGGCTAGCTTCTGGTGATTGTCAAGGGAAAAGGAGGGGGGGTTGTGTTGCGCGGTGGGAGGTGGGGTGTGGAGACGGGTGGTGCAATGAGAATGAACACAGGTCAGGCAAAAAGAAAGGCAAAGCAGAGGCAGGACACACCGATGCCACCCTGCACAAGGAAGCAAGGCGACAGACAACCATTGGCCACCAACCCATGCCTACCTGTCAAGGACAAACGATTAGACATAGAATGAAGGACAGAGCGCTTTTCCAATACCCGTGGGGAGAGAGTCGACCTGAAGGTGAGTGTTGGACTTGGCCTTGACACGAACGGGAAGAAGGAGCAGTTTGGGGTTTCTGCGCCGACCACCATAAAACACGTATGAAGATGGGACTGTCTTTATTTGAACGTTTGGCCTTCAGAGTTCGATCAAGGGCTTCTCTTCCACAGGCACTACAGGTGCATATGCTTGTGGAGTGACCTGGTTACCATAGGGTGCATACTGTCCAAGCTGGTTGTTTGTAGTGGGTGCAAGTTGTCCAGGTATGCCCTGGAAGCCTTGAGGCGGATACTGGCCCAGAGGCTGTGCATTTGGAATGGAGGGGGCCGAAGAGATAGGAGCGGATGAGTAGAATGTATCCTGCACCGGTTGGTAGCCTGGTTGGGCTCCCATCGGCTGCACTGGTGGTGTCTGTGCTTGCACAGGTGTCTGCGTTGGGATTGCAGATATAAAGGGGGCGGTGGGATATTCTGGTCCCGAGATGCCCACAGGAGGCGAAGGAACCACAAAGGGACTCGAAGCTGGAGGTTGAGATATTTGGTGCTGGTACACTGCTTGCGGAAGTGGCGCGTGAGGTGCAAATGATTCAATTGGTTGGGGAGCATAGGGAGCACCGGGCACGTAGGGGTTGTATCGCGAGTCTGATCCGGTCAAGTGCGGGTAAGCATGGCTGCTGTGAGGTGTATGTGGAGTGGCGGTGACATTATACCCCATGTGAGGTGCCTCTGTCTGTGTCGGGATACCAGGATGGCCATAGCCACTCACTCGACGTTGGTACGCAGAATGGAGTTGCTCCTGAAGCAAGTGGTCATACATTTTGACGGCTTGGTCGATCTTTTCGTTGAACTGGATTGCTTCGCCTAGGTAAACGTTCCAATGATGGTAGATTGTAAGTATGAATCCCTGGTCAACAAAGTGTTGTAAAGCTACCGAGTCCTTTGCCCATGGACATGTTGTAGTAAGAGAAAGAGAACTTACGCTGCCTCATATCAGCCCCCTCGATGCTCGTGGCGAGCTTCATCTGCAGCCTTGAAATTTGTTCGTACAGTGCCTGAACTTCCTGGTTCCCTCTCACATCGCCGTTCATCATTTGAATCCTATCCACAAGAGAAGAGAACATCTCAATGTTCTCCTTTTCAGTCGACGTGAGGGTGGTGGCTGAATTGACAGTCTAGCGAAAGATTGTAAGAAAGATGTATCTCAGTGAAGCATAACTACAATAATACGCGGTGCCAGCTAGACATAAAAAAAACTCTTACCTCTTGAGCACTTGAATAGGTGTAAGCTGCATAAGCCGATTGCTTTTGCCCCGCCCGTGAGGTATCAAGGTCAGTCTCCCTCAAGGACGCCTCAATAGCCGCCAGGAGATCTGCATCGTCCTCCTCCTCTGTACGGGCCGTTGTGGTCCTACTTGGCTCAGGCTCCTTACGTGTCGAAGATGGAGCAGAGTATCCAGGCCGAGAGTTGGCTTCCTGGAGCGATAATTCAATAGCTCTCTTCAAATCATCGTCCTCGTTACTGGTATTTGGTCTAGCCGCTCCACTGGATGGGGTGACAGAAGACTGAGATGGTCCATTCACAATTTCCGGAGGACCTCCTGGACCAAAGCTGTCGTGCACAGCTGTACCTTGGCCACCCATCTTCTTCTTTATCCAACATCCGTCGCATACCCGAACCTCTTGGTTGACGCCCAAGTGAGGCAGTGACATGTTTTTGCTAGAGCATTTTCCGCAAAACGTAGAACCACAAGCTCGGCAATGGTGTTTGCGGTTGGTGAGTGTAAATGCCGTCCTGCAACGCGTGCACACATCAGAGTCAGTCCAGTCTGGAGGCTGCGTTCATGAGTAAATTGAATGGCGTTGGTTAGTGCTGCACGGCAACCCGAATTACACACATTGCTTGGTTGCTCTGACATGTCAGACGTTGCCTTACAGCTTGGGTTTCCACGAGTGCTGCGCCAACATTATCCTCAGGGGGGAAATCATAACCTTCGTGCCGGAGCATCATGTAAGTATCGCACACATATCCAAGACCCTGTTTTCCACGGAAGAGGTTTCCCCAGGATTGTATTAAGGCGAGAATTTTGTTCCTGACATCCAGATTGCAGCCCGTCTAACGTATCGAAGGTCTTGCCGTAGTTAGCTAACGCCAACAACGGAATGATGTCGTATGATGGCGACGATGCTTACCGGCAATTTGAGAATGGATATCATGTTGTCGATAAACTCACGAGATGCCACCTCCACCAAAAAGTGTTGACCTCCGTTCTTGACACAGACGTCAGTCAACTATATTGAAAGTCGAAATCATTAGAAAATACCGCTCGATGCCAAGACCTTTTCGGATTGGCGATCACTTGTGCAATCGCTGGATTATGAACAAACAACTGCAACATACCCCGAGAGCAAGCAACTGGACGTTGGGATTCTTGTGACCGATGCGACGTTTGAGTGCCCTGGCGGCATCCTTGGGCGGGACCTGCTTCGACCTGATCTGGTCACATATCTCAAGATTCATTGCCAAGTCTTCTGAGCCTGCAGGCAGGTTTTCAGAGGTAGCCTTGTCTATGTCGACAAGGATGGGTTAGTCTACAGCACTCTATGCATTGCAACTGTTACCAGCCCGATGCTGTTCATTGCAATGAATGAGAACGCGTGGGACATACCAACAAGCTCATCAATAGGAGAAGTGCCTTTCAGCCAGTTCATGTTGGATGTCTGTGAGGGGAGAGCGGGAGGGGGGGAAAAGGGTGGTATCGAAGAATGATAAGCGAAGGAAAGCTGGAGTCGTTTTTTGCGGGCTGCGCCAAGTGCAAAATGACGTACAACGTGCAAACGTTCGATCTGGTGCACAACACTCCCTGGACTGGATACGTGGCATCTCCCCTGCCAAGTGGAATTGCTCCACTGGGCAAAGGCATCCACAACTGGTGCTGGTACACGGTGCCCACACATACTGCCGGGCATGGATGAACAACGTGACGTTGTGGCTGTGCTTGTTCCGATCCTCCTTGAAATGGGGCCAAAGGGGCCAGGCTTGTGGACACAGCGGCCACCTGCGCCAAGCCGTGCTGCACTTGAGATTGAGTTTTTTCCTTTCAAACTTTGTGCATTCACGATCTGAACACCTTGTCGTCCTGCTTCCAAGGAGACGAGTTGTCCATAGACCAGAGGACCAGAGGACCTGTGAACATTGTTCAATTTGGACATCGGGCTGTGCTGCACAGCGAGGCTGTGGGAAATGCGTCATGGCCCTCATGGGCCAAAGGGCCGATGTGGGTGGCGCATGAGTCATGTCACGCTCAAACTTCATAAGCACATTCACATTTTCTTTTATCTCTTTATCTTTCATCCCAACTCCCAACCACCACTCTGTCCAGGAACAATGTCAGCTCCAACTCCTGTAACGACTTATCCATTTTACCAAGTCGACGTCTTCACCACTGAAGGCTACTTGGGCAACCCTCTGGCTGTCGTCGTCGCCCTGGATCCGTCCTTGCCTGTACCTTCGGACGACCAAATGGCCATCTTTGCCAAATGGACCAACCTCTCCGAGACCACCTTTCTGCTGCCACCAACAGACATAAAAGGAGCGGATGCGGATTATAGGGTGCGTATTTTCACTCCATCCGGCGAGCTCCCTTTTGCAGGCCACCCAACCTTGGGAAGCTGTCAAGTCTTCCTCGAGTATACCAAAGGAGCAAGCGGCAAAGGTTCCAAGAAAACGATCATTCAGGAATGCGGTGTCGGGCTAGTAGAGCTCCTTGTATCTGCGGATGGCTCAATTGCCTTTGCGGCACCTCCGCTTTCAAAGACAGGTCCTGTTGAAGAGGACAAGGTTGCGATCGCCTGTCATGCTATGAAGATCGATCGGAAGAGTGTTCTGGACACACAGTGGATCGTCAACGGCCCCCACTGGTTCGCTCTGCTGGTCAAAGATGTCGACACAGTCATGATGGCCAAGCGAACCCCAACTGAGCAATCCAAACACCTCAAATTCGGTATCATTGCACAATATCCAGAATCCCTGAGGAAGAACCCACAAGACCCACTGTTCGAGGTGAGAGCTTTCCCACACGCAGTAGGCGTTGATGAAGACCCTGTCACGGGCTCATTCAAGTGAGTACACCACCAGCTATGCTGAATAGGGTATCCCGATCGTTGGCCTCTCTGTGATAAAGGAACTCTACTCACCACCATGTCCTTGGCTTTTTTTTTTTTTAGCGCTGGAATGGCTCAGTGGCTCATCGGATCGGGCAAAGCACCTTCAAGTTATGTCGCCGCGCAAGGAACTGCTATGGGTCGTCGAGGAAGAATCGTAGTGAAGCGAGATGACTCGGATGCTTCGAAGGACGGGAAGCATATCAAAGTGTGGATTGGCGGACACTCTATGATCTGCATTGAAGGAACCGTTCGAATCTAGTGAAGGGGGCGCTCACACAAATCGTCAGGAGCGTAATATCGATAAACATCTTTTTACCTACCCATCTCGTTTGCAAACATGTTTTCTTGTGTTAGGGGGGGGGGGGTCAAACTCTTGCGCACACCCGCAAGGTCTGTGGTCCATGGAGAATGCCAAGAGAGTCGTTCAATCTCCAATAGGCGCACCATCTTGCCCTCTCTTCCTTCTCCAAATGTAAGCCTCATCTCACCCTCTCTCTTTTCTCGTCAAGTCTTTTCCAAGTCATAACCCATGATTTCTTGTGGGATCTCGAGCCTTTCCATGGCTCCATCTGACATTCCGAGGCCGGACTAATAGCTTCAAAAGCTTAGCATGATATCTGGATTCTATTACTCAACGTTTCTATGTGCGTCTATTATCTTTACTTCTTGAAGTCCTTGGCAATCTTGATCCAGACCTCATCAGGGTTTCTGGCCAAGATAGCATCGTTATCAAGGTGAACCTGAGCAGCATGGACCTTGTAGTCGTACTCCAGAGGGGTAGTGCTCTTATCTGTTGCATAGAGTTCGCCCATGGCAATGCTAGCAACAGAGTTGACGGGGAGATAAGTAGGTCCGCCCTTGGCGGTGTACTTGAGGTCCTGGACGTCCTCCACAAGGTAATCGTTCCTGTAGACGAATCCACCTGGGAAGGTAAAGTACGACATGGCGCGCTTTTGGATACCACCAATCACATAGGTCTTGACCTTGTGGATCAAGTTGAAACGGGTGGCGATCATGGTGCAAGCAGATCCACTATTTGCAATGATGAACAAGTGAAAAAAAGCGATTGTCAGTATATCCGAAGCTTGACATTTCTCTTCTCAAGTTTGGACTATCATTATAGAGCTCGAGCCCTTTCTGTTTTCACTTACCAGTATCCGTTGGTGATGATAGCCATGTCATTTGCTCTCCAGGGCAACGTATCATTCAAGGGCAAGTTGGACCATCCTTCGCCGAAATAGTTTCGCTGGGAGTAGGTGCTGGTGCGTCCACCTCGTGTGTACTTCTTGCCCTTGGTGTACATGGAAGAGTCCGTGAACAACTCACCCGTCTTGGAGTTGAAGAATCCTCGAGCATCAAAGATAGACTTTCCGATATCAGGCGAGTTGATCGCGACCTTGGCAGCACCCTGGACGTAGGCGTTAGCGCGGAGATCTTGCGAAAAGTAGGGCTTGGCGTCCGGGAAGAAGAGTGCATTGATATACGAGGCAAAATCAATGGATCCACCACCGTTGGCGGTCATATCAAAGATCAACTTCTTGCATCCAGCATCGCGCAGCTTTAGGACTCCTTCGAGGAATCGGGCGTACTCTGTCTTGCTGGAGACTGACTCGGTCGAGATCACAGCAACACAGGCTTCGGAATTGTTGATCGTGTAGAACGCTGTCGTGCTGGTGGTAAAGACCTCCTTAGCCTTGGTGATGGGACCGTCATTGCCATTGCTGTCCTTGTGACCCTTGGGGAACTTGATTGTTCCACGTTCCAACATCCATTCCGTGGCTGGAGCAAGGTCCTGACCACGGTCAGGGCGATGGTTGCCTCCCGATGGATTCTTGGCACGAGTTGGCGCCAAGCACTGCGAATCCCAGTAGGACTGGGTGTCGTTGAAAGAGTTGAACTTGATGACGCTAGTGATTGGCGTGATTGACCACGGAGCCTTGATCTTCTGCACCTTAGACTTTCCGCACTGAACGGCGTACTCCACGGTATCCTTCTCTGGGACGAGCCAGCGTCTAGAGAAACCACCTGGGGTAATAGACCATGTTTGTTTCCAGGAGACACCAGCCAGGGCGTCATTCAAGCGAACACCAGGATCTCTGGAAACTCCAGAGTTATTGTCCGCATAATCCTGAATAGCCTTCAAGGCAGGAACGCCATCGATGGTGATGACTTTGCAGTCAACAATGTTTTCTGGAACACCGGGTTTGGTTGAATCGGCGTAGAACACATTGACCGACTGCTTGCCATTCACCACAGGTGCGTAGAGCACGACAGGCTGGACGAACCTGGCAATACGGTAGCAGTTGCCTATATGTCAGTGAAGCATGGGAAAGCGTTTGTTTGATGAGAACCTCTCGCAATGACTGGATGACACCTTCAAATGACAATGATGGACGAGAAGGACAGAGACAAAGAAGGGCTACTTACTCACGTAGGCCAAATGACCGTCGTTAACAGAGGCGAGCAAGTGGTAAAGGGCCATCTGAAATTCATAATCGGTCTTCCACTTCTTGGAACGAATCTTCTTTAGGCCACCAAGGAGATCCACTCGTGGAGTCTGGAAGGGGGCATGAGTTGGGGCCCTAGCAATGTCTGTGAAGGCATAAAAGTTGCCAATTAGACTCTCCAACGAAGCAAGGGTCTTTTCGGCAATGTCTTTCTTGAACGCTTGAGCCTCGTAACAGCCCTTGACCGATTTGAATGGGAGCTCGGAGGTAGCATCCTTCGCTTTGGCGGCCAAGTCACTGCACGGATCAGCGCGGGGAGGCTTTGGAGCAGCAGCGGCATCAGAGGCCAGGACGCACAAGGCGACAGCCACGGAAAGAATAGAGGTGATTTTCATGACGCAGGTACTTGAGAAAAACGTCGTTTGTCCCTGACAAGGGCTGGAATGGGTCAGTTAATGAGGGAAGGGGGAAGGGGTAATCACCGAGCTGGCGGCAAGCTAGGTGAGGGTGGTGGATCGAATGAGGAGGAAGGTGATGTTCAAGGATAAGCGGTCAGGTTGCGGGAGCCGTTTCGCTTTTTATATGTACACAGGTCGTCGAGGGTCCATCCCTGGCTGGTTGTGGAGAGCCCATACTGAACTCTATTACTAGATGGCGCCGGTTCATCCGTTGCCGGCAACTGCACTTTCTCACAAAGGAACGTGACACTTTCTCATGATTGGCTCTTATTGAATGCTCTCACGGATGTACATTCACATTTGGTCGAGCTGTGTCCACGCTCTCAAGAATCAGAAAGTAAGTTCATTTTCTATGAGAGGGTTGACTGTCTACCATTGGTTGAAGTCCTTGGATGGTGACATTAAAGAGCTTTTTGCGACCGAGAGCACATGTACTCCATGGCTCTTCAGATTGTGTCTTGCAATTTGCTAGAAGCCTGGGAAATATATATTGGCGCAAATGAAAGATGAGGTACAGCAGCGGTTAGTCCTGTCGTTTTCAACTTTCCAGGGCATATCAATGGTGGTCCAGAGACTTTTGGGTGTGTTCACACTGGCCGACTGCTGGTCTTTGTACCCACGATCGCGATCAGTTGAAGGGAACGCATGGGTCTTGAGAAAGAATCGCACAAGAAGAGACTGCACGACCGACACAGATGTAAGACTACCGTTCGTGAATGCACACGCCGCATTAAAAGTCGATGGGAATGGTGCAAAGCTCACCACTTCAGGCAGACCGTGTCCACTAGCACAAAAAGTATCCAAACCTGAAGGGCGACCGATGTATATACAGCCGGTCCGCCGCCTGCACATGCAGGTACCACTTGCACTTGTGTAATCGTGTCCCTAGGATGACCACTCTGGATTCGCGCCGTGTCCTTTTTCCTGCTATAGACGCCGGCGTCCACCCGCCACATTCTTTCGTATTTAAGGCACCCCCCACCGCCATGCAACAACCCCATCCACACAACCACTCATCTCCTGTTTCTAAAGCAATGCGTTTCTTCCTGAAAGCTGTTGGCCTTGCCCTCTCTGCTTCGTTTGTCCTGGCCGTCAACACATGCAACGTTGGTGGATATGCAGGCACCTGCATCAGGTAATGTTGACACCTTCCTGGCCTGTTTAAATTGCTTTTTTCTGACCTCTGACCTTGGCTCATCTTCTCGAACCTCAGCACGACGTCTTGCGCTGCCTCTGGTGGTAAATCGACAGCCAAATATTGCCCAAATGATCCCACAAATGTACAGTGCTGTACTTATGGGCCTTGCGAAACCAAGAGCAAGGTCCCTGGCAAGTGTATCAGCACTCAAGCCTGCGCTGGATCTTCTGGAACCTCCATCCCTGGACTGTGCCCCGGCCCCAATGACATCCAGTGCTGTGTTTCGGGATCCCAACCTCCATCTGGTGACTTCGATGCCAAGGCTGTAATTGCCGCTGCACGTCGTCGGCTTGGTGTTCCTTATTCCTGGTAAGCCTTCTCTTCCACTTCCCCCTTTCTTCGCCTCACTTTTCGACCATTCAGGCTAATCATGTTTCTGATTGTTGTGAACAACTTGCAGGGGCGGTGGACACAAATCTACGCCAGGCCCATCTCTTGGAACATGTGCTGGTTACACTGGCAGCATCAAGCCCTGCCCTGCTGACAAGACAGTGGGCTTGGATTGCAGCGGACTCGTCCGAGATGCCTTTTACCAAAGTATCGGGATTGACTTGGCTAACGGTGGAAACACAGACGGCCAGCTTCGGGATCGCCACACTCGCAGGATCACATATGAGGAGCGCCAACCCGGCGATATCGAGTTCTTTGGTACACTCGAGAATACCTATCATGTCATCCTGTACATTGGCAAGAACGCCCAGGGCCAGGATATGATGATCGAGGCTCAGAAGACCGGCACTAATGTCCATGAGGTTCCTCTTCGCAAAGATGGCATTTGGGCTCGTGTCCGAAAGTAAGAAAGTTCTCCGGTGTAGGTTAGATTGTTTATCCATAGAACCCAAGCACACATTGTAAAAGCGACCCTCATTCATGGGATCAGCGATTCACCTTACCGTTTTTGCTTCGCATTGTGGACCAAACATTCTGGAATTCCGAATATGTATTTTGCCTGACCAGGATTCCAGAGGGGTGCAAGTATTTAAGCCTGGGAAAAAGGGAGTGGGGGGAATCACTCTTGTCCTTCCTCCAAACACTTTCGTCCATTCTCTTCGTTTCTAAAGCAAATGCGTTTCCTGCTGACAATTGTTGGTCTCGCCCTTTCGGCTCCACTCGTCTTGGGTGCCAATTCGTGCAATGTCCGTGGATTTGAAGGAACCTGTATCAGGTAATGCTGTCACCATCCTGTTTTGCAAGAGTCTCGCTGTGCTTCCTGCTCATTTTTTTTTAACCGAGTCGTGCTGAACCTCAGCACGAATGATTGCGCTGCCTCCCGTGGTACATCAACTCCAGGCTTTTGTCCAAGGGATCCCAGGCATGTCCAATGCTGTACTTATGGCGCTTGCCAAACGAAGAGTGGGGCCTCTGGCAAGTGCATCAGCACGGAAGCTTGCGCTGGATCTTCAGGCACCTCGATCCCTGGATTGTGTCCAGGTCCAAGGAACATCCAGTGTTGTATCCCAGAAAAGCCCAAGCCTCTACCTGATGACTTTGATGCCGAAGCTGTGATTACTGCTGCTCGCTCTCGTCTTGGCGTTCCATATTCCTGGTAAGCCTTGGTCACCCCTTATTATTATTTTTTCCCTGTCAATTGCAAATCGTCCCTTTCCTGATTGTCTTTGAGGTACTCGTAGGGGTGGTGGACATGCAGCTACGCCTGGCCCATCTCTTGGCACATGTGTTGGTTACACTGGCAGCATCTTGCCCTGCCCTGCTGATAAGACGGTGGGTCTGAATTGCAGCGGGCTCGTCCGAGATGCCATTTACCAAGGTACCGGCATTGACTTGGCTCACGGAGGGAATTCACACAGTCAACTTCAGGATTCTCATACTCGCAGGATTACATATGAGGAGCGTCAACCAGGAGACATTGAATTCTTTGGTACGCCTGCGAGAACCAACCATGTCATTTTGTATGTTGGCAGGAACGCTACGGGCCGGGATATGATGATTGAAGCTCAGAGGACTGGCACTGACGTCCATGAGGTTCCTCTTCGCACTGGTGGTATCTGGGCTCGTGTCCGAAAGTGAAAGACCCTGTCATCATTCATAGGACGAAACGCAAGGCACTAACACGACCATGCATGGGAACAGATTAAACTTACTGTTTTCTTTTCGACTGTGTTGTCACTGACAGTCCATCACATCGTGTCTGCGCAAAGATAAAGTGTCCATCAATCATGAAGCAATCCAGCTTGTTACAGCGATCCTCAGATATATTCGATTCTATGCCTTTATAACTGTCTAGAGGTTGTATGCCTTTACGTCGATAACGTGGTCGCAATCTTTTCCAGAGAGAGAGCTAGCCTTGACGCGTTGCCATCCAGCAGCCTCAAGTTGATGTTCATACTATCCAGCTTCTGGTCCATCGATGCTAATCGATTTTCTAATACCGACAGCCGGCTGTCAGCGGAGGGGGATCCAGATGCAGGGGCGGCTGTGGTTGTCGCCTCCAGTTTCTTTTCCAGAGCTAGGATCTTAGTCATTAAAGCGTCTTGACGTTCACTAGCTTCCAGCCGTGCCTCTAGGGCGGCGATCTTGACTTGGAGCATTTCAATTGTCATCGCAGTATGAGCCGAAAAGTCAGGGGAAGATGCTTGTACCAGTGCCGGCGCTGAAGACGTTAGAGAAGGAGTACCAAGTGCTGTTGCAGTAATGGATGGGAGACTGGGTATCTCAGGGTTGAATGGACCTGAGGGATGCATAACTGCGGTTCCAGGTTGTTGGGCCACACCTGCAGGCAGAGCCGAGGAAACGGCTTCAATCGTAGCAACAGTCTTTGGGACCGGAGTGACAGGACGCACGACCATTGGTGTACTAGGTGCAGCAGAAAGCGTACTCATAGGCGGCACGATTGGTGCTGGTACAACTGATGATGTGATGGATACTGAGGCAGCGACTGGAGAAATAGCCTGAGGAATCACTTGAGCGACCGAAGCAGCAACTGGCGTAGCAACTGGAGCGACAGCAGGGGCAACAGCTGAGGCAATGACTGAGGCAGCAACTGGAGCAGCCAGTGGAGTATCAACCAAAGCCGGTTCAGGCATAGATACAGGAGCAATATCGTCATCCAGAGTATCATCCTCAATCACAACGATAGGATCGCGATAGACCACCTCGGGCACAATTTTGGATTCTTGAGCATACTGAATGGGCCGTGTTTCCAAATCATCGCCACCGTAGTGAGGACAAGGCGCGTACCCTAGCGTTCCCGAATATTTGACCGGAGTCATTGAGCCATGATACAATAACACTTTGAACCCATACACACGTCTGCAGCCCAGATCGACCAGTGCCCAGATCGTCGAGTTGTAACCCAGATTGTTCTCGCCCAGCTTCATGTCCACCTCTGTAATCCCAGATTTCTCGGCTCTGTAGACAATCTTGTGTAAATCGGTCTCGGTCACTTTCACTGTCTCACTTCCTCGAACACCGAGAAAGTACCTTTTAGGATCTGTCGACTCTTTGATCGTGAGAATGGTCCTCATGCTAAAGTCGACATGGTCCACAAAAAAGTAACCGATATCCTCAGGTTTCCGCAGCTGAACACCGTTGACGCGATGTACATATTCCTGAACAAGCGAAATGGTGTCTCCCTCGATATCCGTAAATGTTATCCTGACACGCAAAGGGTGATGAATCGTCAAATGCGCAAAGTTGATCCCCACCGGGTGGCGGCCCTTGGCAACGTCTGGCTTGTCGACTGTGAACTCGAATGGAATGTCGATTGCCTGTGAAGGTGCGACCGAGAGCGGGAACCTGACGTCATTCCGTAGGCCAAAGTAGTTGACAGGCTTGTATTCTGTCTCGCCAACAAGGCGATATTCTGCCTTGGCAGACAAAAGTACAATCTGAGTCTGACTTGAGAGGGAGGCTCTATTGAGAGCACGCCAAGTTCCAAGGAAGCGATCGTCGCTCACGTTCGCGGTCTTTACGTTGTTGTTGGCCACCATCTCATTAGATGGAATTAGCACTAACGGATTGTTTGGTGTCGACGACCTTGTCTTAAATGCCCTTGGTTCTCGTAGACGGGTTTCGCGTAACACTGGGCCTAATTGCAAAGTTTCAGGAAACTCGTATGGTCGATCGGGTTTGAAGATTTCCCAGGCTCCCTTTGACAGATACTGAATGGACGCTCCAACTGGCATCTTGAGTTCCTTGGGATCCAATGGCACTATACATACGGTCGAGATTTTGCTGCTGGTAACCTTGACGGTTAACTTGATCCCAGTGAGCTGCTGGTTTTCTTGGTCCAGAACCCATTCACCCATTGAATACGCCGTAACTTCTTCCAGGGGTGCATTCTTGAAAATGAGGGTGTTGCCTGTCTGCAGTACCTTCCGTCGCTCATCCTCTAGTGAGGTGACATCAAAGATCTCGAGATAGTGTAAAAGATCATCTTGGACATGACCAATGTTGATCATCATCAGAGGCGTGTTCACCAGGTCTCCCCATGTCTTCCATCGAATCAACTGTCCTACACGGACTAGCTGCGCGCTGTCATCCATTTCCATGTCAAACACCTTGATGTTGGCCCAGTAGTCGACGGTATCTGAGTATCCGAGTAGACCAAACGACCAAGGGTAAAAGTTGCTGTATGGGTATTTGGAGTGGTGTTCTGGTTGATGATATCCCCGCTTACAAGGCGAAGACTTTTCACAGCAATGGTATCGGCCATAGTTGCCAACAGCAGAATGAAACCCACAGGATTCTGGTCCGTTGGTCGACACGTTGTACTCTTTGTTACACTGAACACAAATGAGCTTTCGCTCGGCCTCCCATTCCCGTTGTTGTGTCGCAATGGCCTTAATCATGACTGCAACATTGTTGCTAGACGACTCTTTGATTATGGTCTCGATCTGGTCCTGGTTCTGCGCCATTAGGTCTTGCATGTTGGATTGCATTTGCTCCATAACCTGATCTGACATGGTGAGATGCATCTTTTCTGCAAATTGCCGGACGAGCGCTGGATCACTCTATGAATCATTCATCAAAATCAAAAGATGTTGTCAATGGCTCCTTCCGGTAGTTTCCTAGTTAGGGATCACCAATATTTGGCTTCGTTGCTCATGTTTCCTCAGCTTTAGCTTACATTGATAACATCCTGTCCTCCATGCTCCCTGATAAAGGTCTCGGCAACCAAGTCTCTAGGAACTGCTCTCTTGAGAATGGACAGATCGCCGGTCTGTTGGATTTGTAGGCTCATCATCAAGTCAGATGAGCATGATGTGATCTTCCCAGCCATGCCCTCAAAGTTCTGGGTGTTCGACATCTTTAGGCGCCGTGCAATCTTGCCTTGCTTGCGGTAAGCCTCGATCAAGGCTGCGGCCTCTTTGAGTGTCTCCTGAACCCGCAGGAGGACGGATCTGAGCGTATCCATAACCTCGATACGTTCCAGAACAAGGACATGACTAATCATAAAGTTGATACGCTCCATCAAGTCCTGACACTTCTCGTCGACTTCGCGTGCTTTCTGTTCAATGTCGATGATGATCTATGTCGAGAGCACAGAAATAAGCTCAGGTTGATTAGTGGTCATCGCCACACACTAGTGAATAAAAAAAAAAACGTTGTCACCAATGAGAGCCAAAAGGACACCTCTCTCTGGATGAGAGCATTACCTTGAGAATCACAAACGCAGGCGCAACGATCGGCACGACTTTACCGACATCCACGAGCTTGTCTGCCAGCTGGATCATATGATTCAGAATGGGGTTTGCTGAATCACCCAGGACCTTCTTGACAAGGCCTACTCCAGCTTCCGTAACGTCCTTAGCAGCTAATGCCTGATTACCCGCATAAAAAGCTGCATTTCCAGCCGCATTACCGGCTCGAGCGATTCTGGACTGCGGCAGGTTTTGTTGGTCTTGTATCTGTGTTATGGTGGTTTGAATGCTGATCCATTCGGCTTCCCTGGACTTAGAACCCTGGGTCGGGAGCGTGCTCATCGCAGCAGTATTAGATGCATTCTGGGACGAGCCGGGTATAGTATCGTGGTTCATAATCTGTTCTTTGCTGACTGTTGGTGCAAAGAATTGTGGTGAAAGGACCAGTGGGGTGGGTGAAGAGAATGAAGGAGAGGGTCAAGAAAAGAGCGGAGAGAAAGTGTTAAATTTGCTCTTGTGCCATAAAAAATGCGGCGCGTCCAGAATTAAGGGCGTTTTTGGTGGCAATGCCTTCATCAGTTTCCAGTTTGCTTCGCAACAATTCATCAACAACAACTGGTGGATCAGCTAGCCAAATTAGCTGTTCGACAGGAATGGCATTGTGTACAGCTTTCAGTAGCCTCGGTTCACCATGGGATCGCGATCTAGAGGTCGCTTCATAGATCGTTTGTTCTCACAGTGGTGACGAAACCACAGCAGGTATCATCCAGAAAGAACAGCAGCAGGACCCTCAAACAAGAGAATCAACTGGCGGTTCTCGGTTGACTCGTACTTTGAAGGCGTTGGGATTATTGGTGGTAATAATCGAGCATCGGATCCACAAATGATACTAACATCTGATGAGGGAGATCATCCCCGCGACAGGCAGCACATGTGGGGCAGTGGTCGGTCTCATTGGGGTGTTGGCAGCCTAGACCCGTGCGCAACAATCTTCAAATACAGATCGCCGTCTCCAAACTACCTCCTCTACTCAATTCCTATGCAACAGCAGGCTTTTCAACTACACCAACTGCACTAGCACCACCTTGGCAACAAAAGTAGCTCGAAAACAAGCGTTTTTATTATTATTATATTCGGACCAGGAACCTGCCCTGTTCTGTATCATCTATGAATGGAGGTCGTAAGGGTATTACCAATGATTGAGACCATTGTGCTCTTAGTACGCCTTGGCGCAGATGGCAGTGGCCTCCTTGACACGACGGGCATAGCGATCAGGGTAGGCGGAGCGCTGAACCTTCTGAGCAGCTGTGCCGATGGGCAAGTTGGCCCAGCCCTTAACACCCTTGAGAGCCTTGTAGAACAGACCAGCGGAGCTAGCAGGATCCATGCACTGCTTGGCAGTACCCCACATAGGAGATTGCTGCTGGAAGATACCGACAGACAGGTGGTCGGATCCGACGGCATCGTGAGGGAGGTTGCAGGATCCCTTGACCTTGTAGTTGCAGTAAACCTTGATGTTGGACTCGACCAAGGCGGTGGCAATGGCAACAGCACAACCACGAGATCCAACACCATAGGTGTGTGCAGCCTTAGCAATGGTACGGGCGTAGCCTGACTGGAGGGCATTCAGACCAGGGAGGTTACCGGGATTGGGTTGAGGCTTTGGAACACCCTTGCAAGGAGGAGCTGCTGGACCATCCTTACCGGTGTACACATAGGTGTCGGTGACATAGCCGCCAGGGACGTGATCCCAGACAGTGGAGGTGCCGTACTTGCCGGTGACCTGAGTACCGGTAGCAGTGCAGTCGATCTCGACAACAGCACCGTTCTTGATAGATCCGGTAACAGGAGAAGAGGTTGAAGGAGCAGAGTGGATGCGGAGTGGGTCACCGGCAGTGTGGACGGTACCCTTGGCAGCTTGAACCGAAGCGACCGAGGCAGCGAGAGCAGCGAGAGCGAAAGTGATCTTCATGGTGGATTGGATTGGATTGGAGTGCTTGTTGTTCTTGTGGTTGTTCTTGTTGATGATGGTGGACATTGGAGACAAGATGGGGGGGATTTTATACCTTGGATCCACATCAACAGAAAGAACAGCGGCGCCTGCATCTTACTAGGACCGTTCGACTTAGACCGATGGAGTTCAGAGTAGCTTGAGAGCAAGAGAATTGTCGGTAATGGTCTTCGGATCATGAAATGAAACGCGGCGCGTATACTGATCGTCTGGTGAATAGAGCCATGGCATGCACGGACAAGTCTCTGATCACAGAATGGATGTGGATCATTTCCCGGGGTTACGAGAATAAGGATGTTCTGATGTTGAGGGAAGATGAGCATGGATCAACAAGTGGAGCCTACTGCACCGCCGATTCGGTTCATTGTAGCCAATCCAAGTGGCATAATGGTAAGTGAGAAGAGATGAAGGGTCGTCCTATAGGTCGATTTGCACATGAAGTCCGGGGCTCTGCAGCAATGGCGGTGCAGCAGTTAGCTTGGTCAACGGAAATCAAACCAGCGGGTGTCTGTCCCTCGGAACAGACGGGAACGGCGCGATCGAGGAGCAAGGCTTGTCTCATTGGAATGAGATAATCCAACACGGAATTGGCACCCTGGTTAGCAGATGTTGGGTGGGTCGCACAGGGAAATATCGACATATTGAGCATGAGCCGTTGCGTACAACGTCGTTGATACGAGAAATGGACCATGATTGGACAGTCTGCATGCGGAGAACCTTCCAGGTCAGTTAGACTGAGAAGTTGGACATGCAAGTGCTGGTTTGGAAGTTGTCGTGCATGGCACTGACCATCAATGGTTAGGCTGTCTTGATCAACGCCGCTCCAATAGTATTGATTGGGAGCATCCCATGCCCTTTGGCCTCGTCCGTATGAGATTCTCCCACCTCAATCGATAATTCTTCCAAGGACCCTCTCGGCCGCCAATCGTGGTACACACACACCTTTCATTCGCTGAGGGAGACGGCGTGCAATGGTGCCAATACTATCCAATGTCAACAGCCAGATTGTTGTTGCTGCTCTTCCAGGACTGAAGTACTTCTCCCTACCATGGTACTATATACTCTCATTGAAGCTTGTGAAAACGGAACAAGTGTATGTCATCTTTCTTCTCTCCTCTTTCCGAGCTTGGTCAATTAAGCGTAGGAGTTACTGGGAAGATGAGAAGACCAACTCCTCCTATTCCATGACCGCAGCCATCACGTCGCTCTATTTTTATGGGATTATCAGGAACACGAACTCAAGGGTTCTGTCTAGTGTGAACATTCTCAGCCGGTGACTGGCTGAGTAACACCGTTGCTGGGATAAGAGAACTGCTCAAGGTGGGAATTCATGCAAGGACGCCGCCGCGAAACGCGCTAATCCATTTGTGAGCGACGGACCAGGATGTGTGTCACACAATGTAGCCTGGCCTGCAGCCTTGCGGACACTGGAGAGAGCTGCACGCTCTCTTTTCATAGGCGTGCCTAACCCAGAATGGATGTTGTCTCCATCAACGACCCATGGATATATATATGACTGGTAGTCAAGTGCAATAGACAACCCAATCGGCGATGCAATGATACACACAACCGTTCGGGAGGACAACGTTCTACGAAGTCGCTGGTCCATGTCATCCGCATTGCTCTTGCGATGGTGCTCTCAAGCACTTTTTGAGTCTGCCGCATGCCTACCAGATTCACTTAAGCCTTCATGTTGTGCAGCGTTCCGCTACTCATGCAGCTTTAGTCTGATATTCACACCTTGACTTGTCTTCCTATCAGATGGCAACAGATTCAAGTCTTGACTGAGTTCGCACAATCGAGTAGGCTATGCAGCGGGCTCCACCGTCTCCCGATCCTTGCTCATCATCCTTCAATACCAGAACATTCACATTCCCATAACTTCAATCAACAACCCACATCCGTTCTGTGATCGGAAGCTTTGGCCGTTAACGTAATGGCTCTACCAACAGACAGACAGCATCCGCGCCGCGTTTCATTTCATGATCCGAAGACCATTACCGACAATTCTCTTGCTCTCAAGCTACTCTGAACTCCATCGGTCTAAGTCGAACGGTCCTAGT
>Ga0247824_10000597_pt1 | contig 18260 bp, 20 predicted proteins | sample 13C_PalmiticAcid_FD_194412 | JGI IMG/M metagenome (GOLD analysis project Ga0247824, IMG submission 194412) | Soil microbial communities from agricultural site in Penn Yan, New York, United States - 13C_PalmiticAcid_Day48 | ecosystem: Environmental > Terrestrial > Soil > Agricultural land... | reverse complement strand
CCTCCTGATGGTCGCTTCCTGGAGTGGCCGATTTGCGGCCTACTCAACCAAAAGCGATTGTGCGCAACAGCTAGGCAAATTTCCCTATGGACCGGCTGGTCAATATGACGTTGCGATCGGCAGTTAAAACTTGACTGCGAACGCGTGACATGGAACATTTCAGCGACAAGTCGCGCCCAGCATGCTATACGGGCACATGGCGATATTACTACTCATCCAAGTTCCGCAATGACGAGGTAAGAGACGGATATGAAGCTCGCCACCAACTGGGAACTTGATCTTTCTTACAAGATGTACATGGCATGAATAACACCAACCCGCTATCCTGAATCCAGGTCCTAGTCTCCATGGACAAAGACGAGGAACAGGGGGGACGTAGTGTTTGGCAAGAATCTGAGTTGAAGGAGAGACAGACGTCAACAATGGACGTAATTACAAAGCAGCGCTAATAATAAAAAACAAAACATGCCCTCTGATATCTATCCTCTATGCCATGGACAATTATTCAAGGTTCTGCGCCTCGCACATCTTGCGGTACATGCCCTCCATGGCAATCAGCTCCTCGTGGGTCCCCTTCTCCACGATCCTTCCCCCGTGGAACACGCAAATCAAGTCGGCATCTTTGATGGTCGACAGACGATGCGCCACGGCGACGGTGATGCGGTCACCCGCCTTGGCCGCCTCGGCCAGCGCACTCTGAACCACCTTCTCGCTCTCGGTGTCGAGCGCGCTCGTAGCCTCGTCAAGCAGCAGGATCTTGGGGTCTCGGACCAGGGAGCGCGCGATGGCGATGCGCTGGCGCTGGCCACCCGAGAGCTGGGTGCCGTTGGAGCCCGCCGCCGTGGACAGCCCTTCAGGGAGAGACGCGACAAACTCCCAGGCGTTTGCCGCGCGGAGAGCAGCTTCGATCTGAGAGTCGGAGACGGAGACACTTGCGGTCGTCGCCGACTCGGAGGTTGTTGCTACCGCGCCGGCCGGGTCGACGATGCCGAGGGCGATGTTCTCACGGATGGATCCTCGGAACAGCGTAGGTTCTTGCTGGACGAGGGATACAGCGCGGCGATAAAGCAGCGGGTTCAGCTCGCTGAGGACGTCGCCGCCGATTCGAATGTTGCCAGTGGACGGGTCGTAGAAGCGTTCGAGCATGGCGATGACAGTTGACTTGCCGCAGCCCGACGCGCCGACGACGGCCACAAATTGTCCCTTTTTCATCTATTATGGAGGATTAGACAGGGAGGGTCAGAGGAGAGGGCTGGCTTGGAAGTCTTACCTCCATGTCCACCCCGCGAAGCACAACGGCGTCCGGTCGCAGAGGGTACGAGAACCTGACATTGTCCAGCTCGATAGGACCCCCAGACTTGGGGCCGTTATCACGGTTCTCGTCCGTCTCGCGCACGGTTGGCTGTAGCTCGGAGAGCCAAAAGATGTAGTTGGCCGCATTCTGGCCCTTGGTGATACCTGGACTGGGTCAGAGGATTGACTTTGGTCGGTCAAGTGAGTGGCGGAGGACGACTAACTGGTTGAGAATCCAAACATCTGAGCAGTGGCTTGGCCCGAGAAGAAGACGCCCATGAACGCGACGAAAAAGTTGTACATGGACGTCTCATTGAGAGCAACCAAGCGGCACCCGTACCTGGAATTGAGTGTCAGCCACAGGAATACTTGAATATGAACCAGCAATGACTCGGTTTGGGAGAGAACATACCAGAAACCCAAGGCCAAGAACCAGTACTCGATCGCCTGGGTAAGCGCAAAGCATACCATCACGCCTGTGAGGGGCTTGATGGTTCCGCCCACGGCGTTGTCGAGTTCGTTGGTGTAGCGGCGGAGAACACGGTCCTCGATCGCGAGGGAAGAGACGGTGCGGATAGCCGAGATGGCTTCAGACGCGATCGATGCGCCAGCCGAGTTCTTGTTGGAGACACTGGCGTCCAATCTCATGTCCAGGCGGATCTTGAGCCACCCGGCGGTGAGCAGGGGAGGCAGTCCACCAAGGACGACGACCAAGCCCAACTTCCAGCTGTAGGCAATTCCAAGAATACTGCATGCCAAGACATTGAGGACCGAGATCAGGATGAGGCCGACATTGAAGCCCATGAGCTCAAAGACGGACTGGGGATTCGAGTCGATGCGGCTTGCAAGCGCTCCGGTGCTGTTGTCCGACCGGTCAAAGAACTGCAGGTCCTGACGCAACATGTCGTTGAGGGTCTGTCTGCGCAGCTTGTGCGAGAGGGTCTGGAACATGCGTCAGAGATACAAGCGTGTGTGGGAGCTTAGGGCAGAGGCATACCTGAGCAATGACGTTCACGGACCAGCCCATGACAAAGTAGCACACGAGGCAGCCCGCGGCCAGGACGATGAACATGGAGGCAAAGAAGTCTCCGCGGTCTGTCATGGCGGCGCCCGTGAGGGTGAAGACATCCATCATCTTGGAGAGCAGGATGGCCTGGCCGGGGAATACCGCAGCTGGATTCGGCAGAAAAGGTGTGAGCGAGAGCGACCTTACTTGTCGAGCTTGAATGCGGGGGTTGTTGACTCACCTGCTCCCATACAGGACAAAAGCACGCCGAGAAACCATTGTCTGAGTTCCGGCGAGGACAAGACCAAACGCCATATGACCGCGAGCAAGCCCAATTTCTTGTGGTTATCAAAATTGTCTCGCTCCATCTGGGCCTCCAAGCGGGCCTGGTCTTCGGTGGCGTATCGCGTCATGGTCTTGGTCAACTCAGCCGGGTGCCCATCCTCATCGCCCGAAGCGTCCTCTTTCTCCGCGTCCGAGTCTGGCTTGGCCGATCTGACGGACAGATCCTGAATCCTGACCAGCCGAGCGTAGGTACCGTCTTGGGCAATGAGCCCGGCGTGGGTCCCCTGTTCGATGATGCGGCCTTTGGACATGACGACGATGTTGTCTGCTTTGCGGATGGTCGCCAGCTTGTGGGCAATGACGATGGTCGTGCGGCCTTCGGCTGCCTTGTCCAATGCTTGTTGGACGATCCCTTCGGCGTGCGGGTCGAGCGCGCTGGTAGCTTCATCGAGGAGCAGGACCTTGGGATGCGACACGATACTGCGGGCGATGGCGATCCGCTGCTTCTGGCCGCCCGAGAGGAGGCTGCCGCGCTGTCCAATGTCGGTGTCGTATCCGTTGGGAAGTTCCGAAATGAAGTCGTGGGCAAACGCCGTCTTGGCCGCTTCCACGACCTGGACCATCTGCTCCTCCCGCGGTGAGTTCTCCCAAACAGTTCCGACGAGCCCGTATGCGATATTGTCAAAGACTGAGCCCTGGAATAACACGGGTTCCTGGAACCGGCCATGTTAGGATTGGCGGGCATGGGGGTCGAAATTCTCAAAGGAGACTTGCCTGCTGCACGAGGCGGACGTTCTTCCGCAGCCAGTTGAGATTCAGCGTGTCGATGGGCCGCCCATCCAGCTTGATCGTTCCAGACGAGGGAGTGTACCATCTCTCGATCAAGCCGATGATGGTGCTCTTGCCGGAGCCGCTTTGTCCCTAGTCGGGGTCAGCTTGGGTCCCTGGGACATGCTCCGTGTTGTTTACTTACCACGAGCGCAGTCACTTTGCCGGCGGGAACGGTGAGCGAGAACTTGTCTAGGACCGTGGCACTCGGGCGGGTAGGGTATGCAAAGGTGACATCCTCGAGCTCGACGAGGCCCTCGAGTTCGGGCGGCTGCTCGCCAGACTTGTTGAAGGGATCGATCGCGGACTCCCGGTCGATCAGGTTGAACAACTGGGCAGCGGATGTTGCCGCGCGCGTGAACTCGATGGAGTAAGGGGCTAACATGGTGATGTTGACGGAGCCGATGACGACGGATAACAACACCCTAAGCAAGATAAAGCGTGAGACGGTGCCACAAACTCCGGGGTATCGAAGACTCACGTGAAGACCTGACCGGACGAGTCAATATCGCCCCTCGCAAGCATGTGGACGCCCTGCCAGAAGGCGAGGCCGAAGCCCAAGTAGATGATGGTATACTCGGCCGAGAACATGCACCCAAAGAGCGGCGAGATCTTGTCTCCCCACCGGCGGGCCTCGACGAGGTACTCGTCAAACTTGGCCACCAACCTGGAGCGCATCTCAAAGGCATGGACGGTGCGGGCACTGGCGAGGACGCCCTCGGCGAACGAGTTGGCCTGGGCGTGGACCTCGAGGATCTTGGTCTCGTAGCCGGCCTCGATGGTGGCAACCACGCCCATGACGACGATTGTGGCTGGGGCAATGCAGAGCGTGATGAGGGTGAGCTTCCAGTGCGTGGCGAAAGCAACGGCAAAGGCCGAGACAAAGGCGGACAGGCCCTGGAAGGTCAGGCCCAGCTTCTCCGAGATGCCGCCCTGGACGAGACGGCCGTTGGACGTGGCCTGGATCGCGATGGAGCCCCCGGTTCCGAAGTCGAAGTAGGCCACCTCCTGGCTAAGGGCCGAGCGGAGGTACACATGGCGAATGTTGCGCACGATTCGGTATCCGGCGTAGGTGAAGAGGGTGTTGTAGATGTACGAGAGGACGAATCTGGCGATGCCAAGGTAAACAAAGTACAGGCTTGCGTCGGTGTCAGTTGGTGGTCTCGTGTATCAAGTAATCAGGCGAGACATACGCTAGTTCTGCGACGTCGTCAAGGAACGCAGCATTCGAGGATTCCCCGGACGTGTAGTCGGTGATGACGGTGACGAACTTGCCAAAGATCAGGTTCTGGAGGGCGATGCCGGCGCCGGAAGCAAGAGCGGCGACGACGGCAATGCACTGGAGAGTGTGCTCGAACGCGCCGCCGTAGCGGAAGATGCGCTGGAACAGCCAGGTCAGCACGCGGGAAGCTTGATGGCGGAGGGCGGGGTGGGTACCCAGTATGCATTCCAGGCGTCGTTTTCGGGCTTGGACTCCTCGGACGGCTGTTCAGTCGCGGATTTCGCAGAGCCGTCCACCTCCTTCTCAGTCCCGATGCTGGCTGCCATGGTGGTCGAGATTCAGAGGCAGCCTCGCGTGTGGTGTTACGGGTTGGGATGGAAAACATGAACACCACACGGAAGGGATCTGATGGCACCTTCATATTCTGCTTGCATGCGCAATCTCGAATCTTTTCCTGCCTTGGCGCCAAGGGCACCGTCGTGTTCTGCGGCGGCCTAAGATGCTTGAGACGCGTTCTGCGGAGGCCGAGCTGCGCCGGCACCGAGTGCTCGGCGCAGCGCCGAGACGGACAAGCAAGCTGCTGCGCCTTTGTTTGCGGGGGTGGGCTTGCTTGGCAGCCCTCACCTGTTCACGCTCGACCGCCCAAGGACGGCGTGGAACTGTGCGCCGCTTGACTCATTCGCCGTCCTTGGGGGAGATCTGGATGCTGCATGCATCAGGGCTGGGTTTCGACGAGCCAGCAACCCCTGACCCTGCGTGGAATCGACGACGAAGGACTCGCACGCGAGCGCTGTGGCCCAAGCGTCACAGCATACAAAGCTGGTCCCGCCGGGACCCGCGCGTTCCGCGGAACCCGCCTTGTCACATTTCGCCCCAGAGCTCCTCGCAACAACGTCCCTCGACACCGACCCAGCGCCCGGATTAGCGGGTTTGGACACCACCGCATGACAGGTTGGAGCTGTCTCCGGAAAATACCAGGCCCGACGATGCTATGATGGAGCACGTGGCGGACGAAGCCGAGTCGCCCCCATCTGCATCGCACGCCCAGACCCCTGTCCCCAAGGCTGCAAGTCCCCTTTTCCTGTTTTGGTGCTGTTGCTTCGCCGAACCGTCGCTGACCGTCGTTCTCTGCAGTGTGACAGCTGCCGGGTTCGCAAAGTAGGTCATATCTGTGCCTTGGATACCTAGGAATGTTGTGTTGGTCGGCGTCCAGACTAATACGGGCCTGCGGCGCCGAACGACATAGATCCGCTGTAACCGGGAAACCCCTTGCGCTCAGTGTGTGCAGGCCAAGATCGAGTGCACCCATGCCGGGGCGAAACCGCGAGAAAAACGCACCCGGATTCTCCTGACGCATCAGTAGTAAGTCTCGGCGTGATGGTAGGGCGCGGATGTTGGTTGATCTAACCTCGGTAACTAGCGAGAAAAAGATTGATCACATCGACCGCCGTCTTGATGGGGTTGTACGGTTACTGGAAGAGCTCAAACCGCATCTTCCGTCTCCCTCGGCGGCACCATCGCGAGCCGTATCGTCCGCGGCCCCGGCCACCATCGCGTCCTCCAGTCCGGCGAGCCATGTGAGCCCGTACGGGAACCACGGGAGCCACAGCGAGTCGGCCAGCGCCACCGTGGTCGAGGGCGAATCCTCCCTGACGGCTCACTCGGCCTTTGCCAACGACCTCCTCCAGAAGGTTGTGAGCAGAGATGCCGGGCCCGAGATGCGTGAGGGCATCGAGGCGCTCCGGCACATGGTTGAGACCATGAAGAAGCAACCGGCTGTCTCCGAGATGACATACCCCCACGCCAAGCCCGTCCGGCCTGTTGCCTTGGAAGGCTGCGAGCTGCCTCCGATCGATCAGACCCTGACTGTCCTCAAGCTTGCGCGATGTATGTGCTGTGGTGTCCTTGACGACCCCCCCCCCGTGACAGCCATTTGCTGACCAAGTCATCGACGACGCCGCATCAGCGCACAAACAGGCTGCCCTCGCCTGGGTGTTTGACTTGTTCAACATCGATCGTCTCCCAGAGACGTGCCTTGGAGTCTACATGGCCGACGAGTCAGACAAGGTCCACTTCATCACTGCCAATGTTTCGCTGCACTACCTCTTTTGGGCCTTTGGCAACCTGCTTCCCGAGAAAAAGGACGAATACCTCGGCTTCTCCCGGCTCTGTGGGGTCAATATCGAGACGGCCTTGTCTGCCCTGCCTCTGCACCTGCCAGCAAACGACGACGTAATTGTGGCTCTTTCGCTCGGGGTAAGCGCGACACGTCCTTTCACTCACGTGTGTCTTTTAAAGGCTGACCGTCGGGCCTCCATGTCCCTCCTCAGGCATTTTACGCCGTCGAGCTGGCCAAGCCCTCCTTAGCTTGGATTCTGTCGTCCAAAGCATCGGAGCTGTGCCAGTCGCTCGGCTACCACCGGATCGGGACATTTGTGCACGAAGCCCCAGATGACGCACGCCACAAGCAGTTCCTGTTTTGGGTCACCTATGTCCTTGACAAGAGCCTCTCGCTCCGGATGGGAAGGTCTTCGACAATCCAAGATTACGACGTCACGGTCCAGATCCGCCCTCCAACCGACCCGGATGCAACTCCCAATGACGCCTTTTTCGGCTTGTGGGTGACGGGCTCGAGGCTCCTAGGCGAAGTCTACGAGCTCTTGTACTGTCCTGCGGCCATCGCACTGCCAGAGTCAACTCGGAGGGCTCGTGCGCAGGATCTCTTGCAGCGCCTCGGGGATCTCGACGCCCTCACGGCGGAGGCATCGGTGAGGCGAATTCTTGGCGGTATCCGCGGCGATGGGCTGACAATAAATGTGCCAGGAAAAATGGAACCAGATTTCGTGTGAAACATGCGGCCAGGTCGTCACGGAGTTTTTCGTCCTTTCCGATCACGTTCTCCGCCTCTCGGGCCGGACACTCATCCTCCGCGCGGTCCCCAACCCTCCAGGATCGCTGACCACTTTCACGGCCGAGTGTATTGAGGCTGCCAGAGAAACGTTGAGCAAACATCAGGAATGCATGGCCGTGGTGGAGAGGAGCACAGTTGGGCTGTTTTCAACGTACATGAACTGGTAGGCCTTCCCCCCCGGGGCCAAAGCGAGCAACCTCTCCTAACAACAGCCAGGACGATCCTCTTCGCCCCGTTCGTCCCGTTCATTGTCCTCTTCTGCCAAGTCATTGAGACCCGGGACACGGCGGATCTTGCCCGCCTGGAGGCTTTTGTCGCTACGCTTCAACCGTACCCAACAGTAACCGATGCAGTCGAGAGGTTCCGCCGACTGTTCCAGGTCCTGTACAACATTGCAGCGCAGCACGTCGCATCGCAGTCCGGCATGGGAAGAGACGCCCCGCAGTTGGGCGTTACAGAAGTAGATACATGCTTGGCCACTCTGGGCTTTCCCTCGCAGCCGATCGTGGGACAACAGGAACCAGGGTACTTTCCAGGCGGTGCTGGCAACCCGGGCGACCCGGGCTTGCAGCGAGGCGTGAACCCAATGATGTGGATGGGAAATGGGACTCAGTTGGAGGACTGGTTCTACAATAACCAGCAGATGATGACATTTTTGGAGGACGGCTTTCCAGAAGAGGGGAGGTGGGGAGGGAGCTAATAGCCTGAAGAGGTGGGAGCACTCCGGGTGTCAAATTCAGTGTACAACAACCTCTTTGGCTAGACCAGATCCAACCACGACGTGATGGCAGCACCCATTGACCCCTTGTTGTAGCCGACTGCCGAGTCAAGGGCTACTTGCACGTGTGCTTCGCCGTCACACTCGGCCAGCACCCTCTCCTTGCCCTCCAGCAACGCCCGCCAGTCCGTGCCCTGGGTGCCTACCACAGTCTCGGCGCGCGCGTACTCCCTTGCAAAATCTCGGCAACAACCGAGGAAGATCTCGGCCGTCCCGACCGTGATCAACGTCTTGCGTACCAGGCCGCGAGGGCCGTCGTCAAAGACCTTGGGCCAGACCTCGCCTGCCGCCGCGGTGCCGCCCAGATTCGCCCAGATCTCGTCTCCGTTGCCCTGCCACGCGTCACCGAACGCATCCACCTGTGGCCGGTTGAGGTAATCTCGGCCGTCGTTGGTCTGGTAGGTGCCAAAGTCGTCGGTAGTGGCGAGCCTCACGAACGGACTGACAAGCAAGGCCGCGCGGAACTGCCCGTCCACCTTGAGCGGAGGGACATACGGAGACGGCTGGACCAGATGCGCAAGGACCGCGCCGACGAGCTGTCCGCCGGCACTGTCGCCGGCCAGAATCAGGTCGCCCGGCTTCAGGTTTGCCTCCTCGAGGAGATGGCGCACTGTTGCGACGCACTGGATGAGTTGCGCAGGGTAGGGGTGCTCTGGAGCGAGGGCGTACTCGAGGACGACGACTTGGCTCGCACGGCTGGACGCGGCACACTGCATGATGAAGGGCATGTGGGCTGCGCCGCGGAGCGGGTTGACGAAGCCGCCGCCGTGAAAGTAGACGAGCGTCGGGCCGGTCCCATTTCCGTCCTGGGGCGCAGCAGCAGGCGTAAGAAAGTGGAGGGTTGGCGCGGGGATGCTGAGCTCAGCGGCGCTGGGTGCGGTGGATGGGTCCTTCAACACGACTGTCCTGTGGGGGATCTTGTTCTTGCGGCAGTGCTCCGTGATGGCCTCGGCCGTCGAGACGCGTCGGACCAGCCAGCGGAGGTGGCGGTTCGGGAAGGTCGTCCGCTGGGCTTGCAGGAAGGTCAAGGCGAGCCTCTGGCGCCAGTGGAGGGCCGGGTTCTTGTGGACGGCAAAAGTCGCGAGCAATCGAATGACTGAGACTGTGTCAGCTTGCCGGGCACTCAGCTGCGGCAGGTCCTTGGGTGTGTCTTGGGATCCGCACCAAACAAAGGGAGCAGGCCGAAAAGTGCCACAGTGTCCACGACCGACAGTTCGTCCGTCGCGCCCGACGCGTTGATGGTAGCCATTTTGGAGCACCTGTCAGCGGGTTTGGTACTCTGTTTCAAGATTCCTCCCTTTGGTGTTGCATTCCTGTGCTGGCAGCACTTGATGATCTCGACGCGATCGACGGGCAGCAGGCGAGCCGAGGTAAACAATGCGAGCGGGGTTTTGGGGCTAGCGTCTCGCCCATGAGCCACGCCTGCTCATGAGGCAATCCCAACCTCCCCTCAACTCGCCCCTTCCGACCATTGTAGAGTCGCCTTCCAGTCAGAAAACACCAAAACCCAGCGTGAGTCCTGCTCCTGCTGCCACTGGTGACCAGAAACCCCCGGGCCGCATTGGAACAAGCATGCCGCCGGTCGCACCAAACAACACCCGCCACCGGTTCGCGACTGCTGTGCAATAATTATTGACACTTGGTAGTCCCAACGGCAACAACGCGCGCCAGGCCTTTGAGCCCGCGAAGCTCGAGACCGCAACGGCCCGACCGACGGGGCCGAGGGGACAAGATCCCGGTTCGGCAAAAGAGCCAAGCTGGAGCATCCGCTCGTCGTTGGTCGGAAGGACCCAACCTGCCGCTCGGGGTCCTGCTGCGGCTGCGTTTGCTCCCGGGCGAACCGCGGCCTTGTAATCTGGGGGAATTACGACGCCATTTATTTGGAGAGATGAAGGCGCTTCGCCGGCCCCGACAGTGGGCTGACGCCGCCTGCCGTGCCCCTTCGTGAACGGATGCCTGCGCGCCCTCATATTCTGCCGGGCGACGCCGCGCCTCCTGCAAGGCATGCGAGTTCCAACTGCATTGGAAGAATTCGCGGGCCTCGTGTTGAGCTTCGTCTCAAAGTAACGTGCCATCTCCCACCGACAAAGGGCTCTCAGCCTGAATCTACCGGGCGAAGATATCACCAACAGACGGGGTGCATTGGTCTATCATATGGAACCCTTGCCGAGGGGCGGGCGGCGGGTGAAACCAGGAAGGGGAGTTGAGCGCAGCGATGAAGGATATAAGAACCTGAATACACGATGCTCGTGTTGTTAACAAATCTCTTCCCCAAGCGCCTTTTGCCCCTTTTCCACATCCAACAAGAACCCCGAGTCACTCTCCGCCCGCCATCATGCATGCCAGAAACACTATCATTCTCGGCCTCATCGCCGCCGCCACTGATGCTCTCGCGGCGCCGGCCCTGAGCGCCAGAGCCCAGGTCGTGTCCGCCATGGCCCAGGCTCCCGAGTGGGTCATCAGGGACTTCACTCGGTCCTGCAACAACCGTGGAACTTCTTGCAAGGTCTCCTTCTCAATCGATACCCATACGGCGGACCCTACCGACTGCGGCTTCTTCATCTCGGGTGCTCCGGCCATCCAGTCCTCGACGAGCGGCATCACCTGCGGCCCGTACACTATCAGCTCTTCCTGGAGCGGCCAGTTTGGCCCCGACAACGGCTTCACGACCTACTCGGTGATTGACTGGGCCAACCACTTAATCATCTGGCCTGCCTATTCCGACAGCGAGGTCCAGAACGGCGTGGTTGTCACTCCTGACAAGAGCTACGCTCCGCAGACCCTGTCTTGAGTTAGGGGAGAGATGAAGGTTTCCAAACGGCGCGGAGGGACGTGTTGGGCTGGGGGCGATGTTGTAGCGTAATGTTAATCCACGCGACTTGGCTGCCCAAACCCTTTCTGGATCTTCTCATTCTTTGGGATGTTTGTGAGCGGTTGCCGCTGTTGCATCAGTGACATTCTACCACTGTGATTCTTGGGGAAAACATGGCCGAAGCTGTGGCATTAAAGATCACAACGCAGTACTTTGCTGGATGGAGAGAACAACGGTGCTCCTCCCTTTTTGGTTGTAATTATCATCTGGGGCGCATCTTGGTATCTATGGTTTTGAGAACGTGCTGTCCTGTGCCCCTTCACGGCTGGAGTGCCGGCTCTCCGCCACGCTCGCCGCGACACCCGCCTCCAACTGATGACCGCTCTCGCTAGACGATGCCCTCGCCCTGCTCCTCCCGAGAGACCTGTCCACAATGCTGCCGATCGTGCCAATCGTAAAGGGGATGTTTGCCGCCCGTGCCCTCCTCGGCTGGGGGATTGGAAGCTCCGGGTTGGTGCCCCCCGATTCCGAGCTGCTGGTGTTTTTCTTGCCCCGGTTCTGAAAGACGTGGGCATAGAGTGGCCGGATGGCGGGGATGCTGGAGAGCGTGATGGCGGAGCCCAGCTCAGCGATGGACCAGATGACGATGTTGGGGACACTCCAGGTAGGGTCTGTCGACTGGTTCAGGTTGTGGAGGTAGGGAAGCCTGAGCAGGCTTGAAATCAAGGTGAAGATGCCGAGAGAGCAGAGGGCCACGACGGTGTATTTCTGTCTTCTTGAGACGTTGAGTTCTGGCAAGACGAGAGTTAGCTCCCATCGGTAGGGTTTTCGGGCAGTTCGAGACCTCACTCCTGAACAAGACCCAGGGCAGGCTGAGAATGACAATGTCAGTTGCCAGGTTGAAGCTCGCGTCGACGTAATAAAACGTGGGCTGGTCAAAGCATCGTCCATCCACCGTCTTGTCCCAGTAATAGTTGATGGGGCGGCACTGCAAGAACAGGGCAATGGTAAACGCGCTCTGCTCGACGCAGATGAATCCGACCAGGCCGTAAAGGAAATTCTTTCGGTCATGGACGGCCGGGAGACACCGGATAAAGAACAAGACGATGGCGACCTTGACCGCCCCGAGGGAAGGTGGGTACAGGACCTGGGAGGAGAAGCCGCACTGGAGATGCGTGAGCAATGGTCCCAGGCTCTGACATGGTGAGAATGCATACCTTTTGCATCAAGACGCCCGACTCTTCAGAGATGGTCCAGATATGATGCCCGAGGCCGTACTGCATGGCTGTCTGGTGTGAGCCGTCATCCAAAGCTGCGGGACATGGACTTGGACCCTTACCAAAGATGGTCGCGATGACGAGTCCGATATACAACACCTAGGCCCCTTGTTAGTTATTAATAATATTGCTGGATGGCTGCTAGGCAAGTCGGAAGCTCACCAGCGCAAGGACCATCAGGACGTCGTCCTTGCCGATGTGCGTAAACCGCCATCTCGAGTACAGCCGTAGGAAGACTATTACAAACGCCACAGGGAAAAAGGACCCCATGAAGCCGTAGAGCAAGGCGGACCTTGTCGACTCGCTCTGGTGAGAGTGTGTTAGAGGGGCTACTTGGCGTGTGTGTGGGGAGTCGGAGGACGCACGTCAACACCCTCGGGGGCGTCTCTGGGCAGCATGGTGCTCGCCGCGGGGTGTAACCAGGCCGCCATGTTGCCCTTCACTGAACGACATCAGCGGAGATCTCATCGGGTCTGTGTTTGGGGGGACGTCAGTTGAAGGTTGTGAAGTGTTGGGCGGCGCACAGACCGACGCCATCAAGGGGTGGTGCCGCTAGGTTATCCCCGGCACCGTCCCGCGGTGAGGAGGGAGCGTTGACAAGGAAATGATTGGGTGGCTAAAACCGGGGGATTTTCGCCAAAACCCAGGTCGCGAGCTGCTTGCCGTTCTGTCCAACAGGGAAGCGAATTTTTGCGCGGGCCAACTAGCTCAGGGGTCCAACCCTCCAGCGTCATCGTGTCAGCCACGCGATGCATCGACAAGCTCAGCGCCACTGCCCAGGGGTCCAGCCAGGTTGCGGATGGTTCGGGAAGGCAGGTAGGTTATTATTAAGTATTGGATCCGTATGCTGATAACATGCAAACTCGGCAATGCTCCCGTCTCTTTGCCCTCCGGACCCCTGAGTCCGACAACAACTCGCCCTCAAGCCAGGTCTCGGACGCGAATCAGCCCGCGACATGCCGGCCAGCAGCCCATCGACACCTCGCAGGACTCTTTGGCAGGTCGAGCCACGGACCGCGAGCCACAGCCCGCAGCCCGCAACCGCCCGGCATCATTACTTCCTGGCCACAGCCTCGGAGGAACCGCCGCTGTCACGATGCGACACGGTGATGGAGACCTCGTGAGGCACTTGCGGCCGGTAATCCTCGGCTCCCCTGAGGACCGATTTCCCAAGACTCCGGAGCTCGGCCGCAGCCCGTTGTTCCTCCGCATGGATGGCCTGTCCGGCGGTGTGCGCGGCATTGTGCGCGGCATCCCGCGCCGCGTCGCGTACGGCATCGCGACCATCCTGCACCGTCCCCCCAACGTGGCTCTTCACCTTCTCCAGCGAGTCCTCCAAGGACCGAAGCCGCGCCGCCACATCTCCCGCCTGCACTTCCACGCCGTGCGAGACGGACCCCACGTGGCTTCTCACGGCCTGAACCGCGCTGTCCAGTCCCCGTACCTTGCCCGCCATCTCCTCAGCCTTGAGCTCGACCTCGCCGGGAACCGCGGCGGCGTGACCCCGGAGCTTCTTGATCGTGTCTTCCAAACCCCGCAGCTTGCCCGCGATCGCCTGGGCCTTGGTCATGTCGACACCGTCCATCCGCACGGCGGGCGTCGCGTTGTCGTCGTTTGGCGTGTTCATGGCGATGCTGCGCTTCGTGTTGTCGTACATCTCCCTGATGGTGTGGACAACATCGTGCATGTCGAGCGTGCAGCCGTCGAGGGAAAAGTCACGCTCGCGATGCTCAATGTACTCGCGGACCTTTTTCCACTCGGCGGCGTACTGCTTGAAACGCGCCGGGTACCCGGATCCCTTGAGGTAGCTGAGAAAGCCGGCGATGACGGTGTTGATGGCGCCAAACGCCGTAATGGCCTTGTTGTTGGCATTGGCGGCCCCCAGCGCCGTCAGGGCGGCCGCGACGATGATTTGAAGGAAGTAGCAGGCGTTGATGATGGCCGAAAACACCTTGTAGTTGTCCTTTGCCGTCTGTTCCGAGTGGACCACGCGCGCGTAGAGGCCGACGTTGTCGGCAGGGCGCGCCGCGGATTCGCTGAAGCCGAGGTGGGGGGCGTTTGTGATGCCCAGCATGAGCCGGAAGTGCGTGAGATCGTCGTCGCGAGCGGCACGGTGGCCGGCAGTGGTTGGCGGGGGCAGGGTCGACGAGCCGAACAACGAGCCCACCGTTGTCGCTTGCTCCTCGTCTGGGCGGGCTGGTGGCGCGCGTTTCCCGACGCCGACCAGGCGAAGGAGAGCCTTGACAAGCGCGGCCATGTTGGTGATGCCTCACGTTCTGGATGTTTGGGGCCCAGAACTTGACCATGGGACGGGGTGCTCTCAACTTTTCAACGGGATCCCAAGGCTGTCGGCCCTCACGCGCCCTCGGTTTGACTCCGCCATCCAGCCATGTCCATCATGTCGCCGTTCAAATTTGGAGTGATCGGCGACGCGCCAATGATAAGGACGAATCCCCCTTGCGCGAGCTCCCGTCGTTCTCGATGAGCGCCTGCGTCTTTTGCCGTCATTGGACTGGGGATGCTGGCAAGCTTCGGCCATGTCACCCCTCTCGACGATCAACTTCCCTGGGGGGATGTCCAGCTCAGCCTCTTGCGCCGAGCTAGCCAAAGTCGGCTAGGACATGTGACGGAAGGGTCAAGCCGCTGTGATGTCCCGCGCCACAATCCAAACGACCAAACGGCGCAGCAGGCTCGGAATCCCCCAGCCGATTGGCTCGACAGGCCAGGTCTCGGGACCTTCCGCTTTCCAGAATGTCTCACGATGAACAGCTGTTTGTTTATGGGGTCCATGTCGCGAGGTTCTTGGTTGGACTTTGCTTGGCTTCGCGTCTCTATGAGCGAGCAATGCTCGGGTGCAATGCGCTGATCACCTAGCCACCCAGCGCTCTACAGCTAATTATGGCGGCAACAGCTCAACATATGCACTCATGGGAGCTCGGGGTGACGGCGGGGCATCTGAGGCCAGTTGGGCCACGAATTATCGCAATAGAGTGCCCCGCGCCGAAGCCGTGTTTGGTCGAAGGTGGCGAAGATGTGTTTGATCGAAACGGTGGAATGTTGGTGAGATCATGTGGAAGGTTTTGACCTGTGGTGCTGACTCATGGGTCTCACCACGAGCGCAGGGCCGCAAGCTCTCTCAGCCCGCTAATGCCGGAAGGATCGAGCAGCCGGATTTAGGACTTTAGGATCTCAGGACTTGGGTACCGGCCAGACAATGGAGACTTTTTTTATACGAGGGTTGGAATGGATATAAACTAGGGAATTCCTAGTCTTCCTTGGACCGACATTTCCATCCTCATTTCTCGGGTACCGTTGCAACTGAACTCGCAGACAAACACTTACAAAACCAACACTCTCACACAACCAACTTGAACCTCGCCCATCACCTACGCTCCGACATGGAAGCCCGTCAAACCCAAAGTTACCAACTCCCGCCCTCCGCGGTTTGGTTCAGTAAGCTCACCCAACCTCCTCGCACCGTCGTCTCCAATTTCTAACAACCCAAAGTCACCGGCTGCTCCTCTGGCATTGGCAAAGCACTCGCACAGCTCGTTCTCTCGCAGGGCCATCGAGTCGCTGCTACCGCACGCAAGCCAGCCGACCTGGCCTATCTACCCGACGACGACCTCAAGGTCCTCAAATTGATTGTGGATGTCACGTCCCGCCAGTCCATTGACGTCGCGGTCGATGAGGCACTCGCTCGCTTCGGCCGTCTCGACGTCGTCGTGAACAACGCGGGTTACTCTCTCCGCGGTGACACCGAGAATGCGACCGAGGACGCTGCTCGTCATCTCATGGACACTATGTTCTGGGGCACGGTTCGCTTGACACAGCACGCGATGCGGGTGATGCGCGAGGTCAACCCGGGGAACGGCCCGCAGGGCGGGCTTGTTCTCAACATCTCGTCCATGGGTGGCCGGCTCGCCTTTCCCGGAAACGCCTTTTACCACGCCGGCAAGTTCGCCATCGAGGGCTTCACCGAGTCCGTGTCCAAGGAGGTTCGGCCCGAGTGGAACACGCACTTTTGCCTCATCGAGCCGGGCGGCGTCAAGACCGACTATGCGACCCGCAGCATGGTCACGGTCGAGCCGCACACGGCGTATGCTGCCCCCGACACGCCGACACGATTGATCGAAAAGTACATGGAGGACCCACAGGCAACGAAGAACTGGGCCGACGTGGGGAGCGTGGCCGCGGCAATCTACGCCATTGCGGCGGGCGGCAAGGCGATTCCGCTGCGTGTACCGCTGGGGCCGGACGCCTGGGGAATGCTCAAGATGGAAAACGACAAGGCAGGGCAGATGTTGGATGAGTGGCGCGAGTTTTCAATCAGTGCTGGGAGCAAGGGGCAGCTCGAATCGCTGCAGTTTTTGCAGCAGTAGTCGCAGCGAAGTGAAGCCAGGGGCCGCCGAGCCATGCTGTGCCGCAGGGGCGCGCTGGTTGAGGTGTTGGGGGCCGACAGGTCTTGTTCCGTGCCGTGGCCAGCGGTTATGTCCACAAGACGGGCCAATGATGGACGGGGGATAGACGGCTGACTTGCCAGTCTGAAACAAGCGAAATATGACCCTGGCCACAATAAAACAGATCATAATTCGCGTGTCCCGCGGCAACTCTGTCGTTCCTTTCGAAGCATTTCTCCCTCTGAACCCCAAAGCAGATAACACCCCGAGAGTCACGCGTCAAGATGAGAAGCCCGAGGGCCGCGATACCGCTTCTATTGTGGATTTTCGCTTTACCGTGCTGGGCGCAGAAGCAATGCTTCTATCCCAATGGAGTGCTCGCAACATCCGACGCCCCTTGCGACCCGGACGCCGCGGACAGCCCATGCTGCGGCAAAGGGATGGGGACGGTCTGCTTGACAAACAAGCTGTGCAGCGGGCCCGACGGAAACATCATCAGAGGATCATGCACCAACAAGGACTGGAACTCGCCCGGGTGTCCTCTGTTCTGCCTCAGTAAGTTCGCTCACGTAATTACGCCAAAGTCTGGCATCCGCTCCTGACACGCATGGTGCGCAGCTGCAGTTACTGGCGGAACGGACCTCGTGTCTTGCTCCAACGTCACCGGCACCGACACGGCGTATTGTTGTGACGGCGGCCGGCCTTTTTGCTGTGATGATGGCGTGGCCAGGTTCGAGGTGTTGCCTTCCAAGCCTCAGACTCACGCACGGTGGGATGTGAAGGCGTCTCAATTCGTGCTTGTGCAGCAGCAAACGACTTCATCCAGCGCCTCGACCACCTCCTCGCAGACCTCATCGCTACCCTCGTTGCCAAACACATTCGTCTTGCCAGCGTCCATCTCAACAGATTTACCCGGAGCGCAAACCTCCCCGCCTCTGACAACCGACAACTCTGGCCGATCATCAGGCCTGTCTTCGGGTGCGCAGGCTGGAATTGGTGTCGGCGCCGGTGTCCTGGGGCTCGCGTTGGGAGCAGTCGCATACCTGTTGTTCAAGCTGCGCTCTAACAAGGCTCGATTGGCCGAACTGGAAAAACAGCAAGGCGGGCAGTTCGATCAGGCTACGGGATTGACGTCCGGGTCTGGCAAGCCCGATTTCGCTGGGCACCAGTACGCTGGAATGATGGAGGTTGATGCGACGAGGTCAAGGCAAGAGATAGACGGTGGGGGTTTGAGGTTCGAGTTGTATTCAGAACCGCGGACCGCGATGGGTTAGTCGGGGACTCACGGCAGAAGAAGGGCACCTGGGAGGCGGTTGGTACTCAGCCACGGCTGCCTCGGACCCAGCGTCGTGGGCGGCTGTTAGAACAGCGGGTTTCGAACCACTACTGGTTGTATGGGAGCACTGATGAACACTGTGAATTGGGCGCAGAGTGTTACGGGTGAAGAT